>Ga0265325_10000119_pt1 | contig 54195 bp, 56 predicted proteins | sample 41420metaG_FD_202090 | JGI IMG/M metagenome (GOLD analysis project Ga0265325, IMG submission 202090) | Rhizosphere microbial communities from Carex aquatilis grown in University of Washington, Seatle, WA, United States - 4-14-20 metaG | ecosystem: Host-associated > Plants > Roots > Rhizosphere...
GCCGCACGCACGCCATTCACCACGCCACCTCCGGCAATCTCGATCGCCGTGGCATTGGCGATGTCGATACCCTGACTGTGCGCGAATATTATGCGCGCTCGCGCTGGGGCCGCCTGAAGTACCGGCTCTATCGCCACCCGGTGGTGATGTTCGGGTTTGGCCCAGCTTATCTTTTCTTGCTGCAACACCGCCTGCCGGTCGGCCTCATGCGGAGCGGCTGGCAGCCGTGGATCAGCACGCAGGCGACGAATGCCGCGATCGCGTTGATTGCCTTGGTGCTGATCTGGCTGATCGGCGTCAAAGCGTTTTTTCTCGTGCATTTGCCGATCATGCTGCTCGCCGCCGTCTTCGGAGTTTGGCTGTTCTACGTACAGCACCAGTTCGAGGATACGTTCTGGAACGAGAGTCGTGGCTGGGATCTGCATGAAGCCGCCTTGCACGGCTCGTCGCATTACGATTTGCCGCTGCCGCTGCGCTGGTTCACCGCCAACATCGGCATCCATCATGTGCATCATCTGCACAGCCGCATTCCTTACTACCGGCTGCCGCGCGTGCTGCGCGATCATCCGGAGCTGCGGAATATCGGCCGTCTGACGCTGCTGGAGAGCTTTCGCTGTGTCCGCCTCGTCCTGTGGGACGAAGCACAGCGCCGCCTGGTATCTTTTCGGGAAGCCCGGGCCTCAAACCGCTAACGCGTGACTTCCGCTGAAATCCTGTTTACTGGGTCGTCCGGCACCGCCGGATGATCACAGGTAAACGTATGCCCCGCTACAAGCTCACCATCGAGTATGACGGCACGCCATTTTGCGGCTGGCAGATCCAGGCCGACCAGATCACGGTGCAGGGCGTGCTGACGGCGGCGATCGAGGCGCTGTCGGGCGACAAGGTGCTGGTACAGGGCGCGGGCCGAACCGATGCCGGCGTGCACGCGCGCGCGCAGGTGGCGCATGTGGACCTGAGCAAGGAATGGGACACCGACACCGTGCGTGACGCACTCAACGCGCATTTGCGTCCTCACCCCGTTGCGGTTTTATCTGCTGAAAAAGTGCCGAATGATTTCAATGCGCGGACCTCCGCGATCAAACGCCATTATCTCTACCGGATCATCAACCGACGCCCGGATCTCACGCTTGCGGCGGGCCGCGCCTGGCGCGTGCCGCGTCCGCTCGACGCCGCAGCGATGCACGGCGCTGCACAGCGGCTGGTTGGCAAGCATGATTTTACGACGTTCCGGTCGACCGAATGCCAGGCCAAGTCGCCGGTCAAGACGCTCGATGAGTTGAGCGTCGAACATGATGGCGATCACATCAATATAACGGCGGTGGCACGTTCGTTCCTGCACAACCAGGTGCGTTCCATGGTCGGCTCGCTGGTCGCTGTGGGCGAAGGCAAATGGAGCGCGGATGATCTTGCACGCGCACTTGCTGCGCGCGATCGCGCGGCCTGCGGCCCCGTCGCGCCGCCGGACGGACTTTATCTCATGCAGGTCGACTACGAGCCGAAATAGCGGTCGATGATCTTGCGATAAATCGTCGTGAGTGCGCGCAGATCTGCGATTGGCACCCTCTCATCGACCGCATGCATTGTCTGCCCGACCAGGCCGAATTCGACCACCGGGCAAAAGGCCGTAATAAAGCGCGCATCCGACGTGCCACCGGTCGTAGAGAGCTCAGGCTTGCGGCCGGTGGCCTCGGCCACGGCATTTGCGACCAGTTCCGTGAATGGTCCCGGCTTTGTCACGAATACGCCAGCATTCGACGGTTCCCACTGGAATTTAAATGCGATCTTTCCACCCGCGGCCTTGGCCGCGCGTTGCTCGATCAGTTTCTTCAGAGAATCGAGCGTGTGCTTGTCGTTGAAACGGATGTTGAAACGCGCCCGCGCCTCGCCGGGAATGAGGTTGACGGTCTTGTTGCCGACATCGACCGTGGTGAATTCGAGATGCGAGGGTGCGAATTGCGCGCTGCCCTGATCGAGCGGTTCGCTTTGCAGTGCGGCGATCAAAGTTACCAGGCCGCGGATGGGGTTTTCGCCACGCTGCGGATAGGCGACATGCGCCTGCTTGCCGGTCACGATCAGATGGCCGTTGAGCGAACCGCGCCGTCCGATTTTGATCGTGTCGCCCAGCTCCTCCTGGTTGCTTGGTTCGCCCAGAATGCAGTGGTCGAATTTTTCGCCGCGCTCCGCCGCCCACTTCAGCAGCTTGGGCGTGCCATTGACCGCGATGCTTTCCTCGTCGCCGGTGATCAGGAACGAAATCGAGCCCTTCGGCTTCCCACCGTGATGGCTGAGATGGTCGAGCACGGCGGCGACAGAACAGGCAATACCACCTTTCATATCGACCGCGCCGCGGCCGAAAAGCTCACCGTCCGCGATTTCGCCTGAAAACGGCGGATGCTTCCAGGCCTTCTCGTCACCGGGCGGCACCACGTCGGTGTGGCCGGCGAACACGAGATGTGGCGCGGCTGTTCCGATGCGTGCGTAAAGATTTTCGACGTCGTCCGTGCCTGGTTCGCGGAACGTCATGCGATGCACGGTAAATCCAGCGCCCTTCAGCGTTTTCTCGAGAAATGCCAGCGCGCCGCCTTCTGCCGGCGTGACCGACGGGCAGCGCAACAGGTCGCGGGCAATGGTGACGGGATCGGCGGACATCGGCAGCGTTCGCCTCTCAATCCCTCAACAGCTCATTGATACTGGTCTTCGATCGCGTGCGCTCGTCGACGCGCTTGACGATCACGGCGCAATAAAGCCCGGGCCCGCCGCTTTTGCCAGGCAGCGTGCCGGGCACCACGACGGAGTAGGGTGGGACCTCGCCTTGTGTAATCGCGCCGGTCTCGCGATCGACGATGCGCGTGGATGCGCCGAGATAAACGCCCATCGACAGCACCGCGCCGGTGCGCACGATCACGCCTTCGGCGACTTCCGAGCGCGCGCCTACGAAGCAATTGTCCTCGATGATCACCGGGCCGGCTTGCAGCGGTTCCAGCACGCCACCGATGCCGGCGCCGCCGGAGATATGACAGTTCTTGCCGATCTGCGCGCAGGAACCGACGGTCGCCCAGGTATCGATCATGGTGCCGCTGTCGACATAGGCGCCGAGATTCACAAAGGACGGCATGAGGACAACGCCAGGTGCGATGAAGGCAGAGCGGCGCACAACAGCGCCAGGCACGGCGCGGAAGCCGGCTTTCTTGAATTTGCCGGCGTTCCAGCCCTTGAATTTGGAATCGACCTTGTCCCACCACACGGCCTTGCCAGGTCCGCCCGGGATCACGCTCATGTCGTTGAGACGAAAGGACAGCAACACGGCTTTCTTCAGCCACTGGTTGACGTGCCAGCGACCGTCGGCCTGCCGCTCGGCCACGCGCACCTTGCCGGCATCGAGCAGCTCAAGCGCGGAATTCACTGCCCTGCGAACGGGGCCCCTCGTCTTTGGGCCGACCTTGTCGCGCCCCTCGAAGGCCTCGTCGATAATGCTGGCAAGCTTGTCGTTGGACATGGGGACTCCGGCTATTCGGCTGCGGTTTGTCGGGGGCCGGGGGAGGGATGTCAAGCGGCGGCGGCCGGGTTAAGCTTGCGGCCCGGGAGAAATACGCATGAACCGTCAATTCGCACGCCTGGCTTCGAGCCTGATCCTGTTGGTGCTTGGCAGCGCGCCGGCATTTGCGCATCACCTGATGGGCGGCCGCACACCGGCAAGCTTTACCGAAGGCCTCGTGTCGGGGCTGGGTCATCCGGTGATCGGGCTCGATCATTTCGCGGCTGTTGTGGCAGTGGGCTGCCTCGCCGCCGCGCATCGCGTGGCGTTCGCGCTCGCGATCGGTTTCGTGCTGGCGATGATGGCGGGTGTCGCGCTGCATTTGCACGGCACGACCGTGCCGGGCGCGGAAATCCTGGTGGCGCTGTCCGTGATTTTCCTGGGTGTGTTCATGTTGCGTGGCCGCGATGTTGCCGCCGGCGTCGCATTCATATCATTCGCCGTTGTGGGTCTCATCCACGGCTATGCGCTCGGCGAGTCGATCTATGGCGCGGAGCCGACGCCACTCTACGCCTATCTGCTCGGCCTCGCGGTCATCCAGAGCGCAATCGCGCTTGCGGCTGTGCAGATCACGCGCGCGATAGCCAGACGTCCGGCGGTCAATTCGCCTCTGCGTCTGGTTGGCGCCGGCATTGCCGGCATCGGATTGGCGGTCCTGATGCAGCAGATCGTGCCAGGCGCCTGATCAGCGCTGTCCTATGCGTTCAAGAAATCCGGTGAGATCATCGGTGAGATGGTCGACGTAGGGTGCATCGCGCCCTTCGAGTTCCCACGCTTCACGGAACACCTCGCGCTGACCTTCCGGCACCACCAGCACGGTGGTCATGCCGAGCGCGTGCGGCGTTTCCAGGTTGCGCGCCAGGTCTTCGAACATCGCAGCCTTCGCGGCATCGACGCCGTGGCGGGCGAGGAAACGCTTGTAGACCTGCGGCAGCGGCTTGGGATCGAGATCGGCTGCCGCGATGTCGAATACGTCCTCGAAATGCTGATGGATCTCGAGTTTCCGCATGACTGCATCGGCGTGCTTGCGCGTGCCGTTGGTGAGAATGAGCTTGCGGCCCGGCAGCTTTTCGAGCGCGGCGCCGAGCGCGGGATTGGGCGTCAGCGGTGAATGATCGATTTTATGGACGAAATCGAGATAGTCGTCGGGCTTCATGCCGTGTTCGGCCATCATGCCGCGCATCGTCGTGCCATAGCGCTTGTAGTAGTCCTTCTGGACGCGGAAGGCCTCGTCCTTCGACACCTTCAGGAAATCGGACACATAGGCGCGGATGCGGTCGTCGACCTGCTGCCAGAGATTGAGGTGATGCGGGTAGAGCGTGTTGTCGAGATCGAACACCCAGGTTTCGACGTGGCCGAAACCACGCGGCGCGGGACGGGGCTTTGCCGGCACGAGATTACTGTTCCTTGAAACGCACGATCATCGACGGCTGGGCGCCCAGATCGATGACGGCAAAGCCGGCGGAATTCAGACCGCGCGTCGCGCAGTCCTTGTGGTCGGACACTTCGAAGCGGCCGTCGCGTGTACAGAGCGCAACTGTTCCGCCCCAGGCGAGCGGGACATCGCCGCGTTTCACCGTGCGGCCATTGCCGTCAACGGCTTCCGCATAGCTGTAGAGCCGGCGTGGATCGCCGCGAAGGTCCGGCCGCACGCATTGTCCGGCTTCGACGCGATACCAGCCACGCGTGACGATGGCGCCCATTTCGACGACGCCAATCGACGCCATCACGGCGTATTTGGTGTCATTGCACCAGGAAAATCCGACGCCTTCCGGCTTGGCAGCCGCCTCGATCAAGGTGTCGAAGAAATTGGCCGCCGAGGCGGCGTCGGCCGCCAGCTTGCGATCGGTCAGGAATTTTGCAAGCGCGGCCTGCGTCTTTGCGCCCTGCACGCCATCGATCGGATAGGCATCGTAACCGGCGATGACCAGCAAGCGCTGGATGCCGGCGAGCCGCGCCTGCGCGTCGTCGTAGTTAGCTTCTTCCGCCAGGTTGACGAGGGGTCCTTTCGGGGAATCCGATGGCTTTGCCGCGCTGAAGTGCGCCTGCTGGCTTCCCGGACAGCCGCGCGCGCTCGCGATGTCGAAGTCGCCGTTACGGATGCAGAATTCGGCTTGCCCGTCCTGCGGCAGTGGCGCGCTGCCATACACCGGCGGCGTGCGTGAGTGCAGGTAGACCATGTCAACGTCGAGCGGCCCGTCGAGAATCTGGCGGCATTGCCCGGGATCGAGGCGAAACCAGCCGCGCGTTGCGACGTTGGCGCGCTTTTCGAGGCCCACCGCGGTTTCCATACGGTAGCTGGTGCGATTGCACAGCGTAAGCTCGGCGCGTGCCGGCGCCGCGGCCAGCAGGGCGATTGACGCGGCAGCCGTGACGATGAGACCGCGAATCATGCGGCCATGCTAATCGGCATCTGCGGGGTGGGGAATCGCCGATATCTTTCCCGCTCGTCCCCGCGCAAGCGGGGACCCAGGGCGCATTTTCTTGGAGCGAAGTTTTAGTTCTTCTGGGTTCCCGCTTTCGCGGGAATGAGCGGATATAGTTGTTTTACCGATGCATCAGCGTGCCGACACCGTGGTCGGTGAGCAGTTCCAGCAACACCGCGTGCGGGACCTTGCCGTCCATGATGACGACGCCTTCCACGCCCTGATCGAGCGCGTAGATGCAGGTCTCGACCTTGGGAATCATACCGCCGGAAATTGTACCGTCGGCGATCAGTTTGCGAGCATCGGCGACCGAAAGCTCCGTGATGAGATTTTTCGACTTGTCGAGCACGCCGGGCACGTCCGTCAGCAACAGCAGGCGCTTGGCCTTGAGCGCGCCCGCGATCGCGCCGGCAAACGTATCGGCGTTGACGTTGAATGTGCCGCCGTTGGCTGAGGTCGCGACCGGCGCCAGGACCGGTATCATTTCCCGTCCCATCACCTGGTTGAGCACGTTAACGTCGACTTTTTCCGGCTCGCCCACAAAACCGAGATCGATCACTTTTTCGATGTTGGAGTCCGGATCGACCACCGTGCGGCTGACCTTGCGCGCCTGCACCATGTTGCCATCCTTGCCGCACAGCCCGATCGCCTTGCCGCCGGCAGCATTGATGTAGCCGACAAGCTGCTTGTTGATCGATCCGGCCAGGACCATTTCAACGATTTCGACGGTCTTTGCATCCGTGATGCGCAGGCCGGCCGCGAATTCGGATTTGATGCCGAGTTTCTTGAGCATCGCCTCGATCTGCGGGCCACCACCGTGCACGACCACGGGATTGATAGCGGTCTGTTCGAGCAGGACGATGTCGCGGGCAAAATCGCGCGCCATCTGTTCCTGGCCCATGGCATGCCCACCATATTTCACCACGACGGTTTCCTCGTCGTAGCGCTGCATATGCGGCAGCGCCTCGGACAGGATTCGGGCCTGTTCTTGCGGGTCGATCTTGGGCGCTTTGCTCATCGTCTCGGCCTCGGGTGGCGATGGGTTCTAGCCGATACGACCGGCCCCCGACAATGCGTTTTGCGGGCGCATGATCTCTTCCGAAAACCAGTGCCCACTTTTCGGGATCATGCGCGTTATCGCTTTCGTTCATCCAGCAGGCGGGCGATGGCGGCGCGCAATTCAGGCATGCCTGTGCCTTCGTGGGACGAGGTCGTCAGCACGCCGGGGAAGGCACCCGGCCGCTTCGCCAGCGACGCCTCGACCCCGGCAATGCGAGCCTCGAGCTCGGAGGTTTTTATGGCGTCGGCTTTGGTGAGGACGATCTGAAAGCTGACGGCGGCCTGGCGCAGCTCCTCGAAGATGAGGTCGTCGGTGTCTTTAAGACCGTGGCGGGCGTCCACCAGCACATAGACCCGGGCGAGATTGGCGCGTCCGCGCAAATAGGCGCCGATCAGCGCCGTCCAGGCCGCGACCTTGGATTTTGCGGCGGCGGCGTAACCGTAGCCGGGCATATCCACGATGTTGAGTTCGGAGCCGCCGGTGAAGAAAATCAGTTCCTGGGTGCGGCCGGGGGTCCGTGACGTGCGTGCGAGACTTTTACGGCCGGTCAGCGCATTGACCAGGCTTGATTTGCCGACATTGGAGCGGCCGGCAAATGCAATCTCGACGCCGCGCATCGGCGGCAGCGACGCAGGCGTACCGGCAGCGGCGAAAAATTGCCATTCAGCGGCGAATAACTGCCGGCCGGCATCGATTTCCGCGCGGGTGAAATTGTTGGTCGAATCCATCTAACTGTCATGCCCGGGCTTGTCCCGGGCATCCCGATAAGGAAGGCACGGCGCCAGTATAAGCGAGACGAGCCCGGCGATGACGATGCAATATTTTCTGCGCCGCTACGGCTGCGTCTTCTTTTTATTGAACAACGCCTTGATGTTGTCGAACAGCTCGATCTTGGCGCCGTGCTTGCGCATGATGATGCTTTGCTGTGCCACCGACAGCGAATTGTTCCACGCCCAGTAGATCACCAGCCCGGCCGGGAAATTCGCGAGCATGAAAGTAAAGATCAGCGGCATCCAGTTGAAGATCATCTGCTGCGTCGGATCTGGCGGCGCGGGGTTGAGCTTCATCTGCACCCACATGGTCACGCCCATGATCAGCGGCCAGGCGCCCAGATGCAGGAAATGGCCGACCACTGGCAGCATAGTCGGATCCACCGGAATCAGGCCGAACAAATTGAAGACGTTGGTGGGGTCCTGCGCCGAGAGATCGTGAATCCATCCGAAAAATGGCGCATGGCGCATTTCGATGGTGACGAACAGCACTTTATAGAGCGAGAAGAAGACCGGGATCTGGATCGCGATCGGCAGGCAACCCGCTAGCGGGTTGATCTTCTCCCGCCGGTACAACTCCATCAGCTCCTGCTGCTGCTTGGCTTTGTCGTCGGCATAGCGCTCGCGCAGCGCCGTCATTTGCGGTTGCACCGCCTTCATCTTCGCCATCGAGGCATAGGACTTGTTCGCCAGCGGGAAGAAGGCGGCCTTGATCAGCACGGTGACGATCAGGATCGCGAGGCCGAAATTGCCGACGAGACGATAGAGGTAGTCGATCGCGAAGAAGAGCGGTTTGGTGATAAAGTAAAACCAGCCCCAGTCGATAAGCAGATCGAAGCGATTGAGGTCGAGCTGTTTTCCGTACTCGTTGACCACCGTGACTTCTTTGGCGCCGGCGAACAGACGTCCGTTGGCGGAGCTGGTTGCGCCCGGAGCAATGGTCTGCGCATCGAGCAGGTAGTCGGTCTGATAAGTCGGCACGCTGCCAAGTGTGCCGGTAGAGAAGCGCGCCTTCAGGCGCGCCGTCGTGTCAGGAACCAGCACGGCGGCCCAATATTTGTCGGTGATGCCGAGCCACCCATTGGTCACGTCAAAATTGACTGCCTTTTTCTCGGCGATGTTCTTGTAGGTGTATTCCTGCAGGCCGGATTCACCGAGCACACCCACCAAGCCTTCGTGCAGAATGTAATAGCCCGCGGTCTGTGGCGTGCCGTGGCGGGAAATCAGCGCATAAGGGTAAAGCGAGATCGGGCTCGAGCCCTTGTTGGTGACCTCATCCTTGATCGAGAACATGTATTTGTCATCGACCGAGATGGTGCGGCGGAATTCCAGGCCCTCGCCATTGTCGTAGGTCAGCGTCACCGGATGCGAAACGCTGAGCGCGCCGGATCCCGACTGCGTCCACATCGTGTCCGCGGTCGGTAATTTCACATTGGTGCCGGCCGTGCCGGTCCAGCCGAACTCGGCGTAGAACGGGTCGGCGGTGCCGGATGGCGCCAGTAACACAATGGGCGGTGACTTCGGATCGACGGTCTCGCGAAACTTGATCAAAGCGAGATCGTCAATGCGGCCGCCTTTAAGCGCAATCGAACCTTGCACGCTGCCGGTCGCGATCGCCACGCGCGGGCTTGCGGCGAGAGCCGCCGCCCGGTCGATCGGTGTTGCCGCTGCCGGCGCGCTGGCCTGGCCGGGCATTTGCGCCGGTCCCGCCTGCGTCGCCGGCGCCTGGCCGGGCTGAGCGGGCGTCGGTGCATTCTGTTTCTGCGCTTGCTGTTGCGCCTGGAGTTGTTCCTGGCGCGCTTTTTCCTGCGGCATGGCAAAGAAGTATTGCCAGCCGAGCAAGACCAGCGCCGACAGCGCGATGGCGAGGATGGTGTTCTTATTATCGGTCATCGGGATTCCATTTTGCCGTCGCGCCCCGCGTGTACTCGCCGCAACGCCCCTTCGAATTCCTGAGTCATCCGATCGAACGGCAATTGAAGCGCAGCTCGCCGTCCGACCAGCACATAATCATGTCCGGCGCGCAGCCGGGTGGCGGCTGAAAGCCGCACGATTTCTCGAAGGCGGCGGCGAACCCGGTTACGCTCGACGGCATTGCCGACCTTCTTCGATACGGTAAAGCCGAGCCGGGCAGGTCCCTGGTCGCGGCGATTGCGTGCCTGCAGCACGAATGCGGCGGCGGGTGCCTTCGTCCCGGTCGCCGTGGCCAGAAAATCCGCCCGTTGCCTCAGTCTTTCCATGAAAGCAATGTGCGGCCTTGCAGCCGCCGTCAGGCGGACAACCGCTTGCGTCCGCGCCCCCGGCGCGCCGACAAGACCTTGCGTCCACCTTTGGTTGCCATACGCGAGCGGAAACCGTGTCGGCGCTTGCGTACGAGCTTGCTCGGTTGATAGGTCCGCTTCACGTTCAGGATCTCCGCTGGGCGCGCCGTGGCAAGGAGGACGATGTCCTCAAAACGCCACGTAAACCCGAAGTCTTTCGGGCCGGCACACGATTTGCGCGGCTTATAAGGGAGGGGCCTTGGCCCGTCAATGCGACGCCCGTTTTGCCGGTGTTGCGGGCTCAAAACGCCTCACAAGGCGGTGAGCCGCCCCCGGCCGGACCGGCGTCTCGTGTATATAGTGTGAATGTTCACTCGCCTGCCTCCCGCCGACCTGCCGCGCGGCTTCGCCTGGCGGCTGCTCCCATTGGTGGTGGTCATCGTCCTTTCCGCTGTGGCCTATTTTGCAGTTGGCGATGAGACCATATCGCTCCATGGCCTGGTCCGGCATCGCATGGCCATCTTCGGCTTTGTTTCGAGCCACCGTATGCTGGCCCTGCTCACCTACATCGGGATCTACATCGTTACGGTTGCCGTCTCGGTGCCGGGGGCGGCCTTTCTGACGGTCGCCGGTGGCTTTCTGTTTGGGCCATTGGGAGGTGCTGCGGCCGCAGTGGTTGGCGCGACAATTGGCGCGACGCTCATCTTTCTGGTGGCGCGCACGGCACTCGGCGAGCCTTTGCTGCGGCTGGCAGGCCCGCGCGCCAACCAGCTTGCAAAAGGTTTTCGCGACGACGCCTTCAGTTACCTATTGTTCCTGCGGCTGGTGCCGGTATTTCCGTTCTTCGTGGTCAACCTGGTGCCGGCCCTCGCGGGTGTGCGCCTCGGACCATTTATTGCCGCGACTGCGCTCGGCGTCATCCCTGCGGCCGTCGTTTTTGCGTTGGCGGGCACGGGCCTCGACAGCGTGATCATGGCGCAGAAGGAAGCGTATGATCAGTGCGCCGCGTCAGGCCGACTGGACTGTCGCATGGTGTTCGACACTTCCGACGTGTTCACGCCGCAACTGATCGTGGCGTTGATCGCGCTCGGGTTGTTGGTGCTGGTGCTGGTCGTGCTCCGTCATTGGCGCGCTCGCTCGCGCGCCGTCATGTGATACGAAGGTTATTGTTGCGGGTCAGAGTTTCAGGATAATGACGGAAGTACTCGCGCCAGACATTTGCGTGATCGGAGGAGGACCCGGCGGCTTATCGGCCGCCGCGGCCGCTGCGGCATTCGGGGTGCCGACGGTTCTGGTCGAACGCGGCAAGATGGGCGGCGATTGCCTCAACACGGGATGCGTACCTTCGAAAGCGCTGTTGGCTGCCGCGAAACGCGCCCAGGCGACACGCAGTGCAGGAGACCTCGGTGTCGCTGTGCAGAGCGTCGGCATCAATTTCGCCAAAGTGCGCGATCACGTGCAGGGCGTCATCGCAGCGATTTCCCCAGCGGATTCCGTCGAGCGTTTTGCCGGCTTGGGTGTTCGCGTCATTCAGGCGGCGGCGAAATTTAAAGACCGCAAGACCGTGGTCGCCGGCGATATTGAAATCCGCGCACGACGCTTTGTGATCGCGACCGGCTCGGCGCCGGCAATTCCGTCAATTCCCGGCATCAACGACGGGCCTTATCTCACGACCGACAACATATTCGATCTCAAAGAACGGCCGGAACATCTCGTCCTCATCGGCGGTGGTTCGGCTGGTCTGGAGCTGGCACAGGCGTTTCGCCGGCTGGGCAGTTCTGTGACCGTTCTTGAGGCGGCGCAGCCGCTTGCTCAGGACGATCCTGAATGTGCCGCCATCGTGCTCGACCGGCTCGAGCGCGAGGGTGTGGTCATCCATCGTGACGTGAAGGTCGTTGCGATCATGCATGCCGGCGCGACTGTGACCGTGACCATCGAAACCGCGGGCGCCGAACAGACCATCACCGGCAGCCATCTGCTGATCGCCGCCGGACGAAAGCCGGCGATTGATGATCTCGACCTCGACGCCGCGCGAATTCGCCACGACCAGTCCGGCATTGCCGTGAACAGAAAGCTCAAGACCAGCAACCGGCGCGTCTATGCGATTGGAGATTGCGCAGCGGGGCAATTAAAGTTTACGCACGCGGCCAACTACCATGCCGGCTTGGTGATCCGGAATGCGCTGTTCCGTCTTCCGGTGCGCGTGAACAGCGACGCTGTACCGTGGGTCACCTTCACCGAGCCTGAGCTCGCGCATGTTGGCCTGACCGAAGCGCAGGCGCGAGAGCGCCGGATCAATATCCGCGTTGCGCGCTCGCCCTATCATGACAACGACCGCGCACAGACCGAGCGCGAAACGCACGGTCACATAAAAGTCATCACCACGCGGAAAGGTAGGATAGTAGGCGTCAGCATTGTGGGGGCGCAGGCCGGTGAGCTGATAGGCATGTGGGCGTTGGCGATTGTGCTGCGCCTGAATATCCGCGCATTGACCGACGTCGTCCTGCCTTACCCCACTTTTGGAGAACTCGGAAAACGTGTAGCCATCGACTTCTTCGCGCCTGGTTTGACGAGTCCCTGGGTGCGGCGCATCATTGGCTGGATGCGAATCTTCGGTTGAGGCGATTTTGGAAGCGGGAATCGAAGCAGGCGTGAACGATTCGGAGCCAAGGCCGGCGCGGAAGCCCCGCGTTGGCCTTTCCGGCAAGCTGTTGTTTCTCACGATCCTGTTCGTGATGGTGGCGGAAATTCTGATTTACGTGCCTTCGGTCGCCAATTTTCGACTGAACTGGCTGAACGACCGGCTGGCCGCCGCGCATACCGCAGCGCTCGTGCTTGATGCTGCGCCAAGCGGCATGGTGCCGGAAAGTCTGGCCAACCAGATCCTCAAGAGCATCGGCGCGCGCGCCGTGGCGATGAAGATGGGCAATCAGCGCCGCCTGCTCGCGGCGTCCGATATGCCGACCGAAATTGCGCAGGACATCGACATGCGCGAGGTGTCGTGGTGGCGTTCGATTATTGATGCCTTCGATACGTTGCTGACCAGCAAGCCTGGCGACGTGATCCGTGTCGTGGGCGCGGCGCCGATGGGTGGCGATTTCCTCGAGATCGTTCTCAACGAAGCGCCGCTGTACAAGGCGATGTGGACTTTCTCCGTGAACATCCTGCTGTTGTCGCTGGCGATCTCCGGCATCACGGCGATGCTGGTTTTCTTTGCGCTGCATTACCTGCTCATCCGCCCGATGTGGCGCATCACGCGCAATATGATTGCGTTTCGCGCCGATCCGGAAAATCCATCTCGCATCATTGCGGAGAGCGGGCGACGCGATGAAGTCGGCACCGCCGAAGAAGAACTCGCCGCCATGCAACGCGAGCTCGCTTCGATGCTGCACCAGCAGAGTCGCCTTGCAGCGCTCGGCCTGGCAGTGTCGAAGATCAATCACGATTTGCGTAATTTGCTCGCGTCGGCACAGATATTCTCCGATCAACTCTCGACCTTGCCCGACCCAAAGGTGCAGCGTTTTGCGCCCAAGCTGATGCGCGCGCTTGAACGGGCGATCGCGTTTTGCCAGAGCACACTCTCTTATGGTGCTGCGCAGGAGCCTCCCCCGGACCGCAAGACGATCGAAGTCGAGCCGCTGGTCGAGGAGGTGCACGAGGCGCTCGGCCTGACCCTCGACGTACCGATCCGGTGGATCGTGGCGGTTGAACGCGGTCTCACAATGGAAGCCGATCACGATCAATTGTTTCGCGTTCTCGTCAACATCGCGCGTAATGCGGTGCAGGCGCTCGAAGCTCGTGGCGCCCGCGATCCGGCGCGCGATCAAATTCGAATTACCGGTCGGCGCGAAGGCAGCGTCGTTGTGATTGAGGTTTCCGATACTGGCCCGGGCGTGCCCGAAAAAGCCCGTGCCCATATGTTTCAGGCCTTCCAGGGCGCCGCGCGTGCCGGAGGTACCGGATTGGGCCTGGCGATCGCTGCGGAACTGGTGCGCGCGCATGGCGGTGAAATCCGCCTGGTGCCGGGGACAATCGGTGCCACGTTCAGCATCACGATCCCTGACCGCGCCGTGGATCTGAGTACACGACGTGGTGAACGCGCCCGCGCCTGAAGCCGGGAAGAGATCCTAACGCGCGGTGTTCGTTGCGTAAGGGCGCGTCACAGGTATTTTTTGTAAAGGACATTGCCATGGTGCCGCCGGTGAATTTGCTCGCGGTCGCGACCGCCGTGCCGCCACACAAGCTTGAACAGCGCGCGGTGGCCGAGGCCGCGCGCCAGGTCTATGGACGTACATTCGCGCGCTTTCCGAAACTTGCCGAAGTGTTCGTCAACGCCGGCATCGAGCGCCGTTATTCGGCGCGACCGCTCGAATGGCTGACTGCCCCGCATGACCTGGCCGAACGCACGGATGCCTACGTTGAGAGCGCGAGTGAGCTGTTCGTGACAACGGCGCGCGCGGCGCTTGAGCGTGCGGGACTTTCGGCGCGCGACGTCGACGTGGTCGTAACGGTGTCGTCGACCGGAATAGCAACTCCCAGCCTTGAGGCGCGCGTCGGACCAGAAATGGGTTTTCGACCGTCGATCATGCGTGTGCCAGTTTTTGGCCGCGGCTGTGCCGGTGGCGTTTCCGGCCTCACGCTCGGTGCACGGCTTGCGCGCGCCGAACCGGGCGAGGTCGTTCTCGTGGTCGTGGTCGAGCTGTGCACGCTCACTTCGCGCACCGATCGCGGTACCAAATCGGACGTGATCTCGTCGGCGTTGTTCGGCGATGGTGCCGCCGCTGCGGTGCTGCGCGCCGGTCCCGAAGCCGCGCCGCTGCGCATCGGGGCCGCAGCCGAGCACACCTGGCCGCGCACGCTCGACATCATGGGTTGGGTGATCGATCCGATCGGCTTCCGGGTGATGCTTTCGCGCTCGTTGCCGCGCTTCGTCGAGCAACGCATGGCGGGCCCGATGCGGCGCTTCATCAAGTCGGCCGGGCTGCACGCGCCGCAGCTCGTTTGTCATCCCGGTGGGGCCAAAGTGCTTGACGCAATCGAAGTCGCGCTCGAATTGCAGAAAGGCACGCTGCGGGACGAGCGGGAAATTCTGCGCAACTACGGCAATATGTCGGCGCCCACCGTGCTGTTCGTTCTTGAACGCGCGCTGCGACGCGGCTTGCGCGGCTCGGCACTGCTGTCGGCGCTCGGCCCGGGCTTTTCGGCAAACTTTCTGGCACTCGAGGCCGCGCATGGGTGAGGGTGCCTGGCTCGTCGCATTCCTCGGCGCGCAGCGGCTCGTCGAACTCGGGCTTGCGCAATTCAACACCGGGCGTTTGCGTGCGGAAGGCGGCGTCGAATTCGGCGCAGCGCATTATCCATTGATGATTGTCCTGCATGGCCTGTGGCTGCTCGGGCTGTGGGCGCTCGGTCACGATCAACCCGTCAACGTGTTCTGGCTGACGGTGTTCGTGCTGCTTCAGATCGGCCGGGTGTGGGTCATCGCGAGCCTTGGCCGGCGCTGGACCACGCGTGTCATCGTGCTCCGTGGCGCGGCGCCGGTTGCCCGCGGGCCGTATCGCTGGATACGGCATCCGAACTATCTGATCGTCGCTCTGGAGATTGCGGTGGTTCCGCTCGCGCTCGGCCTGCCTGGCTTCGCTCTGGTCTTTTCGATCGCCAACGCGGCGTTGGTCGCCTACCGGATCCGCGTCGAAAACGAGGCGCTGGCCTGGGCCGCCAGGCCGGCATGAGCGCGGTATGGCCGCAACCCTTGCCAATAAGGGGTCAAGACGATAGCTATGCCCCCGGTCCCGCGGGCCGGTGTTCGGCGGCGGAATCAAGCGCCCGTAGCTCAGCTGGATAGAGCACCAGACTACGAATCTGGGGGTCAGGAGTTCGAATCTCTTCGGGCGCGCCACCCTTTCCGCCTCGGCGCCGGTAGCTCAGCTGGATAGAGCACCAGACTTCGAATCTGGGGGTCAGGGGTTCGAATCCCTTCCGGCGCGCCACTTCTCCGGATTGTGTCCGCTCAGCGGTCGATCGTGATGTCCGCGCTGCGTGCGCGCGACACGCAGATCATGATCGTGTCTTTGCGCTCGTGTTCAGCCAGCACCAGGTCACGGTGATCGGCTTCGCCCGCAATCATTCGGGTACGACATGTCCCGCAGGTACCGGTTTCGCATGAGCTCGGCACGTCGAGGCCATGCGCGCGCAGGACTTCGAGAATGGTCTTGTCGGTCGGTACGTCGAGGACGTCGCCCGAGCGCGCGAGCCTCACCTTGAACGGCTTGTCGTCGGCCTTGTGCGTTTCGGCCTCGCTGAATGCCTCGAAATGCACGGCCGTGGGCGACCAGTGGTCGGTCATCGCGCGCACCGCCTCCATCAAGGGTCGCGGTCCGCAGCAATAAAGGTGCTCCCGATTTTTTCGTTCGGCCAGGATGGGACGCAAGTCCAACGAGCGCGATGCATCGCCCTCATCGTAGTGAATGACGACTCTGTCCTTGAATTCGGGCGCGTTCAGCTCGTCACGGAACGCTGTCGTTTCCGGCGAGCGCGAACAGTAGAACAGTCGAAAGCGTTTTCCCTCCGCCATCACCTGGCGGATCATCGCCATCATCGGCGTCACACCAATGCCGCCGGCTATGAACAGGAAGTCCTGCGCGCGTTGCGGCAATGCAAAATCATTGACTGGTGCGGTTACAGTGATCTCGTCGCCAGCTTTCACGCCGTCGATCAGGCTGCATGAGCCGCCGCGGCCATTGCTCTCGCGCTTGACCGCAATCTGATAACGTTCGCGCTCAGCCGGGTCGTTGCACAGCGAATATTTCCGCAACAGACCGTTGGGGACCCGGACGGCGATATGCGCGCCTGCCGAAAATTCCGGCAAGGACTTTCCGTCCGGATCCCGGAATTCAAGGAGATGGATGCCGCTCGCGATTTCATCGTTGCGCGTCACGCGCAGCGGCATGGTCATGGGTGGATCAGCAGTCGTCATTGTGTCTCTGCAGTCCGGTCAGGACACAACAAGTGGCGATTTTGGCGCTACGAGGCAAGGGGCGGCGTGCAAGTGTCAGCGTGCAAGTGTCAGCGCGCGCCAGTGCTCACGCGTTCAACCGGCCGTGGGTTGGCCGAAATAACGGGCGCCGCGACTGCGGTGACCGCGCCATAGGCGTCGGCAAGGCCGGCGCCGAACATGACATCGTGTCCCTTTGGCCCGAGATCCTTCGCGGTCGCCTGCAATATATTTCGGACCTTGTCTGGCGTGAGATCGGGCTTGCGCTGAAGCATCAATGCCACGATCCCGCTCACTTCCGCCGCGGAATAGGATGTGCCGGAGGACACTTCATAGCTGCTGTCGGGAGCCGCGACGAGGATTTGTGCGCCGGGCGCGGCAATGGCGATATACGGGCCGCGGTTTGATTGCTCGAACAACTTGTCCTCGGCGTCGGTCGCGCTGACGGCGATCACATTGGGGTCGGCGGCCGGATAGAGTGGCGGCGACTTCGCGCCGGCGTTGCCGGCGGCGGCCACCAGCACGATGCCTTTCTTGCGTGCGGCCTCCAGGCTGCGGTGAATTGCAGGATCGGATGGCCCCGCAAAACTCATATTGATGACGCGTGCGCCATGCGCGGCGGCCCAATCGATACCTTTGAGGATATTGAAGGTGGTCCCTTCGGCGCCGGCGTTGTTCGGGTCGAAAGCGTGCACAGCCAGAACTTTTGCCGATGGCGCCGCACCCATCAGTTTGCCGTGCGCCGTGACCAGGCCAGCGATGGCCGTGCCGTGCTTGTGCGCCGCCGCGGGCTCTTTGGCTGTATCGAAGACTCCCGCGATCGACCCGGCCAATTCGGGATGCTTGATATCGATGCCGGAATCGATCACCGCGACCAGCACATCGTCGCCTTTGGCGAGGGTATGGGCCTGCGGTAAATGGAGCCGCGCGAGTTCATATTGTGCAGGGTCACCTTCGCTTTTGGCTGCACTGCCGATTGGGTTGTCGGTCGAGTTTTGTTGCAGCGTGAACAGGTAGTTCGGCTGCGCTGACGCCACCACGCGATCGCCTTCGAGCCCGCGCACCACAGTGGTCACCGCGCGGCGGTCGGGAATCCGCCAGCGGTAAAGCGTTGTACCGGTCAGCTGGAATGTTTGGCTTTCGATCCGCGTCAGCTGGTGGCGCCTTTGCAGGGCATCGATCTGCTGAGTGCTGACAGAATTGGGAATCTCGATAACCACCTCGTCCGGCACCAGGCGGCGTTCATTGATCGGTGGCGCGCCACTTGGGCCGCGGCGGTTCGATTGTTGCGACTGGCGGGGGCCGTTGTTGGCAGGTCCGTCGTCAACGACAACACCGCTTGAGGGATAGCCTTGCGGCAGACCCATGATGATTCCCGGGACGACCGCTCCCCAGCCGGGCCCGCGAAAGCCGCCACCATGGGGACCATTGCCGCCGCCGGTTGGCCCCATCGGTCCTCGGGCGCCGATATCGGATGACGGACCGCGGCCCATCATTTTCTGCGCCGAGGCACTTTCCGCTGTGGCCGCGAACAAAGCTGCGATCACGCAGAGCAGAGCGGTTTGTTGGCTACGCATGACGTGACCTCCGGGGGCGGCGGGCGTCGTTCAGGTTCACTCGGTCGTGGCGATGAAGCCGACGACTTTGTCCTCTTGCAGCTTCTTCACGATGGCGGCGAGTTCGCCCTTTGGAATGCCGGTCACCGCGACACGGACCTTGTACAGCCCGCCGGCCATCGGTCCGGCTGCGATCGATAGTTTGTTGGCTTCGAGGAACTTGGTGATGTCGTCGGACGATGCCTGCGGCGCGAAACGAATGAGCGTAAATGCGCCGGCGCCCGGATCGGTGGTCGGTGCCGATGCGGTTTGGTAACCCGCCGTGTTCGTTTCCTTGAGCGCGATGTCGGCCAGCAGTCCGGCCTGCAGCAGGATCGCAATCGCGGCGGCGCTTGCCGACCAGGCCAGCGTGCGCGGCGACAAACTTGCAAAGAATTCGGAGACACGGCCGCCGAGGTTGAAAGACCCGGCCTGCCGGCGCGCCGGCTCCGCATCGATCTTGGCGAACAGCGTTTCAATTGCGCGCGGCGACGGGGCGCCAAGCGTTTCATTCAGGTGGATGGTTTCGCCCAGCTCGTCGCGCACCAGCGCGTAGCGGCGGGCAAGTTCGGGATCGCGCGCGAGCGCGTCTTCAACCCGTTGCGTGTCGCGACGGCTCAGCGTTCCCGCAGCATGCCAGGGCAGCAGATTCTCGATCTCGCTGCGCTCGGGCGCGTCTTGGTTCGTCGCGTTCATGGCCAACCTCGATCTATTCCTTGCTCCTTCAGGAGCTCGGAGAGTTTCTTGCGCGCGTAGAACATACGCGTCTTCACGGTCGCCTCCGGGATGCCGACGATCTCGGCTACTTCTTCCACCGACTTCTCGTGATAGTAAACGAGGTCGATGATCTCCCGATGGTCCGCCGAGAGCTTGGTCAGGCATTGCCGCAAGGCCGAGCTCTTGTCTTTCTTCGCCAGGGTCGTTTCGGGATCGTCAGCGTGATCCTCGATCTGCCCCGCCGTCTCGTCATCCAGTTCTTCCTCCGGTCGGCGACGTAGCGCCGACAGGGCTTTGAACCGCGCGATGCTCAACATCCATGTCGATGCGGCGGAACGGCCCTCGAACTTCCCGGCTTGCCGCCAGATGTCGAGGAAGACCTCGCTGATCAAGTCTTCCGCCGTTGCTTCGTTGCGCACCAGACGCAGTACGAACCGGTACACACGAACATGGTGCCTCGCGTACAGCACCTGCATGGCGAGCCGGTCGCCACCTGCGATCCGCGATATCAGAACTTCGTCCGAAGTCGTTTGCATCGCAGGTTTGATCGACTCGTGAATAGGTCGCGTGGCGGGGCGCCCAGGTTCAATGCAATTCGAAGAAACTTGCGCGCACCGGCCGCCCCCGGAGGTGATCGCCGGGGGGTAGTTTTCCCTTTTCGGGCGCGCCGGAGCAAGAGAAAGCCGCCAAATACCGGCATTTACCCGCTATTGACGTGAAAAAAGCATGACGCGGCGTCCCCACGGCAAATAGCGGGGCTGCGGCTTTGAACCTTTCCCGGGGTCGCGCCGACCCATGTTCAGGATGTGGCAATCACATCCCTTGCCACCCAGGCCCCTGAAACAGGAGAAACGTCATGTTCCGCAAGATCGCTCTCGCCCTCGGCGCCACCGTTGTGATCGCTTCAGCCGCGCTCATCCCGACCTCTGCTTCCGCCCATATGCATGGCCACGGCGGCCACGGCTGGGGCCATGGTTGGGGCTACGGCATCGGCATCGTCGCGCCGACGACCTACGTCGCGTCGGATTGCTACTACGTCAAGCAGCTGGTCAACACGCCGGTCGGCCCGCGCGTGCGCCGCGTCGCGGTCTGCGATTAATCGCACTGACGACAGAATCAAATCACCCCGGCTTCGCCAACGCGAAGCCGGGGTTTTGTTTTTTGGTAAAGCCGATATCGTCTCCTTGCGTCCGGCCAAAAAACACTGCCAAAAAACGCCCTATGGCCGCACCGCAGGACGACAACAAAGGCTTTTTCTATGCTCGAAGGCTTCAAAAGATCTGAAATCAAGACCAGCGGTGCGCGCATTGTCACGGTGACCGGCGGCAGCGGACCGCCGGTTCTCTTGATGCACGGCAACCCCTTTAATCATCTGTCGTGGCTCAGGGTTGCGCCGACGCTGGCGCGCGAATTCACTGTGGTGGCCACCGATTTGCGCGGCTACGGCGATTCGGAAAAGCCACCGGGCGGAGAGGATCATTCCGGCTATTCGTTCCGCGCCATGGCGCAGGACCAGATCGAGGTGATGGCGGCGCTCGGCTTTGATCGCTTCATGGCCGCCGGTCACGATCGCGGCGGCCGCGTGCTGCATCGCATGTGTCTCGATCATCCCGCGGCCGTGACCCGCGCCGCGATCCTCGACATCATTCCGCAGCATCACCTGTACAACAACATCAACAAGCAATGGGCGACGTTTTCCTGGCACTGGTTCTTCAACATCCAGCCGTTCGACATGCCCGAACGTATGATGGGCGCCGATCCAGACTGGTTCATCGAAAAGAAACTGGCGAAAACCAAACAGGGCCTGAATTTCTTCGACAAGGAAGCGTTGGCCGAATACAAACGCTGCTTCCGCAATCCAGCAACGATCCATGCCATCTGCGAGGACTATCGCGCCTGCGCCGGTATCGATCTCGCCATGGATACCAGGGATTTCGAGGCCGGCCGCAAGATCGACTGTCCCGTGCTTCTGCTATGGGGCGCGACCGGCGGCGTCGGCCGCAATAGCAAACCGGGGCCGGCGGAAATCTGGCAGCGCTATGCGGCCAACATCATCGACGCCAAAGCGATGCCGTGCGGACACTATTTGTCCGAGGAGGCGCCGCAAGAAACGACGACCGCGCTTCGCGATTTTTTCGCTACCGGATAGTCAGGCAGTCGCTGCCGGCTCGGACAGGAAATTCTTGACCGCGTACCAGAGGAGATGCCGGTTGCTGCCGTAGCCCGCGCTGTGCGCGGTCTGCGGCAGGATCACAAATTGCCTGTCGCCGTTTGGAAGCTGACGATAGAAATCGAGCAGGTCGTCGTTCGTCGAATTACCGTCGAACTCGCCGCGAAGCATAAGCACTGGCGAACGCACTTTCGTGGGATCGACGATCGGCAGATTTGCAGCCATGTCGATATAGGTGCCGCTCGGCACCTGATCGCCGAATTTCATTTCGTCCGCGATGATTGCCTCTGGTACCGCCGGGTCGTAGAACGCGGGATGACCATCGCGCGTGAAGATTGAACTAATCATCTTTGCATCACGCTTTCGCCGCGGGCTCGCGCGTAGGGCATCGATCTTGGCCCTCCGACGCGCGATTTCTGCCGCCCCGTTTCCCTTGTAGGTGAATGCACAAAGCACCAACCGGTTCACCGGCTCTGGTTGGGCCTGCGCGTAAGCTGCGGCGCGGATGCCGCCGGACGAGGTGCCGTAAAAGTGCGCATTCTTCTGACCGGTTTCTTTCATAACGACCGGAATCGCTGCCTTGAGATCTTCCACACCACTCGCAATGTCCGAATTATTGCCCGATGAACCCGAGCGGCCATAGCCGTCATGGTCCATGGTCCACACGTCGTAGCCGTACTGGGCGAACACGTTCATCATTGAGTATTCGCCCTTACCTGGCACGGTAAGGTCATATGACGAACGAGAAGAGTTCGAGGAGCCGTGTACCAGGAACAAGACCGGAAGAGGCGGCTCGCCGGGAATTGGCGCGCGAGCGCGCTTTCGCCAAAGGTTGAGCTTCACATCGCCCTTTCGGGCCCAGTATTCCGCGCTCCATATTTCGGTCATCGTTGCCGCCTGTATCGGGCCGGCAAGGCCGGACAGAAATCCTGCACCGGCAGCTAGTCCGGCGTTTTTGAGAACGGTACGACGGGGAAAAGTAGGGTCGGATTTGCTCATGGCCGCCTCCCGATGGGCCACCGTTTCATTCAGTCGGTGGCCTTATTTCGGACAGACTAGCAGACTGACGAAACGGCGGGCAGTCCACTCGCCCAGCGGGGTTAGTTCTGCTAGGGGTCGGTCAAGATGCGCTTGGGCGCGTGGCGCCCAAGGTTATAAGGCCGGCGCGAACCGGAGGAATGATGGTTAAGTCGCTGCGCGCGGTGGCGCGATTTTTTCAGCATACGATCGGCTGGAATCGGATCGGGGTGCTCCTGAGCATCGCCATCATTGCGATCGCAGTGGTGGTTCTTATCCACATGCTGCGCGACATCAATGTTGATGAGGTCTATGCGGCGCTCAAAGCCACCGAGCCGCGCCATATCGCCGCTGCTGCGTTTTTTGTGGCCTGCGGCTATTTCACATTAACCTTCTACGACTGGTTTGCCCTCCGCACGATCGGACGCAACGAAGTTCCGTACCGCATTGCCGCGCTCACCGGCTTCACCAGTTATTCGATCGGGCACAATATCGGCGCGACCGTCTTTACCGGCGGCGCCGTACGCTACCGCATCTATTCGTACTACGGGCTCGACGCCGTTGAGGTGGCGAAGATCTGTTTTATCGCTGGCCTGACGTTCTGGTTAGGCAATGCCACCGTGCTCGGTCTCGGCGTTACCTATCATCCGCAGGCCGCCGGACCGATCGACCAACTGCCGCCCTGGATCAACCGTGGCATCGGCATAGCCATGCTGGTGGTGCTTACTTCATATGTCAGCTGGGTGTGGAGCGCGCCGCGCGAGATCGGGCAGGGCGAATGGAAAGTGCAGTTGCCGAGCGGGCCGTCCACCTTGCTGCAGATTTGCATTGGCATCCTCGATCTCGGCTTTTGTGCGCTTGCGATGTACATGCTGTTGCCGGACGAGCCGAACGTCGGGTTCGTGACGATGGCGGTGGTGTTCGTTTCGGCGACGTTGCTGGGCTTTGCCAGCCACGCGCCCGGAGGGCTCGGCGTTTTTGATGCCGCGATGCTGGTGGCGTTGTGGCAGTTCGACAAAGAATCCGTACTGGCCGGACTGCTCCTGTTCCGCATGCTCTACTATATTGTGCCGTTCGCGATTGCACTGCTTATTCTCGGTTCGCGGGAATTGTGGCTCAACATGCATGGCAAGCGGCGGGCGCTGCAGCCCAAAGTCATCACGTCCGCGACCGCTCCTATCCGCAGTGAGATTGAAGCCGAAAAAACCGACGCCGGCTGATCATGGCGATAGATGAAGACCGCCGCGATTTTCCATCCGCCACCGGATTGGCAAGCCGATTGCGTGGCGCATGGCGAGTTTTTCGCGGCCGGGGCGACGCCGTCACCAGCGCTGAAATCGTGCGCACGCCAGGACGCTCGCTCGCTCACCCACAGATTTTGCTGGTCGAGCAGTTGATCGCCGGCTTTCCGAGCGCGGCAATCGTGCTCGACCGTGAGAGCCGGGTGATCGCATTCAATGAAGCGGCAACCGGTATCGCGCCAGCCTTGCGGCGCGGCGAACCTGCGCTGATCGCTTTACGCATGCCGGATCTGGTCGATGCGATCCGTCGCGCCGCTAAACGTGCGGAGCAGCAGCGCGTGGAATTTTTCGAACGTGTCCCGCTCGATCGGTGGTTTGAGGCCTTCGTTACCCCGCTCAGACTCTCCACCAGTGCCGGCGCCGCGGCCGACGTGTTACTGATGACATTCAACGATCTCACGCCCTTGCGCCGGGTCGAAGAAATGCGCGCGGACTTCATTGCCAACGCCAGTCATGAGTTGCGCACTCCGCTCGCGGCGCTGCTTGGGTTTATCGAAACCCTTCAGGGCACCGCAAAGGACGATCCCGCCGCGCGGGAAAAATTCCTTGCGATCATGCAAGGGCAAGCAACCCGCATGGCCCGTCTTATTGATGATCTACTGTCGCTGTCGCGTATCGAGCTCAATGCCCATTTGCAGCCAAATACGCCGGTCGATCTGGCGCCGATTGTACGTCAGGTGGTTGACGGCTTGCAGACGCTGGCGCGCGACCGCGGTGTCGAGATCAATGTCGCCTCACCGCCGGACACATTGATGGTGCTGGGCGACCGGGACGAACTGATCCGCGCGCTCGAGAACCTGGTCGAGAATGCGCTCAAATATGGCGCCGCTGGCAAACGGCTCGACATTACGCTTGCGCGCGGCCAGACCCGCAGCGGCGCGCCCGAGGCGCGCGTAGCGGTGCGCGATTACGGTCCTGGCATCTCCCCAGAACATCTGCCGCGACTGACGGAGCGATTTTACCGGGTCGATGTCGCCGACAGCCGGGCGCAAGGGGGTACCGGGCTCGGCCTGGCCCTGGTCAAACACGTGCTCAACCGGCATGGCGGGCGCCTGACAATCGAAAGCACTTTGGGCCAGGGTGCGACGTTCGTAATGCACCTGCCCTTACGCACCGGCGATTCCCCGGCTTCCGCCGAAATCTGATTAAATCCAACCGTTTACGTTGTCATGTGACTGTCACTGAACCTTTATAGAACGGTGACATGCGACGCTTATGGCTGACCACGACTTCGGATTTTCGCAAGCCAAGAACAAACCAAAAAACGTCCGAAGCGGTCTTGGAGAGCGTTTTTAGATCAACAGCGGACGTCCAGACGATTGGACGTAAGGACGTCGGGACCGATGGCCTTCTGCGGCCCGCGTTCGTCCTTGCCCGCAAACATGGAGAGAACCTGTGAAACACTGGACCGCATTGGCAGTTGCCGGCTTCATCGCCGCTGCCGCTTTCGTTCCGGCCAACGCTGCCGACATCTCTGGTGCCGGCGCTACCTTCCCCTATCCAATTTATGCGAAGTGGGCGGACGCCTACAAAAAAGTCACCGGCAACGGGTTGAACTATCAGTCGATCGGTTCAGGTGGCGGTATCAAGCAGATCACGGCCCGCACCGTGACATTCGGCGCATCCGACATGCCGCTGCAACCGGCCGAACTCGAGAAGATCGGCGTCATCCAGTTTCCGACCGTCATGGGCGGCATCGTCCCGGTCGTGAACCTCGATGGTATCAAAAGCGGCGAACTCACGATCGATGGCCCGACGCTCGCGAAAATCTATCTCGGCGAAATCACAAAGTGGGATGATCCGGCGCTCAAGAAACTGAATCCGAATGCCAAGCTGCCATCGCAGGCGATCGCGCTTGTTCACCGTTCGGATGGTTCCGGCACGACCTTCATCTTCACCAACTACCTGGCGAAGGTGAGCGAAGGCTGGAAGTCGAAAGTCGGCAGCAACACATCGGTCGAATGGCCGGCCGGGATCGGCGCCAAGGGCAACGAAGGCGTCGCCAACAATGTCGGTCAGACCAAAGGTTCGATCGGCTACGTGGAAACCGCCTACGCCAAGCAGAACCACCTGACCACGACGAAGATGGTCAACAAGGACGGCCAGACCGTCGAGGCTTCGCCTGAGGCCATCATGGCCGCTGCCGGTGGCGCCGACTGGGCGCACGCGCCTGGCTTCTACATGATCCTGACTGACTCGGCGGGCGCCAAGTCATGGCCGATCGCGGGCGCGACCTTCATCCTGGTGCCCAAGCAGCCGAAGGATCCGGCCGCCGCCAAGGAAGCGCTCAAGTTCTTCGAATGGGCCTACAAGAACGGCGACGAGATGGCGTCGGCCCTCGATTACATCCCGATGCCGGACAATGTCGTCGACCTGATTGCCGCCAAATGGAAAAGCGATATCAAGGACGATAGTGGCAAGCCGGTCTACTGAGATCAATGTGATCGGGAAAAGGCGCCTGCTGGCGCCTTTTCCTTGTCCACCGCCGGCATATACGAGTCTTGTATTGCGGCCAACGGGCCGCTTGAGTGGCTCCCCCGATGCGCGTTTAGTCAGAGGGAGAGCCGGATGCAGCCTTCGGGGAGGCGATCCGTGGTTGATGTAGCGTTGCAAGGCGGAGCCGCCATGACGACCCCCCAGGTCGATCGCGCAAAAGTGCTGCGGCGCCTGCAACTGGGCGACGCTGTCTATCGCCATCTCACCCGCACAGCGGCCATCACCGTTCTGGTCATATTGGGCGGCATCATCATTTCCCTGGTCGACGGTTCATGGCTGGCGCTGCGGACCTTTGGTCTGAATTTCCTGCTCGTCGATACCTGGAACCCGGTCACGGAAAAATTCGGTGCCATTGCGCCGATTTACGGCACGCTGGTTACGTCGGTGATCGCGATGCTAATCGCGGTGCCTGTTGGGCTGTTCATCGCGCTGTTTCTCACCGAATTGTGCCCGATGTGGCTGCGGCGCCCGATCGGTATCGCCATCGAACTGCTCGCCGGCATTCCCAGCATCATCTACGGCATTTGGGGTCTGTTCGTGTTCGCGCCATTCCTGCAACAATATGTGCAGCCGTTCCTGATCAATGTGTTCGGTGAAATCCCGGTACTCTCGACGTTGTTCGCAGGCCCGCCCTACGGCATCGGCATCCTGACCGCGGGATTGATCCTTGCCATCATGGTGCTGCCTTTCATCACCTCGATTTCACGCGACGTGTTCACCGCTGTGCCGCTCGTGCTGAAGGAAGCGGCCTATGGTCTTGGCTGCACGACCTGGGAAGTTGTGCGTTACGTCGTTCTTCCTTACGCGCGGGTCGGCGTCATCGGCGGCGTGATGCTGGGGCTTGGGCGTGCGCTCGGGGAAACCATGGCGGTCACGTTCGTGATCGGCAATGCGCACCGAATTTCCGGTTCGCTGCTCGCGCCCGGCACCACGATCTCCGCAACCATTGCCAATGAATTCACTGAAGCAGTCGGCGATCTCTATACGTCGGCGCTCATAGCCCTCGGTCTGATCCTGTTCCTCATCACCTTCATCGTGCTCGCGGTGGCGCGCTACATGCTGATGCGTCTGAACGCGCGGATCGGAGTTTGACGATGGCGCTCTATCAAACCCGCCGCCGCCGCAATGCCGTTGCTGTCACGATGTCGATCGCCGCGACTCTGTTCGGGCTTACCTGGCTCGTCGTGATTTTGGGCGTTCTGATGTGGAAAGGCTTCAGCGGCCTTTCGCTCGATGTGTTCACCCAGATGACGCCGCCGCCCGGCGCCGCCGGCGGATTGCTCAACCCGATCGTCGGCAGTCTGGTCCTCACATTCATTGCGGTTGCGATCGGTACGCCGCTCGGCATCCTGGCTGGAACCTACATGGCGGAATATGGCCGCTACGACCGACTCACCACCGTGGTGCGCTTCATCAATGACATTCTGCTGAGTGCGCCGTCGATTGTCGTCGGCCTGTTCGTCTACGAAATTCTGGTCGCCCGCATGGGCCATTTCTCCGGCTGGGCCGGCGCTGTGTCGCTCGCGGTCATCGTGGTGCCGGTGGTGGTGCGTACAACCGAAGACATGCTCACCCTTGTCCCCGATACGCTACGTGAGGCGGCCGCGTCGATCGGGCTGCCGCGGTCGCTTATGATCCGGAAGGTCGCGTATCGCGCCGCCCAAGCCGGCATGGTCACCGGCGTGCTACTGGCAGTGGCGCGGATTTCCGGCGAAACCGCGCCCTTGCTCTTTACCGCTCTTAACAACCAATTCTGGAGTCTCGATCTCAACGCTCCGGTCGCCAGTCTGCCGGTAGTCATCTTCCAGTTTGCGCTGAGCCCTTACAAAGACTGGCAGGATCTGGCCTGGACCGGCGCTCTCATCATTACGCTGGCGGTGCTTGCGCTGAGTATCGTCGCGCGGACCCTCGCGGCACAGGGAAAATCGTCATGAGTGTAGCAGCTATCACCGTTCCGACCGTCGCCCATACGCCGGCAAGCGCCGGGGATCTCACCGAAAAGATCTCGATCCGCGATCTTGATTTCTTTTACGGTGATAATCGCGCGTTGAAGAACATCAACGTCTCGCTTTACCAGGGCAAGGTGACCGCCTTCATCGGTCCGTCCGGCTGCGGAAAGTCGACGCTGCTGCGTATCCTGAACCGGATGTACGATCTTTATCCCAACCAGCGCGCCGCCGGCCATGTCCGGCTCGACAACGACGACATCCTGTCTCCGTCGCAGGATCTCAACCTGCTGCGTGCGAAAGTCGGGATGGTGTTCCAGAAGCCGACGCCGTTCCCGATGACGATCTATGAAAACATTGCCTTCGGTATCCGGCTCTATGAGCGGTTGCCGAAGTCGGAACTCGACGATCGGGTCCGCAGCGCGCTTGAGCGCGCCGCACTGTGGGGAGAGGTCAAGGACAAGCTCGGCGCCAACGGCCTGTCGCTCTCCGGCGGGCAGCAGCAGCGTCTGTGCATTGCTCGCACCGTCGCCGTGCAGCCCGAGGTGATCCTGTTCGACGAGCCGTGCTCGGCGCTCGATCCGATCTCCACCGCCAAGATCGAAGAACTGATGGATGAACTCAAGGACGACTACACGATCGCCATCGTGACGCACAACATGCAACAGGCCGCGCGCGTATCGGATTTCACGGCATTCATGTACCTCGGCGAACTTGTCGAATTCGGGGAAACAACCCGTATCTTCACAAATCCCAAGGATCGCCGGACTCAGGACTACATCACCGGGCGCTTCGGCTAGCACATGATCAGGACCTGATCGAAAGATGACGCCAATGACCGACCACACGATGAAGGCATTCGACACCGATCTGCAGGATCTCGCGCGCATGGTTGCCGAGATGGGCGGCCTCGCCGAAAAGCAGGTTGCGGATTCGGTCGACGCGCTGGCCAAGCGCGACACGACGCTGGCGCAGCGGGTCACGACGGCCGACGTCAATATTGACGCTTTGCAGCGCGAAATCGAGGAAAAGGCGGTGCTGACGATCGCGCGGCGTCAGCCCATGGCGGTCGACCTGCGTGAGGTCGTCGGCGCCCTGCGGCTGGCCAACGATCTTGAACGCATCGGCGATCTTGCCAAGAACATCGCCAAGCGCGTCATTGCACTCAATGCCGAATTTCCGCCGCCCAAGCTGATCCGGGGCGTCGAGCACATGAGCGATCTCGTGCTCGGGCAGATGAAGCTCGTGCTTGATGCCTATGCCCGTAGGGACGTCAGCAAGGCCATGGCGGTGTGGCGGGGCGATGAAGAGATTGACGCGGTCTGCACATCGGTATTTCGCGAGCTGCTGACCTACATGATGGAAGATCCGCGCAACATCACGTTCTGCATTCATCTGATGTTCTGCGCCAAGAACATCGAACGCATGGGTGACCATGCCACCAACATTGCGGAAACGGTGCACTACATCATCGAAGGCCGTCCGATCGCCGATCAGCGGCCAAAGGGCGACACCACCACCATCGCCGCGTTGCGAACAGCGGCTGATCGATAAAGGACGTCGGAAGGAAAGTCATGAACGCGCGCATCCTGATTGTAGAGGACGAAGAGCCGCTTACGATGCTGCTCCGCTACAACCTTGAGGCGGAAGGCTACGAGGTTGAAACGTCCGCCCGCGGCGATGAGGCGGATACGCGGCTGAAGGAGAGCACACCCGACCTGGTGGTGCTCGACTGGATGCTGCCTGGTCTCTCCGGCATCGAGCTGTGCCGCCGCCTGCGGGCGCGCCCCGAAACGCGCCAGTTGCCAATCATCATGCTGACAGCGCGCGGCGAGGAAAGCGAAAAGGTGCGCGGCCTTGCCACCGGCGCCGATGATTACATCGTCAAGCCGTTCTCGGTGCCGGAACTGCTGGCGCGCGTGCGGGCGCTGCTGCGCCGCGCGAATCCCGAGCGTGTCGCGACCGTGCTCAACATCGGCGATATCGAACTCGACCGCGAAAAGAAACGGGTATCCCGCAACGGCCGCGCGATCGAACTCGGGCCCACCGAGTATAGGCTGCTGGAATTCCTCATGGAGCGCCCGGGCCGGGTGTTCTCACGCGAGCAACTGCTCGATGGGGTCTGGGGCTCCGACATCTACATCGATGAGCGCACCGTCGACGTTCACGTCGGACGCCTGCGCAAGGCGATCAATCGTGGCCACATGGCCGACCCGATCCGCACGGTCCGCGGAGCCGGTTATGCGCTTGACGATCGCTTCGGCCGCATGAATTGACGCTTCGACGCTGCACGCGCCAATCAGGCACGCGCAAAAAAATGGCCGGGCGTTGGCCCGGCCATGGCAAATCCCAACAATCGATGTCAGTTTCGGAACGGCCGCTTGTCGCGCCGGCGATCGGTCATCGGCTGGTAGGCGACGCGGCTGTGAAACGAGCAATAGGGCATGTCGTTCACGGTATCGCCGCCGCAAAAGAAAAAGTCCGTGCTACCGGGATCGCCGACCGGCCAGTGGCAGGTCTTCTCGGTGAGCTGAAGCAAAGTCTTGCGCTGCTCGAGCGGTATCTCGATCAGTTCCGGCTCAGGCTCGACTTCGTATTCGTAGGCGAGCGCCGTGTTGCCGCGCATCGACGCCCTGGGCACGCGCATCATGTGACCGGAAGAGCGCGCCTTACGCGGCCGTGGGGCTGACGAGGAGGGACTCTTTGCGCGGCCGGAGAGGCCCAGGCGATGAACTTTGCCGATCACCGCGTTGCGGGTGATGCCGCCCAGCTCCGCGGCAATCTGGCTGGCGGACAGGCCGTCCGCCCACAACTTCTTCAGGAGCTCGACCCGCTCGTCCGTCCAGCCCATTGGGTTTTTCTCCTCAGGCTTCAAGGCCTTGGATGGAATCCAACCCCGTCGTCGGACGCCTTTTCAGGCGCCAGACGCATTACGCGTCAGGGATGGACTAGAAATCTCTCGGTAGCACGAGATGTCGTACTATCTGGCCCGCAGGCTACAATAGGCGGTGACTCCCGTGCAAGCTCTTGCAAGCCCCGGCGCCTAGCTACCAACAGTTTTCCCTTAGAATCTGGCCTTGCGGCATAATTGAGTCGTGTTGACAGGGCGGGGCGCGGCAATAAGATGAAAAAAGTGCCGCCCGGCGAGGCGGCATATTTCTTTTCGGGGCGCGCATGATCCCGAAAAGCAGTGACCAGTGCCCAAAAACGCTCATGCGCAGACGAAAATGTTCGATGGAAGTAGCCGGCCGTGAGCTCGCATGTATTGCCAACTTATGCGCGCGTCGATCTCGCTTTCGAGCGGGGCGAGGGCGCTTGGCTGTTCACAGCCGAGGGTGACCGCTACCTCGATTTTACGTCGGGCGTCGCCGTCAATGCGCTCGGGCACGCGCACCCGCAACTGGTGCAGGCGCTGAACGAGCAGGCACAAAAACTCTGGCACGTCTCCAATCTCTATCGCATTCCGGAAGGCGAAAGGCTTGCCGACCGACTGTGCGCGGCAAGCTTTGCCGACACCGTGTTTTTCCAGAATTCGGGCGCCGAGGCGATCGAGTGCGCCATTAAGATGGCGCGCAAATATCAATCGGCCTCGGGCAAGCCCGAGCGGTACCGCATCATTACATTCGAAGGCGCATTCCACGGGCGCACGCTGGCGGCGATCGCCGCGACCGGAAACAAGAAATACCTCGAAGGCTTCGGGCCGGCGGTCGAGGGCTTCGACCAGGTGGCATTCGCCGACCTTGAGGCGACCAAGAAGGCGATCGGTCCACAGACCGCGGCCATCATGATCGAGCCGGTCATGGGCGAGGGCGGTGTGCGCGTGGTGCCGCACACCTTCCTGCGTGCCTTGCGCAAGCTGTGTGACGACAATGGCCTGCTGCTGATCTTTGATGAAATTCAGACCGGCATTGGCCGTACCGGCGACATGTTCGCCTATCAGCACACCGGCGTGACGCCCGACATCATGACGATCGCCAAGGCGCTCGGCGGCGGATTTCCTGTCGGCGCCTGTCTGGCCACCGCGGAAGCGGGCAAAGGCATGACGGCGGGCACGCATGGTTCGACCTTCGGCGGCAATCCGCTGGCGATGGCGGTGGGCAATGCCGTGCTCGACATCATCATGGCCGATGGGTTCCTCGACCGGATGAAGCAGAACGCGCTGCTGCTCAAGCAGCGGCTGGCCGAGCTCAAGGACCGCCATGCCTCGGTGATCGCGGAAGTGCGCGGCGAAGGCCTGCTGATTGGCCTGCGCATGATTCCGCAGGTCTCCGAAATGGTCGATGAATTGCGTGCCGAGAAGATGCTGACCGTTGCGGCCGGCGACAACGTCGTGCGGCTGCTGCCGCCGCTGATCATCGGTGAGAAGGAAATAACCGAAGCAGTCGGATGCATTGACCGCGCGTGCGCGCGGCTCGCACAGGCGCACGCGCGGCCGGCGAAGGTGGCGTCATGACCAAGAATGGCGTCCGGCACTTCCTTGATCTGATCGACATCCCGAAGCCCGTGCTTGCCGGGTTAATTGACAAGAGCCGCGCCCTGAAGGCCGAGCGCGCGCGCGGGCTCATTGTATCGCCATTGGCGGGCAAGACGCTGGCTATGGTGTTCGACAAGCCGTCCACCCGTACGCGGGTTTCTTTCGACGTCGCCATGCGTCAGCTCGGCGGCGAAGCAATTTTGTTGACCGCGCAGGAAATGCAACTCGGCCGTGGGGAAACGCTCGCTGATACCGCGCGCGTGCTCTCGCGCTATGTCGATGCGATCATGATCCGTATTCTGGACCACGAGGCGGTCGCCGAACTGGCGCGCCATGCGACGATTCCCGTCATCAATGGGCTCACACGGCGCTCGCATCCCTGCCAGGTTCTGGCGGATGTCATGACCTATGAGGAAAAGCGCGGTCCGATCCGCGGCCGTACAGTGGCGTGGACGGGCGATTCCAATAACGTGCTGGCAAGCTGGATGCATGCTGCCGAGCGCTTTGATTTCCAGCTGCGGGTGGCAACGCCAGCAGAGCTGCGGCCAAAAAAATGGCTGATGGACTGGGTGAAATCGTCAGGCGCCGCGATTGCGATCGGTGATGACCCGGAAACCGCGGTCAAAGATGCCGATTGCGTGGTGACCGACACCTGGGTGTCGATGGGCGACCGCGATGGCAAGCGCAGGCACAACGTGCTCAAGCGCTATCAGGTCAACGGCCGGCTGATGTCAAAAGCCAAGCCCGACGCGCTGTTCATGCACTGCTTGCCGGCGCACCGCGGCGAGGAAGTAACCGACGAGGTCATCGACGGCCCGCAGTCGGTTGTGTTCGATGAGGCGGAGAACCGTCTGCACGCGCAAAAAGGTCTGCTGGCCTGGTGTCTGCACGCGGACGCGTAGCACGACTGACGACCTCTCAGGTGCGGAAGCGGGGGCTCGAAATCTGCCGCTTGCGCGCTACATAAGGGCCATGACCAGTTCCCCCATGAGCAATCCCGAAACCGCAATTCCGTCGCGCGCGCCGTCGGCTACGACCGCCGATGACACGGTCATGCCGTTCGAAGTGGCCAAGCTCGACCTGCGCGGCCGGGTAGTGCGGCTTGGTCCGGCGGTCGACGAAATCCTTGCTCGCCACGCCTACCCGCAGCCTGTCGCAAAGCTCCTGGGCGAAGCGCTGGTGCTGACCGTCATGCTCGGCTCGGCATTGAAAATCGACGGCAGGTTCATCCTGCAGACGCAAGGCGACGGCCCGGTGCGCATGCTGGTGGTGGATTTCATTGCTCCGGACAAAGTGCGGGCCTGCGCTCGTTTCGACAAGGATCGCGTTGCGGCGGCGATTGCATCCGGCGAGACGAGCGGCGGCGCGCTGCTCGGCAAGGGCCATCTTGCGATGACCATCGATCAGGGGCCCGACATGAATCGCTATCAGGGACTGGTGGCGCTTGAAGGCGGCTCGTTGGAGGATGCGGCGCATGAATATTTCCTGCGATCCGAGCAGATTCCCACGCGGGTCAGGCTTGCGGTCGCCGAGGAATTACGTGCGGGCCCGGGCGGCGCCAGTCATCGCTGGCGGGCCGGCGGCATCATGTTGCAGTTTCTGCCGAAGGCGCCCGAACGCGCGCGCGTGGCCGATCTCCACCCGGGCGATGCCCCGGAGGGGGTGGAGCCGCATGTCGTCGCGGAAGACGATGCCTGGCTGGAAGGTCAGGCCCTGGTATCGACTGTGGAAGATGTCGAGCTGATCGACCCCGCGCTATCGAGCGAGCGGCTCGTTTACCGGCTTTTTCACGAGCCGGGTGTGCGGGTCTTCCGCACCAGCCCGCTGCGCGCCGAGTGCACGTGCTCGCGCGACAACGTTGAAGCCATGCTCAAGAGCTTTTCGCAGGACGACCGCGACCACATGGTCGAAGACGGGAAGATCTCGGTGACGTGCGAATTCTGCAGCGCGAACTATCAGTTTTCGCCGGGCGAGGTCGGCGCCAACCCTAATTGATGGTGCGCTCGGCGTAGGACGAGTCGAGCGAGAAGGCGGGAATCTCGATGTCGAAATGCTGCCCGGCGTCGCTCACCATGCCATAGCTGCCGGCCATGAAGCCGGATGGCGTCGGCAATGGAACGCCGCTGGTGTATTCGAACGATTCCCCCGGCTTGAGCGTCGGCTCTTCGCCGACCACGCCTGGGCCCTTGACCTCCTGCAGTCGGCCCAGTGCGTCAGTAATGCGCCAGTGCCGCGTTTTGAGCTGAACGGTATCCGCGCCGAGATTTGTAATGTTGATGGTGTAGGCCCAGAAAAAATAGCCGTTGCCGGGCGACGACCGCTCGGACACAAAGCGGGGAGTCACCGTGACTTCAATCTTGCGAGTTATGGCGCGATACATCTATATGCCGCACAGTTTACTTCGTCGGGGCTTGCCATTCGCTCAACGTCCGGGATTATGACCGAAAGCGCGCATGAAAGAAAAGCCGCACATGGCCCCGGTTTCGACCGAACGCGATCTCCGGCTTGATCTGTTCCGTGGCCTCGCGCTCTGGCTGATCTTCCTCGACCACATCCCATCCAACGCGGTGAGCTGGATTACGATCCGCAACTACGGATTCAGCGACGCGACTGAGATTTTCGTCTTCATTTCAGGCTACACGGCCGCCTTCGTCTATGGCCGTGCCATGCAACAGCATGGTTTCATCGTCGCTTCGGCGCGGGTGCTCAAGCGCGCCTGGCAAATTTACATCGCGCACGTGTTCCTGCTTGCAATCTATCTCGCCGAAATCGCCTATGTCGCGAATAGTTTCGACAATCCGCTCTATACCGAGGAGATGGGCGTTCTCGATTTCCTCAGAAATCCGGACGTCACCATCCTTCAGGCGCTGCTCCTGAAGTTCAAGCCGGTGAATATGGACGTACTGCCACTCTATATCCTGCTGTTGGCATGGTTCCCTCCGATGCTCTGGCTGCTGCTGCGAGCGCCGTCGATCGCTTTGCTGTCGTCAGCGACGCTCTACGCATTGATGTGGTTGTTTGAGTGGAACATTCCGGCCTATCCCAAGGGGACTTGGGTGTTTAATCCGTTCGCCTGGCAATTGCTGTTCGTGTTTGGAGCCTGGTGCGCGTTGGGTGGCGCAAAAAACCTCGCGCGCTGGATCAATTCCCGCGTCGTGATCGGTTTGGCGATCGCCTATCTCGTGTTTGCTTTTGCGATCGCGATGACCTGGTATTTTCCCCGGCTTGCGGTCTTCGTGCCGAAGTTCGTCGGCGATGCAATCTATCCGATCGACAAAACCAATCTCGACGTGCTCCGCATCATGCATTTCCTTTCGCTCGCGGTAATCACCGTTGCCTTCGTGCCAAAGGATTGGCCCGCGCTGAAGTCGCGATTTTTCTGGCCGGCGATCGTGTGCGGGCAGCATTCGCTTGAGACATTTTGCCTCGGCGTATTTCTGTCTTTTGCCGCCCACTTCATGTTTACGGAGGTTTCCAACCAGGTCTTCATGCAGGTGATCGTCAGCATTTTCGGCATTGCCGTTATGGTGGCCGTTGCCGCGATGATTTCATGGTATAAACAGGCCGAGAGACGGGGCGGGGGACCGCGCCCGCCTGCCGCAAGGCCGGGGTACGCGGGAGGCGATGTATGAAGGGACGCTTGCTGCTGCTTGCGTTGCTGATACTGGGCTGGAGCCCGGCGCGAGCCGAGGATCCGGCCGAATGTCGCGTTGCCGAGAAATTGCTCGAATCAAGCTTCCGGCTGCCACAGGTTGCCCGAGCACTGGTCAAAAAACGTCTCAACGTTTTGGTCATCGGCGCCGGATCCTCGCAATTGCCGGGATCGAATGGCGTGGCCAACGCCTATCCGGCACGGCTCGAGCACGCACTTGCGCAGCAACTTCCCGGCGTCGAGATCAAGTTTACAACCGATGTCAAAGCCAAGCGCACCGCAGCCGAGATGGTTAAGGCGCTCCCGGCGGCGCTCAGCGCGGCCAAACCCGAGCTTTTGGTCTGGCAAACGGGCACAGTCGACGCGATGCTCGCGATTGACCCAGATCAATTCAGTCAGGCACTGGATGCTGGTATAAACATTGCTCATTCGGCAGGCGCTGATGTGGTTTTAATCAACGCGCAGTACAGTCCGCGCACGGAATCAATGATTGCCCTTGGGACCTATGCTGAAGACATGCGTTGGGTTGCATTGCAGCATGAGATCCCATTGTTCGACCGATTAAGCATCATGAAGTTATGGTCAGGCCTCGGAACGTTCGATTTGTATTCGGCAACGAAAAAACTTGACATAGCTGAGCGGGTTCATGATTGCATAGGGCGTCTGCTAGCCGATCTCGTGGTCGCAGCTGCCAAACCCGAAGAACTGCCAACCAATGGCAGCCGCTAATTGAGATGTGGGAACGCGCACTTGTCGAGCGATAATCCCGGACAACGGGGCAAGACATCGATTGCGGCCGCCGCGCTGATTGCGGGGCTCGCTCTGACTATGCCTGCGCGCGCCGAATCGACTGCGCCGGATTGCGATGCCCCGCTCGACCTGATCCGCCTGGCCAATCCGTTGCCGCACATCGCAAAAAAAGTGACGTTGGGCGAACCGATCACGATCGTTGCCATTGGCTCGTCATCGACCGCAGGTGCAGGCGCGAGTTCAGCCGCATCCTCCTATCCGAGCCGGCTTCAGGTCGAGCTCCATCAGCATTTTCCGGCGCTGTCGATCACCATACTCAACCGTGGTGTGGGCGGTGAGGAAGTGCCCGACATGCTCGCCCGGTTTGATTCCGCGGTGATCGCCGCCAAACCTGATCTGGTGTTGTGGCAGCTCGGCACGAACTCGGTCATTCGCGGTCACAAGGTCACGGACCACGGTGCGTTGATCCGTTCCGGCATTGCTAAAATTCGCGCAGCCGGTGCGGACGTGGTTTTGATCGATCCGCAATTTGCGCCGAAGGTGATTGCAAAGCCCGAAGCGGAATCCATGGTTGCGCTGATCGCCACGACCGCCAAGCGGGAAGACGTCGACTTGTTCCGCCGCTTCGATGTGATGCGGCATTGGCATGATGTCGATCATCTTTCGTTCGACATTTTCGTGTCGCCCGATGGGTTGCATATGAACGACTGGAGCTACGCCTGCATGGCCAAGGGGCTCGGCAGCTCCATCGCAGAGGCGGCGCAGCGGCCGGTGATGTCGGCGACCGCCGCGTCACACCTGGTTCCCTGACCTAACTTCAGACCTTCTCCAGCGCCGTCAGCAGATCTTCGATCATATCGTCGGCATGCTCGAGGCCGGCTGAAAACCTGATCAGCCCGTCGCCAATGCCGAGCTCCGCGCGTTGCTCGGGCGTCAGCCGCTGATGCGTCGTCGTGGTCGGATGCGTGACAAGGCTTTTGGCGTCGCCGAGATTGTTGGTGATGCCGATAAGCTGCAGACCATTGAGGAAGCGGAACGCACCTTCCTTGCCACCTTTGACTTCGAACGAGCAGAGCGTGGAGCCTGCGCGCATCTGTTTCTTGATGATGTCAGCCTGCGGGTGATCGGCCCGCCCTGGATAGATCAACCGCGTGATCTTCTTGTGGCCGGTGAGTGCATTGGCGACGGAGCCAGCATTTTCGGTTTGCCGTTGCACACGCACCGGCAGCGTTTCGAGACCTTTCAGCATGATCCAGGCATTGAACGGCGACAGCGAAGGTCCGGTCTGCCGCAAGATCTGGTGGTAGTTGTCGAGGATTAACTTCTCGGAGCCCAGGATAACGCCACCGAGGACGCGGCCCTGGCCATCAATGTGCTTCGTTGCCGAATAGACGACGCAATCAGCGCCGAGCGCGAGCGGGCTTTGATAGAGCGGTGTCGCAAACACGTTGTCGACGACCAGTTTGGCGCCCGCATTGTGCGCAATATCGGCAACTGCCGCGATGTCGTAGACCTCCAACGTCGGGTTGGTCGGCGTTTCCATGAAAAACACCTTTGTGTTTTTCTGCGCGGCCTTCTTCCAGGCATTGAGGTCCTTGCCGTCAACCAGCGTGGAAGTAACGCCGAAACGTGGCAGCCATTCCTCGATCACCCAGCGGCACGAGCCGAATAGAGCTTTCGCGGCAACGACGTGATCTCCGGACCTGACCAGGCCCATGAGCGCGGTCGTCACGGCAGCCATGCCGGTCGCAGTTGAACGCGCGGCTTCCGCCCCCTCGAAAGCGGCCATGCGCTGCTCGAACATGCTCATGGTCGGATTCGAGTAGCGCGAATAGACGTAGCCCGGAATCTTGCCGGAAAAACGCGCTTCGCACTCCTCGGCGGTCGGGTAGACGTAGCCCTGGGTGAGGAACAGCGCCTCGGAGGTTTCGCCGAACTGCGAACGCAGCGTGCCGGCATGCACCAGGCGGGTCTCAGGGCGGTAGCTCTTGGTCGACGCGGGCATCATGGCCTCCTTAGGCTTGGCGCAGGGTCATTTCCGAAAACCGGTATCCACTTTTCGGGACCTACGCGTAGCCAACAAAAAACCGGCCGGAGAAATATCTCGGCCGGGCACACGCGTCCCCGGCCTTTTAGCGATTTATTTTACGTGGCTGCAAGCCGGCCGGCTCAAATGACCACGGGATAAGGTGTTTGTAGCGGGATGCACGGCTTCCCGTCAAGGCGGTCCTCGGGTTAGATCGGCCCAACCGCGAGACAGGTACACCGTGGCACTTTCATTTGCTGTCGAGGACAAGGGCATCTTGCCCGATCGGATGATTGCGGCTCTCAACGCCGATGGCGGAATTTTGTCCGAGAGCCAGTTCGCGCCCGACCAGATTCAGCCGGCAAGCCTCGATCTGCGGTTGGGCGATGTCGCCTATCGCGTGCGCGCAAGTTTTCTGCCGGGCCGTACCACGGTTGCGCAGCGCATCGATGAACTCAAATTGCACGAGATCGCTCTCACCGATGGCGCAGTGCTGGAAACGGGCTGTGTCTATATCGTGCCGCTGCTCGAAAGCCTGGCCTTGCCCGACGAAATTTCAGCCGCCGCCAACCCGAAAAGCTCGACTGGCCGCCTCGACGTCTTTACCCGGGTGATTGCCGACGAGACGCGCGGCTTTGATCGTATCGAGCCCGGCTACCACGGACCGCTTTATGCCGAAATCAGCCCGCGCACATTTCCGGTGCTGGTGCGTGAGGGGTCACGCTTGTCGCAAATCCGTTTCCGCCGTGGCCATGCGCTTCTCGATGCAGATGCCTTGCGCAAGCTGCACGCAAAAGAGCGGCTTGTTGATGCCGATGATGCCGACGTGAGCGAAGGCGTTGCCGTCGGGGTTGATCTTTCCGGCCTGGGCCCTGGCGGCCTGGTCGGCTACCGCGCCAAGCGCCACACGGGGCTGATTGATGTCGAGCGCCGCGGCGGCTATGCCGTACTCGATTTCTGGGAGCCGATGCAGGCGCGTCCCGACAAGAGCCTGATCCTCGATCCCAATGAGTTTTACATTCTTGCTTCAAAAGAAGCCGTACAGGTCCCACCCGACTACGCCGCCGAAATGGTGCCGTTCGATCCGCTCGTCGGCGAATTCCGCGTCCACTACGCAGGCTTTTTCGATCCTGGCTTTGGCTATGCGGGGGCCGGCGGGAAGGGGGCGCGCGCGGTGCTGGAGGTGCGGTCGCGCGAGGTTCCGTTTATACTTGAGCACGGTCAAATCGTCGGGCGGCTCGTTTACGAAAAGATGCTCGCAAAGCCCGAAAAATTATACGGTCAGGGCATCGGCTCGAATTACCAGGCGCAGAGCCTAAAGCTTTCAAAGCATTTCAAGTCCTGATGCAGAAGACATCGCGCTTGCGGCGCTTGCAGGCCATTCGCTATCCTGAAACAACGCGGGCGTAGTTCAATGGTAGAACGGCAGCTTCCCAAGCTGCATACGAGGGTTCGATTCCCTTCGCCCGCTCCATTGTCCGCGTCTAAAATCAGGTCGCGCGCACCCACTCAGCGCTAGCTTCATTACACCGGCGCAAAGGTGCTTTCTCGGACTTTAACTTCGCCCAACAGGCGCTTTACGTCATCTTCGCGACAGAGCTCGGTGCCCGGCGAAAGGACGGCAGCAGAACCAGCAGCCACCGCGACACGAAAAGCTTCCAGGAGCGTTTGGCCGCCGGCGCGCGCGGCAACCAGGCCGCCGAGAAAACTATCACCAGCACCAACAGTACTGACAGGCTCTATCGCAAGCGGTTGCGTGCGGTAAGCGTGGCTTTTGGTAACCAAAAGCGCGCCCTGTTCGCCGAGGGTCAGCGCGACGATTTCCACCTGACCGGCCTTGATCAGAGTGCGGCATGCATCGATGCAGGCTTCGTCGCTGGCGAGCTTTGAGCCCATCAGGTCGGATAGTTCGACCAGATTCGGCTTGATCAAGGTGACGCCTTCGGTGAGTGCGGCCTTTAATGCCGGCCCTGAAGTATCAATCAGGCATTGCGCGCCAAGCTGTTTCGACAGTCGCGCCACGCGCGCAAAAAAATCAACAGGCACACCCGGAGGGACGCTTCCGCTGGCGACCACGAATTTTGGCTTTTCCGGCAGCGTGGCCAATTTGTCGAGCACGGCCTCCCATTCCGCGCGATGCAGGGCAGAGCCCGGCAGCACAAAGCGATATTGCTCGCCGGTCGTTTCCTCATAGGCAGTGAAATTTTCTCGTGTTTCGACATGTGATGGCGTCACCAGGCTGTCGATGCCTTCGCGCTCGACCAGCCGATGCAGCAATTTTCCGATTGCACCGCCGGTCGGGTAAATCGCTGCAACGGTGCTGCCAAGCCGATGCGCAACGCGTGCTACGTTGATACCGCCGCCGCCCGGATCACGCTTTGGCGCCGAGCAACGCATTTTCCGAATTGGCTCCACGCGCGCGACATTGACGAAAATATCGATGGCGGGATTGATCGTGATCGTGACGATATCCGGCACGGTGAGCATCACTCCGCTAAAATGCAGTCTATTCTTCCGTCGGGGCTACCTAGCAAATGAACATGGGTATTTTTGGCCGCAATTTTAAGGGGCACATTTTTGGAAAATTGCGCGGAACAGCTCTCCATATTTGGCGTTTCATCTTTTCGTCCGCTGACGGCTGGCCATGAGCGTGTTTAGATTGAGAGCCGCTCGCAATTGGCGATAGGCGTATCGCATGATTGACCCGCTCTTTTCGCTGTCAGGCTTCGCTGTCGGCATGCTGGTCGGGATGACGGGCGTCGGCGGTGGCGCCTTGATGACGCCGATTTTGATCATGCTGTTCGGTATTCATCCGACGACGGCCGTTGGCACCGACTTGCTCTACGCATCCGCGACCAAGACCGGCGGCAGTCTGGTGCACGGATTTGCGCACAGTATCGATTGGCGCGTGGTGGTGCGGCTTGCGACCGGGAGCATTCCCGCCACGGTCGTGACGCTGGCCGCATTATCTCACTTCAATCTCGGTGGCGACGCCGCCCGCAACTTTATCACGCTTGTGCTCGGCGTTGCGCTATTCGCGACCGCTGTGGTGCTCGTATTTGGCGGCGCTATCGTGGCAGCGTATCGCGCGCGCGTAGACGGACTCGATCCGCAGCGCACGGCGACCAACACGGTCCTGATCGGCGCGCTGCTCGGTGTACTCGTTTCAATCTCATCGGTCGGCGCCGGTGCGATCGGTGTGGTCGCGCTGATTATGCTCTATCCGCACATGCCAATGGCGAGGATCGTGGGATCGGACATCGCACATGCCGTGCCGTTAACGTTGATTGCCGGCACAGGGCATTGGTTGATGGGTTCGGTCGACTGGCACATTGTGGGGTCGTTGTTAGTCGGCTCACTGCCCGGCATATTTGTCGGCAGCTATTTTGCAATACGAATCCCCGAGCGCGCCCTCAGGCTTGTGCTTGCGATGACGTTGTTCGTGGTCGCGAGCCGCATCGCCTACGACTATGCCAAAACTGCAACATCGATCTTCACCGCTTTTTCACGGTGAGCGATGGTAAGGTTCCCAGGTTGCGACCAGCCGGATCTATCTCGGGCCAAAAAACGGCGATCCCACCAACACGAGGATCCAAATTGCGGCCAGTGCGCCAAAGGCAATAAGCAATACGCTCATCAGCGACCCCCTTTATTCGGCATTCTCACTTGCCTGAGCTTAGCACAAATGGGGGTCGCGCGTGGCGGCATAAAAAAACCGGCCGCGCAGTCCTGCGCGGCCGGCCCAGAACAGACGATGTTTGTTAATTGCCGCCGATGGTCTTGATGACGCTCGACATCGGCCGTGCTTCCTCGAGCCCGCCGCCCATCTCCTTGAGCACGATGTCGGTGTATTCCTTTTTCGGTTCGGTCGGAGTCTTCCCAACCACCTGCACGACCTTATAGCCGCCTTCCTTGAGCTTCTTGAGCAGTTCAGGCGCGGCATGGGCGGTCGCCTGCTGGAAGTCGTGCATCAGGATGATGCCTTTGCCGTGTTTTTCGAGCTTCTTCATCACGGAAGCGATAACCTGTTCTGGCTTGCGCATTTTAAAGTCAAAGGAGTCCATGTCGGTCGAGAAGATGCCGACATTGCGCTCGCCGAGATATTTGACCAGTTCGGGCGGATGCCGAAGCGCCGGGAAGCGGAAGAACGGGCTGACGGGCTTGTTGCCGAGCGCAATGCTCACCGCGGCCATGCCCTTTTCGATTTCGTCCTTGCCGTCCTGTTCGTTGAGCTTTGACAGATCCTTGTGCGACCAGGTGTGCGAGCCGACGGTGTGGCCGGCCGCCGCAACTTGTTTCATGATTTCCGGATGCCAGCCAGCGTGTTTGCCGATCGGAAAGAACACCGCCTTGGTGCATTGATCAGCCAGCGCCTTGAGGACTGCCGGTGTGTTGCCTGGCCACGGACCGTCGTCGAAGGTGAGCACAATTTCGTGGTCCTTCAGGAAGTCGTAGGCCTTGAAATGTTCGAAGCCGAAGCCGGGACCGCCGGTGGTATCAATTTCGACCACGCGGGAAACGCCGAGTGCGTTCGGATTGTCGCACTTGGTTGTTGGGACGGCCGGGGCAGGCGCGGCTGCGGGGGCCGCCATCGGGGCGGCCGCTGGTGCCTGCGCGTTCTGAGCCCACGCGCCGGTGGCCGCAGATACCGAGATTGCCAGAGCTATCGCCAAAGCGCTGCGCATTACGTTCTCCATATTAGAAAAATGCCCATCTGTTCATATTCATCGCGGCTTTGAACTACCAAGTCAACGTCATGCTCGGATACCACCGAAATGCCAATATTTATCGGTCTGGAATGGTAAATGTCCGGGCCTGTTTGATGAATACCACGTTGCCTCGGCTGGTCTTCGGGCTTATCTCACCTGATAGACGCAAGTTCCGGAGGAAGTTGATGGCGGCAATCATGTTTCCAGCAATGCTGTCACGGCCGCTTGCACTGGCCGCTGTTGTTGTCGTGCTTTTGCTAGGGGCCACACTCGGCCTTTGGGCCTACTACGGCACCGCGATTTTCTTTGAAATGCTGCGCGCCGGTTGGGCGGCATGTTTCTGACGCAAGACGAGACGCCATGACCACCCGGACTTCGCAAATTCTGCTGATCGTTTCCGCGTTTCTCACGGGACTGGTGGTCTTCACCGGCGTTTTTCTTTATGCCACCGGAAATCTCGGCGGCAGCAATCCGGGCGCGTCGGCGATCGGCGGCCCATTCAGGCTGGTTGACCAGAATGGAGCGATCGTCACGGATGCGGACATCAAGGGCCGGCCGTTCCTAGTATTCTTTGGCTATACGCACTGCCCGGATATATGCCCAGCGACGCTGTTCGAAGTGTCCGAAGTCATGCGCGTGTTGGGGAATGACGCGGACCGCACCGGCGCATTGTTTATCACCGTCGATCCCGAACGCGACACGCCCGCAGCAATAAAGGACTATCTATCAAGTTTCGATCCGCACTTGCGCGGTGCAACCGGAGATCGCGCCGCGATCGATGCAGCGGAAAAAGCCTATCGCGTTTACGCCAAGAAGGTGCCGACGACCAATGGCGACTACAGTATGGATCATACGGCACTCGTTTATCTGATGGACAAGCAGGGTCGCTTCGTTGCGCCCTTCAGCCTCAAGCGGCGGCCCGAGGACGCTGCTGCCGATTTACGGCGCTATCTGTGAAGTCGTTCCAGATCTGAGGCAGTTCGCCATTTCTTTTAAGTTCGGTGAGATAGCGCTCAAGAATGAGCAACGGACGAACTGTGCTTTGCAGCCATCCGGCTTTGTCAGATCCGTGCTCGGTCTTTCGCCATCGAAAGGGCGATAAAATAAGCTCTCCAGCCGCCCAATACGCGGCCGCCGAGAGCAGCACCCAATGTACCGGTGTCCAGGCCAGAATTTGAATCTTACTCGACACATTGCGGTATCGTAGCCCGCACCAACCAAATACCGCGGATACGAAATAGCCAAATGCGGCCGTCAAAAAGTAATATGCCAAAAACGGAATGCCCCCAGAGGACTCGTCGTTAAGAATCAACGCGCCCAATTCCCAGAGCGCTCCAGTTAAGAACGCAAGATGCGCCAGCGCCACCAGCGCATTGCCGCCCACCACGGCTTGGAATGTCAGAAAGCCGCGCAGGCCCAGATCTTGAAACAGCTGAAACGGATTGCGCATATGCACGAGCCACGTCTGCATCCAGCCTTTGAACCAGCGTGAACGTTGCCCCAACCAGCGGCGTATGTTTGCCGGCGCTTCTTCATAGGTGGTGGATTCGATTACGCTACATCGATAACCGAAGCGGGCCAGCCGCATGCCAAGATCGGCATCCTCGGTGACATTGTATGGGTCCCAGCCGCCAACATCGCGCAACGTTTTCGTCCGGAAATGATTGGATGATCCACCGAGCGGTAGCGGCAAATCAAACGCCGCAAGCCTCGGAAGGAAAAAGTCGAACTGTCCTGCATACTCAGCAATAAAAAAGCGGGCGTGCCAACTCGTCGTGGTGTCCATGCAAAGGCGCGCCTGGACACACGCAAGGTCGTTGCCGGCCGTATGAAACGCCTGCACGGCGCGGCGAAGTTGATTTGGCTCGGGTCGATCTTCCGCATCGTAAATTACCGTATATTGCCCGCGCGCGAGAGGGAGTGCGACGCTGAGCGCCTTCGGTTTCGTACGCGGCTCGCTCGGTGGAACTGGAACCACGGTGATCGGGATACGATGTCTGCGGGCGGTAATTGCCATGCGCGTATCATGGCAGTCGGCCTCGACAGCAATGATCACATCGAGTTTGTCGGCCGGGTAATCCAGTCCCTCGATCGCCGACAGCAGCTGGTCGACCATCCTTGCTTCGCCCCGGAGCGGGACGATGACGCTATAGAGAGGCAACTCTTCGTTCGGAAAATCGCAAAATATTGGACGCGGCAGTTTGTCTTTTGATCTCGGCCCCGAGCGTGCGGCAATGGAAAGCCGGAACGCAGTCGGCAATACAACGATTGCCGAAAAGACGATCATGCCCGGGGTCGTGAGGAGGGCTACGAAAGAAAGTACACCGAGAAGAAATGGAACGACGTTGGCAAGACGATGGTACGTTGCCGCGGAAAATTTTGGCCACGCGCCCTTGAGTTGTCCGGAAGCTCTTATGCTGGCGGCGATGAGCACACGCTCGATGCTGGCGCCAAGCGCGATGGTCCGTGGATCGAACGTCCGTTTCCCGGGGCGTTGCGAGGAACCGTCGTTGCGAGTGCAAATTTCCAATGAGCGGGCAACGGCCACGCTCGCAACGTCGATTCCCATACTCTACCTGCGTCACGCACTTTTTTGGAGACGCTAGTAGAAATACAACTATAGAGCGAGTCTATTTTTTGACGACGTGAGTGTCGTTTGCGGGAGTCCGCAATGGTCGCGCATATGTCCTGGTGCTAGAAGACACAATCGATGTCGGATTTCATGTCACACTATCTGGTGCCCGCCGCAGTCGTCGCGGTGGCAATCGTATTGGTGCTTGGCTTGGTCAACATGATGCGCGGCGGTTCACCCAACCGCTCGCAGAAACTGATGCGGTTGCGCGTGCTGCTGCAATTTGTCGCCATAATTGTCATTATGGCGACAATCTGGGTTATGGGCCGCTAACGAAGAAAGCGCGCGCTCACTTCATCGGCGCTGCGCGCATATACTCCACCTTCTCTTTAGGTTGTTTCGGCTTCTTTTTCTTCGTGGCGGCGGAGTAGTCGGCGGTCGCGGCTTTGGCCGAGTGACCAGCGTTCCCGCAAGCCTGCGCCGGGCCAGCCACCGGGAGTGCAAGGAATGAAACAGCAATGGCAATCGTTAGAAACCGCATGAGCGTCACCCCATTTATTGAGACAGAAACCAGATAAGATACAGCCTACCCCGAATCTTCGGTGGAGAGGAAGGCTGCGCGCGAGGTCAATCGATGGTCGTACTCAACCGCATTTATACTCGTACTGGCGACGACGGCACGACCTCGCTCGGGACCGGCGCCCGGCGTAAGAAATATGATCTGCGGGTCGAGGCTTATGGCACGGTTGACGAGGCCAATGCGGTGATCGGGCTGGTCCGACTTCACACGGCTGGCGACAAGGCGTTCGACGCTGCGCTTGGGCGAATCCAGAATGACTTGTTCGATGTTGAGGCGGATCTTTGCCTGGCAGAAAAGGGTCCAGGTGGGGCGCGTTTGACAGTCACGGACGCCCAGGTCGGGTGGCTGGAGAGCGAGATTGACCGGCTCAATGCGGACCTTGCGCCGCTGAAATCGTTTATTTTGCCTGGGGGTAGTGCCGCATCGGCCTATCTGCATCTTGCGCGCACCATTTGCCGGCGTGCCGAGCGGATTATGGTTGAACTCAAGGACAAGCCCGGCGAGGGGGTATCCGAGCCATCGCTGAAATATATCAACCGGCTGTCGGACTATCTCTTCGTTGCCGGCCGCTATGCCAACGACAAGGGTGCCCGCGACGTGCTTTGGGCTCCCGGCCAGAACCGATAGGTTTCTGTGCGGCGCAGCATAAACGTTGACAGGCTCACGGCGTCGCCTTTAGCTTCCGCCCGCTCTGCTTAAGCGCCCATCCGGATGGGGGATCATGAAAATTCTGGTGCCCGTAAAACGGGTGGTCGACTTCAACGTGAAGATTCGGGTCAAGCCGGATGGTTCCGGCGTCGAGCTTGCCAATATCAAGATGTCGATGAATCCCTTCGACGAGATCGCCGTCGAAGAGGCTATACGCCTGAAAGAGGCGGGCAAGGCGACCGAGATCGTTGCGGTATCGATCGGGCCGGCGCAGGCCTCCGAAACAATACGAACTGCGCTCGCAATGGGCGCCGACCGCGGCATCCTGGTAAAAGTGGATGGTGTCGTCGAGCCGCTGGCGGTTGCGAAGATCCTCAAGGCGATCGTCGAAACCGAAAAGCCTGGCCTCGTGATCATGGGCAAGCAGGCCATCGATGACGACTGCAATCAGACGGGCCAGATGTTGGCTGCATTACTTAACTGGGCGCAGGGGACCTTCGCGTCCAAGCTCGCGATCGAAGGCGAGACCATCAGTGTTACGCGGGAAGTCGACGGCGGGCTGCAAACAGTAAAATTGAAGATGCCGGCCATTATCACGACGGACCTGCGGCTCAATGAGCCACGGTACGCGTCGCTGCCGAACATTATGAAGGCTAAGAAAAAGCCGATCGATGAAAAGGCACCGGATGCGTATGGCGTCGATGTCAAACCACGTCTGCAGGTCGAGAAGACGACGGAACCGCCGGGACGTAAGTCCGGAGTCAAAGTTGGCTCGGTCGCCGAACTGGTCGGCAAGCTTAAAGACGAGGCGGGGGTACTCTAGATGGCCACGCTTCTCGTCGCCGAGCACGACAACAAAACGCTCAAGGATTCGACCGGCAAGGCGCTTACGGCTGCAAAGGCGCTGGGCGGGGATGTGCACGTTCTCATCGCCGGCAAGGATTGCAAGGCGGCAGCGGATGCCGCAGCAAAGCTCGACGGGGTAAAGAAGGTCCTCGTGGCCGACGCAGGTCCATATGAACATCAGCTTGCGGAACCGCTTGCGGCGCTGATCGTATCACTTGCCGGCGGCTACGATGCCATCGTCTCGCCCGCGACGACGACCGGAAAAAACGTAATGCCGCGCGTCGCGGCGCTGCTCGACGTGATGCAGATTTCCGACGTCACAAAGGTGGTATCGGCCGATACTTTCGAGCGACCGATCTATGCCGGTAACGCGATCCAGACCGTGAAATCATCAGACGCCAAAAAAGTTATCACGGTGCGCACGTCGACCTTCCAGGCTTCGGGTGCCGGCGGATCTGCGAGCGTTGAACCGGCGACTGCAGCGGCTGATCCGGGCCTCTCGACATTTGTCGGCGAACAGCTTTCGAAATCGGACCGGCCCGAGTTGACGTCGGCAAAAATCATTATTTCCGGCGGTCGCGCCATGCAAAGCCGCGAAAACTTCACAAAATTTATCGAGCCCGTTGCCGACAAGCTGGGTGCAGCCGTGGGCGCTTCGCGCGCCGCGGTTGATGCCGGCTATGCGCCGAATGACTGGCAGGTCGGGCAGACCGGCAAGGTCGTCGCGCCCGAACTCTACATCGCTGTTGGAATTTCCGGCGCAATTCAGCATTTGGCCGGGATGAAAGACTCCAAGGTGATTGTTGCTATCAACAAGGATGAGGAGGCGCCGATCTTTCAGGTCGCCGACTACGGCTTGGTAGCCGACCTTTATCAGGCGCTGCCGGAGCTGGCGGCGGAACTCGACAAGGTCAAGCGTTGACCACGTCTCAATTTTATTGTCCCGCTGATGGCATCGCGCAGCGGTACGTCGTAAAAGTGCACGGAAAGAACGAAACTTAACCGAATTCGAAGCCAGTAGCCGGGACTTCGCATCGATCGGACAAGAACCATGGCGGTCAATATTCAGAGTGTAGGGGTGATTGGCGCCGGGCAGATGGGCAACGGCATCGCCCATGTCTGCGCGCTGGCGGGATATTCTGTTTTCCTCAATGATCTGTCGGCCGACCGCATCAAGGCCGGAATGGCGACCATCAATGGCAATATGGCTAAGCAGGTCGTCAAGAAAGCGATTACCGAGGACGATCGCAAAGCCGCATTGGCACGCATCAAGCCGGCTGAAAAATACGATGCGCTATCGACCTGCGATCTGGTGATCGAGACTGCGACTGAAAAAGAAGAGGTCAAGCGGAAGATCTTCTCCGATCTGTGCGCGTCGCTCAAAGCGGACGCTATTCTCGCGACCAATACATCCTCGATTTCGATTACACGGCTGGCGTCATCGACCGATCGCCCTGAGCGTTTCATCGGCATTCACTTCATGAATCCGGTGCCGCTCATGGAATTGGTCGAATTGATCCGCGGCATCGCCACCGATGACGCGACATTTGAAACCAGCAAGGCTTTTGTGACCAAGCTTCACAAGACCATCGCAGTCTCTGAGGATTTCCCGGCCTTCATCGTCAATCGTATTTTGCTGCCGATGATCAATGAGGCGATCTACACGCTCTACGAGGGTGTGGGGAACGTGGAGGCGATCGACACCGCGATGCGGCTTGGAGCCCATCACCCGATGGGGCCGCTTGAGCTTGCGGACTTCATCGGTCTCGATACCTGCCTGTCGGTGATGCAGGTGCTGCACGAGGGGCTCGCCGATTCCAAGTATCGTCCGTGCCCGTTGCTGGTGAAATACGTGGAAGCCGGCTGGCTGGGCCGCAAGACGCAGCGTGGCTTCTATGACTATCGCGGGGAGAAGCCGGTGCCGACGCGCTAGAACGCGATCGCCCAGACATTTAGCAACGCCAGCACCGCGATCGAACCCCACGTCAATGCTTGGCCAATGCCACGTCCGGGACGGGGCACGTCCGTCGACCACATTGCCGCCGTCTGGATCACGCGCGCGGCCACCAGCGCAATGCCGACGATATGTAGCGCCGCATGCCAACCGCCGTTGATTTCATAGGCGAGCATCAACACCAGAGCGAGAGGGACGTACTCAACGGCGTTGCCGTGCAGGCGGATCATGCGCAGCATCTCCGGGTTGCCGCCGTCACCGAGCGACACCTTGAGCTTCACCCGGTGCGCAGTGACGTTGATCCCGAGCGCCAGGATGATAAGGCCTAGAACGGCTGCGTAGGCTGCCGTGATCGACACCGCCATGTCATTTCCTCCGTAATTGCCGCGACCGCGGCAGCTATTAAGCTATCAACTGTGACAGCAGGATTTCGCGGCGCCTTCATATTCATCGTGCCGGCGTACCCAGGCCATGGTGTGCGGCAAGCTACCTTCGTCGCGGCCCTTCGGCGCAAAGTCGAGGAAATTGTAGGCGCCGACCAGAATATCGAGACCGCGCGCGTAGGACGAATAGGTGTGAAACACATCTTGCTCTGTGCGGCTGAATACGCTCAGACCAGGAAGTTCTTCACTCGGAATTTTCCCAACCGCATAGTTGTATTCCGCGCCGTTTGCGACTTCTTCCTTCGTGAATGACACGTGGAAGTCGTGATTGAAGTCGTTACCGAACGACGACACCCATTTGAATTTCCAGCCCATGCGCCTTTGGTAGGCCTGGATCTCAACAAGCGGCGCGCGTGACACCACCACCAAAGTCACGTCGCGATGCGCGAGGTGGATGGCCGCGCCATCGAAATGATCGGCCAGGTACGAGCAACTCGGACAACCTGCTTTCCAGCCCGGTCCCAACATGAAGTGATAAATGATGAGCTGGCTGCGGCCGTCGAACAAGTCGGCGAGCGATTGTTTGCCGCTCTCGGTATCAAATACAAAGGGCTTTTCCACTTTCACCCAGGGTAGATCGCGACGCGCGGCGCTGATCTGGTCGCGCGCCTTGGTGAATTCCTTTTCCTTGACAAGCAGCGCCTTGCGCGCGGCCACCCATTCGTTCTGCGAAACGACTTTGTGCATTGGAAAGTCCTCCGTCTTTTTGGTGATCAAGATTTTGCTGGCGTCATCCAGCCGATACCGGCGCCGCCAGGTTCTTTCAGGATGGCGATGCGGCCGACGCCGGGTACGTCGAAGATCGGTCGCATCAATGTCGCGCCAGCGGCCTGCGCTTTCTTGACACGCGCATCGACGTCATCAACGGCGAGATAGGACATCCAGCTTTCAGGTACGCCGTCGAATTGCGGGCTGCTCAGCGGAAATATCCCGCCGACCGGAGCGTCGCCGATCTTGGCCACCCAATAGGTGCCGTCCGGCATCTTCATGGCCTCGAAAGTCCAACCGACCGCAGCGCCGTAGAACTTTTTCGCCTTTTCGGCGTCGCGGGTCATCAGCTCGTTCCAGTAGAAATGGCCGTGAATGTAGGGACGCGGCATGATCAACTCCTGTTACTGTGATGCGAGATAGGCTTCCATTTTTTCCACTGCAGCTTGCCAACCACCTTGGTGGCGATCGCGCGCCGCTTCATCGAAGAATTGCTCATGCATCAGCGTCATCAACGTACCGTCGCCATCGCCCTTGAACGTAACGGTCACCAGCGATTCACGTTCCGGTGTCGATTTCCACGCCCAGGTGAACACGAGTTTTTCGTTCGGGATGACCTCGCGGTAAACGCCACTGACGTCGTGCTCCTCGCCCGACGGCGCTTGCATTACCCAGCGGAAGCGGCCGCCGGTGCGCGGGTCGCTCTCGACGCGCAGCACCTTGACCTCGCCGGGTCCCATCCAATGCTTTACTTTTTCCGGGTCGGTCCAGGCCGAGAAGACTTTCGACGGCGCGACTTTGAACCGGCGCTTGATGGTGAGACTTGGTTTGGTGGTGACGGTGGCCATTTGTCTTCCTCCAGAAATGCGGCGAGTTGATCGAGTTTTTCGGTCCAGAATCGCTGATAGCGATTGAGCCAATCGGTGGCTTCCTGCATCGGTGCAGCGCGCAGACGGCAGGCAACGATACGTCCGCTCTTGGCGCGCGTGACCAGGCCCGCATCCGACAGCACGTCGAGATGCTTCATGACCGCCGGCAGCGACATCGAAAACGGTTTCGCGAGTTCGCTGACGGAGAGGTCTTCCTTTTCGCTCAGCCGCGCGAGCAGCGCTCGTCGCGTGGGGTCGGCCAGCGCGGCGAAGGTGCGATCGAGGTTTGGTTTGTGATAGTAAACCATTTGGTTAAGTATAGGAACGGCAGCGGCGATGTAAAGCGTCCACGCTGCATTTATGTTTCATTGACAAAGTGGCGGTAGAACTGTCCCGGGATGGATCCGACCTCACTTGCCGCAGCTCTGGCTGGCGCTCAGATGAGCGATGTGCAGATGGCCATTGCGGCCAAAATGCTGCGCATGAACGCTGATGCGGCCTCCGGCATCGTGAAGGTGCTCGATGCCGCGCAGCAGAATCTTGCCAGCCTCGCGAACGTAGCCGCCGGCGTCGGACAAAATCTGAATATCACCGCTTAAAGTCTGCGTGATCAGTCGGTGTGAGGCTATGAGCCGAGTGCTGCCTTGATCAACTTGATTGCGTCGTCGCTTGCCCACTCGGCAGGTCCGGCGATGGTGCCAATCTCGCAACCTTGCGGGTCCACCAGCAACGTTGTCGGCATACCGAAGGCGCGACCAACGGCCTTGAGGTCCTGAAATGTACTCGCTGTTGGGTCGGCATAGTAGGCGAGCTTTTGAACTCCGACTTCTTGCAGCCAAGCCTTCGGCTTGTCCGGATCGCGCGTATCGATATTGATGGCCACCACCTCAAATCCGGGGCCACCGAGGCGCTGCTCCAATGCGTCGAGCGCCGGCATTTCCTTGCGGCAGGGGACACACCAGGTAGCCCACAGGTTGAGCAAGACGGTACGCCCGCGCCAATGCTCCAAAGTCAGCGGCTTGCCATTGGCGTCCTGGAACGTGAGATTGGGCAGGCGCAACGGGGTCTTGGCAACGTTAACGGCAGCCACCTCGCCACGCGCAAAAGGCGCCAATTTCTTGGCCAAATCGATGACCGGACGGCAGGCTGGGTCGCCGCCCACATTGCGCGTGAGGGTCGCAATCCCGTATACCCCCGCCAGCCCAACGATGACTCCGGCGATTCCGCCCGCCAAAATCATGGCGAGGCGTTTTTTGGCGAAGCTCGATTGGGGGCTAGTCATGAGCGGTTTGGTGAATGTGCCATGAGCAACAAGATGTGGGGTGGGCGGTTTACGTCTGGCCCTGATGACATCATGGAGGAAATTAACGCCTCCATCGACTTCGACCGGCATCTCTACCGCCAGGACATTGCCGCGTCCAAGGCTCATGCCGAAATGCTGGCCAAGCAAGGCATTATTGCGGCCGAAGATGCGAAAAAGATCGCTCACGGTCTAGACACGATCCTGTCAGAGATCGAAGCGGGCAAATTCTCCTTCAAGCGGGCTCTGGAAGACATCCACATGAACGTGGAGGGCCGGCTTTCCGAGCTCATTGGCGAGGCGGCGGGCCGTTTGCATACCGCGCGATCGCGCAATGACCAGGTCGCAACGGACTTTCGATTGTGGATGCGTG
>Ga0265325_10000123_pt1 | contig 53074 bp, 46 predicted proteins | sample 41420metaG_FD_202090 | JGI IMG/M metagenome (GOLD analysis project Ga0265325, IMG submission 202090) | Rhizosphere microbial communities from Carex aquatilis grown in University of Washington, Seatle, WA, United States - 4-14-20 metaG | ecosystem: Host-associated > Plants > Roots > Rhizosphere...
TTTTATGTTTTGCCGGCTGCAATGGCCGATTGCTCAAGCGCGGCGAGAATTTCGGGGTCGCACGTTGTCGGTGGATCTGCGTTGATCAGTTCCGTGGTGATCTTGACTTCCCGGCGGGCGCTCACTTCTTCCGATGAGGCGGCGAGTGAGGCCAGAACGCCGTCACGTCGCGCACCATCGATGTCGCGCACGTCGGTTGTAATAGCCACACGCGAAGGAACGCTGTTAACCGCGCCGGGAAACACCTCGCAGATGCCTACGGTGCCAACGGTGTCAATGACCCCAGTCGATTTGGCCGCCGATTCGAGTGCCAGAATCAGTTCCGCAGCCGCGGCCAACGCATCCTTGCGCCCCGGCATTAACTTGCCGCCGGCATGCCCACCTTCGCCTTCAATCACGATGCGCTGGCTTGCTGGCGCGGCAATGTGCGTCACGAGACCGACGTCGATCTGATCCTGCTCAAGGAACGGTCCCTGCTCAATGTGCAGTTCGACAAATTGATGAAAGCGGCCACGGGGCACCGCGACAGAATCGAGTGGCCCAGTGAAGCCGGCTTGCGCTCGCCACTCCTCCAATCCACGGCCCTGTTTGTCTCGTAGCGCGAGCGCCTTCTCAGGAGTCAGCGCGCCGGCCAACATCCGGCTTCCCAGGCAGCCAATGCCGAAGCGCGTCGGTTCTTCCGCGGTAAAGATGACTAGCTCAATGGAGCGGCGGGGCATGAAGCCGAGCTTCTTAAGCACGCGAATCGCTTCAAGACCGCCCAGCACTCCAACGCAGCCATCGTAAAGGCCGGCGTTGGGAATCGCGTCGATGTGCGAGCCGGTGCCGATCGGCGCGAGTGTAGGATCGGTGCCCTCCCAGCGCGCAAAGGTGTTGCCAACGGCGTCTTCGCGCACATTGAGCCCGGCCGCTTGGCAAAGGCCTTTCACATAAGCCCTCGCGCGCAGGTCAGCCTCGCCGAAGACAACGCGTGTCACTACCGGCGGATCAGCTTCAGAAATTTGCCCCAGAGCCATCAGCTCAGCGATCAGGCCGTCGATCGTGAGTTGCGGGCGCTCTGTTGTCATGCGCCTTCTCCAAGCGGATGGCGACGCCAGTCCTTATAAAGGAGGTATTTTGCCGGCCGCTTGCCGAGCGCGCCGAACCACTGTGGACAGTAGGCGCGCATCCAGATGAAGTCGCCTGCATACACGGGATACCATGAATCGCCGAGCCGATAGATTCCGCCGCCTTCGAGCATCAGGAGGCCGTGTTCCATCATATGAACCTCCACAATGGGAAGTGAAGCGCCGGGATCGTAGGTCAGGGTATTGATGGCAAAATCGTAAGGCGGGCCGTCGGGCATGAGCGCGCGCACGCGGAGCGCGTCGTCGTCCATGATTAGAGTGGATCTCACTGCCGATTCGTCGCCGACGACGATTTTGGGAGCGGCTGCGTCGGCTTGCGGCTCGTAGGTCTTCTCGATCAGCGCCGCGCGGGCAATTCCCAATGCGCGGATCGTGTGCGGCGTGCCTTGCGGCAGATAAGCGAATCCACCCGGCTTGAGGAGATGTTTCTTGTTGTCCGCCTTCACTTCAACCTTGCCGTCGAGGACATAAAGGAATCGCTGCGCCGTCGCAGGGCCGAGCGAGCCGCCGGCGACAAACTCGGCGGTCATCTGCGTGAAACGCGCGCCTAATTGCGGCGCGGCGTGAATAATGAACTCCACTCCTTCGGCGCCGGGCAGCGGTGAGCGGATGAAAGTGTCTGGGGTCTGCAGCAGATGATCCGGCTTCCGGCTGCTGCGCGTTGATCCAAGATGATGCACTTGTGACCTCAATCCAGGGGGTGCGAAGATTGCCTTGCAGAATTCCGATGCTCGATTCTATCCGACCTCGGCGGCCAGCCGCTCCAGAAATTTAAGACCGACATGGAGCGCGGTCTCAACATCTTCTTCTCGAACCGTTTCGCCGGGATGATGGCTGATTCCGCCGGGGCTACGCAGAAAAAGCATAGCGGTGGGTACGCGGGCAGCCATCACCATTGCATCGTGCCCGGCGCCGCTGGTCATGCGTTTTTCCGGCAGGCCAGTCGCCGCGATCGCGTCCACCAGATAAGCTGTCAGGCGCTCATCCATGGGCACGGCGGGCTGATCCATTTGCCGTGCGATTTGCAGCGCGAGCCCGCGTTTTTCGGCGATGGAGTGCGCCTGGGCGACAAGGGATTCCGCGGCGGCCTTGCGCGCCCGATCATCGGCATGGCGTACGTCAAGGCTCACGCGCACAGCTCCGGCGATTACATTAGCCGCGTTCGGCTCAGCGTCGATCTTCCCCACGGTGACGACCAAGCCTTCCGTTTGCAGCGCGACGGACTCCACCCCACTGATCCATTCCGCTGCGCCCGCGAGAGCATCGTGACGCAAGTGCATTGGCGTGGTTCCGGCATGATTGGCATGGCCTCGGAAATCAAGTGCGAGGCGTGTTTGGCCGACGATAGCCGTGACGGCCGCGACGGACAGACTTTCGGATTCAAGAACTGGGCCTTGCTCGATGTGCATCTCGACAAAGCCGAGCACTTCGGCATTGACCGCTGCGTCGTCAATCTGGCTCGGTTCAAGTCCGAAGTCGCGAATCGCGTCGGCCAGCGCAACGCCGTCTGCGTCTTTGAGAGCCAACAGCGCTGAGTCGAAGCGTCCAGCTGCGGCCCGGCTGCCGATGAAAGGCACACCGAATCGCACACCTTCTTCCTCAGAGAATGCGATGAGTTCGATGGGCAGCGGAAGATTGAGCTCCTGTGCAAGTTGCACCCATTCCAGCGCAAGGGTTACGCCGAGGACGCCATCATAAGCTCCCGCATTGGGTACCGTGTCGATGTGCGAACCAAGGATCAAGCGTTTGGCCTGTGCGCCCTGCGGCTTCCAAAGTCCGCGCAGATTCCCCGCCGCGTCGGTGTGCACGGCCATGCCGAGAGATTCCATGCGGCTGCGCAAATGCGTGTGAACCTCGTGCACGGGCGGTGTCAGGAAGCGGCGCGTGATGCGATCCGGCTCCTCGCTCATTTGAGCGATACGCCTGCATTCTGAAATCGCCCGAATCGCCCTGTCTCTCATGAATGCACCCTCTCTCTGCCTCGTGCGCCCCCCGTAAACTTGTCTCCGCGAAAAACTGGCTCGCCGCGCAGCCAGGTCTCAATCACGCGCCCGCGAAGTTTCGCGCCCAGGTAGGGTGAGATCTTGTGGCGAAAGTGCAGGTCTCCGGAGGAGACAGTCCACTCGACTTCAGGATCGAAGACGACAAAATCTGCGTCCGCTCCGGGTGCGATCGAGCCTTTCTCTCCCGCGAAACCCGCGAGCCGCGCGGGCGCCGCTGCCATCCATTGGCCGATTCGTTCCAACTTCAATCCGCGCTGTTGCATAGCGGTCCACATCACGGGCAGAGCCAATCCGAGACTTGCGATTCCTCCCCACGCCAAATCCCATCGACCTTCTTTGCCGCGCTTCATGGCCGGCAGGCAAGGGGAGTGGTCTGTGATCACCATCTCAATGAGGCCGCTATCGAGCGCGTTCCACAAAGCCTCGCGGTTGGCTGCATCGCGGATTGGCGGTGCACACTTGAACTCCGTTGCGCCGTCGGGGATCTTTTCGCTGGCGAACCACAGATAGTGTGCACAAGTTTCCACAGTCACGGGCGCTCCACGATCTCGTGCCGCGGCTAAGAGCGGCAGCGCCCTTGCGCTGGACAAATGGACAATGTGAATGGGGGTCTTGAATTCTTCCGCAAGCCGGATAAGCAATGCGATCGCGCCCACTTCGGCAGCGTCCGGGCGCGACGCCAGATAGGTCGAGTATTTTCGCCAATCCGCCCCCGCGCCATTCAGTGTCTTTGTGCCTTCATCGACGGGACCAGCGATCTCGGCGTGCGCCAGCAGTGGCAGGCCAGTTCCGCGCAGCTTCGCCAACGCCCGGCGCAAGTCTGCTTCATCCACCCATACAAAGCCGTCGATACCCGAGTGAATCAGGAAGCACTTGAAGCCCGGCACTCCTGCGCGTGCCATCTGCTCTATCGAATCGGCGTTGCCGCGCACCACGCCGCCCCATGCAGCCCAGTCGACCCATGACTTTCCCTTCGCGGCTTTCCGTTTGGCTTCGAGGGCCGGCACATCGATTGTCTCGGGCACGCAGTTCAAGGGCATGTCTACGAGCGTGGTCACACCGCCCGCGGCCGCCGCTAGCGTTGCCGTCTCAAATCCTTCCCATTCCGTGCGGCCGGGCTCGTTGATGTGCACATGCGTGTCGACCAGGCCCGGCAGTACCACGGCATCGCCAAAATCGACCCGTTCGACGCCAAGCGGAACTTCATCTCTTCCGCAAACCGCCAAAATGCGCTCTCCTTCCACAAGCACGGCCGCGGGCGCGAGACCCGCAGGCGTTAAAACGCGAGTGGAAAGAAGTGCCCTTTTCATCTTGTCTGTACTTTCGCTGAACGAGGAGGCAAAGGGCAAGGGCCGCGCACTCGATTCCAGTGAACGGCTTGATTCATTTCCTGATGGACTGAAGCCAATCGGCCCCGAGATCCGAGACGCCCTGGCGTGCCGGTATTATCCGCGGAGCTTGGCCAGTAGATCCTGTGGGTGGACGGGCTTGGCGAGAATGTCGAATTCGTAGCCCTCGGCGCGCGCCTTTTCCAGCAGATCGGCCGTCGCGGCCTGACCTGAAAACAATAAAATCTTGATATTGGGAAGAACGCCGCGGATGCGGATGGCCGCGTCGATCCCATTCAAGTCGGCCATAATCACGTCGGAGATGAGCATGTCCGGCTGAAAGGTCTCAGCAAGCTCGAGGGCTTTCTCGCCCGAATAGACCGCGCGAGCGTCAAATCCACTTTGGTTCAAAATGATGGCCAGCGTGTCGGCAATGACGCGCTCGTCGTCTGCGACTAGCACTCTTGGTTTTGTCGTGTTGGACATATTCTCCTGTGGGGGCAGGGCGGGGAACTTATTGGATATCGTTCAGTTGTCTCCGATCGGGCGCGATTACGTGCGCCAGCCCGGAGATACGGTTCCTTTACTGCAAGAATGGTACGCTTTACCAGTGTAAAGCACGGCACGCCGTTTCAGGGAAGACCCGCCTCTCGAGCCGGAACTCCATGCCGTGCCCGCAATGACCTGGCTGATTCGGCGGGTCGTGAATTCATCTGCCATCAAATGCGGGCTACTATACTGGCGCAAATAAGTTGCAGCTTCGCCTGACAATCCCCTACCGGAGCATCGGAAATGCAGGAAACGATTATCCCAAACGCTACTCCCGCAGCGCCGCCGGCCACGGATGCGATTATCCGCGCGGAAAAGGTCGAGAAATACTACGCGCAGCCCAGCCAGAATCGCATTCAGGTGATCTCGGCGACGGATTTGAGCATCGTGCCGGGAGAGATTCTTGCTTTGCTGGGCCCTTCGGGATCGGGCAAATCGACCATGCTGCGCATGTTGACCGGGCTCTCCACGCCTACAGCAGGCCAGGTCTACTGGCATGGCGTTCCTATTTCGCAGGCCGAAATCAATGTCTCAATCGTCTTCCAGAGCTTCGCGCTGTTTCCCTGGCTCACGGTTCTTGAGAATGTTGAAGCTCCGCTTCAAGCGCGCGGTGTGTCGCCGACTGAGCGCCGCGAGCGAAGCATGAAGATGCTCGACACGGTAGGCCTGGACGGATTCGAGTCCGCCTATCCCAAGGAGCTTTCGGGCGGGATGCGGCAGCGCGTGGGATTCGCGCGCGCCCTCGTTGTCGAGCCTGAAGTGCTCTTTATGGATGAACCATTTTCCGCGCTCGACGTGCTTACTGCGGAGAACCTGCGCAGTGAACTTCTGGAGCTTTGGGCGAAGAAGACCATGCCGACCAAGGCCGTCTTTCTGGTGACGCACAATATCGAGGAAGCCGTGCTGCTCGCCGATCGCATTGTTGTACTGGGGCGCAATCCTGGCCATGTTCGGACCGACTTTCCAGTGCAGTTGCCTCAGCCGCGCGACCGAAAGTCCGAGGCCTTTACGAAATTGGTCGACTACATCTACAAGGTGCTTACGCAGCCGGACGTGACGCCGGCCGGGGCACCGGACCAAGCCGAGCCCCGCACGCGCGACCAGCGGCAGATGCGCTACCAGATGCTGCCACACGCGCGGCCAGGAGGCATTGCCGGATTGCTTGAACTGCTTCTCGATCGTGGTGGGCGCGACGATATGTATCGCCTCGCCGACGATCTTGCTTTCGAAATCGACGATCTGCTGCCCATCGTGGACGCAGCGCAGATGCTCGGTTTCCTCAAAATCGAAGAGGGCGATGCGGTCATCACCCCCAGCGGCGAAGAGTTCGCCAACTCCGAAATCCTGCGCCAAAAGGAGCTGTTTCGCAACGCCGCGATCGAAAACGTGCTTCTGCTGCGCCAGATTCGCCGCGCGCTCGACGCGAAGAGCGACCATACCGTCCCGGAAGAATTCTTTCTCGACATGCTTGATGAGCAGTTCAGCGAAGAGGAATCGCAACTTCAGATACAGACCGCGGTTACGTGGGGCCGCTACGCCGAGCTGTTTGATTTCGATTCTGGCCGGCGCCGCTTTGTGATGCCCGATGCGCTGGAAGAAGAAATTGCCGCGAGCGGAGATGCGAAGTGAACCTCCAGCATCCGCTCGCTCGCTCCCTCGTCATCGTTCGCAAAACGCCATTTCTCATCGATCTTTGCGTGGCGGCCTGCGCGCTGGCTTTGTTCTTCGCCGTCATCAGCACCGGTGTTTACTGGTTTCAAAAGCCGATTCCCATTGTGCCGATTTCGAATTCCTTCAGTGCGCTGCCGTTATATGCGTTTTATTCGATCGTGCGCATGGCGATCGCATACTGGCTCAGCCTGGCATTCGCAATTTCCTACGGATATATCGCGGCTTACAATCCGCGCATCGAGCCGTTAATGGTCGCGGTTCTCGATATTCTGCAGTCGATTCCCGTGCTCAGCTTTCTGCCCCCCGTGGTTCTGGCCATGGTTTCGCTCATTCCTGGCCATCAGCTGGGCATTGAGATGGCGGTGATCCTGCTCATCTTCACCGGCCAGGTGTGGAACCTCGCCTTCAGCTTTTACTCCTCCCTCAAAACCATTCCGCGGGAAATGCTGGAAGCGTCTCGCATCTATCGCTACTCCGGCTGGCAACGATTTTGGCAACTGGAGATGCCATTCTCGGCGATCGGCCTGGTATGGAATTCGATCGTGTCCGTGGCCGGGGGCTGGTTCGCGCTGATCTTCTGCGAGACGTTCACCATGGGCACACGCAACTTTCAGTTGCCCGGCCTGGGCAGCTACATCCAGTCGGCGACCAACAATGGCGATGTGCGCGCCCTGCTGGCCGGCATCGCCACGGTGATTCTCATCGTAGTCGCGACCGATCAACTGGTATGGCGGCCGCTGATCGCCTGGAGCGACAAGTTCAAGTTCGAGCAGGTGGAGTCAAGCGAACAAGTCATCTCGCCGATCCTCGAGTTGCTTCGTCGATCGCGGATTCTGGAGACGTTACCAGGGCGGATATGGAATCGCATTGAGGAGCCGGTCTACCAACATATGGCGCGGACCAAAGAATGTCGCGTGATGAGGCCGCTCGATCAGCCAAAATCGAGCAAGATGCCTCCGGCGTTCTGGGCCGTGGCGGCCGCAGGCGGCGTTGCCGTTTGCTGGGCGGCGCTGCAAGCCATGTTCATGCTCAGCACCGTCACCTGGGCTGACCTAAGGCTCCTACTAGAGGGAGCCGCGGCGACATTTTTGCGCGTCAACGCATCGCTGCTCATCTCCGCCGCGTGGACGATTCCCGTCGGCGTGGCCATTGGCCTGAACCCGCGACTGTCGCGCATTGTGCAGCCGCTGGCGCAAATTCTGGCTTCGGTGCCTGCGACGGCAGTTTTCCCCATCTTGTTGATTGGCTTGGTGAAGATCGGCGGCGGCTTAGGTATAGCGTCGATCGTTCTGATGCTGCTCGGTACGCAATGGTACATCCTCTTCAATGTGATCGCGGGAGCGATGGCTATCCCCTCAGACCTGCGCGAAGTCTCCTCCCTCTATCACTTCACGCGCTGGCAGCGATGGACGCGGCTCATTCTTCCCGGCATCTTCCCCTATCTCATTACGGGAATGGTCACAGCTTCAGGTGGCGCTTGGAACGCCTCGGTGATGGCGGAGTACTCGAAGGTGAAGGACCAGACACTGCAGGTTGTCGGCCTCGGCTCCCAGATTCAGGCTGCCAGCGACAGTGGGCGTTTTGCAATGCTGTTGCTGGCTACGATCATGATTTCGCTCATGGTCGTCACCATGAACCGGCTGGTGTGGCGGCGGCTCTACCGCCTGGCGGAAACACGGTTCAAGCTCGAAGGTTGAGAGATCCAGACTTCAACGCGAAGTTGCCGCGTCGCGCCGGCTCGGCTCTTTTTCAATAAGCGGAACCCAAAAATCGAATCGCGCTCCGCTTCCGGGGACGTTGGCGGCTTCAATCCCTCCGCCGTGCGCGACAAGGATGGCGCGCGTGATAGCGAGGCCCATGCCCGACCCCTTGCGCCTGCTCGTTCCGTGCTGACCCCGGTAGAATTTCTCGAAGATCAGCGGCAGATCCTGAGCATCGATGCCGGGGCCATTGTCTTCGACAGCAAACTCTACGCGGTCCTCGCTTCGTTTGCTGCTGAGGGTGACGCGCGAGCCGGGAGGAGTGTGGCTGGCCACATTCTCAAGAAGATGGCGCAGAACCCTGCCCAACAGGTGGGGATCGAACCAGGCCGGCTGCTCGCCCTCGCCTGCCTGGTCCGAAGCATCGGGCAGAATCGTCACTCTGTGCGCGGCTAAAATCTTGCGCGACTCTTCCACGGCCTGATCGAGCAGCGCGTGCGGATGCACTGAAGACATCTTGACCTGAACGACGTTGGCGTCAATCTCTGCCATCTCCACGGCCTCGCCGATCAAGAGATCCAGCCGTGTCGCTTCCTCGTCGATCACGCGCACCATCTCGGCGCGTCCCGCTTCGTCGAGCCCTTCGCCTTCCAGCAGCGTGGTGGCCGCCGCTCGAATGGATGTCAGCGGCGTGCGCAACTCGTGGGTCAGTGAATCGATCAGGGCAGTGCGCAGGCGGTCTGCCTCGCGTGCGGCTTCGATGCGCGTGGAAGCCGCGATGGCGATGGAGCGCGCCACGGCGATGGACACTTGAGCCGAGACCGCGGTGGCGACTTCAAGCGAAAGAGAATCAGGCTGCCACGCCAGCGCGCCTATGAGCTTCAATCCCAGAGCCAGGGCGTTGGTCTGGTAGCCGGCAAACGGCGCAAGGGTGGGATTCAGTCCCTGGGCGACGGCTTGCATATGCGCCCGCACGCTCGGTGAAACGTCGCCCGTCGATGAGTAAAACCGATCGTAGTCACCGACATAAAGAATCACGCCCTGAAGACCGAAGATGCGGCCGATGGCGCCTGGCAAGTCGCGGAGAAGTCGATCGGCATCTTCAAAGAGCATCATCTCCTGGCTCAGCGAGTACAGCTTTCCCACGTCCTCTTCACGTTGTTGTGCTCGAACCGTTTGCTTGCGTGCGCGCTCCGCAAGCCGGCCCACAACCAGGCAGCTCAGAGCAAATGAGACCATCGCCAACCATTGCTGCGCACCCTCGATCCTGAAAGTGTGCAATGGAGGCAGAAAGAAATAATCGAAGCAGACGGCGCAGAGGACAGCGGTGTAAATCGAGACGACGATCCCAGCCTGGGTGGCCCCCCACACCACCAGCACCAGAAACACCATTCCGGCGGTGGTGGAGTTGGCGTGGAGCCAGACCAGGAGGAACGTGGCGAGCGCCGCCGTTGCCGTGGCCGCGAGCCAATGAAGAACCTGCCTTGCATAGGGCGGTGCGCCCATGGTCATCTCAAGGGAATCATAACTCTCCGCGTTGCTTACTGAAATGCGGCCTCGCCATGGTGTAAGCTTCCGATGGACGAAAGAAGCAAGACATGCCGGGAAGAATTCTGATTATTGACGACGAGCCGCAGATCACGCGGGTGCTGCGCGCCGCACTTTCAGCGCAGGCGTACGATGTTCGGACAGCTAACGATCCCGAAGAGGGATTGCGGCTTTTTCGCGATTGGGCGCCGGATCTTGTGGTCACCGACCTGATGATGCCGATCATGAGTGGCGTTGAAGTCTGCCGGGCCATTCGCATCCTGGGCACAACTCCCGTGCTGGTTTTATCGGTTCGAGAACACGAACGGTCGAAGGTGGAAGCCCTGGACGCGGGAGCCGATGACTACGTCACCAAGCCCTTCAGCATCCAGGAGCTGCTGGCGCGCGTAAGAGCGCATCTGCGCCGCGCTCCGGAGCGCTCGACGGCAGCGCTCGAAACGGGTGACTTCGTGATTGACGTGCAGGCGCACAGCATTCTGGTTCAGGGCAAGCCGGTCCATCTGACGCCCAAGGAATTCGATCTCCTGCTGCATCTGGCCCGGAACGCAGGCAAGGTCATGACGCATCGCGCGCTGCTGACTGCTGTTTGGGGGGCGCAATCCGCGCACCAACCCGAGTACCTTCGCGTCTTCGTGGGTCAACTGCGCAAGAAGCTCGAGGGCGAAACCGGCCGCCAGTACATTCAGACCGAGCCATGGGTTGGCTATCGCTTCGTGCCCGAAGGCTGGACCGGCAACGAGGAATGACCGTCGGGGGGGGGCGAGTACCGCGCAGGACCCCGCAATTTGCCTCGCGTCGCCACTAGAATTGGCCCCCGATTATCAACAACTTCCCGCCTTCAAAAACCAATCCTTACGAATTCTTTAGGTTTTCTTTTCGATTTTGAAACCTCGCGAAGGACAGAATCGGAAGTGGAGAGAGCCGACTGCGTCGGCAGGTGACCGCATGCAAGATGCACTGATGTTGCTCTACACAGTAATTTTCTTCGCCGTGGCGTTTCTCTACGTCAAGGCCTGCCAAAAGTTGAGGTAGCCCATGCATATGGATTGGATTTCTGCGACCGGACTTATCCTCTCAATTCTCCTGATGGTCTATCTCACCGTTGCATTGCTGTTCCCGGAGAAGTTCTGACATGTCCGCAAACGGCTGGCTGCAATTCGCCATCTATTCCGTCATTCTGCTGCTAACGGTGCGTCCGGTCGGCATTTACATGACGCGCGTGCTCGAAGGCGAGCGGACCTGGCTCGACCCGGTCTTTCGTCCGATCGAGCGACTCATCTACAAAGTTTGCGCCGTAAAAGCCGACAAGGAAATGAACTGGCGCGAATACACCTATGCTCTTCTCGGTTTTTCGGCTGCCACGATGGTGCTCACCTACGTCATCGAGCGGTTGCAGTATTACCTGCCGTGGAACCCGCAGCATCTGACCGCGGTGGGCCCCGACCTCGCGTTCAACACTGCCGCCAGCTTCACCACGAATACAAACTGGCAGTTCTATGGACCCGAATCCACGATGAGCTATCTCACCGAGATGGCCGCACTGGCGACGCATAACTTCTGGTCGGCGGCGGCAGGCATCGTGGTGGCCGTGGCCTTGATCCGTGGTATCAAGCGAACCAGTTCAGGAACTATCGGTAACTTCTGGGTCGACATGACGCGGACGATGCTTTACATTCTCGCGCCGGCGTGCGTCCTTTACGCTCTGCTCCTGGTGTGGCAGGGTGTCCCGCAGAATCTGAGCGCATATACGCAGGCGCATCCTCTCGAACAGCCCTCCCAAACGCAAACGATCGGCCAGGGTCCCGTCGCCTCGCAGGAGGCCATCAAGATGCTGGGCACCAACGGCGGCGGCTTCTTCAACGCCAACAGTGCCCACCCTTATGAGAACCCGACGCCGTTTTCGAATTACCTGCAAATCATTTCGATCTTCGTCATCGGGGCCGGCCTTACGTACACCCTGGGTCGCATGACGGGTTCTCGCGGCCATGGCTGGGCTGTCTTCGGAGCGATGTATTTCCTGTTCGCGGCCGGCTTTCTTGTCTGTTATTGGGCCGAGGCGCATCCCTACAACATGATTCATGGCGCACAGCAGACGCGTACTGCTACTGCGCCCGGCGGCAACATGGAGGGCAAGGAGGTTCGCAACGGCATTGCCGAAAGCGCCCTCTTCGCCACCATCACCACTGACGCCAGTTGCGGCGCGGTCAATGGCATGCACGACAGCTTCACTCCACTTGGCGGCATGATCCCGCTGGCCAATATCATGCTCGGCGAAGTGGTGTTCGGCGGAGTCGGCGCTGGAATGTACGGCATGTTGATTTATGTCGTGCTCGCCGTATTCATTGCCGGACTCATGGTAGGCCGCACCCCTGAGTATCTCGGCAAAAAGATCGAGTCTTACGACGTGAAGATGGCAATGCTTTATGCGCTGATCTTCCCGCTCATCATTCTTACGTTTGCCGCCGTCTTCATCCTCATCCCGCAGGGCCTCTCGGTAACCAACAACCCAGGCCCGCATGGTTTCTCTGAGATTCTCTACTCGTTCGTTTCGGGCGCGGGCAACAACGGCTCGGCATTTGCGGGCCTCGGAACAAACTGGTGGTACAACATCGCGATGAGCTGGGACATGCTCATCGGCAGATTCCTCATGATGATTCCGGCGCTCGCGTTGGCCGGCAATCTCGCCCAGAAAAAGAGCGTTCCGCCGTCGCCCGGAACTTTCCCGGTGAATACGCCATTGTTCGCAATCCTTTTGGTCGGCACTGTCTTGATCGTCGGCGCGCTCACATTCTTCCCGGCATTGAGCCTGGGACCAATTCTGGAACATCTTCTGTTACAGGCTGGGAAGGTCTTCTAACCGAATTCATACCGCATCAGGTCGAGGCATAACGGACGGACATGGCTGAAAAAACGAGTCTCTGGAACACGCAGATTATGGCGCAGGCAGCGCTGGACAGCTTTCGCAAGCTAGATCCGCGCTGGATGGTCAAGAACCCGGTGATGTTCGTGGTCGAAGTGGGCAGCGTTCTCACCACGGTCCTGCTCATTGAAAACTATCGCCATCATCCTGAGGCGTTTGGCTTCAACCTGCAGATCACGCTTTGGCTGTGGTTCACGGTACTGTTCGCCAACTTCGCTGAAGCCATGGCGGAGGGCCGCGGCAAGGCCCAGGCCGACACGCTTCGCAAGGCGAAGGGCGAGACCATCGCCAAGCGCTACACGGCCGACGGCAGCTTTGAAGAAGTGGTCAGCGGCGCTCTTCGTGCTGGAGACGTTATCTACGTCGAGGCAGGGAAGTACATCGCGGGCGACGGCGAAGTGATCGAAGGCGTGGCGTCGGTGGACGAATCGGCCATCACCGGCGAGTCGGCTCCTGTAATTCGCGAGGCGGGCGGCGACCGCTCGGCAGTTACCGGCGGCACGAAGGTTCTTTCGGATTGGATCAAGGTGAAGATCACTTCCAATCCGGGCGAGACCTTTCTCGATCGCATGATCGCGCTGGTCGAAGGCGCCACGCGCCAGAAGACGCCCAACGAAATCGCCCTCAGCATTCTGCTTTCCGGGCTCACGATCATCTTCCTTTTGGCCGTGGTTACACTCCAACCCTTTGCGATCTATTCCAGTGCGCCGCAAACCGTCTTCGTTCTCGTGTCGCTGCTGGTTTGCCTTATTCCCACCACCATCGGGGGTCTGCTCTCGGCCATTGGCATCGCAGGTATGGACCGTCTGGTGCAGTACAACGTACTCGCCATGAGCGGGCGAGCAGTCGAAGCCGCCGGCGACGTGAATACGTTGCTGCTCGACAAGACCGGCACCATCACTCTCGGCAATCGCCAGGCGACGGAGTTCATGACCGCGCCCGATGTAAGCCAGGAGCGCCTGGCGAATGCGGCGCAGCTTGCTTCTCTTTCCGATGAGACGCCCGAAGGCCGCTCCATTGTCGTGCTCGCGAAAGAGAAGTACAACCTGCGTGGACGCGATCTGGCGGGCATTCATGCCGAGTTCGTTCCCTTCACGGCGCAGACCCGCATGAGCGGCGTCAATTTGCCGGGCACGCGGATCCGCAAAGGTTCGGTAGACGCAATCGCACGCTTCCTCGAAGAGCAGGGCTCGTCGCTACCGCAGAAGGTCCGCGACCACGTTGAAGAGATCGCGCGCCAGGGCGGCACGCCGCTGGTAGTGGCGGAAAACTCCTCCGCTCTCGGCGTGATTTATCTCAAGGACGTGGTGAAAGGCGGCTTGAAGGATCGCTTGGCGCGGCTGCGTGCCATGGGTATCCGCACCATCATGATTACCGGCGACAACCCGCTGACGGCCGCGGTTATTGCGCGCGAGGCCGGCGTGGACGACTTTCTGGCCGAAGCCAAGCCCAAAGACAAGATGGATCTGATCAAGCGCGAACAGGGGAAAGGCAAGCTTGTTGCGATGACCGGCGACGGGACCAACGATGCTCCCGCGCTGGCGCAGGCAGACGTAGGTGTGGCCATGAACTCCGGCACTCAGGCCGCCAAGGAAGCGGGCAACATGGTGGATCTGGACTCCAATCCCACCAAGCTCATCGAAATTGTGGAGATCGGCAAGCAACTGCTGATGACGCGCGGCGCGTTGACAACCTTCTCCATCGCCAACGACGTAGCCAAGTACTTCGCCATTATTCCCGCCATGTTCGCCGGGGTCTTCCCGGTTCTTGGCGCGCTCAACATCATGTATCTACATTCGCCGCAGTCGGCCATTCTCTCGGCGGTCATCTTTAACGCCGTGATTATCGTGGCGCTCATTCCGCTGGCGCTGAAGGGCGTGAAGTACGAGCCCAAGGCGGCTGATGTCTTGCTGCGCAACAACCTGCTTATCTACGGCGTCGGGGGCATCATCATCCCGTTTATTGGAATCAAGGCCATCGATCTTTGTCTGGTGGCAATGCACCTGGCGTAAGTGCGAGCCGCACGAAGGAGAATCAACGTGAATTCGGTTTCTATGGTCGACGAAGAGCTTGGAACTCGTGAAGGGCATCACGCATTGCATGTGCAGGAGTCCCCGGTGAAGCATTCAATTTGGGGGACCTCGGTACTGTTCACGCTGGTAACGGCTGTCATCTTCGGCCTCGGCTATCCGCTAGTGATGACGGGACTCGCCCACATTGTTTTTCCGCGTCAGGCTGCCGGCAGCCTCATCACAGGCAAGGACGGCGCAGTGATCGGCTCCGAGCTCATCGCGCAAAGCTTCACTTCCGACAAGTACTTCCATCCACGTCCTTCCAATGCAGGCAGCGGCTACGACGCCACAGCTTCCGGCGGCACGAATCTTGCGCAGTCGAACGCCAAGCTGCCGCAGCGCATGCAGGCCGACATCGACAAGCTGGCCGCGGAGAACCCGGGTAAGCCGGTCCCCATTGATATGGTCACTTATTCCGCGTCCGGTCTCGATCCCGACATCACGCCCGACAACGCCTACTTTCAGGCGCCGCGCATCGCCAAAGCGCGCGGGCTGACTGAAGCGGCTGTCCGCAGCCAGATCGATCAGCAGATCAAAGGGCGCACTCTCGGCTTCATCGGCGAGCCTCGCGTGAATGTGCTGGACCTGAATCTCGCGCTGGACAATCTGGCGCACTAAGTTTGCACGCAGCGGCTCCCCAAGCCATGACTTGGCGGGATGGCTAAACGGCCCTCCCGCTTTTCTTTTGCTTCTACGGGCCAGAGGGTGGCTGAATGAAACGCGGCTACTGGGGCCGAAAAAGCGACGATTTGGACCACAATATCGACGAAATTCGACTAAATTTGTCGACGATTTCAAGGTAGATTGGTTGATTACAAACGGGTTAGGTGACAAAATATACCCCAGGGGGGTATAAAAATCACTCCTCCTCGTCATTGGCCGAGTTTGCCGATGATTTTCAGCGTGATTTCGAGCCTGCTGCCTGCGGGTTTTGGCGAGAGGCTGAGCGCCGCGAGTTCGATTCTGGCGATGAAGCCGGACCAGTCTTGGTGGCCCGAGAGCCGCAAGCGCGGAGAAGGTCGTGGAGGCCATGAAGATTTTCCTTTCATCTTCAAGGTTGGCGATTTGCTCGAATTAATCGGCAAACTTCAAAAAAATCTTTTGGCGAATGTTTTCAGAGGGTTGAGGCAATTTGGCGGGTTGGGGAGAGTTGACAACGAGTCAGGGGTCGGCAGAAGCGATCGAACGAATTGCAACTAGATCACGCGCCGTCCCTCGAGCGCCCGCGCCATCGTCACTTCATCGGCGTACTCAATGTCGCTGCCTGCGGGGACGCCGGTTGCTATGCGCGTAATTCTGACAGGGAAACCGCGCAGGGAAGTGGCCAGCCAGTCGGCTGTTGCCTCGCCCTCGAGCGTCGGGCTGGTGGCCAGAATCACTTCGTCCACCTCGCCACGTTCAGCGCGGCGCACTAGCGACTCTGTGCGCAACTGGTCCGGTCCCACCCCATGCAGCGGCGAGAGCGTCCCGTGCAGCACGTGATAGACGCCCTGATACGTTTGCGATCGCTCGACCGCGGCGATGCTGGTCGGCTCTTCGACAACGCAAACCACACGTTGGTTGCGCGTCGGGCTGGCGCAATAGGCGCAGGGATCGATATCGGTGACGTTGTTGCAGATGGAGCAGAGACGGAGGCTGGCCTTGAGCCCGCGCACGGCGTCGGCGAGCGCGTCCGCGTCGTCGTCGCTCGAACGCAGAATATGGAAGGCGTAGCGCTGCGCGCTCTTGGTGCCCACGCCGGGCAGCTTCTTCAATTCTTCAATGAGCCTCGCCATCGGCTCGGCGTAGCGTGACAAAGCGACCGCCTTTCGATGCCGTTTCCCGGGGGCTAAAGCCCCATCTTTTCATTTGGGCTTCATCGGCACGGCTAAAGCCGTGCCCTGACACTTCGTGCTCCTCCGCAGCAGTTCTTCCGCAGCCCGCGAAGGCAACTGCTCCTTCCATTCCTTCGAGACCTTTCAGCCGCCGAGCCCTGGAATCTTCAGACCGCCCAACATTCCCTGCACGCTCGACTTGATGGCTTCATCCGCTTTGCGGCCGGCTTCGTTCACGGCAGCGACAATCAAATCCTCGAGCATCTCTACGTCGGCCTGTGCGCCGCTCAGGCTCGTTACCGCCGATGGATCGATGCGAAGCTTCAGCAGTTCCTTCTTGCCGTTCATGGTCGCGGTCACCGCGCCACCGCCGCTTGAAGCTTCCACCACGGTCTCGCCGAGCTTGCGCTGAACCTCTTCTTGCATCTGGTTGGCCTGCGAAAGCATCTCCGAGATTTTGAGCGGGTTGATCATTCACGATTCCCCTTATTCTCCACTGACCGTTTATGGTTGCAACGAGCAACTGCAGATCCTTCGATTCGTTTGGCCGAAAAGGCCAAACTTCGCTCAGGATGACAGCTCCGCTGTCACTTCTGACGCAAGTCGACCACGCTGCGGACCTCGGCGTTGAAGATCTCCTGTGCCCGCTTCACTAATGGATGCGCGAGAGCCGCCTCCTGTACGCTGCCGGAGACGATAACCGGCGGCGCACCGGCAGCCGAAGCAACGCCCTCGCCTGCCGAGACGAGGAATCGTGCCGGCGCGCCCATCTTGAGCAACTCCGTCCGGATGAGCTTTTCCGCGGCGGCATTCACCGTCAGGCCGAGCATCTTCTTGCCCATGCCCGGCACGGCAACGCTCACTGCGGCGGCATCCAAAGCCCAGGTGCCGGCACCGAGCAATTGCGCTGCGGAGCTGTGGCCGCCGTTGGCCAGCGCGACTACGATGGCCTCGCGGATCCGCTCGATGCCAAAGCCATTCGATGTGCTGGCCGCCGTCTCGGGCGCTTTGGCCAACGCGCCTTCGGTCAGATCGACAGTTGCGCCATATGCAATGCCGTCGCTGGCAGCGACAGGGAAGGGGCTTGCACGGTACATGGATTCTGATGTTCTTGCCGATGATTGGCTTAGACTTAAATCCTCAAGGATCGCTCGAGGGTTTACTGGGTCAATTTTCGCGGCTCCAGATCCCCCGCTCCATCCGCTACTCTCCCGCGCGGAAGCGCCGGTTGCCGGCGTTGCCGTTGATGCCGGTCTTTGAGCACTTCCACTTGCCCTTTGCGCGCCGGGCGCTGGGTTTGTCCGCGAGCCCGATCCGCTTGAAACGCCGCTGAGCAGTTCTTCAATGGGCAGAAGCCGCTGCGCGTGAATCAGCTTCAGCAATCCCAACTCCAGGTGCAAGCGTTGTTCCTGGCGATAGTTCAGATCGTCAAAAGTGCGCAACACAATTTGCAGGTTGCGCGTGAGTTCTTCCTCCGTAAACAGCAGGGCGGTGCGCGAGGCGCGTGCACGCTCGTCCGCGGAGATTTGGAGCAGCTCTGTCTGCTCGCCACCCAGCTTGGCCATCAGGGCGTTGCGCAGATAGCGGACCATTTGCCGCGCCAGTGAAAGCGGGCTGTGCCCGGCATTGACCAGAACGTTGATCTCCTCCATCAGTGCTGCGCTCTGGCCCGCGGCGACCGCTTCCATCAGCCGCTCGAAGACGGTGTTTGGCACAGCGCCCATCAGCTCGCGAATCTGCTCGGCCGAGAGAGCAGGACGATCGTCTTGAAGGGGAGCGGACGCGATCGCCTGGTCCATGATGGAAAGCGCGTCGCGCATCGATCCGTCGCCGGCCTCGGCCAGGAGCGCCAGCGCATCGTCTTCGGCGGCCACGTTCTCTTCGGTTGCGATCATCTTCAATTGCGTCAGGATGTCGTCGAATTTGACTGCGTGAAAGCTGAAGTGCTGGCAGCGCGAGCGAATCGTCTGGGGAATGTTCTCGGGCTCTGTGGTCGCCATCATAAAGATGACGTGTGCCGGCGGTTCTTCCAGGGTCTTGAGCAGGGCGTTGAATGCAGCCTCGGTAATCTGATGCGCCTCGTCGAGGATGTAGACCTTGTAGCGGTCACGTGATGGAGCGTAGCGCGCTGCATCACGCAGCTCGCGAATCTCGTCGATGCCGCGGTTGGTGGCCGCATCGATTTCGATCACGTCGACGGCGTTGCCCTGGCGAATCTCGATGCAGGCGTCGCATATGCCACAGGGTTCTGGAGTTGGCCGCTGCGCGGAGCCAATTTCGGTCCGGCAGTTCAGTGCCATGGCCAAGATGCGCGCGATGGTGGTTTTGCCAATGCCGCGATGCCCGGAAAAGATGTACCCGTGCGCAATGCGATTCTGCTGGAGCGCATTGAGCAGCGTGCGCGTCACATGGTCCTGGCCGGCTACGTCGGCGAAGCGCTGCGGACGGTATTTTCTGGCCAGAACCTGGTAGCCCATGCGCAGGTGCACTCCTCGTTTGTGCCTCAAAAAAATGCGAGGCCCAGTGGTGATTGTAGCGGTTCAGGGCGAACCGCAGCGGGGTGGAAATCCGCTCGAGAGAACGCGTTTCAGTTCAGTCGTCCGATAGGCTTCAGCAAGTGACCACAAAGCGCCAGTCGAGTCAAAAGAGGCAGGTGTCATTCACCGGCTGGACGAATTCCCGGGCGGATGAATTCATCGCTCGAATGTGCGATTCTCATGATGGGTACGGATTGCGTTGATCATAATCACCACGCACCGTGTCTGGGCAGTTTGCGTCCAATGAATAGAGGGTTGGCCATGAAGTCGCTTGTTGGCGTCGCGCTATTGGTGAGCTGCTTTTGGGCAGCCGGGCCGCAGTTGTGCGCCCAGGCGCAAAGCGATGGAGGCCAGCCGGGGCCCAGCCAGGGCCAACCCGCGGCAGGCGCGCAAAACCCCGCTCCGGCACAGCAACCCCCGCGCACAAACCCGCAGACAAACGCCAATCCGTTCCCGGAGGACACAACTTCGGTTCCGGTGATGCCCACCCGGGTCTCGCCGGACCTGGCGCCGGGCGACGATCATTCGCCCAGGGCACGGGCTCCCATGCCTGCCGAAGACGCCGATCCCGTGCGCAGCCCGGAAGATGCGGCGGACGCCGTCGACTCGAGCGGCAGTGGTTCGAGTTCCAGCCTCGCCGGGATGGGCGACCTGAATCCGCCGGACGATGACACCACGCAACCGGGGAGACACAAGAAGAAGGGTGAGGAAGTTGTGCCGGAGCACCATGAGACAGCAGCCGAGGACGAGAGTGTGGGCAGCTACTATCTCTCGAACAAGAATTGGAAAGCCGCGCTTTCGCGTTTTCAATCCGCTCTGGTTCTCGATCCCGACAATCCGGATGTGTACTGGGGACTGGCCGAAAGCGAGCGCCACACGGGCGACTTTGCCGACGCCCGCGCCAATTATTTAAAGGTGAGGGAGTACGATCCCGGCAGCCGCCATGCTAAAGACGCCGCCAAGGCGTTGGCGGATCCGGAGATTGCCAACGCGAAGGCGGATGCGGCGAGTCCTGGCTCGTCGGGGCAGCCTGCGGCGCAGCCGCGGCAGTAGGCGGGTGAACGCGATGGCTGGAAGCGTGATTCAGAAATCGCTGTATTAGATCTGCCTGTGATCCCTCAGGGGTTAAAACCCCATTCTGTTGCAGCCTTTTTCGGCCCGGCTAAAGCCGTGCCCTTGTTACAAAGCAGATTTGTAAAACACGCTCTAGAAGCCGGCCCAGCGCAGATACGCGTAAATAATCGATTGTCCCCACAAACTGCTCACGATTCCTCCTACGCAAAGAAAAGTACCCAGCGGCAGTTTGGTTTGTGCCCAGCGCTCCTGATCCCTGCGCGCTGAGGGCAAAAGAAGCACAACGATTGCGGCCACCGCGCCCAGCAGCACCCCGATTACAAACGACAGCAGCGCGCCAGGCAGGCCGAGCCACGCGGCCAGCAGGGCCATCAGCTTTGCGTCGCCAAGGCCAATGCCCTCGCGCCGACGAATAAGCCAATAGATCCAGCGGGTCACCAGAATGACACCAGCAGCGACGAGAATAGCGAGCAATCGCTGCCAGGCGATGTCCCACATGAAGCGGCTCCGCAGGCCAAGTACTCCGTAGAATGCGAATACGCGTTTGGAGTTTACTGCTGCATAGAGGAGAGTGGTCACGTAGCCGAGCAACATACCTGGGAGCGTGACCTTGTTTGGGAGCCAAAGATGCTCGAAATCCAGAATCGAGAGCGCAACCAGCAACCAGAGAAGAATCATCTGCGAAAGTCCGTGGATTGTCACTGCCCAAAGAAGATCAGCAGCTGCAGGGCTCGTGGTGCTAGCGAGAACTTGCCACGCGGCCACAGCCCACAGCACTCCCACCGCCAACTCCACCAGCGGATAGCGCCAACTGATCCCGGCCCCGCAGCTTCGGCAGCGCCCGCGTAACGCGAGCCAACTCACCAGCGGCACATTCTCCCACCACGCGAGCGTTCGCCCGCAGCTCCTGCAATGCGAGCGCGGATGGACGATGCTCTCTCCCTCGGGCCAGCGGCTCAGGCACACGTTCAGAAAACTGCCGAAGGCCAGCCCGAGAAGCCCTGCGAAGATGGTTCCGACGACGCGAATCATTGAAGAGACTGAGTATACGGCTCCGGTCTCTGCTGCGTAAGACGCGCTGATGATCGCCGCCGCTCCCTAAAAGGTAAAATGGAGATGGATGGATCTGCCGCCAGAGAAAACCAGAGCGAAGGATCACACGCCCGAAACCACAACCGATCCGGCGCGGGCGGCGGCATTGTTTGAGCAGTCCGCGACCATCATGGCTCGCTTGCGCGCCCCCGGCGGATGCCCGTGGGATCGCGAACAGTCTTTCGACTCCATTCGCAAATACACACTGGAAGAGGTCTACGAGGTCTTCGACGCCATTGAGCGCCGTGACTTCAACCACCTTGCTGAAGAGCTTGGCGATCTGCTTTTGCAGGTGCTCTTTTATGCCGAGATGGCGGCCAACGAAGGTCTTTTCTCGGTCTCGGACGTGCTGGAGGGGTTGAACCGAAAGTTGATTCGCCGCCATCCGCATGTGTTCGGCGATGAAGCGTCGCGTGCCGCCGGTAACAAGGCCGATGTGGACATTGATGCGGCGGGCTCGGCAGCAGGCGTTTTGCGCAACTGGGAAGAGATCAAGGCTGCGGAAAAACCGGCGGGCGCGCCGCAGAGTCAGGGCGTCGCGACCGGCGGGGAAGGGAATCAGCCCGCTTCGCGGCTCGACGGTGTTCTTCGCTCGATGCCCGCGCTGGCCGAAGCTTCCAAGCTTGGGGCCAAGGCGCAAAAATCCGGCTTCGACTGGCCAAGCTGGCGCGAGCTGCTGCCGAAAGTGGCGGAAGAGACTGCCGAGTTGGCAGCCGAAGCTGAAGCTGGTGACCCACGCGTTGAGGCAGAGCTGGGCGACTTGCTTTTCACCGTCGTCAATCTCGGCCGCCACCTTGGCGTGGACGGGGAGATGGCGCTGCGCAATTGCAATCTGCGTTTTCGCCGGCGCTTCAGCGAGATGGAGCGCATGGCTCCGCGCCCGCTTGAAGAATTGTCGCCGTCCGAGTTGGAAGCGCTGTGGGAGCAGGCAAAGAAGAAACTGGCGGACGTTGAGAAGCGCGACCTCGGAGGGCGCGGCCCCGGACATCCGGCTCGAAACCCATCGAAGGCGCGGTCATGATCGAGATTCGCAGCTGCGTAGGCTTTGACGAAATGGAAGCCTGCGTCCGGCTCCAGATCGAGACATGGGGCTACGACGAATCCGACGTCACCGCGCGCAAGACCTTCTTGCTGGCTCAAAAAATCGGTGGCCAGGTGATTGGCGCTTTTGACAGTGAGCTTGCTTCAGGCCAACCGGGCGCGCAGGCCAAGGCGCTGGTTGGTTTCGCCATGTCTTTGCCGGGAATCAAGCAGACAGAAAGCGATCCCCGGCCTTATCTTCATTCGCATATGCTGGCAGTCCGGCAGACGCGCCGCAATCGTGGCCTTGGCGCGCAACTCAAATGGGAACAGCGGCGTGAAGCGCTCTCTCGCGGAATCAAATACATGGAGTGGACCTTCGATCCGCTCGTCATTCCCAATGCTTTCCTCAATATCCACAGGCTTGGCGCCATTTCTCGCGCCTATCTTGTGGATTTCTATGGTGTATCCTCTTCTCGACTGCAGGGTGGGCTTCCGACCGACCGGCTTTTGGCGGAGTGGGAGCTGGATTCCCCAAGAGTAGAAGCAACTTTTGCTCAGCGCCCGGCAGCCGCGCAACCCATTGAAGAACGCATTTTGGTCCCAGCCCTCATTGACCGTTGGAAGACAAGCGAAGCAAGCCGCGCAAGGGCCCTCGATGTTCAGCTAGAGAATCGGCGGAAGTTTCAGGATGCTTTCTCGCGGGGACTGGTCGTACTTGGCTTCTCTCGCGATGCGGAAGGAAACGGAATCTTCGAACTGGGCTCCCCAACCCAGTTGCAATCGAATCATGGTTCTGGTTTTTCTAAGGAATACAAAACTTTATGAGAATTGATGCGATCATTCTGCGTGAACTGCATATGCCGCTGGTGCGTCCGTTTGAGACCAGCTTCGGCGTCACCCGCAACCGGCGGATCGTGCTCGCCGAGGTTCAGTCGGAAGGTCTTTCCGGCTGGGGCGAGTGCACAGCCGGCGAGCGTCCGTTCTTTTCCGGCGAATCGACCGACTCGGCCTGGCAGGTTCTGGTTCAGGAACTTGCGCCCATGATGGCCGCCGAGTCCCCGGAGCATGGCGGCGATTGCCCCGGCATCTTTCGTGCCGTGCGCGGCAATCCCATGGCCAAGGCCGCGCTTGAGAATGCGATCTGGGACCTGGAAGCGCAGCGTGAGGGCGTTTCACTCTCCCGCCTGCTGGGCGGCGTGCGCGAAAGCATTATCTGCGGCGTCTCAATTGGCATTCAACCTTCCATCGAAGAGCTGCTTTCCATCATTGAGCACGAACTGGCTGCCGGCTATCAGCGCATCAAACTGAAGTGCAAACCGGGTTGGGATGTGGAGGTTTTCGAGCGGGTGCGTAGCCGGTGGCCCGGCATCTTGCTCAGTTGCGATGCCAACTCCGCTTATCGCCTGCGCGACGAAGATCATCTCGTTTCGTTCGACGCCTTTGACCTGCTGATGATCGAGCAGCCGCTCTGGCACGACGACTTCTACTTCCATTCAGTGCTGCAACGGCGGCTCAACACACCCATCTGCCTGGACGAGTCCATTCGGAACCGCCGCGATGCTCTGGCGGCCATTGAGATGGAGTCCTGCAAGATCATTAACGTCAAGCTGGGCCGCGTGGGAGGCTTCTCCGAGGCTATTGCGGTCCACAACGCCGCCATGGAGCGGGGAATTCCTGTCTGGTGCGGGGGCATGCTGGAGTCCGGCATCGGCCGCGCGCACAACATCGCGCTTTCTACTCTCGAAGGCTTCACGCTGCCGGGCGATGTCTCCGCTTCGGCCCGCTACTTTGCCGACGACATTATTGAGCCGGGAGTCACGGTCTCCGATCAAGGCGAGATTGCGATCCCCGACACGCCTGGCCGTGGCTACGAGGTGCGTACGGACATGATCGATCGCCTCACCGCGCGTAAGGAAACCATCCGCGAGATGGCTCTGGTAGCCTGAGCGCAAATTTCGTCTGTCCTCGGCCGCGGCTTCCGCCGCGGCCGAGTCGTTTCAAGCGCACCCATCAATGACTGAATCCTCATAACGGCACTTCTTCAAGCTTTTCCCGCGATGCGACCCTTCATGTCGAAAGACAATTCAGGCTGGGGATTCAGGTACCATTTTGTGACCGGCTGCCAGACTGCGTGACGAACGGCGGCAAGGAATGTCAAATGTCCATGGGCCAAGACGTACAATCGTTGTTGTTGTTTTAGAGACGGAGAACGATCCAAGATCTTTCCCAATCTCTCTTTTGGAGGCTTCTAAAATGAATCGAATTATTGGTGTAGTAGCGCTCCTTGCCTGTGGCTTTTTTCTCACAATCGAGGCTCCCAACGCTCGCGCTCAAGCCCCGGCCCCAACGCCTGATGACTCGAATGCTTCGGTCAAGCTTCCGTCGGGGCTCGACAAGGAACTGATCGATTCCTCCGTCAATCCCTGCGATAACTTTGTGCAATATGCCTGCGGCAACTTCACCAAGTTGTTTCCCATTCCCGCCGACCTGCCGGGCTACGACACCTTGTTCAGGATCCAGGACCACACGCAGATTGTGCTGCACCAATTGCTCGACAAGGTGGCTGAAAAAAGCGCGCAGCATACGCCCAACGAGCAGAAGATTGGCGACTATTATGCCACCTGCATGGATGAGAAGACGATCGACGACGCCGGCCTGAAACCTTTTCAAGCCGAGTTCGACCGGATTTCCGCACTAAGCGACAAGAAGCAGCTGACCGATCTGCTGGCGCATGACCAGATGATCAATGTGAACGTGTTCTTCAACTACTCCGAGCAGCAGGACTTCGCGGATGCGACCAAACAGATAGCCGGAGTCGACCAGGGGGGTCTCGGTCTGCCGGAACGCGACTACTACTTCCGCACCGGCGACGCCGCTGAAAAAACGCGCAAGGATTATGTCGCTCACATAGCAACCGTGCTGGGCCTGTTGGGCGAACCTGCCGATAAAGCGGCCGCGGATGCCGACAAAATCATGGCGCTTGAAACGGCACTGGCCAAAGTTTCAATGGACGTGACTGATCGGCGCGATCCGCACAATGTTTATCACATGATGCCTGCGACGCAATTGGCCCAGCTCACGCCTGCGATTGATTGGCCGCATTTCTTCAAGGGAACCGGGGTGCCGGGCATCGCCGACTTGAATGTTGCGAATCCTGATTTCTTCAAAGGGCTCCAGGCCATTCTCGATTCCACGGATCTTGAAACCATCAAGACGTACCTCCGCTGGCAACTGGTGAACAGCACTCCTTCCTACACTCTTCCCAAGGCCATCTACGATGCGGACTTCGATTTTTACGGCAAGGAGCTGAGCGGAGAACAGGTGGAACGGCCGCGCTGGAAGCGCTGCGTGGCTGCGACCGACAACGGTCTTGGCGAGGCGGTTGGCCAGGTCTATGTGGATTCGCAGTTCTCGGCTGCGCAAAAAGCCTTCACTTCGCAAATGGTCCACGACATTGAAGACGCCATGGACAGCGAACTGGACAAGCAGGATTGGATGAGCGCGGAAACTCGAGTCAAGGCCAAAGCCAAGCTCCACATGGTCGCCAACAAGATCGGGTATCCCGATCACTGGCGCGACTATTCCAAGTTTACTGTGGTGCGGGGCGATGCGCTGGGCAACGCCTTCAGAGCCGCGGAATTCGAAAACAAGCGCCAGCTGACCAAGATTGGAAAGCCGGTGGATCGGTCGGAATGGATCACTTCTCCCGCGACTGTGAATGCGTTTTACAACCCCACGATGAACGATATCAATTTCCCCGCGGCCTTTCTGCAGTCTCCGGTATTCGATCCCAAGGCCACCGATGCGGAGAACTACGGGCATATGGGCTTTTTTGTCGGCCACGAGTTGACGCACGGTTTCGACGATCAGGGAAGCCAATTTGATGGCTATGGAAATCTCAAGGATTGGTGGACCGCGGACGATCGCAAGAAATTCGATGCAATGACAGACTGCGAAGTGCACGAGTATGGCAACTTCATTGCTGTCGATGACGTGAAGGTGAATGGAAAGCTCACACTGGGCGAGAACACTGCTGACAACGGCGGACTCCGCCTCGCCTATATGGCCTTCCTCTCCGACGCTAAGCGAAAGGGCATTGACCTGACAGTCAAGGATGACTCCGGCTACACGCCACAGCAGCAATTCTTCATGGCCTTCGGGCAGGATTGGTGCGGTGGATGGCGGCCCCAGCTAACGCGATTGATCGTGCAGACCGACCCGCACTCCCCTGACCCCATCCGCGCCAACGGCGTGGTTCAGAATTTGAATGAGTTTGGCCAGGCCTTCGGGTGCAAAACGGGTCAGGCCATGATGCCCGATAACGCATGCCACGTCTGGTGAGAGCGGCTCGGTGAAAAGTGCAGAGCCCGTTAACGGGACGACAGGGACTTGCTCTTGCTACCCCAATCAAAGCGGCGGCCGATAATGCCTTTCACGATCCAGTGATCGGTGGCCGCCGTTGGGCCTACGCCGACGCCAAAGTTGATCTCCCACTTCGGCGAAACATTCAAGTCGATAGCCGGAAAAATCTGCTGCTGCTGATTGTGCAGGCTGGCGATATTCGTAATGCTGCCGTAATCCGCATAGTATTCAAGGCCCCCGGCAACTACTTTTGTAAAGTCGTAACTGATTTTCACCGCAGGTGAAAAATCGATGCCGAGATTCACATCCGGCCCATGCCAGGTTCGCTCCAGTGCGGGATTCACCGCAAAGTACCATCGCCCCGAGGTCTTATCCAGTATCGGCCGGATCTCCCATGTCCAGGTGTCCGGTGAGTACAGGGGGCGTTGGTACCCCATCTCCATCGACAGGCTCACTCCCACCGGCCAATGCCAGCGATCGGGCACGCGTACGCGCGGGCGAATATGATCGCCAACCCAATCGACTCCAAGCCCGCGTTGTTCGCTGGTGAAGATGTAGAACCCCACCTCCGCCCAGTTGTTAATCCCTTGCGTAATCTCGACTGTCTCGTGTTCGGCGTGATTTGTGGGCGCTGCGCCATCCAGATAGTTGCGCCGCCCATCGGCGGTGAAGTTCGAGTGAAGCTCAACCATGGTGGTCCGAGGCGCGACTGTGTCCGATCCGTAAACCTGGATCTCGTAGTTGCCTTGTGCATGCGCAAAAACGGAAACCGTGAAAAGTCCGGTTAGAAGGGAAGTGCGGGTCAGCTTCAAGCAAGCTCCTATGAAATGGCTCAGGTCAGATACTTGCAAGAACTCTTGGCCAAGTTTCGGCCCGTTCCGCGAAGTTCAGGGACGCGGTATGACCCAGGGCAGACCAGCGGCTCCATTGACTCCAATCGATGGAGACAATGTGACTCAGTCGATTATGAAATGATTCGTAGGAACTCGTCCACTTCGGCGCGCATCGGCATCGACGCCGCCGCACCTTTGCGCGTGACGCAAATGGCCGCAGCCGCGTTGGCGAATCGCGCTGCCGCCCACGGGTCCTTCCCCTCAAGCAGCGCCACGGCGAACGCGCCATTGAAGCAGTCGCCGGCGGCAACGGTATCGATCGCGTTCACCTTGAACGGCTTGACCCACCCAGCGTTGCCGCCGGCGACTGCTACGTAAGAGCCGTCACCGCCGCGCTTGAGCACCACGCCGCGCAAACCTTTTTCAAGAAGCCGATTCGCGGTCGCCTCGACGCCCTCCCCATCGCCGACGTAGTGCGCGGCCTCTGTTTCGTTGGGTGTGAACCATGCCACCTCGCTCCAGACCGCATCCGGCAAATCTGCCGCCGGCGCGGGGTCGAGCATCACGGGCACGCCTGCGCGCGAACAAAACTCGAGTGTATAGGCAAGCGTGTCCATCGGAATCTCAAGTTGGCAAAGAACCATCCCCGCCGAACGAATCAGCTCTGCATGTTTGTCGACGACAGCGCGATCCATTTTTCCGTTCGCGCCGGGAACCACCACGATCGCGTTGCGTCCATCATCGGCAACGTAGATGGGCGCGAGACCCGACGGCCCTGCCACATGCTCCATGGCCCCGGTATCGACCCCTGCGCGTTCGAGACTCGCAATGAGCTCGGGCCCATACGCATCGTCGCCGACCTTGGCCACCATCGCCGCCGGATAACCGAGCCGTGCGGCTGCAACGGCTTGATTGGCTCCTTTGCCGCCCTGATTCGTTTCAAAGCCTGTTCCAATCAACGTTTGCCCGATCGCCGGAATGCGCGGCGTACGGGTGACCAGATCCATGGTGATGCTGCCGACGATCACGATTGGTTTACGCGAGTCAATCATCTCGGAATCTCAATACAGCGGGGCCAGTGCGACTGCGCCCAGGCCAGCCAAAAAGAAGATGAACATCAGGACGAGAAACGTTTTGGCCTGTCGTGGAGCCTCGGCAAACTCACGCCACACAAACACGCCCCAGCACGCGGAAACCATGGTCGCGCCCTGGCCAATGCTATAGGAAACCGCCGGCCCCACAAGATGCGCTCCCGATGCGAGGAAGTTTGCCACACCGCCCGTCGCCCAGATGGCTCCGCCAAGCGCTCCAGCCATATGCCAGCCGAGAGGCGCGCGCCAGTATCCGGCGCCATCTACGGGTTCTTTTCCGTCCAGCGGCTTCCTCATCAGGAGCCAGTTCGCGGGTATTGCGGAAACCAGCACGCCGATCATAAAGAACATCGTCACGGCGTAAGGGCCGGGAGCAGCCTTGCCCGGTTCGCCAGTCAATGCGTGCGCCACAAATGGGTAGAAGCAACCCATCAGCACTCCGCAGGCCAGGCTGATAAAAATACCGCGACCCGTTGTCGCTTTCGCCGTGGCTTCGCGTTTGCGATAAGCCGCCGCGTCCAGAATGATGGCCACCACCACCAGCGCGACGCCGCCGAACAGCAGTAGCGGGTTGCCAACCGGCTTGAGAACGTAATTCGAGATCGCGCCGATCACCAGTGCCAGCCCAATCCCGACGGGGAAGGCGACCGCCAATCCGGCCACGTCAATTGCAGCCACCAGCAGCAGGTTTGCCACGTTGAAGATCGCGCCGCCGGCAATCGCGTAGAGCATCGGTCCCGCAGCTGTCCGCTTCAGATCGGCCAGAAAGGGCGTTCCCGTCTGCCCGATGCTGCCCGCGGTCAGGCCCAAAAAGATTGCCGCTGCCAACATGCCCAGAACGTAATCCCAATAGAAGAGCTGGAACCGGTAGCCGGGGCAGAGCTTGAGCGTGTTGGCCCACGATCCCCAGCAGATCATGGTCAGGATCGTGAGGCCGAGCGCAGCCAGATACGTCTCTGGAAATAGCATCGAAATTCACTCCGTCCGCAAGTGAACGCGAGACAAGAATGGAACCATAACACATCGGTATAGCAATTGTTTAGCGCGTAAGTGCGAAGTCGATCTTGAGAGATTTCTTCCTTCGGCGGACCCTGTTTCCGAGTTGTTCTGAGCACCTATTGCTTCGCGGCCTTCACCGCCTCAGTCAGAGCTGGAACCACCTCAAACAAGTCGCCGACGATTCCGTAATCGGCCACTTCGAAGATGGGCGCGTCAGGGTCCTTGTTGATGGCGACGATGCACTGCGAGCCTTTCATGCCAACAAGGTGTTGAATGGCTCCGGAGATTCCAATGGCCAGATACAGCTTCGGCGCAACTGTTTGGCCTGAGCTGCCTACCTGCCGCTCCATCGGCAGCCAGCCGTTGTCGCAGATCGGTCGGGAGGCAGCTATTTCCGCGCCGAGTGCCGTGGCAAGTTCCTGCACCAAAGGCAGGTTTTGCGCATCCTTGATGCCGCGCCCAACGCTCACGATCCGTTGCGCCGAGCCAAGATCGACTGTCTGCGCGGAGCCGCGGAATGGTTCTCCGGGTCGCGTGCGAATCTGCGTGGCATCAATCTCTGGGACGAATTGGAAGATATTGGTTTTGCCGCCGACCGGAGAGTCGCTGCGAAAAGCTCCGCTCTGGATCGACACAAAGCATGGTCCGTCGCCTTGATGGCGATAGCTACCGCTGAGCTTTCCCTGAAAGAGCTGCCGAACGAATAACGGACCTGCCTCAATCGCCGTGACATCGCCAATCAAAACCTGACCGAATCTTGCCGCGAGACGAGGAACAAAATCGCGGACCTGATAGGTGTGCGGGAAAACAATATAGTCCGGCTCGAGCTTGCGGATCAGCTGTTGGAAAGCCAAAATAAAGCCGTCGGCAGTGTAGGTCTCAAGCAGTGGGTGGACGATTGCATGCGCCCCACCCGGCGGAGGGCCAGTCACATTCACAAACAAGTCATTGTTCGAATCGCCAACTCCGGCGGCTTCCAAAGTCAGCCCCGTCGATTCTGCCAGTTTGCGGCCTGCGGCCAGCGTCTCCTGAAAAAATCTGTCCTTGCGCGCTTCCTGCACCACCAGGATTCCGCTCATAGCACCCGCGCCTCCGTCTTCAGCTTCTCCACCAGTGCAACCGCCGCTTCTTTCGCTGAACCCGGCAAAATCTGCGTGGACTTCTGCTTCTTTGGCGCAGAGATTTGCTCGAGTGTGACCGTCGGCGTGGCTTCCACTCCGAGCTCCGCCGCGCTCACGGTCCGCAACTCTTTTGTCTTAGCCTTCTTGATGCCCATTAGCGTGGCGTAGCGCAGCTTGTTTCCGCCCGATTGCATGGTCAGCACCGCCGGCGTGGGCAGCTCGATCGATTGGAACCATCCCTCTTCCAGCTCGCGCTTTACTTTCAGACCAGAGTCAGTCTTCTCCACATGAAGAATCATCGTGGCGTGCGGCAGGCCAAGCAATTCGGCGACGATGACGCCCGTCTGGCCGAGCCCCACGTCTTCCGATTGCAGTCCGGTGAGCACAAGGTCGGGATTCTCCGGCTTGATGGCAGCGGCCAGAAGACGAGCGACTCCAAGTGCGTCGCGCGCGCTCAAATCATCGCAGACGATTTGAATTCCACGATCCGCGCCTTTCGCGAGGGCCTCGCGAATCGTCGAACCCACGCGCTCCGGCCCGGCGCTCACCACGATTACCTCACCGCCGTTCTTCTCCTTGAGCAGCAGCGCCTCTTCCAGGGCGTAGGCGTCCGGCTCATTCATCGCCCATTGGAGCTCACGCTCTTCTATCCATTTGGCGCTTGCGTCGATACGAACGGGCGCGTCGCGCTCCGGAACCTGCTTGATTGCAACCAAAATCTTCATTTCTTCCTTCCATAAATCCTGGGTGCCCCAGGGCTCGATTCTGAGACCTGGGATAGCAGGAAGATCAAACTCATTTACTCTCCGGCAATCCCCGCGCAGCCAATTGCGCAATGTCCATCAACACCGGCGCGCCTTCGCCTTTTTCCGCAAATGCATCCCGGAACATTGTGTTGCAGAAGGGGCAGGCCGTGCCGACAACACTCGCTCCCGTCGCGGCCAGCTCCGCAGCGCGCACCTCACTCACGCGCTCACCCTTTTCCTCGCCCAGAAACACCAGCCCGCCACCCGCGCCGCAGCAAAAACTGCGTTCGTGCGAGCGCGGCGCTTCCACCAGTTCGCCGGCAAGCGCCGCAACTTTTCGCGGTTCTTCGTAAACGCCGCGATACCGCCCCAGGTAGCACGGATCGTGGAACACGATTTTCTCTTTCCTGGATACCTCAGGGGCTAAGGCCCCGACGCTCTTTCCCGCGCTATCGGCACGACTGAAGTCGTGCCGTGACACAAAGCTCAATTCACTCATGTGCCGGGCTAAAAACTCACTGTGATGCTCCACCTCCGGCGGCGTTCCGTATGCCTTCCAATCCTCCTGAATGGTCCGTACGCAGTGCGGGCAGATCGAGATTATTTTCTTGGTTTTGGACTGAGCCAGTGCTTCGAGGTTCGATTCCGCCAATTGCTGGAAGAGAAGATCGTTGCCCAGCCGCCGCACCGGGTCGCCCGTGCAGCGCTCTTTGCGCATCACGCCGAAACTGGCGCCGAGGTGCCGCATCACGCGCACCAGGGCCACCACGATCTCGCGCCCGCGCGGGTCGTATGCGCCCATGCATCCGAGCCACAAACAATACTCTTGCGTGCCATCGAATAAGGGAAGCGCATTCTTCTCGACAAATTTGTCGCGCTCCGAAGTGTTCATACCCAGCGCGTTGCTGCCGCGTTCCAGAGCGAGAAACAGCTTGGCCCCATAATCGTTTTCCCATGTGCCGGTATTCACCGCGCCGCGCCGCAGGCCGACAATGATCGGCAGGTGCTCGATCCCCACCGGGCACTGGAACTCACACGCCCCGCATGTGGTGCACTCAAACGCAGCCTCCTGCGAGTTGTACTTGCCCAGCAGCGGCTCCTCCGAGGCGGGGCCAAGGTCATTGAGATACCCGCGAAGCCCCAGTACAACTTCTTTCGGGTTGAGCAGCTTGCCCGTATTGTTGGCCGGGCAGTGCTCCATGCAGCGGCCACACTCCACACAGGAGTAGGCCTGCAGGCTGACCAGCCGCGTCAGGTCCTTTCCCGCCACCAGCCCAAAGTCCTCATCGCCTGCAAGCGGAGGAATCTCTGCGAATCCGCCCCGCGAGAGAAAAACCGTAATGGGGCTCAGGACCAGATGCAGGTGCTTGGTGTGTGGAATAAGCGGCAGAAAGGCGAGCAGCGTAAGCGTGTGCGCCCACCACAGCGCACGCGCGGCAGTCCCGGTTGCCGGCACAAGGAACGCCGCCAAGTACGTAACCATCAGCACGAGGATCAGCAACGCAATCAGCCCCGATCCCCATGAAACCTCGCCAAGCCATTTGGGCCGAGCAAGGAATCGCCGCAGAAACAGCCCGACGATGCCCACGGCGCACGCCACTGCGAACAGGGCTGCAAAATCGAAATAAAGCCGCCCTACGCGCCCCGCCGGATCGAGAAAGCCAGGCCCGAAAATCGTTGCGCAGTGGTTTAGCGTTACCAGCGCAAACGCGCAGAAAGCCCAAAAGACCAGCGCGTGCGCAATGCCCGCCAGCGGCCGTTCACGAATGACCTTGGCCTGGAGCAGTACTTCCCAGACGAAGTCACGCACCCGCCTGCCGATGGGGAACAAATCAAAGCCCGGGTCCTTTTTCGATTGGAGGATCTTCGTGAGAATCGGCCCGAATCGCCACCCGAAGCCTAGAAGCGACAGAAGCGCGAGGGCCACAAACAGACCTCGCTCCCACGCGAAAAAGTGCTGGGGCTCAGCCAAAGTTGGGAGAAAAGCTGTCATGATCGAACTGGAAATCGAAGACAATCGATTCGCGTTGCCGATTTTGGCGCTCGAGTCGGCGATTCGCCGGCTAGCAATAGTATCCTAGCCGGTGCTGGCCGCTGATGCGCGGCGGATCATTCTTTCTTTTGGGGTGCACTCTTGGCCAAGTATCTTGTCACCGGAGCCGCGGGTTTCATCGGCCGCTCAATCGCCGCCGCTCTGCTCAAACTCGGCGACCAAGTCCGCGGCGTCGATAGTTTCATCACCGGCAAGCGTGCCAACCTCGCCGGCCTTGAGGCCATGGAGTTCATCGAGGGAGACCTGGCCGATCCAGCGGTTTGCGCCAAGGCCTGCGCGAGCATGGAGTTTGTTTTTCACGAGGCGGCACTGGCCAGCGTTCCGCGCTCCGTTGCCGATCCCGTCGCCACCAACCGCAACTGCGTCGATGCCACCGTCAATGTGCTTGTGGCCGCCCGCGCCGCCGGCGTGCGCCGCGTCGTCTATGCCGGCTCGTCGTCGGTCTACGGCGACACGCCTACCCTTCCCAAGCGCGAGGACATGCTGCCCAATCCCATCAGCCCCTACGCAGTGGCCAAGCTGGCAGGCGAGCACTATTTGAGCGCCTTTACGCGCGTCTACGGGCTTGAAACCGTCACCCTGCGCTACTTCAACGTCTTCGGGCCCTTTCAGGACCCCACTTCGCACTACTCCGGCGTAATGGCCATTTTTTGCCGCAAGCTGCTTGCCGGCGAGCAAGTCACCATCTATGGCGATGGCGAACAGAGCCGCGACTTCACATTTATTGAGAATGTAGTTTCCGCGAATCTCCTGGCTGCATCCGCTCCCGCCGAAAAAGTCTCCGGCAAAATGATGAACGTAGCCACCGGCTCGGCGATCACCCTCAATCAAGTCGCAGAGATCCTCGGCGAACTTACCGGCCACAGCGGCAAACCGGCCTATGCCGAGCCGCGCTCCGGCGACATCAAACATTCTCTGGCCGATATTAGCCGGGCCAGGGAACTCCTGGGCTACGTCCCGCTGGTTGATTTTCGCGAGGGGCTCCGTCGCACAGTCGACTGGTACAGGGCTACGCAGAGATAGGCTCATATCGCCGCAACCGCCCGCCTCTCTGTCAATTTGCTAACACCAAAGCACTCCCTGTTCCTGGACGACGCGTCCGCCGCGCCGTGATCGCTCGCCACCGTGTGATCGCAGTCACGCTTGTGTGATGAAGGGCATTGACGAATGATGCTCGATGGACGAAACTGTCTGGGATTTTCCCCAGCATAGCTGTTCGTTCTGAACGCCAGGGTCATCGCTCTTGCCCCCCATTGGCGTGGGCAAAGAAGAGGCTCATGACGAGTTTTCGCTGCGGTGCGCGGCGGCAGGCTCTCATCTTCCGTGCGGGAAATCCGGATGGAACTTTAGATAGCTGCAACCCCGAGCGCGGCCTGTCGTCATTGAGGTCTTCTTCCGTTGCCGAACGCTCTGTCGAATCACGAAGCCCCTGTTGCCGAATCCGCCGCGACGACCCCCGCGAATAAAGCACTCTCCTCGTCCACTTCTTTGGGGGACCTTTGGCGGGTGATCTGGCGCCGGCGCCGTTTCGTGATCATCATCGAAGCGGCTCTGCTTGTTGCCTGCGTTCTTTATTGCCTCATTGTGCCGAACCAGTACGAAGCTTCCGGCCGCGTTCAGCTTCGCGCCGCACCCGTGTCCTCGCTCAGCCTTGACGGCTCCGAGGTGCAGGTTCCCACCTCCATTCTTTCTGCGCCCATCGCTCTGGAAACGCTGGCCAGCGTTTTGCGCAGTGACCGTCTCGCATGGCGCGTCATTGTCGCGCTCAAGCTGGCTAGCGCCCCTGGTTTTTCCGGCAACTTCGCCAGCCGCTTTCCTGGATTCGATGCCGGCAAGCCCACGCCCGCGGCCCAGGCATGGCTTCTCGATCGCTTCTCGCGCCGCCTTCAAGTGCAATCTGTTCCGCGCACCATGCTGGTCGAGATTCGCTTCCGGTCGCACGACGCCGCGCTTTCGGCCGCGGTCGTCAACACGCTCATTGCTGTCTACGGAGAGCAGGAAACCGAATCGCAGATTCAGGCGACGGCGCAGGCCTCCGGCTGGCTCACGACGCAGCTCGCCGATTTAAAAACTCGCGTCGACCGGGACCAGCAGCGTCTAGCCGAGTTTGAAGACCAGCACGGTATCGTGGGCACGCCTGAGACGACGTCCAACGGCCAGCCCGCTGAGACCGAACACAACTCGGCGCTGCTTGAAATCGACGAACTGAGCCGCCAGCTTGTTGCGGCAACTACAGACCGCATCCTTGCTGAAGCCCAGTATCGCGCCGCTTCGCAAGGCGATCCGGAAACAGTCATTGCCTCCGATTCGCACCTGCAGGCAGACAACTCAAACTTCGCTACCGCGCTTCTCGAGCAGATTCACGCCCGGCGGAGCGATCTTCAGCAGGAACAGGCGCAGCTTGGTGCCGAGCACGGCCCAGGATTTCCCCGCATCGTCGAAATTGCCCGCCAGTTGCAGGATCTCGATCGGCAAAAGCAGGCCGAGGACGCGAAACTCGTCGAGCGCTTCCGCGCTAATTGGCAAACAGCACTCGATCGCGAGCGGTTGGTGCGCAACAGCCTCGCGCAGGCCAACGATCAAGGCATCAAGCTGAACGAGGCTGCCACCGAATACGCCGTGATGCGCCAGGAAGCCAATGCGAGCCACGACCTGTACTTGCGGGTCGAGGACAAGGCCGAGGAAGCAGGCCTGGCTGCTGGAGTGCGCTCGTCGAATATCTCTGTCGTTGATTATGCTCGCCAGCCGGTAATGCCCGTTGCCCCCGATCTTCCGTTGTATCTCGCAATCACGTTTTTCGTTGGGCTTTGGATCGCACTTGGCGCCGCGCTGGTACGTGAGTCGCTCGGTCACCCAACTGTCCCGGCGCTGCTCGCCTTCTTTGTACTGTTCGGCGCCACTGGGTCGACGCACGCGCAGGCGCCCACGCCGAACACCTCCGGTTTGCCTTCGGGCGTCGCCAGCTTTCCGCAGACGCAGGAGATGAAAAGCTTGCCGAATCCAAAGACCGCGCCCGCAATCTGGGACGATGCGGGCGGCGCCCCACCCGCGGCTGGCGCTCCACCGTCCGCGAATGCGCAGTCTTCCTCGCCAATGCCAGCACCGATCGGGCCCGGAGATTTTCTCGAAATCGCCGAATATCACACGCCGGAATTTCACTCCACCGTCCGGGTCTCGACAGGGGGCACGGTCACCCTGCCCCTGATCGGCGAAGTGAAGCTTGCAGGCCTGGATGAGCAGGCTGCCGCGCGCGCGATTGAGGCGTCGCTCGTGGCCAAGGGCATGCTCTTGCATCCGCTCGTTTCGGTGTTGGTTACTGCCTACGTTGGCCAGGATGTGAGCGTCCTCGGCGAGGTCACGCGTCCCGGCGTTTATTCCTACACCGTCCACCATCGCCTGCTCGATCTGCTCTCTGCCGCGTCCGGTCTTTCGCCCAATGCGGGGCGGCTCGTGAATGTTTTTCATCAGAGCGACCCGAAAACTCCCCACGCAGTCGTGCTCGATCCGAGCGGTACCGACACGTCTTCCGACCACAATCCCGAGCTCAGTCCTGGGGACACGGTGCAGGTAAGCCGCGCCGGCCTCGTTTATGTCGTAGGCGATGTGATCCGACCCGGCGGATTTCCGGTCGATCCCGTGCAGGGGCTGACGGTCGTGCAGGCGCTCTCGCTTGCCTGGGGACCATCGCAGAACGCTGCCGTAGGCAAGGTGCTTCTCATTCGCGAGGAAAAGGGAGGCCGCGCCATGATTGCGCTCAACGTTCGACGCATGCTGCGCGGGCAGGATCCGGATCAGCCAATGCAGGATCGCGACATTCTTTATGTTCCCGATTCCGTAGCCAAGAACCTCGTCAATCGCACATTGGAGTCGGCCGTTCAGTCCGCGATTGGCGTCACCATTTATTCAGCCTTGGTCTACTCGCAGCGTTATTAGTGAGGCGATAATGAGAAGGGCCGCGTGGATTCTGCTTCTCCTCTTCGCCTTTGCGATTCCCTGGGAATACTCGCTCGATCTCGGCGGGATTCTCGGCAACGTGGCGCGCATCGCGGGGCTGATGGTCCTCCTGGCCTCGGTTCCAGCCATGTTGCAGGCTGGCCGCTTGCGCACTCCCGGCGCGTTTTGGTGGCTCACCCTTGCGCTCTTCCTCTGGTTTTGCAGTTCGTATTTCTGGTCCATCGATCCCGTCGCGACCCTGGAAAAGACTCGCGGTTATTTCCAGGAAATGATGATTGTCTGGATGATGTGGGAGCTTGCCGATACTCCTGCCGATCTGCGCTCGCTGCTACGCGCGACCGTCGCCGGCAGTTGGGTGCTTGCTCTTCTCACACTGGCGGCCTTCAGTTCCCCTGAAGCCCTCGCCGCCGGCCAAGTCCGCTTCGCCGCGTATGGCCAGGATCCCAACGAAGTTGCGCGCTTTCTCGATCTTGGATTTCCGCTGGCGGCGCTCCTCGTCCACTGCGAGCGCCGCTGGCCTTCGCGCCTTCTAGGGCTGGGATTTTTCCCGCTTGGCCTCATTGCTGTGCTACTTACGGCTTCGCGGGAAGGTTTTCTGGCCGCTGTCATTGGGATCTCCGGCTCCATCCTCCTCCTCACTCGAGGTCGTATCCGTCGCCTTGTCGGCGCCGCATTCACGCTGCCGCCTTTTCTGGTTGCGCTCTCGTTCATCGTTCCAGCTGGGACGCTGGCGCGACTTGCCACCATTCCAGAGCAGATCCAAAGCGGCGACCTGAATCAACGTTTCAATATCTGGTCGGCCGGCTGGCGAGCCTTCGTGCACGCGCCAATCCTTGGCACGGGAGCAGGCTCATTCGTTGCCGCCGCGCATCTTGCACCCATTGACACCGCGCACAATACCGCGCTTTCCATCATCGTCAGCGGGGGCCTTTGCGCATTGTTTCTGGCTTCGGCACTCGTCGCGCTCGCCTTTCGCTACGCATTTCGGACTGGCGGCTCTCTGCGTTTGGCGCTCATCACTTCGCTGCTGGTCTGGGTCCTCACCTCGCTCGTCGCCACCGTGGAAGAGAACCGAACCACCTGGTTGCTGTTGGCCATTGTTGCTGTTGCCGGTCGCCTCGCATGCGACGATCCCGCCGGGCTCGAAGAGTGTTTTTCCGTCCAGCCGTTAATTCCCGCGGCGGCGCCAACTGATTCGTCGAAGTTTGTGGAGGTGTAACAAGTCATGTTACAGTGTGAAAAGTGATCAATACATTCCGTCACTCTGGCCTGGAGAGCTTCTTCAGGACCGGCTCTAAGACGGGAATCCAGCCAGCACATGAAGCAAGGCTTCGCATTCTGCTTACGACGCTGAACCTAGCCTCGACACCGCAGGACATGAACCGGCCGGGTGGAAATGGCATCCTCTGAAGGGAGGCCTCAAGGGCTTCTGGGCCGTCACAGTGAGCAGGAACTGGCGGATCATATTTGGCTTTGAGGGCGAAGACGCGATCCTGGTGGACTACCGGGACTATCACTGAAGGGGAAACAAAGATGGCGAAAATGCACAACCCGACTAGCCCAGGCGAATTGTTGAAAGAATTCCTCGACAAGTCAACGGCGACAGCCCTTGCGCGTCAGATTGGCGTAGCGCGCGCCACCATTTCACGCATCTTGAATGGTCGGAGCTCCATCACCGTGGACCTAAGCATTCGACTGGGTCAGGCACTCGGACTCTCTCCGGATTTTTTCTCAAAAGCTCAACTTCAATATGATCTTTGGATCGAACTACAAAAGAAACGGCCAAGAATTAAGAGGCTGGCGGCATGAAAACCGGACGAAAATAGTTGTTTCGGATCAGGTTGTTCACGACATGTACATGGATTGCCTTTGATTGTTTCCCAGATTTAGCGTGCAAGGTACGCTATGTCGACGCTTTCGCAAGCATGGCGGGATGATTGTCCGCCTGGTAAAGCCGTTGGGATGAATCGCGCCATCCTCCGCGCCGCGATGTCGGTCGGCGCCGCGGGAATCTTCGTCAAAATCCTTGCCACCTTCAAGGAAGTCGCAGTGGCCTCCATCTATGGCCGCTCCAACGCCATGGATGCGTTCCTCGCCGCTGCGCTCATACCGAGCCTGCTCGTCAACCTCATCTCGGAATCGATGAATCAGGCGCTCGTCCCAACGCTGGTCCGGGTAAGGGAACAGGAGGGCCGCGAACGCGCTCAGCAGCTTCTCTCGAGTTCCATGCTCTGGGTATGCCTGCTCCTCGCGGCTGCCAGCGCCGTTATGGCTCTTGCCGCGCGCGGCTTTTTCCCGCTCATCGCCTCGCACTTTGCCCCGGCCAAGCTCACTTTAGCTGTGCACTTGTTCTACGGCCTTTTGCCGATCGTTCTCATTACGGGAATCGCCACCAACTGCACGGCGGTCCTCAATACGGTTGACCGATTCGCAATTCCCGCTCTCGCGCCCATGGCGATTTCAATCGCGATCATCTTTGGGGCGCTTTTCTATGGTGGCCGCTTTGGCATCTGGGCCATGGTGTGGTCCACGCTGATTGGGTCACTTCTCCACGCGGTGCTCGTCGCCTGGATGATGCACAGGCGCGGCTATCGTTTCCACCTGCGCTGGCACGGCATGGACGAGCCGATCCGCGAGGTCACCGGCCAATATGGTCCCGTGTTGCTCTCGAGCGTGGTGTCTTCCGGCGGACTACTGGTCGATCAGGCGATGGCGGCCATGCTGGTTGCCGGCAGTGTCTCAGCCTTGGTCTACGCCAATCGCTTTGTCAGCGTGGTGCTTACTCTGCTGGCAGGCGCCATCTCCACTGCCATCGTGCCGTATCTTTCGCGCATGATCGCATTCCATGACTGGAACGGTTGCCGACACACTTTGCGCACCTGGGTACGGCTCACAGCCCTTGTCTCGGTGCCGATTACGGGCCTGTTGATCGCCGGTTCGCGGCCGCTGGTCCGTCTCGCTCTCCAGCACGGCCAGTTTGGGCCGCGCGATACCGCGGTCGTCGCTTCGGTTCTCTCGATGTATGTAATTCAAATCCCCTTTTTCGTTGTGAGTCGCGTTTATTACCGTTTTGTGGTCGCCATGCGCCGGACCGACCTGATCCTATACTGCGGCATCCTCAACCTGGGACTGGACATCGTTCTGAATATCGTCCTCATGCGCTGGTTTGGCGTCGCTGGAATCGCACTCGCGACGTCGCTCTGGACCGTGAGCACATTTTTCTATCTGTGGTACTGGAGCAGGAAGCTGCTCGCGAGAGCTTTTGCTGCGGAGGCTGCCGCATGATTCCCACACCGGCCGAGTACCTTCTTCGCTGCGATGATCTTTGTCCGACGACCCCGCTCGAACGCTGGCGGCGGGTCGAATCTCTGATCGAGGAATTCAATCTCCAGCCGATCCTCGCCGTGGTTCCAGACAACCGCGATCCCGAACTGAGTGGCGCAACTCCAGATCCTGTCTTTTGGCTGCGCATACATGCGTTGGAAGTCTCAGGGGCCGTGGTCGGCCTTCACGGCTACCGCCATGTTTGCGCTAGCCATGGCCGAAGTCTCGTTCACCTCGCCCGCACTTCGGAGTTTGCCGGTGTGCCCGCGCAAACGCAGCGCATGTGGATCAGCGAAGGGCTGCGAATTTTGCGCGCACATGGGCTTAACCCGAGAATCTGGGTCGCGCCACGGCATGGCTTCGACCGCAATACCATCGACGCTCTCGGCGCGGAAGGAATCGCGCTGCTCTCCGATGGCTTTGCGCGCGTCCCCTTCCGGCGCGGCGGCGCCACCTGGATTCCACAGCAGCTTTGGGGCCCCGTCAACAAACCGAAGGGCCTCTGGACCATCTGCGTGCATGCCAACACCGCATCGGACGCGGATATTTCGGCTCTGCGTGCATTTCTAACCGCCCACGCTGATCAGTTCACCTCCGTCGATCGTGTTCTCTTTCGCAGTCAGCCCGCCACCTTGACCCTGGCTGAATACCTCTATGCTGAAGCCGCGCTGTGGCGGCTCAAAGCATCCCGAGCCGTCAGGCGCATCCGCGATTTGACGCTCTTCTGAGCGAGCAGTGTTTCGTAAAGTTGTTCCCAACGATTGAGCACGGTGTCCATGCTGAAGTCGTTGATCACACGGCGCCGCGCGCACTCTCCCATCGCGTAGCGTTCCTTCAACGGCATTCGCATCAAGCTTGTCATCGCTTGATCCAGCCCGACTGGATCCGCTGCGCGGGCCAGCCATCCGTTCACACCGTCGATCACTACTTCCCGTGTTCCCGGGACGTCGGTGGCCACCGCAGGCACTCCGCAGGCCCCGGCCTCCAGCAACACCATCGGCAAGCCCTCGTAGCGGGACGACAAAACGAATCCATCCGCGGCCTGCATCCAGTGTTCGACATTCGGCGCGAAGCCAAGAAACCGGACGCGCCGCTCCAGACCAAGTTGAGCCGCCAGCCTATTAAGTTCCGCCTTGAGCGGGCCAGTGCCGAGGACTAGAAGACGCGCGTTCTCCGGTGCCCTTGCCATCGCGCGTAGAAGGGTCGGATAGTCCTTGACCGCCTCCAGCCTGCCCACGGCCATCCACAGAAACTCGTCTGTCAATCCAAGTTGCCTTCGGGCCTCGGCCCGAGCCTGAGTATCAGGCGCCCATGCCTCCACTTCAATTCCATTACCGAGGATGGACAAGCGCTCTTCACGCACCATCCCCGCGGCCAAATGCGACACTGCCGTTGCGTGGCTGACAGCGGTCACATGGTCGGGCAACCATCGGCTGAATGCATAGCCGAAGCGGCGGCCTCTCTTGCCCGTACCGGAGCTGTGCAGTGTGTCGATCACAACGGGTACGGCCGCAGCCAAGCGCGACCACCGACACAGCCATGCGGCATGCGGCAGGTGCGCATGCAACACGTCGGGCTGTTCGCGCTTGAGCCAGCGATGAAAGCGAATCCACCCGCGAGGATCCGCGAGCCCCTTGCGCATCTCAAGACTGGTGAACGCCACGCCGCATGTACGCAGCTCCGCAGCCGCCGCGCCGCCATCACCGGAAAGCACGACTACGCTCACGCGCCAGCCGCGCCGGCGCAGCCCTTTCGCCAGCAGCATGGCTTCCCGTTCCGCCCCGCCAATGCGGTTCAGGCCTGGGATCGCAATCGCAGCGTGGCTCATGTTTGCCTCCACGCATGCGCGTCGATCAACTCCTCATAGGACTCGATAGCGCGCTCAAAGGCGAATTCATTCGACTGCCACTTTTTCTCGATCTCGGATGCGCGAATCCGCTGCCGCTCGCGAAGCGGAGATCCAAGCGCAACTGTCAATGTTGCAGCGCCGGCGATCAGCAGGGACACGGCAATCAACGGTAAAGACAGGGCACACAAAATCCCTGTGAGAGCAAAACCAAACCAAGGACGGAACACTGCATTTCTCCAGCGACACAACTGCGAAGTCCCGGGCCATATAAGGCGCCGGAGACAATCAAAGAAGCTTCATGATGGGTCTACCCCGAATCGGCGCGGATGGAGCGTGGTCCGCCGCAGAGAATGCGGCCTCATCGTGCGCAGAAAACGAGACGACTGCTTTGTGAGTTGCTTTGGCGGGAGTCTTTCTCGACGAATTCCGGCGATGCGCTAATGAATGAAAGCCCTAAGATACGATGGCCCGGCACGCCCGATTCTTCTTCGTCTGAGCAAAGCTCCCTGACAACGCGACAGTAACCCTGGTAACAGGTCCCTACGTGGGTGTGGAAAAGTGGTACTGAAACTGTACCCAAAGGAAACATCCATTCGAAAAAAATGTCAAGAGGTAAATTTCCACAGGAAAAGAAAGCCTGTTAATTACTTTTGTGCAGAGCGCCGATTTTGAGGACGAAGATCTTCTCGCTCGTTTTACCGAGCACACTTCTGTGGAGTCCCGCCCGGCGATGCGAAGAACGTCTGAGTAAATCGTTCGCCTGGCCGCAGGGTCTCAAGCGCCGCAACGATCGTGGCAGCGAGTGCCTCTGCCGAGATTTCCGGCGCTACCCATGCGCCACGGCGGCCACTCAACAAATCCATCACACCCCCCGATGCTGGCGTCGCCACAATCGGCAAGCCGGCAGCTGCAGCTTCCAACAGCGCGTTCGGCATGCCTTCATGGCGCGACGGAAGCACAAACAGCGTTGTGCGTGCAAAGAATGCATAGGGTGGATCGACATAACCGGCGAAGCCGACTGCATCTTCCAGTCCCAGCTGGTGGCATAGCGACTTGAGAGCCTGCTCTTCGCGGCCTGCGCCAACGAGGATCATGTTGACCTGAGGAAATCGCTCGCGCACGGTGGAAAGCGCCTGCAGAAGCAAATCGAAGCCCTTCTCGTGCGACAGCCTTCCTACAGCAAGGAGTTGCAGTCCCGCGCTGCTTTCAGCACCCGGCTCGCCAAGCGCTGCTCTGATTCCCGCGAGATCCACTGGATTCGGCAGAACAGCGATTTGCTCCTCGCCGATTCCCGCCACCAATGCCAAATCTCTTGCCATGTCTCGCGACTGGCAAATCACCTGATCGGAGTTTCGATAGAGCACGCGATAGAGCACGCGAGTCAATCGCGGCAACCGACCGAAGGCCATCACAGATGTCGCAGTCGCATTTTGGCGCACCAGCACCGACGTTTTAGCTGGAAACAACGGCCGCAGCATCAAGACCAGGAAGCTGACCTCCGCAGCTCCCGTGAGCACAACCTCTGGCCGAAGTCGCCATATCAGGCGCAGCAGAGGCCACGCGCCCGCACGAGCTCTCCCGGCTCCCAGCGGGTGCACATGAACCCAGTCCGGCAAAGATTCTCCGCTTCGGTCCTTTTGACCCACGAGACCCAGGTGGACCTCGTACTTCTCCTGCGACAATCCGCGCGCCAGCAGAGCGATGACGTGTTCAGCTCCGCCGGCGCCCAGGTGCGAAAGTAGCAGAAGGATTTTTGTTCGTCGCGCCATCGGCTTCCGGAGTCTGACTTTCCCGAGAGGGGAACCATTCTCGCGCAACGCCAGGCAACTGACGTGTGCTCACAGTCACTGACTTTGTATTGGATTCGTTTAATCTTGTTGCTTCAAATTGCTACACTGGCCCTTGAATCCCACCAGAATCTGCTGACCACCCCGAGGCTTGGGGATTTCCACGCGTTTCAGGCTTTCAATGGCAGATTCAGGGACTTGCTCCCTCCAGTTCTCACCAGGTTTCAACTTACAACCCACCATCGTCCTCGGCGTGACGACGCAGGAGCTATGCCTGATTCTTGGAGCGCGCATACGCGTGCTGCGCCGCGCTGGATTCCGCGTCGTCCTGGTCTCCGGCCCGGGCGAATTGCTCGAGCGCACGGCTTCGCAAGTCGGAGTGGAATCGATCGCGCTCCCCATGCACCGATGCATCGCTCCTCTCGCTGATCTTGTCGCGCTGTTTCGCCTCTGGTGGATCCTTGGCAACTACAAGCCGGACCTCGTCGAGTTCAGCACGCCGAAGGCCGGGCTGCTTGGCATGCTCGCGGCCACGCTGCGCCGCGTTCCCCGTCGCATCTACATGTTGCGCGGGCTCAAGCTCGAACGATCACACGGCCTGAAGCGCTGGATTCTTCTCGCCGCCGAACGTATCGCCTGCGCGTGCGCGCATAGGGTGCTCTGTAATAGCAAAAGCCTCCGCGCAGAGGCTTTGGCGCTCGGCCTTGCTCCGGCCGCCAAGTTGCTGGTGCTGGGGGAGGGAAGCAGCAATGGTGTCGATATCGGGCACTTTTCGCCGGGGCCCAGCGCGATCCGCCAGCAGTTTTCCATTCCTCGCGACGCGCCGGTCGTGGGCTTCGTCGGCCGACTGACGCGCGACAAGGGCCTGCCCGAACTGATCGAAGCCTTCGACAGAATTCTTCTCGCGGAGCCTTCAACTCATCTGCTGCTCGTGGGCTGGTTCGACCGCGCAGAAGATGCGCTCGATGCCGGGTTGCGCCGCCTCATTCTGGCTCATCCACGCATTCATTGCTCAGGTTTCGTCAGCGACACCGCGACCTACTACCGCGGCATGGACGTTATGGTCCTCCCTACCTGGCGCGAAGGATTTCCCAATGCGGTTCTGGAGGCCCAAGCCTCCGGAATTCCGGTCGTCACAACGGAATCCACCGGCGCTCGCGATGCGGTCATCGCCGAGGTGACGGGCCTCCTCATTCCGCCCGGCTATCCCGAGGCCATCGTTGAAGCGGTCGTCAAACTCCTTCGCGATCCGGCGCGCCGATTCCAAATGGGCCGCGCAGCGCGCGCCTGGGTCACGGAGCATTACTCCGAGGAACGAGTTCTGGGATTGACCGCAAATTATTACCTTGGCCTGCTGGAAAGGGAACCGGCGGCACAGATGCAAAGCGCTTGAGATCGTCTGAGGCGCCGATTCGACTGCATCGCCGCACCCATAGCCCGATACCGAGGCCGGTTGTTCTGCTCAGCCCGAGTCACCGTCGCCGCCAAACAAATCGCGCTGCTCGCCAGTCGGCTCTGGTGACTCGGCGCGTTTTCGGCTGGCGGCTCCAATCAGGCTCAGAACGTCGAGCGTCTGAATTGCCTGACGGGGCACATAAATGCGCTGCGTGTTCGATCGCGTGTCAGGTGGAGTCAGAAGCAATCCCGCGCCGTCAACCAGACTCCGGTCGTTAGCCGCCAGGCCCTCGAGCTCATCGCCATCCTGCAATGTGAGCCGCATCCACAGTCCCGCGGTGCGTGGCCGCAACGAAAATCTCCTGCGCACCATCCGCTCAGGATCGGCCTGGTCCGCTGGACCGGCTGGCAATGCGCGCACATAGCACATCCACTTCACCTGCTCCCATCCCATGCGCACCACCCTGCCGGTCAGATCAAGAAACTCCAACTCCGGCTTGCTCTGCCCGAACTCCGCAGACACATACCCCGCGAACCAGTCCCGGGAGAACTTGCGCACTATGACAGGTTTGCGTGCCGAGGCCATCGCTCTGGATTGTCGCACGAGCCGCAGCTGCCCGACGCCTGCCCCTGTTGCACGATCTGGGTACAAGGAGGAGCATCCCGCAGTGAAACAGCCGTGATTCCCACACCTGAAAAGTCGCAACATCGGTGCAACTTCGCTGGTCTTCCGCCGCGAGTTGTGTTAATGTCTTTGTTTGCAAGTTGGTTTGTGCCACGCCATAACGGCAGCATCATCAGTCACTTGGGCTGCGGTCCAGACGGCGGAATCAGGTTAAAACATGCCCGACTTTATCTACCTCCTGGAGAACCGGCTCTCGGCTGACCAGCGCAACGCCCTCGCGCAGTTGAGGACCGCCGCGCGCGAAGCGGGGACCATCCTATTTCTTACCGGAGACGCCGTCCGCGACCTCACCAGCGGCCATGCCGTCCGAGAGCTCGAGGTCGCCTTCCACGGCAACGCCCTTAAGCTCAAGAAACCACTGGAGAAGCTCGGCGGGAAGGTCTGGGGAGAGGACGAGGCTTCGCGCAGCCTATACCTCTGTTTCCCGGGCACCGTGCGCGTGAATGTGGTCAGCACACACCGCATCGAGTATCCAAAACCCGGCAAGCCTGTCTTTTATCCCGCCTCAATTCATGAGGACCTCCGCCGGCGCGATTTCACCGTCAATTCCATGGCCATTTCGCTCAACGAAGGCTCATTCGGCCTTCTCATGGACCCATTGAACGGCGCTGCCGACATTGAATTGCGCGCCTTGCGCCTCGTCTCCAACTACGGCTTCATTGAAGACCCCTCGCTCCTCATCCGCGCCACGAGGCTCCGGGCTCGCCTGGGCTGGGAGATGGATCCCCGAACCCAAACTCGCTACGACAATGCCAAGAGCGAAGGCGTAATCGAGTTCCTGTCTGCCCACTCTTGTAAAGAAGAACTGGAGCAGATCGGCCACGAAGAAGATGGGCTGAAGGTTCTGCGCGCTCTCGAAGCAGAAGGCTGGATGAAGGTCCTGTTTCCGGCATGGACATCCGCCAAAGCCGACGAGGCCAAACTGAATGCCCTTCATGATCTTGCGGTGCAGCTCCTCTTGCAGGGCGTACACCCCGACATGTCCGCTGCCCAGATGCAGCTGCTCACCGCCAAGCTGCCGTCGCGCGAACTGTCGGCACTCAAGAAGTCCCTGTTGCGGCCAGGCTTCGTTGAAGAATGGAACAAGCTGGACTCGCTGGCTTCAGGGTTCGCCAAGACTCTTCTTTCCAAGCAAAACTCCAAGCCGTCCGCGTGTTTCAAGTTATTCATGAGCTATGATCCGGAAGCCATTCTATGGCTTGGCTTTACAAGCAAAGACAAGGCTGTCCAAGAACGCTTCAATAACTTCCTCAAGGTTTGGCCTGAAGCTCATCAGCGCATCCCGTATGTGCTCATGCAGGAGATGCGCATCATCGCCGAGCTTCCCATCTATGCCGAGCTTAAGCAGAAGATTTTTCTCGAACTGATCGATGGCAAACTGACCACCCCTGAAGAGATGCGCGCGTTCCTTGAGCCCTACTCGCCTCCCGCGCCGCCGCCGCAAGTCACCATCAAGCGCTCGCGCGCGAAGCGTGCCGGAGCCAGAATCAAAGAAGCGGCAATCGAGGAAGAAGAGTCAGAGGACGCTTTGCCGGAAGAGGATCTGGAGATTGGCGGAGACGACGAAGAACTCGATCTGGCGGTTCTGCCCAAAGGTGCGTTGGCAGATGGGATCGACGACGACTCGGAAGACGACGACGAAGAAGATCTGGACGGGGAAGAGGAAGCGCCGCCAACGAAAAAGCTCGCTGGGAAAAAGGGCCCAAAGTCGGCCGCAGTCGGCAAGCCACCGGCCGGCGCCAAACCCGCCGCATCCAAGCCCGCTGCGGCTCCCGCTCCAGCAAAACCTGTTCTGGCTAAGCCTCAACTTGTTTCTGCGACAAAGAAACCTGCTCCTCCGGCTGCGCCGGCAAAGCCTGCAGCAAAACCTGCCGCGAAGGCCATCGCAAAGGCGCCTGCGAAGAAGCCCGCCCCAGCCAAGGCTGCTCGGCCGAAGCCCAAGGCAAAACCGGCTCCTAAGCCCGTCAAAAAGGCTCATGCAAAGCCGTCGAAGCCGGCTGCGAAAAAGCCCGCTCCCAAAGCCAAAAAGAAACGCTAAGCCACATGTTCTCCGAGCCGAGTGTTTACTCGGCATGGCTCTTCGTGCGCCTGGCGCGGATTGGCAATCCGTCCACAGGACGAGCGTCTAAAGCTGCAACACCGTGTCGCCGAAACTTTATCGCTGAGTGATCAGCATCAGATGGTCGGGCGCCACGCGGCAGGTCTTGCCCTGCACAGGCGTCCATGTCGATCCGTCAAAATACTTCACCGACACGAGCTCTACAGAGGCAACTGCCGTTAGCCCCGGCGCCCAGACATCCACCGTGGCCGTGTGGTCGGCGCCCGGAATCAAGAACACAGTCAGCGTCTGCATCTTGAGTGCCGTATCCTTGTTCGCGCCCACCTGTTCCAGCTGTGCAGTTCGGCCCGCCGCGGTCCAGCCGCGCAAATCCACCGTCGCGCTGTCAATCGTTCTCTCATCGGGGCTGGTCAATTTGAGATGCAAACGCTGCCCGACGCCTTTGGGATGATCAGCGCCGGTCCTCACGATATTTCCATCCGCAAGATGGGAGGCCTGCACAGTAACCGGGCAGAAATTGGGCGGCGTTACGATTTGCGTAGTCGTCCGGCCGTCAAGCCCAGTCGTGGTTGTGCTCTCCATGCCTGCGACACCATAACCGCCGTTTTGCGCGCTAAGCCCAGGCGCAACAAGGGCCAAGCATCCAAGAAAGCCGGCCAGCTTCACTGAAAGCCTCCTCCCGAATGTCCGCCACCATTCTCCATCCATTCAGCTTCAATGTCCACTGGAAACCCGCCGCCAAGCCTGCCCAAATTCATCAAACGTTTGCATTCTCTTTGCTCCCGTGCATTAACCTGTTAATGATTCCAGCGGTCAATCTGTTCCCGAACATTCCAATCGGCCGCGGGGCGAGGACTGACGGCTTTGAGCCAATCCGTATTTGTTCTGGAAGACGACACCGACATTGCAAGGCTGGTGCAACATCATCTTGAGGCGGCGGGCTTTGAAGCTCGTTTGTTTCACAGCCCCACCAATCTCATCCCCGATGCCGAGCGCAAGCCCCCTGCCTTGTTCCTTCTCGATATCATGGTTCCCGGCGGCGACGGCCTCGACGTTTGCCGCCGTCTGCGCAATCACGCCGGACTTTCCACCATTCCTATCATCTTTCTCACCGCCCGTGCCGGCGAAAACGATCGCGTCCTTGGCCTCGACCTGGGAGCCGACGATTACATCACCAAACCGTTCTCCACGCGCGAACTGGTGGCCCGCGTCAAAGCCGTGCTGCGCCGCTTCGAGCGGCCCACATCGCCATCCATCATCAGTTTTGAAGAAATCATCATTGACGCCGGCGCCATGCAACTCAAGGTCCGCGGCGAGCTTACTACGACCACCGCAACCGAATTCCGCCTGCTCGACTATCTCGCACGCCATCCCGGGCGCGTCTTCAGCCGCGATCATCTCCTTGACGCTGTCTGGGGCGACGCGCGCTTTGTTACGCCCCGCTCCGTCGATGTTTATGTGCGCCGTATCCGTGAGAAAATCGAGATCGACCCGGAGAACCCGCGCTACCTCAAGACCGTGCGCGGTGCCGGTTATCGTTTCGAACTGCCCAAGGGCGAGTGAGAATGAGCCTTTAGTCCTCAGCCTTCAGCTCCTCCTTTCTGGGAGCCGACATTGCTCAAGGTCCCACGGACAAGCTGACGGCTGAAAGCTCATCGCTGAAAGCTGTTTTTCAATGACCTCCAAAGTCTTTGCCCGACTGCTCGGTCTCTTCATCGTCCTTCTGGTGCTCTACACGGTGGCGAGCGCGGTTGTCTTTCGTGTATTCGCGGACCGCTCGGGCGAGATGACTTTGAGCGCGTATGGCCGTGACGTGCTCTTGTCGGCTCTCATCGCGCTTGCCGTTGCAGTCCCCATGGCCGCATTTGTTTCCAGGCGCTTCTCCGCTCGCTTGCGCCGCATCGTCATCTTCGCTCGTCGCATCGCGGATGGCGATCTCACGGCCCGCATCAATGCTCTCGACACCACCACCGGTCCCTTCAGCGGAATTGCCGAGCTCTCCTCGATGGAAGCTGCGCTCAATGAGACCGCGGTTCGCCTCGGCCGCGACTTTGCCGAACTCGAAAGCGGGCGTGACGAGTTGGCAGTCATGCTCGATTCCATGCAGGAGGCGGTTGTCGCCATCACTTCATCCGGCCTCGTTCGCTGGTCCAATTCCGTCATGCAGGGTATTCTCGGATCGCAGATTGCTCCCGGGCGGCCGCTCGTTCACTTTGTACGCGATCCCGAGTTGCTGGCTTGTGTCCGTGGCGCGCTCGAGCGCCGCGAGCTCTGCGTGGGCCGTGCCAGCCTGCTTGCTCCGGGCCGCGTCTTTGAGGTCAACGCTGCTCCTTTGCCCGCGGGCGGTGCGCTTGTCGTGCTCCACGATGCCACCAGCATCGAGGCCGCTCAAAAATCCCGGCGCGAGTTCGTGGCCAACGTCAGTCACGAGCTGCGCACTCCGCTGACTTCCATCCAGGGCTACGTCGAGACGCTCATTGAAGATCCCCATCCCAGTCCGGAGACAACACTCGAATTCCTTGGCGTGATTCTCAAGAACACCAGCCGCATGAACCGCCTCACCGAAGATCTGCTCGCACTCGCCAGCGTCGAAAGCCCCGACTACAAGCTCTGCCTGCAGCCGGTTCGCGCAAGCGTGCTGCTTCAGGACGCGATCGACTCCATCGGCGGCATCGTGGTCGACTCGGGCGTTCAACTTCAGTCCACGGGCGCGCCTGATTCTCTCGTCATGGCCGATCCAGACGCCATGCATCAGGTCTTCGGCAACCTTATGGAGAACGCCCTCAAGTATGCCCAATCGGGCAAGCGCATCTCTGCCGGCGCGCGCCTCCTTGCCTCCGAGGTGCAATTCACCATTCAGGACTTCGGGCCCGGCATCTCATCCGAGCATCTGGAACGCATCTTCGAGCGTTTCTATCGCGTGGATAAAGCGCGCTCGCGGGAGTCCGGCGGAACGGGCCTGGGGCTCGCCATCGTCAAGCACATCGTGCAGGCACACGGTGGACGCATTTGGGCTGAGAGCGAACTCGGCAAGGGGGCATCGTTCCACTTCACGCTGCCACTTGCCCCCGCGCCGCAAAGCGCGCCCCAACCCGCACCCGCGCAACCAATTCACGCTGGCCAGCCCTCTTAGCAAAGGTCCAAGGGCAGGGAAGTTATCGCCGCCGCTCGCGGCGAAGAACAAGCCTCGCCTCAGCTTCCCGGGCCCCCTGTTCTTTGATCTCTATTCTCTGTTTCCTTTTCCTGGTATTTTCAACTCCCCGTAACATTGGCCGTTGACAATGAATCTCGGCAGGAAATCTGAAAGGGAGCCAATCGTGAAAAAATCGTTGCTTGTCCTTGCGTTGTTCGTCTGCGCGCTGAGCGCGGCCCAGGCCCAGAAAATCACGGCCGCCGGCGCCACGTTCCCGTACCCCATTTATTCCAAGTGGTTCAGCGAATATAGCGCCGCGCATCCCGGCGTCGAGGTCAACTATCAGTCCATCGGATCCGGCGGTGGCATCAAGCAGGTATGTTCCGGTGTTGTCGACTTCGGCGCATCCGATATGCCCATGACCGACGATCTGCTCAAGACGTGCGGCGTTAAGCTGATTCACATCCCAACCGTTCTCGGCGCTGTCGTTCCCATCTTCAACGTTCCCGGCGTCAGCGATCTTCGTTTCAGCCCCGACGTCCTGGCTGACATTTACCTGGCCAAAATCACCACCTGGAACGATCCGCGGATCGCCAAGGACAATCCGGGTGTGAACTTGCCCGGCGACAAGATCATCGTCATCCATCGTTCCGACGGCAGCGGCACGACCTTCATCTTTACCGACTATCTCAGTAAGGTCAGCCCCGAATGGGCCGGTGGTCCCAGCAAGGGCACCGCGATCAATTGGCCCACGGGCGTGGGAGGTAAAGGCAACGAGGGTGTGTCTGCACAGGTGCGAGAGTTTCCCGGTGCTATCGGTTACGTCGAGCTCATCTATGCCCTGCAGAATCACATTAACTACGGCTCCATCAGGAATGCGTCCGGCAGCTGGCTCAAAGCCTCCATCGATGGCGTAACCGCCGCTGCGGCAACCGCCAAGATCCCCGCCGACTACCGCGTCTCCATCACCGATGCCCCAGGCCCCAACGCTTATCCCATCTCCAGCTTCACCTATCTGCTCATTCCGACCCAGCCGAAAAATGCGGCGAATGAAAAGGTCATCAAGGACATGCTGAGCTGGTCCATCAAGTCCGGCGAGAGCGAGACCACTACACTCTCCTACGCGCCGCTGCCTGACGCCCTGCAACAGAAGGTTCTTCAGACCATCTACGCCCTTCCGTAACCACTCTCTTCTATCACCCGCAACGAGGGGTCCGGCGCCCGC
>Ga0265325_10000124_pt1 | contig 53002 bp, 43 predicted proteins | sample 41420metaG_FD_202090 | JGI IMG/M metagenome (GOLD analysis project Ga0265325, IMG submission 202090) | Rhizosphere microbial communities from Carex aquatilis grown in University of Washington, Seatle, WA, United States - 4-14-20 metaG | ecosystem: Host-associated > Plants > Roots > Rhizosphere...
CACGGGCGCGGGGCGCGAAAAGGCGGGCGAACCCGTCGATCCGCACGCGGGAATTCTTTTCCATGCGCGTCGCGGGGCCAAAGTGGAGCGCGGTGATCCGCTGGCGACGGTGTATGCGACGAAACCGGAAATGCTGGCCGAGCCGGTGGCGATTTTGAAGAAGGCGATTCGGTTCGCGAAATCTCCGCCGGAACCGGTGCCCTTGGTGGGGCGCATGTTCACCAAAGAAAACGCTGAGGCGCATCTGGGATTGGGGCGGCATTCGTAGTTGAGCGTGCGCTTATTGCGAAAGTCAGACGGGAATCGTCGTCTCTTCAATCAGCGGCGGGTTCCGGTCGAAATCGCTGAAGCGAATCCAGCGGGGACGTACGACGAACCAGGTGATTCCGGGCCAGGTCATGCGCGCAGGCCCGTCGGGCCAAACAGCGAAGTATGCCTGCTGGTAGCGGCGAAGCTCGTCGCCTTGCGGCTCCATGGCGAGCCCCTCGAACTGAAGCGTCTGCTCACCCTCCCAGCCAATGACGAAGGAGCAGGCCGGCCGCTCAATAAGATTGGAATACTTTCGCGACGACTTGACGGTATCGAAGACGATCTCGAGCTCGGGAGTGACGGCGATGCCGACCAGCGCCGACTGTGGAGTTCCGACCTTCGATGTGCTCGATACAACTCCGTAACGAAAGCGTGCCATAAACGAGTAGAGAGCTGCGTTGTCCATGTGAACCTCCCCGAATTCTTGCTATCTAGTTGATTTTCGCGTTCCTGCCTGTCCGCAAGATGATTTAAGGTTATCCAAAGCCCTTCCCGATAAGATTTCCAAGCGAGGAGATTCACTTTGGGTCGATTCACAGGCGTGCTAGGCATTTTGGCGGTGCTTTTGGCCGCGTGGCTTTTCTCCACCGACCGCAGACACATACGCTGGCGCACGATTGCGTGGGGACTGGGATTGCAGTTCACATTTGCGTTTATCGTCTTGCGCTCCGATTTGGGGTCGCGCTTTATGACATGGGCGGGCGGCGTGGTGACCAACATGCTTTCCGCGACGTTTGCGGGAACGCAGGTGTTGTTCGGGCAGCTTGGGCTACCGAACTCCGGCGCGTTCGGCGACATGCTGGGCGGAAACAAAGGCGCCATCTTTGCGTTCCAGGTGCTGCCGACGATCATCTTTATCTCGGCGTTTTTCGCGGTGCTCTATCACATTGGCTTGATGCAGATCATTATTCGCGGCATGGCGTGGATCATGCTGAAGACGATGCGCATCTCCGGCGCGGAGAGCATGAATGTGGCGGCAAGCATCTTCATGGGGCAGACCGAGGCGCCGCTGACCATCCGGCCGTTTCTGTCGAAGGCCACGCGCAGCGAACTGATGACGATTATGACCAGCGGGATGGCGCACGTTTCAGGCGGCATCATGGCCATGTATATCGCACAGGGCGTGGAGGCTCGGCATCTGCTGTCGGCTGTCATTATGACTTCTCCCGGAACGATCCTGCTGGCTAAAATGCTGGTGCCGGAGACAGAAGTGCCGGCAACGGAGGGCAAGGTCGTCATTCCCAAAGACGAGTTGCACGCGGACGAGAATTTTATCGGCGCGATCGCGCGCGGAACCATCGACGGCGGCAAGCTGGCCCTGAATGTGGCCATTATGCTGGTGAGTTTTCTGGCCCTGGTGGCGCTGCTCGACATGATGCTGGGCTGGGTGCACGGGCTGAGCTACATGCATTGGGTTCCACCCGGCCTGGGGTTGATCCTTGGATTCTTCTTCCGGCCTGTGGCCTGGGTGATCGGCGTGCCATGGCAGGATTGCGGCGCGATCGGGACGCTGCTGGGCACTCGCATGGCGCTGAACGAGGTGATCGCGTACATTGCGCTGGGCGCGCAGAAGGCAACGCTGCTGCCGCGGTCGTTTACGATCGCCACGTTTGCGCTGTGCGGATTTGCGAACCTGGGATCGATCGGAATGCAGATCGGCGGCATCGGGGCGCTGGTTCCGGAGCGGCGCAACGACCTGGCGCGGCTGGGCGTGCGAGCGATGCTGGCAGGGACGATGGCGAACCTGATCTCGGCGTCGATTGCGGGGATCTTTCTCGGGTGATCGGTCGCGCTGCGCAGATCCTGTGCTTCACATTCAGCGGAGCAGGTTTCTAAGCCCGGATTCCGGGGCAAACGCCTCGATCTGTTTCACGAGCCAAACCGCGCCATGCTCCGCAGCTTCGCCTTCTCCGCTTCTTCTTCGCGATTCCGTGGCGGCGCCTGCGTCTCAAGCCGGCTGAGCAGCCGCATCGATGCTGCAGCGATTTCATCGACCGCGGCATTGAAAGCTTCCTCGTTGGCCTTCGACGGCTTATTGAATCCGCTTACCTTGCGCACATACTGCAGCGACGAAGCACGAGCTTCCTCGTCCGTCACAGGAGGATCGAAGTTGAAGAGCATTTTGATGTTGCGGCACATAGGCTCTTATCCCGGATAGGCGCCGGTGATGTAGCCTTCGAGCGCCTGGATGGCGTGCTCCTGGCCCGAGATGACCCACTTGACCAGGTCGCCGATGGAGACGATGCCAACGACCGTATCGCCCTCGATCACCGGCAGGTGGCGGATGCGGTGGTCGGTCATGACGGTCATGCATTCATCGACGGTGTGTAGCGGAGTGACGGAGCGGACCGGGCTGGTCATGATCTCCCGCACCTGGGTTTCGCGTGAATGGTGGCCTAAGAGAATGCCCTTGCGCGCGTAGTCGCGCTCCGAGAGGACACCGAGCAGCCGCGGGCCAGACATGACCATCAAAGCGCCGATATCGTGCTTGGACATGAGTGACAGGGCTTCGTGCACCGATTGCTCGGGGGCGATGGACAGGACCTTGACTGAGCCTTTGTGTTTGAGGATCGCTCCAATGGTGTCGGTGATGCGCATCGGGACCTCCTTGTGCTTTAGCTGCCGCGCAGCGAAAACTGCCTCCGCCCGCGGCGGCATGCTCGCCAGGGAAGAGCAGTATAACCCGGCTTGCACACAACTGTCGTGATGGACCCTTCCACAGCCTGGTGAGACGGCGGCATTCACGTGGCTTTGACGTGAGATGGCGGATCAGGAATGTGGGTTGGCGGCAACTTCACTTCAGAGCCTGAAACCCATACCCTTCAGGCTGACTGAGCACGCTGGCGGCGGAGGCGATAGACGATGGTGAGTAAGGTGACGGTTCCGCAAGTGAGAAAACTTGCGCCGAGGCCGACGATGAGGGAGTTGTCGTGCTCGTAGAAGCCGTGAACCACGCCGATGACCTGCAAAATGCAAAAGCCGCCGAAAGTGACAAGCGAAACGCCCTCGTCGGTCTTCTTGCGCCAGAGGGCGAGCGCCTGAGGCACGAAAAGAGCCGCATTGCCCAGCAGGGCCAGTCCAAAGACATAGGTAACAATTTCCCTCATTCCCAATCCACCTCCGCGCCCGAGCAGCGCACTGTTCGATGATCTCATTTGGGGACGGAAGGGAGCGGGCAAGAAAAGAAGGCCGGCGAATTCAGCCGGCCCTGCCCTGGATTGCGTCTTGGGGCATCTTCACTAGAAGTGCAGCTTGGCGCCGAACTGGATCTGCCGCGAGGTATTGGAGGTTGCGGTGATGACGCCCGCGGTGGGCGACAACTGCGTGGCAGATGAGTAGACCACCTCGTTCGGCGTGAGGAAGTTGGTGTGGTTGAGAATGTTGAAGAATTCGGCCCGGAACTGCAGGTTGAATCTCTCGGTGATGTGTGTGTCTTTCACCGCGGAGAAATCCAGCTCCTTGAGGCCGGGTCCGACGAGCGAGTCACGCTGTACATTGCCGTAAGTTCCGTAGGTGGTGGTGCCCACTGTGACCGTGGGGGGGATGAAGGCGTTGGGGTTGAACCACTCGCCGACTGTGTGCGGATAAAGGTTGCCGGTGAAGTTCGGGTTCCAACTGGGCCGGATGGGATTGCGCGAGTCACCGTTGCCGGGAGGGTTATAACCGAGCTGAGGCGAGAAAGGGAAGCCGGTCTGGATCGCCACGATGGCGCTCGCTGTCCAGCCGCCGGCAAGGAGACTCGCTGGCCCTGACGAGTGGTTCAGGAAGCGGCGGTTGGGGCCGAAGGGCAGGTCGTAGCTCCCGTTGATCGAAGCCAACTGGCGCACGTCAGTCGCCGCCGGACCCCAGTCGACCTTTTGATTGAGCGGGAACGAAACAAATGCCGGAGTATTTCCGCTGACGCTGGTGTTCCACGCCGAGCCGTCGTCCAGATTTTTTGACCAGGTGTAGTTGCCGCGGAGCTGAAATCCGTTTGCATAACTGTGCCGGGCGTCGACTTCGAGCGCGTTATAGAGGCCCGTGCCCTGCGAGACCCACGAAGTGGAATTGGCAAGACTCGGATTCACGTCGGTGGTCGACGGGTAGTAGACCTGGCCCGTTGGTGCGTAGACCGGCACGGGCTCGTTCATGTCCTCGGAAAGGATCTGGTGATAGCTATGAAATCCAACGTATCCGACTGTGAGCGAAGTATTGGGGGCGATTTGCTGCTCGATACGCAGGCTCCACGTAATGACAGCCGGCGTCGAGAGGTTGGGCTGGACATTGCTCGGCGAAACCTTGGCAGTGGACGGTGGCGGAACACCGGCGGTGAAATTCAAGCTCGACACCGCAATGGTCTTGATGGACTCGGCTGTGTTGAAGGGCGCCGTCTGATCGAGTCGGTAGTCGAGCGTGTCAAGCAGGCCGTGATAGAGACCGATACCTCCACGGATGGCCGTGGTGCCGTTACCCCGTACATCCCAGGCAAAACCGAGGCGCGGATTGGGCAGGAATTTTGCCCGGTTATCTGACAGCGCTGAGTTCCCGACAACCGGCGTGGTTTGCAAAACGCCGTTGACGATAGCGTAGTTCGCGGCGCGGCCCTGCGATTCGTTCCATCCGTTGGTTGACTCCGAACGGAAACCGGCGCGCAGCTCGAAGCGCGGAGAGATTTTGATGGTGTCTTCGAAGAAACCTGCTCCCTCGAACGAGCGCCAGCCAAGCTCGGTCGGCGCGGGAACAAGAGTGAAGGTGGCCACCGTTCCCTGGAGGAAGGAGGTGAGCGTAGAGAACGAAGCCTGGCCGTACTGGTCCTGCGCGAGGAGGTCATTGGCCTGCACGCGTTGAAACCAACCACCGGCCTCAATTTGCTGGCGGCCTTTCGACCAGTAGACGTGATCGTCTTCAGTGAAGAGATTGCGCGCGGTGCGGTTGTTGCTGCCCACGTTGGCGCCTGCGCCGGTTATGGACGAGGCGCCGTTTGAAGCCGTGCTGCCGCTAATCACGATAGCGCCGACAGGATCGCCTGAAACCCATCCCGGCACGCCGTCGACCGGGACCAGCCCGGTAAAGAAGTAGCTGCCGCGCGAGTAGCCGAAGCGGGCGGTGTTGAGCAGCGAAGGTGAAATGACATGCTGCTCCTGGACGCTCGCAACCTGCTCGCGCAGGCTCTCGTTGACGTAGCTGAGCGGATTAGCCGAGGGTGAAGTTGCGGAGCTCGAATCGACGGTGTAGACGGCGAAGAGCAAATCCTTGCCGCCCAGATTGTCGTCGAAACGCGTGGTGCCAAAATCCTCGTTGATGTGCTGCGGCGGATGGCTGAAGGCCTCGGCAATGCCGCTGGGGTTGCCATTCGAGAGCAGCTCCGGGCCGTTCTGGACTGGCCACAGATTCAGGAGCGGCACAACCGCGGCGTTCACACCGACGTGCTGCTCCACGCCCGACGCATTGGGAACGTAGCCCAGCCGCGCTTCGTTATCGGGAACGAGCGTGACGTCGCTCAGGCCCCATGCCTGGCGAAAGCCCTCGTAGTTGCCGAAGAGGAAGAGCTTGTCTCTACGGATGGGCCCGCCGAGCGTTCCGCCAAACTGGTTGCGCTGAAACTCGGGAATCGTCGCCTGGTCAAAGAAGTTGCGGGCATCGAATGCGCTGTTGCGAATGAATTCGAATGCGGTGCCGTGGAGCGAGTTTGTGCCGGATGAGGTGACGATACTCACCTGCGCACCATCGCGCTTGCCATAGCTGGCGCCGTAGGTGTCGGTGACCACGTTGAACTCACGCACAGCGTCAACACCAAGTAGCTGGCCGCTGGTTCCACCGGGAGTTACGTTGATGAGCGAGGCGCCGGTGTACTCGATTCCGTTGAGCAGAAACAGATTGTCCTGCGGGCGTCGGCCCCCGACCGAAAACATGTTTCCGACAGAAGAATTGGAGGTTCCAATGCCTCCCGATCGCTGCCCGGTGTAGTTGACTGTCGCCGGATTCAGGGTGAGCAACTGGTCGTAGCTGCGACCGTTGAGCGGAAGCTCCTTTACCTGGCGTTCATCGATCAAGCCGGAGGTTTGCTGCGAACTGGTGTTCACGACGGGATCGCCGGCGCTGACCACGACCGTCTCACGGACCGTGCTCACGCCGAGCGTAAAGTTCACCTGTACGCTCTGCCCAATCGAAAGGACGATGCCAGTCTGTTCCTCCGGCTGAAACCCGTCATGCACGGCAGAGACCGAGTAAGGGCCGACGGGTACACTGGGCGCGGCATAACGGCCGTCAGATCCCGTAACCAGTGTGCGCGTGGCGCCTGTATCAATTTGCCGGACGGTGACGGTTGCGCCGGGCACCGCAGCTCCTGTGGAGTCACTGATTGTGCCGTTGATGGTTCCGCCGACAATCTGCGCGCCTGCCGGCGCCGAACCGAAAGCAATCGCAACGACGGGGGCAACTGTGACAAATACAGCAAGAAGAATCCGATGGAGCTTTTCCTGAAGGGTCATCTGCGTCTCCTTAAGTTTTGACCAAGGCCTGCTTATGCAGGCTTGATAAGAGCGCGCTCCGGGGAATTTCCGCGAAGGGTCTGAGTGCGCTTCAAATGAAGAATTGAAAGAGGGATTTAGCGACAGCAACAGCAACAACAACAGCCGCCCTGCCGGGAGGCAGGTAGAGGGCGTCGAGCTTGGGGAAGAAATTTCATGGTTCCGTCAAAGGGTTTTGATTGGGGGTTCGATCGGGATTCACCGGCTTAAACACGAAAGCCGCGCCAGCAACTCTGCTGTCACGCGGCCTGAAGGTGAATCGGCTGAATCTGAAATCCGCTCAACAACAAGGCCGGTGTGACGTGAAACAACACGCCCGACACGCCGACTTGGTGAGCATCAAACTCATAGAGTTAAGATACCGAATGTCCTGAGCGAGGTCAAGCCCGGAGAGACGGTTGAGGTTACGGCTCGATTCTGCGCGGGCGGCCGAGGAAACGAGCGCCGAGCGCACCGCCGGCGACGGAAAAGCCCAGGAGGATGAGCGCCAATACACCGGTGTCCATCAGCATGGCGCCGGCATGTCCTTCGGGCGAGACCATGATGGCTCGATTCATCGCGATCTGTTGAGCATCGAGCCCCCAGGACGCCAGAAGCTGCGTGGAGAGAGTGATCTGGGAGTTCCATGCATCATCGATGGCCGGTCCCTGATGCAGCCAGAAGCGCATGGCGTAAAGCGAAACCGCGGTAGTGAAGGCCGCGGTCCAACTGCCGAGAATGCCGGTAACAAGGCCGATGCGCGCGCCCGCTCCAATGGTGATCCAGGCCGGGCGGCGGCCGCGCATGTAGAGAGAAACCGCCCAGGCGCCCGCTCCGGCCATCAGCGGTAATCCCAGGATTCCTGCCGGAGAATACATGGAACAGATTGCGCCAGCCGGAACAGCCAGCATGACAGCGAGGCGCAGTGCAGGCTTCCAGTCCACGGTGCCCGCATCGCGGACTGGCTCGTCCACGCGCTCGGGCTGGCCTGGGGCGGCTGATCCGTCAGCCGTGTAGACAAGTTGGGGCAGACCGCAGAAGGGACAAAAGCAATCCTCTGGCTGGACAGTCTGGTGGCAGCGGCTGCAGGTGAGCTCCATACAACTAAGAGCCTAATGCATGGGGCATAAGAGTGGAATCAGGGGACTCGGTCCAGATTTTCAGCCACGATGGCTTCGGCTGCGGCGACCGCCTGCTCGAGCGACATGTTCGTGGAGTCGAGGATGACCGCATCTGCGGCGGCCTTGAGCGGAGAGTCCTTGCGATTGCGGTCGCGCTCGTCGCGCGCGCGCAGGTCACGCAGAATCTCATCCGGTGGCGGCGCGGGCGCGTCGCCCTTCTGGCCGATCTGCTCATAACGACGCTGCCCGCGTACTTCGGGCGCGGCGTCGAGGAAAATTTTGACTTCGGCGTGAGGAAAGACCACGGTGCCGATGTCACGGCCTTCCATGACCACTCCGCCCCGCGCGCCGACCTGCTGTTGCAGTCCGACCATCCAGGCGCGCACCGCTGGAAAAACGCTGACGCGCGATGCGGCTTCAGTGACGAGCGGGTTGCGGATAAGGCCGGTGACGTCTTCGCCATCCAGCAGGACGAGATTCTCCTGGTCGCCGGGCTCGAGCCGGATTTCGGTCTCGCGTGAGAGCTCTTCAAGAGCCTTGGCGTCGTCCAAAGGGACGGCTGAGCGCAGAGCCTTGAGGGCGAATGCGCGATACATCGCGCCGGTTTCAAGATTGAGAAGGCCGAAGTGCCGGGCCAGATGGCGGGCGATGGTGCTTTTTCCGGCGCCGGCAGGGCCGTCGATGGCGACGATGATTCTGCGGGCGCCGTCAGGATCAGGGGTGCGCTTGTCTTCCGGTGTCATCCAGGCGCGCTCATCTACTTTCGTTCATCCGCGTTTCTTCGATCGCTGATTGGAAGAAGCGGTAAAGCCGTAGCGCGAGCGGTTACCCGCCTTTGTGGAGGCCGTTAGCGCCGGCTTCCGGCTGCTCCGCCCATCAGTCCGCGCAACCGGGCGCGAACCTTTGCGGGAGGCGTCTGCGTGCCGGACAGACTTGGCAGCAGGCTTTCCATTTGTCGGGTGGCCGTTGCGCAGCGTTCTTGACGCGGAGGTCTTCGCTTTGTGCAGACCGTTGGCCCCGTTGCCCGTGCGGGAATGCTTCGCATGGAGGCCGTTCCCGTTGGAGGAGGTTTTCGCGCCGTGGCGCTTGCCGTTTGTCGACGCGCTCTTTGCCCAGCGGGAAACCTGCGCATGGCGCGAGCTGCCATTCGCGCGCGGTGAAGCGGTGCGCGCGTCGCGGCTGGGTCGGCGGGTGATGCGGCCGGTGGTGGACTTCTGCGCCGGTTTCCGGTCGCGAGCGGTCGCGGGCTGATGGCTGAATCTCGGCCGTGAAGCGGGAGCCGTTTCGCTGGGCTGCGACGGGCGCTCGATGACAGCCTCGGCAGGCTTAGGCGGCGGAACGGGCGACGATGCAAACTGCGGAGCTGGTCTGGGTGCGACCGGCACACGGACCGCTTCCTCATGCTCGTAGGAACGCAGGAAGTGCGACGAAGCAGGCATCGACGAACTCGCGTACATCGTAGGCGCGGGAGCAAATTCGGGCAGCGTTCCGGCGACGTAAAAGTGCGGAGCGTGGCCGAGCGCAAGCGAGTGAACCTGACGAGTGGCAACCAGCCCACGCAGCACTTCACGCACTTTGCTGCGCGCGGTCAGCGGAGCCAGGAACATCTCCACTTCTTCCATGCTGGCGGCAATCACGGCCTGCAGGTAGATGGAGGCGAGAACCGAAATTGCAGTGACCTGCGATGTAGATGCGCCCTCGGCGATGGCCTTCTGGTAACGGGTGCGCAAGAGTTGCCACTGCGGCGTCTTGTTGGGTGCCGAGATGACGGGAATGATGCGCAGCTGCTGCCAGAGCTCGGTGATGGCGCGCAGGACAGCGGACTCCGAGACCTCGCGGCCAAGCGAATGTTTCAACTGAGGGATGGTCGCGTCGCCGGCTTCAAGATGCTTGTAGGCCTGGACGGCCAGCTGCGAGACCTGTCGCGATCCGGTCAATTGCGGGCTGCGCCGCCAGTCGCGATCGCCGCGAAGAGCATAGACGTAGGGCAAAACCCAGGCTGCGACCACGAAGTCGGGCGCCTCACCTGGTTGACCAAGCAGATTAAGCCGAACTGCCACACTTTCTGATTCGAGGCGAATCAGCAGATCCTCTGCTGTGGCAACAAGCTTAACTCCGGGAGACGGTGTGTGCTCCCCGGCTACGGCTTCAACAAAGGTGGGGGCGGTGAACGAGGCGAACTGTCGCCGCGGTAGGAAAAGACACAATCCCGTCTCCTCCATCCAAGTGCGGGCCTCATCAAGAGTCAACTGCCCGCGTCCGTTCAGGCGCATCCTTTCGGCGCGCGATGCTTCCAATTGTTCTGCTGTCAAAGAAAACCTCGCTTCCAGGTTGGCGATCACGGCCAAAATCCCGCGCCCCTGAGAGCGCGTCCGGTCACCTTCCAAGCGTCCGATGGATCTCTATTGGACCCTAAATTCGGTGGAAGGCCCGCTGGATTTCTTTCCAAGAGTACAGGAGAGCGATTGGACGTCCATGCGGGCAATTGGTTGGGTGACTGGTCTTTGCAAGCTCTAACAATAACCATTCTATACGTTTTGGATCAAGATGTGTATTGACCTTGATGGCAGAATGGCATGCGATGGAGGCGGCAACGCGGGCGCGAAGCGTGGTAAGTGCCTCATTTTCAGTTGGTTCGCCTGAATCAGCGGAGGATTGATCGATGACTTCGGCCAGAGTGCGCTCGAGCTCGGCGCCCTCCAGGCCAACAGGCGCAGCCTTCACCGCAAGTGTCTGAGGGCCAAAGGGTTCCACCTCAAAACCGTTCACTTCAAGCTCTTCGGCGATCCGAGCGAAGACAACCATCTGTTCCGGCTTCAATTCCACAAGCATCGGCATGAGCAGACGCTGCCGCTGCACGCGCTCGACTTGACGGTCGCGCAGGATCTTTTCAAAAAGCACCCGTTCGTGTGCAACGTGCTGGTCAATGATCCAGAGGCCATCGTCGCCTGCCGCGAGAATGAAGGAATCCCGCAACTGGCCCAGTGGCTTGAGCGAGCCGAGATGGTTGAGGGAATTGGCCGCCTGCTCGGCCTCAAGAAGGGCCGTTGCCGCTGCCGGACCGCCACCATAAGCTGTTGTTTTATTGAGGCTTGTGCTGCAATCGCCCGCGTTCCGTGCAGAATCGGGGGCGAGGAGCGCTTCGGCTGCCGCGCCCCAGGCCTGAGCGTCGAGATCGCGGGCAGGCTGGTCATCAGGAAGGCCGCGGCCATCGAAAGGAAGCGCGCCTGGAACGGGCGAGGGAACCCGTGGCGTGAGTTGGAAAGTCCCTGCATCGGCGAGGGCATTCGGGTCAGAATCGGGAATGCCGGGCAGTGGTGAGGCGGCCCGGGGCATGAGAGACGGACTGGCGGAGGGCTGCGAGCCGATTGCGGCGATAAATTCAGCTGCGGGACGCGCATTGATGAGTGCGGTGCGCAGGCTGTCGCGGACAAAGTCGTGAATATGACTCTGCTGGCGAAAGCGCACTTCGGTTTTTGCGGGGTGGACGTTGACGTCCACTTCTTCGGGTGGCATTTCAAGGAACAACAGAACTACGGGAAAGCTGGTGGGCGGAATCACGTTGCGATAGGCCTCGGTGATGGCGTGGAGAAGAAGCCGGTCGCGGATCAGGCGCTTGTTGATGAAGATATAGATGGAATTCCGGTTGAGCTTTTGCAACTCCGGCTTGGAATAGAAACCGGTGAGGCGCAGCGATCCGGGCTTGCGTGGCGGCTGGTCAGGATCTTTCTTCCACGGCGGAGGTTCGGGCAAGCCGGCGCGTTCCAATTGGGCTTCGGCGGCGACTGGAAGCAGTTGGCTGAGTGTTTCCTTGCCGAAGATCTGAAAGATCCGCTCGGCGGTGCGGGTGGCGGGAAGTGCGGAGAGGATGGTGTGGCTGGCGGAGAGCAATTCGAATTGCTTTTCAGGATGCGCCAGCGCGTAATGCGTGACCAGAGCGGTGACGTGGGCGAGCTCAGTGGATTCGGCGCGGAGGAATTTGCGCCGCGCGGGAGTATTGAAGAAAAGATCGGCGACAGCGATCGTCGTGCCGGCTGGCAGCGCCGTATCTTCTACGCGATGAATCTTGCCGCCGGCAATTTCAATGCGCGTGCCCGCAGCTTCGTCGCCGGTTGCCGTCTCGAGCATGACGCGTGCCACCGAAGCGATGGACGGAAGCGCCTCGCCGCGAAAACCGAGAGTGGCAATGGAGAGGAGATCGTCCGCGGTGCGGAGTTTGGATGTTGCGTGGCGCTCGAAGGCCAGGAGCGCGTCGTCGCGGTTCATGCCATGGCCGTCGTCGGAGATTCGGATAAGCTTTCGTCCGCCGCCTTCCACTTCGACGCGGATTCGCATGGCTCCGGCGTCGAGAGCGTTCTCAAGCAGCTCCTTGACCACGGAGGCGGGCCTGTCCACCACTTCGCCGGCAGCGATCTGATTGGCAACCTGGTCGGGAAGGATTCGGATCTGGCCCATAAGAACTCAGACTAACGCAAACTTATGGATCAGATCCGAAGAGAACGCCGTGCAAAAATCCGCACTTATTGTTTCTTTGTGGTGTGCGCAGCGGCAGATTTCGATTTAGGCGAAGCGACGGCTGCTAGAGAGGGCGACGAACTTTGTGACTGCGCAGGTCCTTCGAGCATGGTGGCTTTGCGAATAACTGCTTCGGGAGATGTGGTGGTGAAGCCGGGGTTGTTGGTCAACTGGGCGTCATACCACTGTGGCGGCAAATACCATCTTGAGTCGCCGGAAGCGGTCATATAGTCATAGATCAGCGGCATATCGGCTGGCAATCCACCGTGGTCGCGCTCATGGAGGACGACGTAAGCCTTCAGCTCACTCGAAATTTGATCGTGGTTTGATGGGTCTTCTGCTTCCATCAGTGCTACGGCATACTCCAGATGAGCCGAGGGGATGGCGCCTCTGTCCGCGTCCAGTCGAAGCGCAGTTGTCAGATGATTGAGAGCGTCTTGCCTTTCGTCGGGAGTTCGCGCGGTAAGCCGCTCGAGCTTGGCCAGATAGAAGTTCGCGTATGGATCGTCGGGCCGATCGGTCACCGCTCCCTGCAGGTTACGCTTAGCCACGGCGAAGAGATCGTAGTCCATGGCAAGAATTCCGTTGTCGCGCTTGACTGAGGAGACCGTAGGCCCAAAATCTGGTGAATTGGAGCTGAATCCCTTGCCCTTGGTTCGCAGCTCAATTTCCGCCTTCAGTTCTCCGCCGAGAAGCGAGTCCAAGTGTACCTGCCGCTCCTTGATTCGCGGCGCGCTGCCCATGAAACCGAGCCCCATGCGCGAGTCCGCGGTCACAACCTGGTTGAGCGAAGCAAAGAGCCGAGCAACTTCGCGCGGATCGTAGCCCTGTTCGAGCATCAGATTCACCGCCATATCGTCGGCATCGTCCTCTTCTTTCGAAGCCCAGAGCACCGGCTCAATTTGCGGATGAATGAAATAGTGGCCCACTTCCATTCCCGTGGCCAGGCCTGCGCTGCCGCCGAGCAACCCTCCAAGGCGAAGAGGGATCATGGCGCCGCCCAATCCGGCTCCCATCACCATTGACCCCACGTCGGTGATCATCTTTTCCTTCTCGGCCTTCTCTTTGGCCAACTCCTCCGCAACATGCTTATCGCGAATCCGCAGGTAAGCCTGCCTTAGCTCAACGTGGGCAACTTCGTGCGCCAGGACGTAGGACAATTCTGACTCGCTGTCGAGCATCGAAACCAAACCCGTGGAAAGGTAGATGGTGCCGGTGGAGAGGGTGAGGGCCTTGGGGATGGGATCGTAAAGGACGCGGAACGTGTATACGTTGGCGGAGTTCTTGGGGACGAGCCTCTGGCCGATGTGATTGACGTAGCTTTGCACTACGGGATTGCCGTAGAGACGCTGCCTGTCAAACGAGTCGCCGGAAGCGGCGTCCTGGGCCAATCCCATGTTGGAGGTAAGGTTGATGCCGTAGGCCAGCTGCATATCGTTTCGGCGCAGCGTATCCCATTCCTGCTGAATGGAGTCCTGCACCTCTGGCATCGACTCGATCCGGGCAATCTTGTCCTTGTCGACGTTGCTGATGTCGTTGGGGTCCTGCCCCTTCTTCTTCCCCGAAAGCGCATTGGATAACTGGCCGATCTGGGCTGGGGATGTGGGCACCGAAACTCCGCAGAAAAGCAGAGCACCAAGGGCGATTACGAGAAGTCTTTTCATAAGACTCTCCTTTATCAATATGGGCGCCAGGGGGACGCCGTTCACCGTTGATGGCTTGGGGGGAAGGCCCGGTATTCCCGAGTATAGGCCCGAATTTCGCGCAGAGTCAATGGAGCCGCTTAGGCGCAAATCGCCGCGAGTGGCGCGGGGATTCGCGAATTGACAGGACGGAAGAGACGCTGTGGTGGAACCCATGCGAAACAGGTGTCTCGGCGACGTTGGTACCACATGCAGGGACTCAAGCCCGAAGTGTGATCGAAGGCACACGCGGTTCCCGGGATGCACGCGACAATATCTGAGTAAGGCCGGGAAGCTTTGGGCACCGCCGGCCGGGAGAAGCAATCCATGAGCGACCTTGCCACGTTGGCTGAATCAGTTGCCGTTGACCCTCTTGTTGGTCATCCGCCGGACTATCACGTTTTTCACAAGTTCATCGAGCGCTGCAAGAATCTTCCCGCGATCACGACTGCGGTGGTCTGGCCAATGAGCGACGTGGCTCTGCGAGGCGCGGTAGAAGCCGCGGCTGCCGGCCTCATTGAGCCCACGCTTATAGGACCTGAGAAAGCGATGAAGGCGCTGGCTGCAAAGATCGGCACCGACATCAGCGCATTTCCAGTCGTGGAGGCCGAAACAGAATCCAGGGCGGCCGAGATTGCGGTGGCCATGTGCCGCGCGGGGAACGCGCTGGCGCTGATGAAAGGCAGCCTGCATACCGACGAGCTGTTAAAGCCGGCCATGCAGCGCGATACCGGGCTCCGCACGGCGCGGCGCATCTCGCATGTGTTCATTATGGATACGCCGGCCTACGCGCGCACACTACTCATCACCGACGCGGCCATCAACATTACGCCGGAGCTTGAAGACAAGATTCACATCGTTCAGAATGCGATTGACCTCGCGCACGCGCTGGGCATTCCCGAGCCCAAGGTGGCGTTGCTTTCGGCTGTCGAGACAGTGAACCCCAAGATCCAGTCGACGCTCGATGCAGCGGCGCTGTGCAAGATGGCCGATCGCGGCCAGATTACGGGCGGCATTCTCGACGGGCCGCTGGCCTTCGACACGGCAGTGAGCCAGAAAGCGGCTCAGATCAAGAAGCTGGTTTCGCCGGTTACAGGCCAGGCCGACATTCTGGTTGTGCCCGACCTCGAAAGCGGCAACATGCTCGCCAAGCAGCTCGAATATCTGGGCGGCGCGCAACTTGCCGGCATCGTCCTGGGCGCGCGCGTGCCGACGATTCTGACCAGCCGCGCTGATTCGGCAGAAACACGGCTGGTGAGCTGCGCGGTCGCGGTGCTGCTGCACTACGCGGCGCACCCGGCGGTGAAGGTGTAGGGCGGGGAAAACGCAAGAAACCGTGGCTGAGCGGATGTCGAAGAGAACAGCAGCAGCCCTCATAGCCGACGTCGCCCTCGGATGCATTCTGGTGCTCCTGTACGTTCACCGCATTCATCTCGGGGTGAATACAAAAAGCCGCGCCGTAGTTTTGCCAGACCAGTGGATTTATATCCCCATCCTGCTGATCATTGCAGCAATTACGGCCTGGTGGCTGCTGGGGCGCAAGAACGGCTGACTCTCGCCAGGAATGGGGCGCCATCGCGATGATGGCGCCCGTTTTGCTTCTGTGAAATTCTCTCGAACTTTTCGACCTTTGCGCAGGTTTTTCACAGAACCCGCAGCATGTTTGTGGCATCAAAAGAACTACGCGAGATACGAAACGGATCCCCATCGGACTTCGCTTATCCGACCCCCAAGCCACGCTCGCTAAAAGGAGATCAGATGCCAACCCACGCAACCCAGTCGAACAAGGCAGCCAAGACAAGCAATCCGGATGACTTCACGCCGGAGCAGGTCAAGGAATTGTCGGACGCGCTCAATGCGCTTCTGGCCGACGTTTTTACCCTCTACATCAAGACCAAGAATTTTCACTGGCACATGAGCGGCCCGCATTTTCGCGACTATCATCTTCTGCTCGACGAGCAGGCCGATCAGATCTTCTCTATCTCCGATGTGATCGCCGAGCGCGTTCGCAAGGTTGGCGGGCAGACGATTCGCTCCATCGGGCAGATTGCGCGGTTGCAGCGCATAAAGGACAACGATTACGAGTTTGTTCCGGCGCACGGCATGCTGGAAGAACTCGGAGCCGACAACAGGGCGCTGGTGAAGAGCCTCCGCGAGGCGCACCAGGTCGCGTCCGACGCCAACGACTACGCGACCACAAGCTTGATTGAGGTCTGGATCGACGAGGCGGAGCGGCGCGCCTGGTTCCTGTTCGAAGCGACGAGGTGAATGACGGTTGCGGAGTCTTGATGCGCTGGCGTAAGGTTGGCGCATCGAGTTGGCCTGTCAGACGCGTATTGCAAGGAGGCCTCGTTGCCGATCTCCGCAACCGTATCTCCCATCGTTGCCGCCGCCGGCGGCAGCTTTTTGCTCGAATCGCGCACGCCTGACGAGATCTTCACTCCGGAAGACCTGAACGAGGAGCAACGGCAGATCGCAGCCACCGCCGAGCGGTTCGCAAGCGAAGAGATTCTGCCGCATGTGGCGGCGATCGAGGCCAAAGAGCCAGGAGCAATGCCGGCGGTTCTGCGCAAGGCCGCGGAGCTTGGGTTCACCGCGGTTGAAGTTCCCGAAGAATACAGTGGACTGGGGATGGACAAGGTGAGCTCGACGCTCATCACTGACCACATCTCCGTGCTGGCCAGTTTTTCCACGGCGTTTGGCGCGCATATCGGCATCGCCACGCTGCCGCTCGTCTGGTACGGAACCGAAGAGCAGAAGAAACGCTACCTGCCTCGTCTTGCGTCTTGTGAATTGATCGGCGCCTACGGATTGTCTGAGGCCAGCTCGGGATCCGACGCCATGAACATCCGCACCCGCGCGGTGCTGTCGCCTGATGGAGCACATTACATTCTGAACGGCGAGAAGCAGTGGCTGACCAACTGCGGCACTGCGGACCTCTACACGGTCTTTGCCAAGATTGATGGGGAGAAGTTCTCGGCGTTTTTAATTGAGCGCGGGACACCTGGGCTTACAGTCGGCGCGGAAGAACACAAGCTCGGGATTCGCGGCTCGTCGACCTGCCCGCTGGTTTTGCAGGATTGCAAGATTCCAAAAGAGAATCTGCTGGGCGAGGCGGGCAAAGGCCATCACATCGCATTCAATGTGCTGAACATTGGCCGATTCAAGCTGGGAGTGGCGTGCATTGGCGGGGCACGGCACGCGTTGGCACAGATGATCCGTTACGCCAGGGAGCGCCGCGCGTTCGGAAAATCGATTGCCGAGTTCGGACTGATTCAGCGCAAGATTTCGTCGGCAGCGACACAACTCTACGCGGCGGAGAGTATGGCCTATCGAACGGCAGGCCTGATCGATGCTCGGGTGGCTGATGTGAAGCTCGAGGCGCCGCACTCGGGGGAGACTGGCGCGCCGACGAGCCAGAGCATCGACATTCCGCGCAGAATTGAAGAGTACGCCGTTGAGTGCTCCATCTTGAAGGTCTACGGCTCGGAGATGCTCACACTTGTGGCAGACGAGCTGATTGCCACGATGGGAGGATACGGGTACGTAGAGGAGTATCCGGCGGAGCGGACATATCGCGACGCGCGCATTAATCGAATCTTCGAAGGAACGAATGAGATCAACAGGCTCATCATTACGGGTTGGATGATGAAACGCGCGATGACCGGGAAACTGCCGCTCCTCGAGGCGATCAAGCGCGTGATGGATGAAGTGATGGCGCCGCCAGCCTTCGGCGGCGATAGCGATGCAGGCCAGCCGCTCGCCCACGAGACAGCGGCGCTGGCGTCAGTGAAGAAGATGGCGCTATTCGCGGCCGGCGTGGCCAGCCAGAGATTCATGACTGCGCTTGAAGAGCAGCAGGAGATCATGGCCGACCTGGCCGACATGATCAGCCAGGTGTTCGCGCTCGAGTCGGCTCTGGTGCGCGCACAGAAAATTGCGCACGCGCGAAGCAGCTTGGCAGAAGTTGCGGCAGCGATGACCGGGCTGCTGGCCGAGGAATCGATGGCGCTGGCCGAGCAGGCGGCGCGGCGAATACTGGCGGCCTGCGGCGAAGGCGATGCGCTCACGACCCAGTTGGCGATCCTGCGCCGGCTGGCGCGATCGACGCCGGCCAATGTGGTGGCGTTGAGTCGCAGCGTGGCACGGCAGTGCACTGAGCTGGAACGCTATCCTTTTTGAACGGTGAGCTTCCGGTTCTTATGCAGCCTGCGCCGAGTGATTCAAAAACAATTCGTGTATTGCTGGCCGAGGCGGAACGCTCGCTGGTTGAGGGGCCGCATCCAGAGCGCGCGCGCCGCGATGCGGAGACTCTGCTCCTCTACGCGATCAGTTCAGACATGCCAGACGCAAATCTGGCGTGGTTGATCGCACACGAAAACGAAACCATCCCGGCATATGCGAACACCTATTTTCGCGCGGCGCTTGTACGGCGCCGCGCCGGAGAGCCCATTCAATACATTACGGGCGAAGCGGAGTTTTACGGGCTAAATTTCAAAGTCAATCGCGAAGTGCTGATTCCCCGCCCTGAAACCGAGCAACTGGTGGAAAAGGTTATCGAACTTGCGCGCGGGCTGAAGCAGCCGCGCATCGCGGATGTGGGCACGGGATCGGGAGCCATTGCCGTGGCATTGGCGAGCCGTTTGCCGGGCGCGCGGATCCATGCGATCGACAAATCCGCTGCCGCTCTGAAAGTGGCACGGGCCAATGCGACGAGAAATGGAGTCGCGGAGAGAGCGCGCTTTCACCAAGGCGATCTGCTGGCCCCGGTGGCTCGCGAGCAATTCGATTTCATTGTCTCCAATCCTCCGTACGTAGCGGATGGAGATCGCGACTCGCTCTCCGTCGAAGTTCGCGATTACGAGCCAGCGCAGGCGCTGTTTGCCGGCTCCGACGGTCTCGCAATCTATCGCCGCCTGATTCCCGCGGCATTCGACACACTTTTTCACGACCGCTATCTGGCGCTGGAGATCGGTTTCGGTCAGGATGCGGCGGTTCGGGATTTACTCGCCGGTGCAGGATTCACTGGGATTGAATTCACGAAAGATTTGCGAGGCATTCCCCGCGTGGCAACCGCACGGCGACCATAGATTCTCTGACAGGCGAAGCTGTTTTGCATCGGCTAAACTTCGCTGCATCCGGGCTTTCCCGTTCTCCCAAATCCACGTGGCCTGCAAGGAGATCGAATGGCTCCCACTGCTTCCGCATCCGCATTACGCTTCTTAGGAAGCGCGGCCGGTCTTGTTCAGCTCCTTGTGGAAGCCGAGATCTTTGGCGAGCAGGCTCTTGGTGATGTAGGCGATCTGGCCGTAGTGCAGGCCGAAGTGCACGACGACATGGTAAATGGCGTCGAGACCGCGCGTGTGGTAGCCCTGAATCTCACGGGGAGCCAATAGTTCGTCCTCAGTAAGGCGCCCGAGGACCTGGCCAGCTTCTTCAAGCGTAGCGCCCAGGCGGGCGAGCAAGTCGGCGGCTGAGATCCCACCTTGCGCGGCAAATTCGGCCGGACGGTCGCGCGTGTCGTCTTTCGCGTTGAACGATGCAATCAGCCATTGGCGCACATTGCCCTCAAGATGGAGCAACAGGTTGCCGATGCTGTTCGAGGCATCGTTAGGCCGCCACCACAATTGCTCCTCCGTCAACGGAGTCACGCATTCCCTGAGCCGCGACCAGGTTAGTCCGAGAAGTTCGGTCCGCGAGGACTCGAGAAACAGCCGCAGCAGTTGGTTGTCGTTTGTGCTCATTTGAAGAGCCCTCCATTGCGCCGGGCTGCCTAAATCAGCTCATAGCCCGCGAACCAGTAGCCGATCTCGAAGGCCGCCGTTTCCTTTGCATCGGAGCCGTGGATCGCATTTTCGCCCAGAGAGCGGGCGAATTTCTTGCGGATCGTTCCTTCTTCGGCGTTCGCGGGATTGGTGGCGCCCATCAGCTTGCGCAGATCCGCAATTGCGTTGTCCTTCTCAAGAACCATGAGAAAGAGCGGGCCTGAAGACATGAAATCCGTGAGGCTCGAGAAAAAAGGCTTTTCGCGGTGAACAGCGTAAAAGCCCTCGGCCTCCCGTTTGGTGATGAACTCCTTCTTGATAACGACGATGCGGAAACCGGCCTTGTCAATTTCCGCGAGGATGGCGCCGGCAAGTCCATCGGCTACCGCGTCCGGTTTGATGATGCTGAAGGTTCTCTCGAGCACGCGTGGATGGCTCCTTCGTAGAGGATTCTCTCTGTATTCCATTGTAGTGGAAGGCTTTCGACACAGCGATCGAGCGCATTTACACGCAAACTCTTCTGCGGCGAACAAACCATTAGCTTCATGCAGCGGCCGGTGACAAGACAATTTCTCCCCCAAAAGTGGTACTCCGCCACCCATCTTTACCGCAGACAAACAATTTGGATTCTGCTACAAGTAGTGGTGTACAGAGAATTGTTTAGAGTTCAGACAGTAGAGCACCAGGTGCCGATAGTCTGAATTTTGGGGATCACTGATGGCTTTGCTTGTACTCCAAATTGCTGCCGTGGTTGCGATCGCTTTGATTCTTGTGAAATGGCGCAAGAGCATGCAGCGCCGCAACGCCCAAACATGGGATACGTTGCTCTCTCGCCTTCGCCCTGAATGGAGCGCGCGCGAGTTGAGCGACCACTTCCTTTGGCAGGAAGGTCTGAGCGCCACGCCTGAAGATGCCTGGCATCGCATGGAAGGTCCCAAAGGCCTGTGGGTGATCTACCAGAACGCGCGAGTCATGCAGGAGATGGCGGACTTTGCGGCCAAGCACTGCGATTCTGTTGATCGCCTGCTCATCGAAACATTGCATAGCGACGCGATGCAGATTCGAGTTTGCGTGCTTGCAGCCCTTGCCCAATATGCCTTTCGGCACGCTAGCGAGGGTGTTCGCGTGAATGCCTTCCGCGCCGCATCAATGTACACCGGCATGGCGGCCCGCATGACGCAGTTGCTGCAGGAGCACGCAGCCGTCATGGTTCCGGACTTTGTCGCAGCGATGTAACGAAGATTCTTCTTTCGAAACAAAAACCCCGGCCTTGGCCGGGGTTTTTGTTTGTGCGCGGTAAACCACGCGCGGGCTCACGGCTGCATCGTGGCCAGAAACGCGACGATCTTCGCGAATTCCTCCTCGGTCAAGCGGAAGGTGAGCGCGGCGGCGGTTTCTTCCACCTGCTTTTGGCTGCGCCCGCCGACGATTGCGCCCGTAATGGCCGGGTTGTGCAGCACCCACGCGATGGCCACCACTCCGGGGGTTACGCCGTGCCCGTTGCCAATCTCGCGCAGCAATTCGACGAGGCGCAGATTCTGGCTCAGTCGCGGCTCGTTGAATTCCTTGTTCTTGCGTCGCCAATCGTCAGGGGCAAGGTTCGCCGCGCGCTCGGCAGTCATTTTGCCGGTGAGCATGCCCGAGAGCATGGGTGAGTAATTGATGACGCCGATGCCGTTGGCCTGCGCGAAGGGGAGAATCTCCGCTTCGATGGCGCGGCGCAGCATGGAATAAGGCGGTTGAAGGCTGGTGATAGGCGCGATCGTCATGGCCCGCTTCATCTGGTCGATGGAGAAGTTGGAAACGCCGATCCAGCGGACCTTGCCTTCTTCCTGCAGGCGCGCCAGAGTCTCCCACCCCTCTTCAACCTCGTCGTCGGGTTTGGGCCAGTGGATCTGATAGAGGTCGATGGTGTCGACGTCGAGGCGCTTGAGCGAGGCCTCAACCTCTTCGGCGATTGAAGAGGCCTTGAGCGAGTTGTAGACGGAGCGGTCGGTGCCCCAGCGCAGGGAGCACTTGGTAAAGATGTAGGGCTTGCGCGACAGCGATTTGATCGCGCGGCCGACCATCTCTTCCGAATGGCCGAGCCCGTAAACGGCCGCCGTGTCAATCCAGTTGACGCCCAGTTCGACCGCGCGATGGATGGCGGCTATCGAGTCGGCGTCATCCTGGGGACCCCAGGCGTTTGACCAGTCGCCGCCGCCGATGGCCCATGTGCCGAGACCGATGGGGGTGAGTTCAAGATCGGAGTTGCCGAGGGTGCGCAGGGAAAGCGAAGCGGTTTGTGTCATCTCTAAAGCCTAGATGCACTGCCCGGGCTGCGCGCTGCGGAAAAAAACAGCAAACTGTTCAAAATTGCACAGCTTTTTCATTCACCGGGATTTTAGCGTGACGGACAGTGCACTCCCCAGAGCGGCGGCAGCGCTGCCGGAACAACCGGCCTTCCCCTTGAGGGCCGCACACCCTTTCCAGCTGCCGCCGTACTGCTTGAGTTCCGCGCGTGCAAAAGCCCACTACTTCCCCAATTGGACTACACCCTCTGCCGCACTCGCGAAACTGATCCCGTGCACACTTTCGGTGAGCAGTCCTTACCGAACGATTTGGTGGATTATTTCTTGGGTTTGGCAGCCAGAACCAATTCGATTGTCGAAACACTCTGCCCGCGATGAACCGCAATCTTGAGTTGATCGCCAATCTTGCCAAAAAGCATTTCGTTGGCAGCTTCCCCCTTGCTGGCGGTTAGAGGCTTGCCCTCGATCGCAACAATTTCGTCACCTGGCTCGACCCCGGCTTTGGCGGCGGGTGAGCCGGGGTCCACTGTTGTCACCAGCGCTTTGCTCTTGTTTTCCAGGTCAATCTGGAATCCTGTCGTGCCCAGTTCGGAAGACTTGATGAAGCCAAACGGCTTGAAATGCCCGTAGCAGAATTCGAGTGCGGCCGGGGCAGCCGGGCCGGCGCCGATGCACGGAGCGAACTGGCTTTGCCAGTTGATCATGTCTTTAACCGAGATCATAAAACCCGACGTTGTCGGTCCAGCGGGTGCATTTTGTGCGGCACGCACCAGGCTTACATCCATCTGAGAACCGCCGCGTTTCAGCGTCACGTGCAATGTTTGCCCTCGTTGCCCGAACACACCCTTGGCCGCGATCATGCCAGGAGTGGGCTGAACCGGCTTGCCGTTGACAGCCGTAATCGTATCGCCCACTTTGAATCCTGCGCCAGCAGCCGGCGACTCAGGATCGATGGCAGTGATGGAGCCGTCAGTGTCGCCCTTGGTGCCGATCGTGAGGCCCGAGTATCCGAGCTGGTTGTTGACAATAAAGCCGGCCTGTTCAAAAAGAGTGATGCACTTCTTGACAATGGGAGCCGCGATGGGACCGATCCCGGTACAAGGCGCGGTTGCGCCCTGCGGATTCACGAGTTCCGTCACGATTTGCGCGGTGGCTTGGGTTGCTGCGAAGGCCAGCACTACGGCGGCCAGGAAACTCAATAAGATGCGAGCGGGGATACGAGTCAAGATTACCCTCCAGATTTCATTGAGAAGCAAGGTCTCTTAGGCAAGGTCTGCCGGGCGGGCCGAGCGGGAGGGGATCGCCGGCCTGCCTCTTGCATAGTACGCGAATCGTGCGGGAGCTGGAGCGAAGATGGCGCTAATTCAAAAACATTGTCCGGTAGAGCGTGTCGCGCTGGACAGGCTTGAAGCCGGCATCGCGGATAATGCGGCGTAGCTCTTCTTCCGTCGTGCAGTTCGAGGTCCCTGCGGCGCGGACCACATTTTCTTCCAACATCACCGAGCCCACATCGTTGCCGCCGAAGTGGAGACCGAGCTCGAGCACTTTCAAACCCTGCGTAACCCAACTGGCCTGCACATTCTCAATGTTGTCGAGAAAGAGGCGCGCGATGGCGAGCACTTTCAAATATTCGACGGAGGTGGCTTCATCCCAGCCACGCCCGCCGAGCGCGGTGTTCTTCGGCTGGAAGCTCCAGGGGATGAAGGCCGTGAATCCGCCGGTCTCCTCCTGGAGGCGGCGGACGACTTCAAAGTGATTGATGCGCTGATCAAAATTCTCGCCCACGCCGAACATCATGGTCGCGGTGGTGCGCATGCCCAGCTTGTGCGCGGTCCGGTGCACGCTCACCCAGTCTTCGGTGTCGCACTTGAGCCGCGCAATGCGATGGCGCACCTCATCGTCGAGAATTTCGGCGCCGCCACCCGGGATGGAATCCAGGCCGGCGTCCCGCAGGCGAGCGATGGTGGTGCGCAGGTCCAACCCTGAGTATTCCGCGATCGCCAGCACTTCAGAAGCCGACAAGCAGTGCAGCCAGATTTGCGGAAAGCGCTCCTTGATGCCGCGAAAGAGACGCTCAAACCAGTCGATCTTGAGATCGGGATGGATGCCGCCCTGCATCAGCACGCCGGTGCCGCCCATTTCCAGCGTTTCGGCGATCTTCTCGTAGATCTTCTCGAAGGCAAGAATGTAGCCGTCGTCGGAGTTGGGGTGGGGCTTGCCGTTGATGGGTAGCGGGCGATAGAAGGCGCAAAAGGTGCAGTACTCCGTGCAGTAGTTGGTGTAGTTGATGTTGCGATCGATGATGTAGGTGACCACTCCCTCGGGGTGCAGGCGGCGACGCACAGCGTCGGCCTCAAACCCCAAGCCGATCAGGTCAGGGGATTGAAAGTAATCGAGAGCCTGCTGGCGCGTGATGGCCATGGATTGATTCTAGCAATTCAACTGCGCGGGGTTGCATTGGCTCGGGGAGCTTCCTTGGCGCGGCGGAAAAGGAAGATGCCGCGAGTGCGCAGCGGCCGGCCCTGCGTGCGCGCCAGATTGGACGCGGTCGAGACCCCGCTGAACAGGATGAAGAAATCGAGAAACGCTCTGACAAAGCCTTTTCGACGTTTTGGTGCCATTTGGAGAAGAACCTTCTTGTTTGACGGTCCACTTCTTGAGATGCGAGACCGAGCCGAAGGTCGCGCGAATCCAGCAAGCGCCGACCTATGCCGAGTAGCGCTTCTGATGCCAGATCCACGCGGTGCGGATGATGTCGTCGAGCTCGGCGTAGCGCGGTTTCCAGCCCAGCTCTCGCACAGCTTTCCCGGAGCCGGCAACGAGCACAGCAGGGTCGCCGGGACGCCGGGGATGAAGCTCGGCCGGGATGGGGTGGCCGGTGACGCGGCGCGCGGACTCAATGACCTCTAGCACGCTGAAGCCTTGACCGTTACCAAGGTTGTAGATGAGCGGGCCCGGATTTTCGTGCTGGGCGTCGAGGGCAGCTAGCGCCAGAAGATGCGCTTCGGCCAGGTCTGAGACGTGAATATAGTCGCGAATGCAGGTGCCGTCCGCGGTGGAGTAGTCGTCGCCGAAGATGCGGATCGAGGGGCGGCGTCCGAGCGCGACATCGAGAACCAGCGGGATCAGGTGGCTTTCGGGCTCGTGCGCTTCACCGCGGGTGATGCCTGCGGGACTCTCGTGCGCGCCGGCTACGTTGAAATATCGGAGCGCCGCATACCGCAGGCCATGAATGCGGTTGAACCAGGCGAGCATTTGCTCTACAAGTAGTTTCGACTGGCCATAGGGGTTCGACGGGGTCAGGCGCGCATCTTCCTGAATCGGAACGGATTCCGGCTCGCCGTAAACTGCGGCGGTCGACGAAAAGACCAGCCGCTTGGGACCTTTGGCAAGCGTAGCCTCAAGCAACGCGAGAGTCGAAGCGGTGTTGTTGCGGAAGTAGATTTCGGGCCGCACCATCGATTCGCCAGCTTCGATGAGCGCGGCGAAATGCAGCACAGCGTCAAAGGGCTGATCTTGCTTTCGCGCCGAATCAAAGATGTTTTCGATGGCTTGCCGATCGGCCAATTCGCCTTCGATGAATTCAACTCCCGCGGGAAGGAGATCGCGCCGGCTGTGACTTAAATTGTCGAAAACGACTGCCTTATGCCCCTTTTCAACGAACATGGCCGCCACAGTACCGCCGATGTACCCCGCTCCACCCGTCACGAAAATCTTCACAAAAAGACTACCCTCGCGAGACCAGTTTGGTTTAACTTGAGTCTATAAGAAGGGGAGTGCCGGACCGCGCGGACATTAACCGGTTGGCCCGAATTTCCCTCCTGGGCAATAAACAGCGCCAGGAACTTGAACACAGCGCCTTGGGATTACGATAGAGAGGTCGCTCAAGCGGTCCCGATTTGGCGTTCCCGCAACGCATCTTCAGTCGCGCAACCCGCGACCGATTCCTTTGAAGTGCCTTGGATCATGAAGGAAAGGAACGGAATAGGCGGGGCAGCAGGCCCGGTTCGGGTGGTATTCAGGCGGATTCTCCCGTGCCATTGGTACCTGTTCATACATATTTTGTGTGATCGGTGAGTAACCAACCGGTCCGTATACTGGTAATGGCTTCTTATCCTGTTTTCCCTCAAGGAATCATGAAACCAAGGCGATGGGAGGAACAGGCGGAGCCATCGGGTTTACGGGAGAGGCAAATGGTGGCGCACGGCCCATTGTGCTCGAAGGCCGACCCCAGGACATTCCCAAACCCCGATCGGATCATCAAACCGAGTTGGAGCACGAATGAACGTTTTAACTAAGTTGGAAGAACGCAGCAGTCAATTGGCTTCGAGGTTCGCGTTCCCCGATTTTGCAATACTTCCCAAAGTGGTCCCCTCAAGGGTGGGGGCGGCCGCAAGCGAGGTTTAGAGAAATGGCGACGTCGTATACCCCTGGACAAGGCACATTCGTCGGTTTGCTTCCCGAGCCCGAAACCCGTCCGCTGGCCTTTTTGATGAGCGGCGGTATCAACGTAGCAATCGCCGTGACGGCCATCGTTATCGGCATGACGGCGCAACACGTGCTTCAGCAGCATTACGAGATGACGGAACTGGTCGTCCCGAACACGCCGCCTCCGCCCGCCGTCAAGATCAGGCAACCGCCCCCGCAGGAGTTGCCGCCTCCGCCTGAGCCGCCAAAGGTGGAGTTGCAGCCGCGACAGATCGAGATGCCTAAGCCGAAACCCGAGCCGAAGCCGATCCAGATGGAAGCCAAGGTGAATTTGCCGGTGGTGCAGCCCAAGGCGCAGACAGTGATTATGCAGCCCCAGCCCAAGGCTGCTTTGACGGCCGCGATGCCCGCGCAGAACAACATGGTCAAGCCTTCCACCGCACCGGTGCATCTTGGCGAAACTTACGGCGCGACACCCAATCCCAATGCCACTCGGCCGGCCAATGTGGCCGCGATCGGCAATCCCTATGGCGGCATGAATGGACCGGCGGTGGCACCGCATGGAGTGGTTGGATCAACCGGCCTCGGCAATGGAACCAAGTACGGCTCGAGCGCAGGCAACCCGGGTAAAGTAGCCTCTGCCGGCATCCCAGGAGCCTCAGGCACCGGCCCGGCGAATTATGGCAAGGTGGGCTCGGCAGGAATTCCTGGCATGACGCAGGCAGCTGCGGCGCCGCGAATGAACACCCAGGTGGTTCACTCCACTGCGGTGGAAGTTCTTTCAAAGCCGCCGGTGCAATATACGAGCGAAGCGCGGCAGCTGCGCGTCGAAGGTGATGTGGTGCTGAGCGTGACGTTTCTCGCCAACGGACAGGTCGTGATTCACGGCGTGATCCAGGGGCTGGGCCACGGGCTTGATCAGGAAGCCGAACGCGTAGCGCAGCAAATCCGATTCCGCCCCGCCACCAATAACGGCCAGCCCGTGGACGTAACGACGAAGATTACCATTACGTTCCAATTGGCTTAGAACCGCGTCGCAATTGGCGTAGCCTTACCAAAGGTAAGGAAGTAAATGGCCCACTGCTCAGCCGCTGCGCCCGGTAAGGCTCTAGAGGCCGGGAACAAAGCCGCAAAGAAATCATAGGAGTCACAAATGAAGTTTTGGAAGATCCCCCTAACCTTCCTCATTCTGACTATGGGCGTTGCATTTGCGCACGCCAAGAAGCAGCCAAAGTACGAGCAGGCGCGCCAGCTTACCCCCGAACAGGCCGCATTGGTACAGCGGGCCATCGCGCAGGAAAAGGTGCTCATCAAGAACATCCAATTGCGCACCCCGCTTGTGGAAACCTACATTCAGGACAACCGTCCGGACGTGAAGCTCTACGAAGTTCCGACCGACGACCAATACATGCTGAGCCGCGTGGACTTCAGCAAGGGGTTCTTCGACAAGAGTTACGAGCCCAAGTCGGAGGTCCACCACGGATTCTTTAAGGGTTCGCTGGCGGCGATGACGGGCCTTAGCAAGGCGCTGGGCCTGGAAAAGTTTACCTACCAGCCCAACGGATTCATGCAGATGATGTTCATCGACCCGTCGGGATTCGACCAGCAGCATTATGTGTTCAGCTTTGTGCGCCGCGAGTTTCTGGGGACAGTGCGTACATGGGTCTACGATGTGCATCCCAAGGCCGACGTCAAGGGAATCGGCCGGTTCTATGGGCGCATCTGGGTTGAGGATGAAGGCGGCAATGTGGTTCGGTTCAACGGTACGTACACCGGACCCACCTCTGAGGACGCCTCAAAGTACTACTTCCACTTCGACAGTTGGCGCATGAACGTGCAGCCTGGAATCTGGCTGCCGGTAGCCGTGTATGTCGAAGAAACGCAGCGCACCGAATCCGAAAAGTCAGTTGGCCTGAAGGCTCAAACGCACTTCTGGGGTTACTCTCTCAAGTTGCCCACTCGGGAAAGTGAGAACGTGAGCGTAAAGGTCGACGAGGCCGTGGACAAGAGCGATGACTCACAGGATGTGGGTCCGCTGCAGGCGTCGCGCATGTGGATCACGCAGGCCGAGAATAACGTGATCGACCGCCTGGTCGAAGCAGGTCTGGTTGCGCCGCTTAATGCCGGTGGATATGAGAACAAGGTTCTGGACCAGATTGTGATCAACCTGGTGGTGCCCAACAACCTCGCCTTCACCGACCAGATTCACACCCGCGTGCTTCTTACAGACACAGTGGAAGCGACGACAGTGGGCAACACCATCCTGCTGAGCAAGGGCCTTATCGACTCGCTGCCCAGCGAAGAAGCGATTGCTTCCGTGATCTCCATGGAACTGGCGCACATCGCCATGGGACACCACATCGACACCCGCTACGCATTCAACGACAGGTTGTTATTCCCTGACACGGCTACCTTCCAGAAGATCGACATGAACCACACCGATGTGGACAACGAATCCGCCTCGAAGAGGGGCATGGAGTATCTCGAGAACTCGATGTACAAAGACCGGCTGGCGAACGCGGGCCTTTACTACGAGCAGTTGGCGGATCGGGCCAAGGTACTCAAGGCGCTGAATACGCCGATGCTGGGCGACTCGTTGATGAGGCCGGATGGCACGCCATGGATGGCCGTGCTGGAGCACGACGCTCCCAAGTTGAACTGGGATGACCTTGCGCAGACGCCCGCATTGCCGCTCGGAAGCTGGCTTAAGACCGATCCCTGGGACGATTCAGTGCACATGCTGAGCGCCAAGCGCTATGCGCCCATGAACGCCCGCGACAAGATGCCATTCGAGGTGACGCCGATCTTCTACAAGCTGTCGCACTATGAAGAGGCGAGCGTCGAGCCAACCGCGGCCCCGCCGTCGGTTGCCGCTCCCGGTGCGCAGCCGGCGAATGATCAACCGGCCGCAGCACCCGATAATGCTCAGCCCGCTCCACCGGCACAGACAGGCAGCAGTTCTACAGCCACGCCCGATCAGCAAACCGCTGCCGGCGGCGCGGCTCCGGCACAGCAACCCGCGGCGCAAAACCCGCAGCCGTAAGTTTTATGAGTCCCACCCAGACCGCATGCAATGCGCAGCTTGAAAGCGCAAGGCCGGTTCGGAATATGAGTCCGGGCTGCGTTGTTTGCTCGATCGAAGATTACAGGGAGTGAATGAGCGCTGTGTTTATGAAGAGATCGACCCTGGCTTTTCTTTTGATGGCGTTTTCTTTGGCCGCCGTCTCCGCGCGGGCTCAGGTTGAGCCCGCGGCTATGTCGAGCGGCTTTCACATTTCCGGCGGCGCGCTGGGCTCGATGGCTCAACCTGACTATGCCGGGGAGGGCATTGCGCAAACTAGCCCCAACCGTTTATATGGGGTCGGTGCCTACGTCGACCTCCATTTCAGCCGCTGGATCCAGATTGAAGGCGAAGGCCGCTGGATGCGCTTCAACACCTATAAGGGAATCACTGAGGATACGTACCTGGTCGGTCCGCGTATTCCCATTGTCACGTTTCACCGCGTAACGCCGTATGGTAAGTTTCTCGTCGGCTTGGGGAGCGGTAGCTTTCTCACCGGCAACACGTTCGTCTTTGCATACGGCGGTGGCGCGGATGTCCGGCTCACACACCGGCTCACTCTGCGCGCCATCGATTTCGAATATCAGCAGTGGCGCGTGACTCCCACACTCTCCCCATACGGTGGCAGCGTGGGCATCAGCTACAAAATTTTCTAGAGACACCAAACAAGTTAGCTGGGAGGGCATGAGAGATTCAGGCCGCGCCCCTTGTGCACCCGCAATGAGCGCCGCGCCTCTTCAGGGCACAACGTGCAGCGGCGCTGCCTTTGCCGTTGGCATGCGCACATGCAAAATCCCCGCCACCGTCGGAGCAATCTGCCGCATATCGACCAAACCTAAATCGCGATGCCGCGCGATCCCGGCGCCCACAGCAAAAAATGAGGAGTGCATCTCTGGATCTTCAGGAGAAAAGCCGTGCGAACCGCGATGGCCGGGAATCGGCGTGACCAGGCTGCCGGTAAACGCGTTCGCAGTATAGTAGCCGGGCTTCAAGACTACGAGAAATGCCGCATCAGGAAAGCCTCCGCGCTCTTTGATCCCGTCGTGATCGAGAACTTCCGCGATTCCGTTCGCTGGATCGGCCGCAAGGCCGTCGAGCATCGCTTTCACCTGCTGCTCCGTCGCTTGATCGCTCGGATCGTGAAGCATGATCGCCGCCATGCCTCCGGCCATCCAAGGCTCAGCTTTCCAGGAGGCAATTTGCGATTTGTTCATCGGATCGGCAGCGCTTCGCTTTTCAGGCTGAATCAGCCCCTCCTGTATGAACGGGACGGCGAGGTTAACGAAATTGGAGACATTCATGAACCCGTGGTCGGAGACGATCACCAGCACAGCATTGGGATTGTTCGCGAACAGCTGATGCGCCAGGCGCTCCACCATGCCATCGAGCGCTTCGAGATCGGCGCAGGCCTCCGGGCTGAAGGGCCCGTGCTCATGCTGCGATTCGTCGAGTGAGCTCAGGTGCAGCGTCATAAAGGTCGGCTTGAATCGCCGCAGAATCTCGAGAGTGTAGCGGGTCTTCATCTCGTCGCCGGGGATCGAGGTGTCGTTGCCATTCATATAAGGCCCAGCGGCGGCCTTCAATTGCTGGATCAGCGTGTCTGGCCGCGCCAGCGCAGCCATCACCAACTGGTCGTCGGGATTCGTCGATCCCGATACCTTTCCGTTGAGCCAGAATTCCGGGATCAGGTAGTCGACATCGGTCGCGCCAACGCTTACAGGCCATCCGACGCTCGCCGTGCGCAGTCCAGCGCGGTGCGCAACCTGCCACAGCGTCGGAACGCGAATCTCTGACGCATACCAGTTCCACGCGCCGCCATTTTGCTGGAGTGGATCGAAGGCGACATTGTTGTAAATGCCGTGCTCGGCAGGCCACACCCCGGTGATTAGCGTTGTGTGGCTGGGATAGGTGACGGTAGGCCAGATACCAACCACGCCGTCAGCGTAAGTTCCCTTGGCAAGGAGCGTGCGCAAATAGGGAATCTTCATTCCGTGAGCGTCGGCCTGCGTAATGTACTCCGGCTTGAGGCCGTCGATCGAGATCATCAATACCGGTGCAGCGTGGGCGGCAACAGTACAAACGAGAACGGCAAGCGGCAAAACCAAAAGGTGGCGGACGAAACGGCGAAATGCGGCGTTCATGCGGAGTGCTCCTCAAGATATTCTGAAGGGAAGCGACGAAGCCGTCCGCACTCTCAAGTTAAATTCGCAAGCGAGCGGCGATGAGGTCTGCGGGGGAAGTATACAGCGAGCGGTGGACGATGCGCGTGGACGGTGAACCGTGGAAGGTGAAGAACCGTCATGGCGCAAAGAAAGGCTGCCCTCGCGTGCGGCCCACTTCGTGAACTAAGAACTACGAACCGTGAACTGCTTTTCTCGCGCCGGCGAAGGCGCGTTCTTGCATATTCTGACGACGGGCGATTGCGCTTTCCAGCTTTATGTTAGTCTGTGTTCTCTGGAGCGGTGCAAACGCTGACCGCACCGGAATCCCTCGCGTAACTGGCGATTCAGGTGGGCCACCACCGGGGAGCGCGAGGCAGTCCTCAAGCGGTTCCAAATGCTCGCGTTTGTTCACGGGAGCGGAGTCGCGCAAGCCGATCGCCTGGGCATATTCTTCTCAGATCTTCAGCGACCGCAACGAGAGGACTGCCCATGACCGCGTTCCGCGATTTCTGTTTTGCTTCCGATCCAGAGGTCTTCGAGGCGATTGCAGGTGAAGAGCTTCGCCAGCAGCAGGGAATCAACTTGATTCCGTCGGAGAACTACACCTATCCCGAAGTGTTGGCCGCGCTCGGGTCGGTGCTCGCAAACAAATACTGCGAGGGATACCCTGGGCGCCGCTACTACGCCGGCCAGGAGTTCTCTGACAGGCTGGAGAACCTGGCGCGCGATCGCGCCTGCCGCCTCTTCCGCGCCGAGCACGCGAATGTCCAGCCTCTTTCCGGCTCGCCGATGAATCAGGCCGTATATCTGGCGTTCATGAAGCCGGGAGACACGATCCTGGGCATGGACCTTTCACACGGCGGTCACCTGACCCATGGGGCGCCCGTGTCGCACATGGGACAGCTCTTCAACTTCGTCCGCTACAAAACCGAGCCCAGCCTGGCCGGGGCCATCGACTTCGAGAACCTGCGCCGTATCGCGCTGGAAACGCGGCCAAAGATCGTGCTTTGCGGCTATACATCGTATCCGCGCGAGTACGATTATTCGGCCTTTCGATCGATCGCTACCGAAGTGGGCGCACTGGCCATGGCGGACGTTTCGCATGTGGCGGGGATGATTGCGGCCGATGTGCTGCCGAATCCGCTCGACGCGGGCTTTGACATCATGACTACCACGACGCACAAAAGCCTGCGTGGGCCGCGCGGCGGAATGATTCTCTGCAGGAAAGTTCTGGCAAAGCAGATCGACAGTTCAGTTTTTCCCGGGCTGCAAGGCGGCCCGCACATGAACAGCATCGCAGCTGCTGCGATTGCGTTTCGCAAAGCTGAAGAGAGCAGCTTCAAAAACTACGCGCGACAGATTCTGAAAAATGCGCGAGCGTTAGGCGAGGGGCTTGCTTCTGCAGGAGTGACTTTGGTGACCGGAGGCACCAGCAACCACATGCTGGTGGCCGACACGATCGCGAGTTTCGCCCTCGACGGCAAGCGCGCCGAGCAGACGCTCGAAAGAATCGGTGTTGCGACCAATAAGCAGGTCATTCCCGACGACCCGAATCCTCCGCTTCGGCCGAGCGGCATTCGCCTGGGCACGCCGGCCTGCACAACGCGCGGAATGACGGAAGCGGAGATGCGGCAGATGGCTCCGTGGATTGCCGAAGCACTCTCGAATCCCGACGATGAGGCCCGGCTCGGGAAGATCCGCGGCGAAATTCGCGAACTAAGCGCGAAGTTCCCAATTCCCGGCTTCGATTCCCTACCTTGGTGAGCCCGGCACTTGCCGACCACGCCCACGCAGCAAGCAAAAAGGCCGCTCTCGCGAGCGGCCATTCTGTGAACTATGAACTTCGAACTGTGAACTGGCGTTACGCCGGCGAGGGCGAGCCTTCCGGCAAGCCGCCAGTCGGTCCTCGGCCTTCCGGTTTGAGAACCTGCTGCGGTTGGCCGCCGTCGGAATCGCCAGGCCCTGCCAGCGATGACCGGAGAGCAGGTAGCGCCTTGCCCTCGAGCAACAGCCTCAGCTCGTCGGCGTCGATCGTCTCGCGCTCCAACAGAGCGGCTGCAATGCGGTGCATAGCATCCGCGTTGGTTTCAACCAGGTTATGAGCGGCCTGGTAGGCCTCGTCAATCAGGCGGCGCACTTCGAGGTCGATTTGGCGAGCGGTTTCTTCGCTAAAGTCGCGGTGCTGCGCAATTTCGCGGCCCAGGAAGATTTGCTCTTCCTTTTTGCCGAAGGTGAGCGGGCCAAGGCGGCTCATGCCGTACTCGCAGACCATGGCGCGCGCCAGTTCCGTGGCACGCTCAATGTCGTTGCCTGCGCCCGTCGACATCTGGTTGAGGAAGATCTCCTCGGCCACGCGGCCGCCGTAGAGCATGGCCAGTCGTGTCTCCAGATATTCGCGCGTGTAGTTGTGCCGGTCGTCGGGCAAATGAACTGTTACGCCCAGCGCCATGCCGCGCGGAATAATCGTGACCTTGTGCACTGGGTCGGAGTGATCGCTCTTGAGCGAAACCAGAGCGTGACCCGCCTCGTGATAGGCGGTAACGCGCTTCTCCTCGTCGCTCAGGATCATGGACTTGCGCTCCGCGCCCATCAGCACCTTGTCCTTGGCCAGCTCAAAGTCGTACATCGTCACTTGCTTGCGGTTCAGGCGCGCCGCATTCAGCGCTGCCTCGTTCACCATGTTGGCGAGATCGGCACCGCTGAAACCGGGCGTTCCGCGAGCAAGTACGTTTAAGTTCGTGTCATCCGACACGGGAACTTTCTTGACGTGAACCTTCAGGACTTCCTCGCGCCCGCGGATGTCGGGCAGTCCCACCACTACGCGGCGGTCAAAGCGGCCGGGTCGCAGCAGCGCGGGATCGAGCACATCGGGACGGTTGGTGGCCGCCACCAGGATCACGCCATCGTTCGATTCAAAGCCATCCATCTCCACGAGCAACTGGTTCAGCGTCTGCTCGCGCTCATCGTGTCCGCCGCCCAGGCCTGCGCCGCGATGGCGGCCGACAGCGTCAATCTCATCAATAAAGATGATGCAGGGCGCGTTCTTCTTGCCCTGCTCAAACAAGTCGCGCACGCGGCTTGCGCCCACGCCGACGAACATCTCAACGAAGTCGGAACCGGAGATGGAGAAGAAGGGAACATTGGCCTCGCCGGCCACCGCACGCGCCAAAAGCGTCTTGCCGGTTCCCGGAGGCCCAACCAGAAGCACGCCCTTCGGTATGCGCCCGCCCAGCTTTTGAAACTTCTGCGGTTCCCGCAGGTACTCGATGATCTCTTTCAGCTCTTCCTTGGCCTCATCCACGCCGGCCACGTCTTTGAACGTGACTTTCTTCTGCTGCATCGAGAGCAGGCGCGCGCGGCTCTTGCCGAACGACAGCGCCTTGTTGCCGCCCGACTGCATCTGCCGGAGCATGAAGAACCACACGGCAATCAGCAGCACGAAGGGCGCCGCGTTGATCAACAGGGGAATCAGGACGTTGTTCTGCGGCTCCTTGATGGAGAAATTGACCTTGGCCGTGATCATCGCCTTTAACAGGTCTTCGTAGTTGCTGGGCAGAGTCGTATGAAACTCGTCTTTGGGCGAGAGCTTGAGATGGCCTTTAAGTTCGTCGCCCTGAATGGCGGCGTCGAGCACCTGGTTGTTGACCACCTTGTCATACAGGTCCGAGTAAGCGTACTCCGGCTCTTTTGCCATGCCGGTGCTCTTCTCCACCACGCCCCACAAAAGCACCAGGCAGATGAGGATGAAAAGCCAAAACATAATGGTTTTTACGCTCGAGTTCACCAACGTCTCCTTTTCGCGGCTAAGGAGAAAGACCCACCGCGACCCCCCAATTTCAAACCCTGGCCAAACGCCACCTTCCTTAGACGCCCCGGTGGCGGGTAAAGTGGCAAAAACAACGAAACATCCCAAGAGACACGCAACCCGCGCCGCCTGAGAAGCAGTATCCCGATTGTACTCCGGGGCCAGCGGAAGTTGGGGGGCCAACCGTAATACGAATGGGTCAGAATACTGAGTGTTAACGGTCTTATGCGGTCGATGATGAATGGGTTTTGGGATTCTCGCCGCATGAGAAATCCGCCGAAATGAAGAACTCCGGATGGGGTTCCAGCTCTACACCCCGCATCCAGGCGATCGTGCCGTCGATCTCCAGGACCGGCCAAAGCGCGCGATCGGTCCCTGTAACTCGCATGCGTTCCAGCACTTCCTTCACCTTTCGAGGCCCCCCCGAGTAGCGGAGCCTGACCCTGTCGCCTGGCTTCCAGTTGCGCAAAGTGCCTGTCTTTGCCTTTGAGCCATGACCATTCGAGATTCCGCTCGGCGGTGCGGAAGCAGCAACCTCGATGCGGAGCCGAATCCCAAAGGCCGGCGCGTCCATTTCGCCGGGAATCGCCACTACGTAGACCGGCGCTGCCTCCGGCCCATGACCTTTTGAAGCAAGACTGTGACCGATTGAGAGCCGCAGCTCGCGGGCAGTTCTTTCCGCGCGCAGGCCGTGCGGCAGAGCCAGCTTCTGGCCTGCTCGGCCGTCGAGCGCAAGTGCCCGCACGGCTTCGGTGGCGGAGAAATCCAGCGCGGTTCCAAACCGGTCCGCTGCGTAGCGAATCAGGCGCCGTTGCATTGCCGGAGCAAGAGCGCCTAGCCGGCTCACTTCAATGGCCAACCCGGAATCGAGGCCTGAGCCTGCCGCGCGGCCGCCTCCACGCACCGGACGCCCCGGCAGCAACAGCTGCGGAGCCAATCGGACCAGTTCCGCCTGCCACCAGGCCTCCTCGCCGCGGGCCAACGCCGCCATCTGCGCCATGTGCCCGCGCAACTGTGGATTCCAGCTTTCGAGCAGCGGCAGCAGCTCGTGCCGGATGCGATTGCGGGTGAAGGTCAGGTTGCGATTTGACGTGTCCTCGCGCCAATCCTGGCCAAGCTCGCGCAGGTAAGCCTCGATTTCACAGTGCGTTGCCGCCAGCAGTGGGCGCACAATACTGCCCTCCGGTTTTTCGAGCTTGGGATGGATGCCCGAAAGACCTTCTGTCCACGCTCCCCGCAGGAATTTGGCCAGCACCGTTTCGGCCTGGTCGTCGAGCGTGTGCGCCGTCGCGATCACATCGATTTCGCCCGAACCCATGAGTTGCCAAAACCATTGGTAACGCAAGCGCCGCGCCGCTTCTTCAATCGTCTCGGCGGGCTTGCCTGATTTTGGATCGGCAGCCGCTTCCGTTGCCGTGTCCACGCGCGCTTCGTGCAAGAGCAGGCCCAGCTTTGCTGCGAGGGCATGGCAGAATTCCAGGTCCGCGTCTGCCTCCGCTCCGCGCAAACCGTGGTGCAAGTGAGCGGCATGAAGCACGAGCCCCAGTTCCGCTCTGCGTTCGGCGAGAATGCGCAACAACGCCACCGAATCCGCGCCGCCCGACAGCGCAACCGCAAGTCGCATGCCGGGCCTGAGCAACGAGGTGTCAAGAGCGGGAGATGGAGGGTTCGCGGGACTCACGCAACGATGATACGGCGTTTGGTAGCGCCGCCAACGCAGGAGTCCAGCAACATTCGCGAACGCTTTGCACTGCCATGCGCCTTTATACTGGCTCGATATGGAAATCCGAACGGCTGAAACAACCGATGCCCCTCTCATCTCCGCGCATCGCCGGGCGATGTTCCAGGAGATCCACCCGCTCGACGAATCCCTGTTGGATTCGCTGGAGAACTGCTCCGTTACGTGGACAGAGCGCATGATTCGCGGAGGCAAATACTACGGATGGATTGCGACCGACGCCGGTCGACCCGTGGCATCGGCCGGACTCTTGATTCTCGATTGGCCGCCGCATCCGTTCGATCCGGAAGGCGAGCTGCGCGGCTACCTGCTCAACATATTTGTCGAGCCGGAATACCGTAAGCGCGGGTTGGCGCACAAACTGGTTGAGCGGTCGATGGCCGAAGCGCGTCGGCGCGGAATACGCGTAGTCACGCTGCACAGTTCGCAAGCCGGTCGGGCGATCTATGAGCGCTTTGGATTTCACGCCACCAACGAGATGATGCACACCGAGCCGACTAAAAGCTGAAACCTTGCACGGTGCTATACTCCACGAGTTATGCAAGTCTTTGTGATTCTTCCGGCTGCAGGACTGGGCACGCGGATGTCCGGCCCGCAACCCAACCCGCAGCCCAAGCAGTTCCTGGCGCTGGGCGGCGTTCCCATCCTCATCCACTCGCTGCGCGCTTTTGCCGCGGCGCCCAGAGTGACGGCGATGTACGTGGCCGTGCGCAAGCCGGAGATGGAGCGCGTGGAAGCGCAGGTGGCCGAGTATGGATTCGGGGCCCAGGTTCATGTGGTTGAAGGAGGCGAGAAACGCCAGGAATCGGTAGCCCACGCGCTCGCAGCCCTGCCTGCCGAGCCGGATGACATCGTGCTCGTCCACGACGCCGTGCGGCCGCTTATCGATGCGGCCACCATAGAGCGCACGATCGACGCTGTGGCTGAGTACGGCGCGGCCATTGTGGGAATGCCTGCTACTGACACCATCAAGCAAGTGGAGCGGACAGCGCATGGAGCTCTCGTGACGGCGACCATTCCGCGCGAATTTGTCGTTCAGGCACAAACGCCGCAGGGATTTCGCTTCGGGCTGCTCCAGCGTGCCTTTGCCGAGGCCACCGCCGATGGCTTTTTGGGCACCGACGAAGCCTCGCTCGCCGAGCGCGCCGGAATTCCGGTAGCCGTGGTGCCCGGTTCTCAGGTTAATCTGAAGATTACGCAGCCGGGCGACCTGGCGCTGGCCGAGTTCTATCTGCGGCAGCGAGCGCAATAAAGTCCGATCAAACAGCCCGATCATGGCCACTGCGCCGGACAAGTTAGCCTCGGAGAGCTACGCGAATGATGGACACGCGCATCGGATTTGGCTACGACTCGCACGAATTCAAGTCCGGCGTGCCCCTGCGTCTTGGTGGCATGTCCATTGACCACCCCGAGGGACTGGCCGGCCACTCCGACGGCGACGTGCTGCTCCACGCCATCACCGATGCGCTGCTGGGAGCCGTGGCCGCAGGCGATATTGGCAGCTTTTTCCCGCCCGGCGATCCGCGCTGGAAAGACGCCGACTCCGCCATCTTTCTTAATTTGGCTCTTGAAGAACTGCAGCACGCGGGCTACGCCATCGTGAACATCGATACGACGCTCGTGCTGGCCTCGCCAAAGATCGGACCCGTTGCGGCCGAAATGTGCTCCCGGGTCGCCGATCTGCTTGGAGTGGCTATCGATCAGGTGAGTATCAAGGCCAAAACTCCAGAGGGACTGAACCTCGATCACGTGGCCCAGTGCCATGCCGTGGCGCTCGTCGAGCGCGTGCAGGAGCCCGAAGAGCTCAAAAGGATGAGCGAAGTCGTCGAGAGCCAGCGCCAGCTCGAAGATGTGGTTGAAGATCTGCTCAGCTCCGTGCACGGCGTACCCAAAAAGCGCACGATCACGCCGGTCTACGACACCGAAGATATTACCTAGAGCGTTCGCAGACCAGCGCCCTTTCCGCCTGAAGCTGAGAACCATCGCGGGAATCCAGGTCTCTCCGATTTTTATTGAAGATTCATGGGTTTAGCTGTACCTTGGCTGCGAAACCAATTCCATCGTGGAGCGTTGCTCATGAATTATCTGGCGCTATTTCTGCAAGACCAAACCGACTTGTCGACGGCGCAGCATGCCCTCATGCTGATGGTCCCGATTTTCATGCTCGTCGGAATCATCTTTCTGGCGATCATCATCATTCCGTTCTGGTTCATCTGCAAGAAGGCTGGCTTCTCACCCTGGCTTTCGCTCCTGAACATCGTCCCGATGGGCAATCTGGTTCTGCTCTACGTGCTGGCCTTCGCACAGTGGAAGGTCATGCCCATCCCTGAGGCGCCCTATATTCCGCCCTATCCACAGCCGCCGCTGCCACCGCCGCAGCAGCAGTGAGACGCTGAACACGGCTCGATGAGGAGCCTTGCGATAGCATCGTGAATAGAAAGTAATTGTCACGATGACCGATCCAGGCTCCCATCGCGGCCCCAGTCCGCGTGTTCGCTTTGCCCCCTCTCCCACAGGCTTCCTCCATGTGGGCAGCGCCCGCACCTTTATCTTCAATTGGCTTTATGCCCGCCACAATCACGGGACGATGGTGCTGCGCCTGGACGACACCGATGTCGAGCGCAATACCGATGCCAGCGTGCAGTCGATTTTTGAAGGGCTGCGTTGGCTCGGACTCGGCTGGGACGAAGAGTACAAGCAATCCGAGCGCCTCGAACTGCATCGCAAGGCCGCCGAGGCGATCTTTGCCAAGGGACTGGCCTATCGCGACTTCACGCCCGCGCATGCCGCCCCTGCCTCTGCGGATTTCGACAATCAGTCATCGGCTGCGCAGGGCGCGTGGCTCTTCAATCCCGGTATGCGCGAAATGTCCCGAGGAGAGTCCGACCGCCGCGCCGCAGCGGGCGAACCGTTCGCGTTGCGCTATCGCGTGCCTCGCGGCGAAGGCCGTATTTTGCAATTCGTTGACGCTGTTTACGGAGCGCAGTCCAAGCCGGCCGACCAGGTAGAAGACTTTGCGCTACTGCGGTCTGACGGAATGCCGACCTACCATCTGGCCTCCTGTGTCGACGACGCAGATCTCCGCATCAGCCACATCATCCGCGGCCAGGATCACCTGACCAACACCTTCAAGCATTTATTGATCTTTGAGGGCCTGGGCGCAGAGGCGCCGCAGTTCGCGCATCTGCCTCTGCTCGTCGCTCCCGACGGCGCCAAGCTCTCCAAGCGCAAGCACGGCTCAGTGGTGAGTGTAACCACTTATCGCGATGCAGGCTTTCTGCCGCAGGCCTTCATCAACTTTCTTTGCCTGCTCGGCTGGTCGCCCAAGAACGACCGCGAATTCCTGTCGCTGGATGAGATTCGTGACCTCTTCACCCTCGAGGGCGTCAACCGCGCCAACGCCGTCGTCAATTTCACCGACGCGGACCCCTTCGACCCAAAGGCCGTCTGGCTCAACGCCGAGCACATCCGCGCATTGCCCATGGAGGAGCTCAGCCGCGACCTGCAGCCGTTTTTTCTCGCTGCAGGATTTAATCCAAAACCCGGGAGACTGGAAGTCGTCACCCCGCTGATTCGCGAGCGCATCAAGCTGCTGCGCGATGCTGTCCCCGCGGCCGACTTTTTCTTCCTCGACAAACTTCCGCCTTATGATCCCGCCGAGCTGATTCCCCTCAAAAAAGGAGAATCAACCGGCGACGCCGCGCTGGCTCGCCGCGTTTTGCAAACCGCGTTGGAAGTCTTGCCGGCAACCGCTTTCAACCACGATTCGCTCGACAAAGCGCTTCGTGAGGCCGCTGCTTCGCTCGGCCTCAAGGCCGGCCCGATGTTCCAGCCCCTCCGAGTCGCGGTTTGCGGCCGCAAAAACGCGCCTCCGCTGTTTGAAACCATGGTTGTCCTTGGCCGCGATGTCTGCCTCGAGCGCATCCGCCAGGCAGAAAAGAACCTCCAATCGCTCGCTTAAGCACAGACTGTCAGGAACTGAAGTTTATGACCAACGCAAATGCAGCTATGAGTCAATCGAATCCGGAAAGTCGACCCGACGCCACTCAAGAACACACCGAAGCTCCCAGTCACTCCAACTTTCTCCACGACCAGATCGCCGAGGATGTGCGCACCAAGAAATACGGCGACGCCATCGTACAGACGCGTTTCCCTCCCGAGCCCAACGGCTACCTCCACATTGGTCACGCAAAGGCAATCTGCATTGATTTTGGCCTCGCTGATGAGTTCGGCGGCAAGACAAACCTGCGCTTCGACGATACCAATCCCGAGAAAGAAGAGACCGAGTACGTCGAATCCATCAAGACCGATGTCCGCTGGCTGGGCTTCGACTGGGACAAGCTTTGCTACGCGTCAGACTATTTTGGTCAGCTCTACGAGTGGGCGTTGCAGCTCGTCAAGGCCGGCAAGGCTTACGTCGACGACCTCACGGCCGACGAAATTCGCCAGCACCGCGGCACATTGACCGAGCCCGGAACCGACAGCCCTTATCGCGATCGGGCGATCGACGAGAATCTCGACCTGTTCGTGCGCATGAAGAAGGGCGAATTTCCCGATGGCTCGCGCGTGCTGCGCGCCAAGATCGACATGGCTTCGCCCAACCTGAATATGCGCGACCCGGTGATGTACCGCATCCTCCACGCGTCACACCATCGCACCGGCGACGAGTGGTGCATCTATCCCATGTACGACTTCGCGCACGGCCAGTCGGACTCGATCGAGCGCGTCACGCACTCCATGTGCACGCTCGAATTCACCGACCACCAGCCACTTTATCGCTGGTTCATCGAGCAGCTGGGAATCTTCCCTTCGCAGCAAATTGAATTCGATCGGCTCAACCTGACCTACACGATGCTCAGCAAACGCAAGTTACTACAGCTCGTGCAGGAAAAGCGCGTGAACGGTTGGGACGATCCACGCATGCCCACCCTCTCCGGCCTTCGCCGTCGCGGCTTTACGCCCGAGGCAATTCGCGCCTTTTGCGCCGCCATCGGCGCCTCGCGGACCAACGGCAGCACGGACGTTGAAATGCTTGAGCACTTCCAGCGCGACGACCTGAATCATCGCGCCTCGCGCGCCATGGCCGTGCTGCACCCGCTCAAGCTGGTCATTGATAACTACCCGGAAGGTAAAGAAGAACTTGTCGACGTCGCCAACAACCCTGAAGACCCGTCCGCCGGAACGCGCCAGGTGCCCTTCTCGCGCGAGCTCTATATCGAGCAGGACGATTTTCGCGAGGTTCCCCCGCCGAAGTATTACCGGCTGTCTCCCGGAAAAGAAGTGCGCCTGCGCAATGCCTACTTTGTCACGGCCCAAAGCGTCGTGAAAGACGCGGCGGGTAACCTAACCGAAGTCCACTGCACCTACGATCCTGCGAGCCGCGGCGGCAACTCGCCCGACGGCCGCAAGGTCAAGTCCACCATGCACTGGGTTTCGGCCCCGCACGCCATCTCCGCCGAGATACGCCTCTACGACAAGCTCTTCTCCAAGACCGATCCCTACGACTTGGAAGAAGGCCAGGACGTCCTCGACAATCTCAATCCCAATTCGCTTGAAGTTCTTAGCGGAGCCAAGCTCGAGCCGTCGCTCGCCGGCGCGAAACTCGAACACCGCTTCCAGTTCGAGCGCGTGGGCTATTTTTGTTTGGATCCGGACTCGTCCGAAGAGAAGAAAATCTTCAACCGGACGCTGGCGCTGAAAGATTCCTGGGCCAGGATCGAGAAGAAGGCTGGCAACTAACCCGTTGGGGTGCCGCAGACGCTCGCTCGTCGCTCGTATAAGTATTGTGCTTTTCCGGGAACCGAAAACGGGGCGTGGCTTCTCCTTCCGCTGGCGTGCAGCAGCCGTCTTGACTTACAGTGATTCCTTCGCTAAAGGAGACCCTCATCGTGCATCGGACCCTGAGAATCGCAATTCAATTCGTCGCGCTCACCGCGACCATCTCCATCGCATCGAGCTTCGCGCCCGCGCAAACCGCCGGCAATTCGCTCGGCATCTTTGAGAGCCAGTCCGACGTGGGCAGCGTCGTGCCGCCGGGGACCGCAACCTTCGACGCCGCATCGGGCGTTTATACCATCCGGTCGGCCGGAGCGAATTTGTGGGTCAACGTCGACGCTTTCCACTTCGTCTGGAAGAAAGTCTCCGGCGACGTCTCGCTCACCGCCGACGTAAAGCTGGTTGACGCCGGCCCCACTTCGAACCCACATCGCAAGGCGCTGCTCATGTTCCGGCAGACGCTTGACTCAGACTCACTCTACGCCGATGCGGCGATACATGGGAATGGCGAAACCGCTCTGCAGTACCGGCGCAGCAAGGGCGACACCACGCAGGACATCGCCTTCAACACCGGCGCGCCGCAGCGGTTGCGGCTCGAAAAACGCGGCGACACGATCACGCTTTTCCTGAGCGCACACGGAGAGCCGCTGCACCAGGTGGGCGCATCCATCAAACTGCATTTTGACGGCGATTTCTACGCTGGCCTCGGGGTCTGCGCGCACAACGAACACGCCGTAGAGCAAGCCACCTTCGCGCACGTCGAGCTCGAGCCTCTCAGCGCACCGGCCTCGCCCGCACCCGTGGCCCTCTACAGCACCCTCCAAACCATCGCCATCGACAACAATGCCCGCATGGCCTTCGTGATCCAGACCGGCAAGGGCCAGATGGAAGCGCCGAACTGGAGCCGCGACGGCAAGACTCTGATCTTCGACCGCGGCGGCAAGCTCTGGACCGTGCCCGCTGCTGAAGGCGACGGTTCGATCGCCGAGGCCACGCAACTCGACATCGGCAATGCCAGCGACTGCACCGGCAGTCACGGCCTCTCACCCGACGGCAAGGGTCTCGCGATGACCTGCACCACGCCCGACCATCCCGGCCGGCGAGTCTATATTGTGTCTGCATCGGGCGGCGCTCCGCGCATGGTGACAGAGAATCCCAATTCCTACTTCCATAGCTGGTCGCCCGACGGCAAGACGATTTTGTTTACGCGGCCAAGCAACGGTGCGCTCAATATCTTTGCTATTTCGCCCGACGGCGGAGCAGAGACCGCGCTGACCACGGGCACCGGCGTGAGCGACGATCCGGACTTCTCGGCTGACGGCAAGTGGATTTACTTCAACTCCGACCGCGCAGGCGGAATGCAAATCTGGCGCATGCATCCCGACGGCGGCGCGCCCGAGCAGATCACCTTCGACGAGAAGCACAATTGGACGCCGCATCCCTCGCCGGACGGAAAATCGATCCTGATCCTCTCCTATGAGAGGGATGTGACCGGGCACGCGGCAAATAAGGACGTGACCTTGCGGATCATCAACGTCGCCGACGGGAAGATTCGCGACCTGGTGCAGATTGTCGGCGGATCGGGTAGCGACAACGTGCCCAACTGGGCTCCCGACGGCGCGCACTTTGCCTTCGTGAGCTACCAGTTCTTGCCCGCCGACGACAACGGCTCGACGCAGTGACCGCCGTGCCCTCGTTTGCAGCGTTGGTTGAAATGGAAGCCAAGCGGTATCAAATGGAACGCAAGAAGGCACATCCCCTCGTTAGCCAACTTACTAGCTGATTGCTGACGGCTGAAAGCTGATGGCTGTGTTCCTACTTCCCGATCACATCAATCGGCACATTAATCGTTTTTGGCGGCAGGCACATACTCTTATCGCAGGCCTGGTAGTGCAGCTTGGCCTGCACAAGGTGATTGCCGGGCGTGGCAATGATGCGCGCCTGAATATCGAATTCGCCGGTATACACGCTCAGTTTGGTCGAGGGATCGAAAGCCAGGGAGATGATCTCGCCGGGCGGATAAGTGGCCGATCCAAGCCGGACGCCCATGCCGTCGGGAATCGAGAAATCCGTCGCGATCAGGAACTCGTCGCTCGGCTTATGCGAGTTGATGTGCAGCCCCTGCGCAACGCGGAAGTGCAACGTGACGGGGGTCGCATTGCCCGCGGGAACACTCACCTGCTCGGGAAAGAGGTATTGCACGGCGTCGGTCTTGATCGGAGAGTTGTGCGGCGAATTGGAAACGAACTGGCTGCGAGCCACTGCGGCACCGAAGGCGCCGAGTCCAATCGCCAATGCCGCTATGTACGCATTCTTGGTCATCTCAAGCCCCGGTCGAAAACTCAATCTAACTTTAGCCGCTCACTGACTTGCTAACCCGCTGACTCGACGGCTTGCTAGTTTTCAAGCGCCTTCTTGATATTCCGTTCGATGTCGCTCTCCGAGCTCGATCCAACCGTCGCCACCACCACTTTGCCGCTCCGGTCCACGAAAAACGACGCTGGCAGATCGGCCAGCCCGCCGTATTCATTGCTTATGCTGTCGCCATCGAGCAACACAGGGTAGGGAATCTTTTCTTCGGTGGCGAACTTGCCGGCCGCCGCCTGAGCCTTGGCCCACCCGGCCTTATCGCCCGGCTGCAGGTCATCGCCTTCGGTGTCCACACCCAGCACCTCAAAGCCCTGCGCCGCATACTTCTGGCGCAGGTCAACGATCCAGGGCGTTTCCTCTTTGCACGGGCCGCACCACGTGGCCCAAAAGTTGATCATCACAGCCTTGCCCTTGTAACTCGCCAGTGAGACCTTGCTGCCGCTCAGGTTTTCAAGCGCGAAGGCGGGTGCAGGCTTGCCGTCCAGTGGCGAAACATAATTTATGGCATCGCCGCCTGGAGTTGGAACCAACTTGCCCTGCCCCGCGTGCGCCAGGATCTTTTCGGCGGCCTGCTTGCGATACTCCCAGTTGGCCCAGCCTGCCCAGGCAAAGACAGCCAGAATAAAAAGAACGGCAATAAGAACAATCGTGTTTCGGCGCAACGGAATTGACCTCGTAGCTCCATTGTACGAGCGGGCGAGCGGGATTCCGGGTCGCTGGCTTAGCTGTTAGCATGAAATGCCAATGAGCCCCACTGGGAAAGACGAGCCGTTCAAGCCGTCGGCGCTGGTGCGCACCGAAGCCGCAGCGCTGGAGGGCCTTGCCGCGCGCCTCGACGGGGCCATGGCGGAGTCGTTCGCGCGCGCCGTCGACATGATCGTCCATTGCGGCGAGCAAAACGGCCGCGTCGTGGTCACTGGCATGGGCAAGAGCGGCATCATCGCGCAGAAGATCGCCGCCACGCTCAGCTCCACCGGCTCTCCGGCACTGTTTATGCATCCTGCCGAAGCTGTTCACGGCGACTTGGGCGTGCTGATGCCAGGCGACGTGGTCATTGCGCTTTCGGCATCGGGAGAAACAGAGGAAATTCTGCGCCTGCTGGCGACGCTCAAGCGCAAAGGCGACGCGCTCATTACTTTTTGTTGCAATCTTCACTCGACTCTCGCGGCCGCCAGCGATGTGGCGCTCGATTGCAGCGTGGAGCGCGAGGCCTGCGGCCTGAATCTCGCCCCCACGGCGTCAACCACGGCTATGCTGGCTCTTGGCGACGCGCTTGCGGTTGCCGTGAGCCTGCGCAAGGGCTTCCGCGCTGAGGATTTTGCGGAGCTGCACCCCGGCGGAAAGCTGGGCAAACAGCTGGCCAAGGTTCGCGACCTGATGCACGCAGGCCAGGACGTTCCCATCGTCTCGCCGTCGACGCCGATGACAGACGTGATCTATGAAATGTCTTCAAAGAAGCTGGGGATGACGACGGTGCAGGAGTCGGGCTTTCTGCGCGGTGTGATCTCGGATGGTGATCTTAGGCGATTATTGGAGCGCGAAGGCGGCGCAGCGCTGGGCAAAACGGCCGGCGAGGCGATGAACGCTCATCCGCGTACGATTGCGGCTGAAGAGCTTGCAGCCAAGGCGCTCGCCATCCTCGAAGAGCGCAAAATTACTTCGCTCATCGTGGTCGATGCCGCACAACAGGTCGAAGGCGTCGTGCATCTGCACGATCTGTGGGGTGTGGAGCTGATTTGAGCTTGCCTCAAAATCGCAAACGTCACCGGTACTGCGGCGCCAGCAGCGCAATCACTTCCAAATCGCGATCCAGAATCACCGAGTTGTCCGGCTTCGATGCGTCGTAGTGGACCTGAAGGTGCTTGTCCTTGACCTGGCGTACGAATTCGTCGGCTTCTTCCTCGCGGCGAAAGTGATGGACGTGCTTGCCTGAACGGTATTCGCCCACGTAGTAGGTGTAGGTCAGCTCGACCCAGTAGCGCAACCCCTGCTTATGAACCTTCCCGCTTTGGATCGTCCCGTCGGTCGCGGGCCATCCGGCCATCGCTTTGTTCTGGCGCCATTTCTGGTAAAGTCTGCGCACGCCAAACGCCGCCAACGCGCCCGGGATAATCCCGCCCATCTTGAGGAGCTTGACCAGCACAAACGCGATCTCTCCCCAGGGGATGTGGTGCCAATTCATGGCTGAAAGTATGCCACACGACCTCGGCGAAGGGATGTGCGCCTTAAAAGCCATCTTCTGAACTCCCCGACACGCCAAACATTTAGAATGAAATCTGCTCTAATTTGCCTTGCGTTCGCCCCGGCGAACGAGAAAGTTCGCACAACATTTCTATGCATCGTTGGTCGAAGCTCTTTATTCCTACCCTGCGCGAGGCCCCGGCAGACGCCGAAGTGGCCAGTCACAAGTTTCTTCTCCGCGCGGGCTACATTCGCCAGCTCGGCGCCGGAATCTATAACTACCTCTTCATGGGCCAGCGCTCGCTGAACAAGATCATCGCCATTGTGCGCGATGAGATGGACCAGATCGCCCAGGAGTTTTATTTGCCTGGCATTCTGCCCCGCGAGCCGTGGGAGGAAAGTGGACGCTGGGCCACCATGGGCGAAAACATGTTTCGCCTCAAAGACCGCAAGGGCGCGGACCTGTGCCTGGGCATGACGCACGAAGAGATCATGACCACCATCGCGCGCGGCGAATTGCGCAGTTACAAGCAGTTGCCGCAAATCTGGTACCAGATTCAAACCAAGTTCCGCGACGAGCCGCGGCCCAAGGGGGGCTTGCTGCGCGTGCGCCAGTTCATCATGAAAGACGCGTATTCCTTTGACATCAACAAGGCGGGCCTGGACCGGAGCTTCGACCTGCATGACCGCGTTTATCGCTCCATCTTTGCGCGTTGCGGGCTCAAGTTCGTCGCTGTCGAGGCCGATTCTGGCGCCATGGGCGGCTCGCAGTCGCAGGAGTTCATGGTCTACACCGATGCCGGCGAAGATCTGATCGCAAGCTGCCCAATTTGCAAGTACGCCGCGAATCTTGAAAAAGCAACATCGCGCCTCGATCCGGTCCTGGAGATGGCTCCAACCGCTGGCGGAAGCCCGGAGATGGTGCACACGCCGGGATGCGCCTCGATCGTCGATGTGGCCCTGTTCTTCAAGATCTCTCCAGCTTCCGACATCAAGTGTGTCGCTTACATGGCGTCCATCTCGGGCGAATGGAAGCCGGCAGTCGTTTTCCTGAGAGGAGACCATCAGGTCAACGAAGCAAAGTTGATGGGCATGCTTTTCGCTTCGGAACTCAGGCCCATGCAAGCGGAAGAGATCGATGAGGTCTTTCATGCGCCCGCTGGTTTCCTCGGACCCATCGGCCTTCATCCGGCCAACAAGGAAAAGTTCAAAGAGTCGCTGTCTCGTGATGTTCTGGAAGCCGAGCACGGCGAAGCCTCGCGAAAACACCGCCTCGACTTTCTCCATTCCGAGGTTGGAGACAAGTCGCCCATGGTCATCGTCGACCATGCTCTCGAAGGCCGCAAGAACATGGTCTGCGGCGCAAACAAGCTCGACTTCCACCTGCGCAATGTGACTCCCGGCCGCGATTTTACCTGGACGCTCACAGCCGATGTTCGCAGCGTGAACCAGGGCGAGGGTTGTCCGACCGATGGATGCGCGGGCAAGCTCGTCGTCGGCAAAGCGGTCGAGGTCGGCCACATCTTCAAGCTCGGCTACAAGTACTCTGAGTCGATGGGCGCGCGTGTGCTGGACGAGAACGGAAAAGAAGTGACGCCCATCATGGGCAGTTACGGCATCGGTATCGAGCGCATTCTTACGGCGGCCATCGAGCAATCGAATGACGCCAACGGCTTCTGGCTGCCGGCGACGATCGCGCCGTTCTCGGTTGTGGTTACCGTCACGAACGTGGGCGATTTTTCGCTGCGCGCTACCGGCGAAAAGCTTGCCGTCGATCTGGAAGGGGCGGGGCTCGATGTGCTGCTCGATGACCGGGACGAGCGCGCCGGCGTCAAATTCAAGGATGCGGACCTCGTGGGAATTCCCTACCGCATCAACGTGGGTAAAAAGGCCGCGTCGGGCCAGGTGGAACTGGTTACGCGCGCGACGAGCACCAGCGTGGATGTAGCGTTAGGCGATGTGGTGACGCTGGTGAAGAAGCGCGTCGAGGAAGAAAAGCTGCTGGCTACGAGCCTCTAGCTGTTCTAAAGGAGCGGTAATGGCAATAAGAGTCCGAATCCCGAACTCGCAATCGGGACATTCTCTAAGGTCGCGGATTCTGTTGGGACTGCTCGTGGTTGTTCTTGTCGCAGCGGCGACCGGCGCGTCGGTCTTCGCCTATTTCTACGTCAAGTATGAGGGCATTGTCGATGCGCGGCTGAAGCAGCCGATCTTCGCCAGTACAGCCCAGATTTACGCCGCGCCGCGCGAGGTGCGCCCGGGACAAAAGCTCACCGTACGCTGGATCGCCAACGAACTGCACGATGCCGGCTATACAGGTGACGGCGCGTCGCAGGCTTCGCAACTGGGAACTTATAGCGAAGGCGTCCAGCAAATCACGGTGCAGCCCGGCCCGCAGTCCTATCACGCGCCCGACGTTGCCACCATCCACCTGGGCGGCGGCGTGGTCAGCTCAATTACCGACGCACATGGCCAGCAGCTTTCCAGTTACGAACTTGAGCCGCTGCTGATTACCGGCTTGAGCGAAGGCTCGGAGCGAACCAAGCGTCGTCTCCTTACTTACGACGAGATTCCGCAGAATCTCGTGCACGCCGTCATTGCCATTGAGGACCGCCGCTTCTTTGAACACGGCGGCATTGACTATTGGCGCATCCTCGGCGCAATGCGCAATGACATCTTTCACCTTCACCGCTATGAGGAGGGCGCCTCCACTCTAACGCAGCAGCTTGCGCGCGGATTTTTCCTTACGCCCGAACGCACTTATTCGCGCAAGTTGCGCGAAGCGATCATCAGCATCATCCTTGAGCACCGCTTCGACAAGCAGCAGATCTTCGCCATGTACGCGAATGAGATTAATCTCGGGCAAATCGGCAGTTTTTCGGTCGACGGCTTTGGTGAAGCATCGCAAGCCTATTTCGGCAAAGATGTGAGCCAGCTCGACCTGGCTGAGTGCGCCATGCTCGCCGGGATCATTCAAAGTCCCAGCCGCTTGAATCCCTTCCATCATCCCGAGCGCGTCATTGAGCGCCGCAAACTTGTGCTCGACTCGATGGTCGAAACCGGCGTCATCACCAAGGATGAGGCTGAAGCCGCCAAGTCTGAACCCCTGCATTTGGTGTCCTCAAGCGTCGATGAAAGCGAAGCGCCCTATTTTGTCGACCTCGTCCACGACCAGCTCACGCAGCGATTGGGCGATCGCGATTTCAACCGTGAAGGCCTGCGCATTTACACTTCGCTCGATCCCGATTTGCAAAAGCTGGCAACGCAAGCCGTCAACTCCACGATCCATGTCGTCGACGCGCAGATTGACGCCGTCCACGCGCGCGATAAAAAGCTCGGCAAGTCGTACGTCTATCCCCAGGTAGCGTTGATTGCTCTTGATCCTCATACCGGGCAGGTGCTGGCGTTGGTGGGCGGGCGCAGTTACGGCACGTCGCAGGTGAATCACGCCGTTGCGCATCGGCCTACAGGTTCGATTTTCAAACCGTTTGTCTATGCGGCCGCATTTCAAACCGCGGTTGAGGGCACCATGCTGCCCGGCCAAACCAGACTCTTTTCGCCTGTGACGATGCTCGACGACGCGCAGCAAACCTATGGCGCAGGCACCGATTACGAGTACACTCCGCACAACTTCGAAAGCGAGTTTTACGGCGAGATGACTGCCCGCCTGGCTTTGATGCGATCGGACAACAACGCAACCATCGGCCTGGCCAGCCTGGTGGGTTTTGATCGTGTGGCCGCGCTCGCCCGCGATGCCGGCATCAAGAGCGCACAGGGAACGCCTTCAATGGCCATTGGCTCCTACGACGCTTCGCCGCTCGACATGGCTGGCGCATATACCACCTTTTCCAATGGCGGCGTACACATCGATCCGTGGATGCTGGCGAGTGTCCGCACGCCCACCGGCGACATCGTTGAAGACTACACGCCCACTACCCGGCAGCTGCTTGATCCACGCGCCGCCTTCCTCACCACCTACATGATGGAAGCTGTTCTCGGAGGCAACGGGAGCGATCCCTGCACAGTTGGGGGGCGAGATTACTGCGGAACCGGAGCCGGCGTCCGCAACATGGGATTCACCGCTCCGGCAGCGGGCAAAACCGGCACCAGCCACGACGCGTGGTTTGCCGGCTTCACTTCGAACTTGCTGTGCATCGTGTGGGTCGGCAACGACGATTACACCGAGCTTGACCCGGAGAACCGTGGCCGCATCCAGGGCGCCCACGTCGCTGCTCCCATCTGGGCTGATTTCATGAAGCAGGCGGTGCAGTTGCCGCAGTACTCCGACACCAAGGACTTCTCAGCGCCGGACGGCGTCCAGATTCAAACCATCGACAAGGCGACCAACCTCCTGGCCGACGCCTCCTGCCCCGACGACTTCTCCGCTGCATTTCTCGACGGCACCGCGCCCACCGATACCTGCGATCACAAAGGCGGAATGAACGGCGACGACCACCGCAACATCTTTCAGAAGATCTTCGGAATCGGCAAGCCAAACAACTAAGTTCAGGGAACGATGCGGTATATCGCGTTGATCGGTGTGCCGCTCTTGAGCATGTTCCAGACCGGACAGAGAAGGTCTTCGGCAGCGCTGATTGACTGCGCTACGGACTCTGGATCGACCGCACCCTTCACAACGAACTCGAGGGTGATCTCAGTTAAGACGGTTGGATGCTCCGCTCGCCGTATTCCGCGTGCGTTGACTTCGAGCCCCGCGACTGTCTGTCTCATTTTTCGCTGCAAGAGCGCCAGTACACTGTTTGCGGCACAAGTCGCCAGACTGGCAAGAAGTAGCTCCAGGCTTGTGAAACCTTCAACCTCTCGTCCTGCCGGCAGTGGGTAGTCAGTGAGAATTTGATGGTCGCCACTCTCTGCGAGGACGCGCATCCCATCCAGATAAACCGCGTGAACGGATAGCTCGCTGGACACTTCAGTGATCTCCTGGAGGTTTGTCGTAATGATAATTGACTGCGGAGAGACACTCTGGCGATTCGGTCAGCCGTCTACGTCGGCCCCGTCGGGCATCGCCTGGCAGCGCGGGCACCAGAACGTGACGCGCGCATCTCCTCCCTGAAGGCGCCGCCGAATCGCCTCTCCACATCGCCGGCATGGCTCTCCTGCGCGGCCGTAGACCCACAGGCTCGCGCCCGGATCGGATGCATGCGTGGTGCGCCTCTGCTGCCCGCGAAACGTCACGATCAGGTCGCCGGAGTCTTCGAGCACGTTTGCTTTCATCAGCTTTTGCGCGCAGGCAATCGTCCCCGCGGCCTCCTCGCGAGTCAAAGTTCCCACGGCGCGGAACGGATGTAGA
>Ga0265325_10000126_pt1 | contig 52410 bp, 50 predicted proteins | sample 41420metaG_FD_202090 | JGI IMG/M metagenome (GOLD analysis project Ga0265325, IMG submission 202090) | Rhizosphere microbial communities from Carex aquatilis grown in University of Washington, Seatle, WA, United States - 4-14-20 metaG | ecosystem: Host-associated > Plants > Roots > Rhizosphere...
CACCGGCCTTGCCGGCAGCCGATGGCGCCCAGATCACGGTCTATCGGCCGATCCGTGGTGTGGCTGTGCGAGCCTGAGCCTATCGCAAGCTTGCGCTCCAGGTGCCGTGATCGTGCTCGCTCTCCGGAGAAAGCTGCCCGTACCGGCGGAGCACCTCACGGCAACCGCTGCCGATATGCTGGCTCACGGCCGCGAGCGTCGCGCCGCAGCGAAACAAGTTCGTCGTGGTCATGCCGGCGCCATGATCGCAGAAGCGCATGGCGGCGGGTTTGCATGGAGCCAGTTCGTTCAGATCAAACGCTTTTGCCCCCGTTAGTGTCGATGCAAGCAAAATGGTCACGCCAAGGCATTTCAACATTAACCCCGTTCCTTATGTGTTTTTTTGGATGACACCCGATGACCTCAAGCTCGACAGAGGCAACAGGGCGATGGCGAAGTGTCACGCAATCTTGTCCACAATACGGAAGGGGCGCGATTCGACTGCTCGTGTCAAAAAAGGTGCCGCATGCGACAACAAGTTGCGTCAACGCCGAGAAGAAGCGCCACAGTGTTGCGCCTAAGGCCTTGAAAAGAACACAGCATCCTGCCATCTAGGTGCTGTTGGAACGCCGATCTGATTCCCAGGTCGTTTCGGGCCGCGTGTTAGACGATCTCGGCGCATCATCGGCGCCTCGATTTTCAGCCCTGATTTCCGACGGACCTTCTCCGACAACCCTGTCCACGCGGGATGTCTTCGAACCCGCGCTATGCGTCCGCTCGCGAATGCGAGCAGGCGCGTTCGCATATGGAAAGAACTTGAATTGAACTCTTTTAACGACTTCGGCCTCGCAGCGCCGATCCTCCGCTCCCTCTCTGAAGAGCAATACGTCACCCCAACCCCGATCCAGGTCCAGACGATTCCGCTTGTGCTGCAAAAGCGCGACGTCATCGGCATTGCCCAGACCGGAACAGGAAAGACCGCGGCCTTCGCGCTTCCGATCCTCAACCATCTCGCCGCCTTCTCGCAGCGCGCGCAACCCAAACACTGCCGTGTGCTGGTGCTGAGCCCGACGCGCGAATTGTCCGCTCAGATTCTCGACAGCTTCCGCACCTACGGCCGTCACCTGCGGTTGAGCTCGACGCTCGCCATCGGCGGTGTCGGAATGAATCCGCAGGTCAAGGCACTGGCGAACGGTGTCGATATTCTGGTGGCAACGCCAGGCCGGCTGCTCGATCTGATGCAGCAGCGCGCGCTACGCCTGGATAACATCGAGACGTTCGTGCTGGACGAAGCCGATCGCATGCTCGACATGGGCTTCATCCATGACATCCGCAAAATCATCGCCAAGCTGCCCAAGGAGCGCCAGACGCTGCTGTTCTCGGCCACGATGCCCGCGGACATCGCCGAACTCGCACGTCACATGCTGAAAGACCCGGCCAAGGTCTCGGTGACGCCGCAAGCCACCACCGTCGAACGTATCGCGCAACGCGTGATCCACGTCGATCGCGGCGCGAAGCCGAAACTTCTGACCGATATCCTGCGCCAGGAGCCGATCGACCGCGTGCTGGTGTTCACCCGCACCAAGCATGGCGCCGACAAGGTGGTCCGCTCCCTCAACAAGGACGGTATCGCTGCCGAAGCGATCCACGGCAACAAATCACAGAACCAGCGGCAGCGCGCGCTCGAAAACTTTCGCGAAGGCCGGGTGCGCACACTGGTCGCGACCGATATCGCAGCACGCGGGATCGATGTCGACGGGATCAGCCACGTCATCAACTTCGACGTGCCGAACATTGCGGAAAGTTACGTTCACCGCATCGGCCGCACCGCGCGGGCCGGCGCCGACGGCATCGCGATCTCGCTTTGCAGCCCCGATGAGCGGCCCTACCTTCGCGACATCGAGAAGCTGATCCGGATGGCCATCCCGGCGAGCGGCGATTCACGTCCGGCCCAGCGGCCAAACCAGGCCCAGCGGCAGAACCAAGACCATCGTCGTAACGACGACCAGCGCCGGCCGGAGCCGAACCGTCAGGCCCGCAATCGCAAGCGCGGGCGGCAGGAACAGCCGCACCGGCAGCCTGCACAATCACGCAATCCCGACCCGGCCAAGCCGCGCCCGATCGCCTCGACCCAGCCGATCGCCGGCGATTTTTCCAACGTCGCCTTCATGCAATCGCGCTAAGATGGGTCGGGGAAAGGATAGCTCATGGCCAAGGAAGAACTGATCGAATTCGAAGGCGAGGTGACCGAGGAGCTCCCGGACGGAAATTTCCGGGTCAAGCTCGACAACGAACACGTGATCCTCGCCTACACCGCGGGCAAGATGCGCAAGTTCCGCATCCGGACCGGCGTCGGCGACCGCGTGACGGTCGAAATGTCGCCCTACGATCTGACGCGCGGACGCATCACCTTCCGTCACAAGTCGGCGCAGCCGACCACCGCCGCGACCGGTCAACGTCGCGCCTTGTGGCGCAAACGCGGCTGACGATTTTGCTCGTCAGGCCGCCGTCCCGCCGCGGTTCCAGCCGCGAGCCCCTTCGCCGTAGATGTCGCAGCCGCTGTCGGTGACGATGGCAGTGTCCTCGAGCTTGATGAAGCCGCGCTTGGGGTGCTGCATCGTCGTCTCTACCGAGATGACCATGCCGGCCTCGAGCGGGCGATGGGCGTCGTAATCATCGTAAGGCACCGGACCTGAGTTGGTCAGCCGCGGCGCCTCGTGGCTGACCAGGCCCATGCCGTGGCCGAGGAAGTGGATGTTGTTGTGGTACTTCGATTTCGCCTGGCGGGCCTCGGCTGAGCGGTAGATTTCGCTGCCCATGGCGCCGGCCTTGATCGGCTTGAAGGCCGCACGCTGGATTTCTTCGATGTCGCCCAGCATGTCCTGCAGCTCGGCGTCGGGCTCGCCCTGGATTGCCATCCGGCACAAGTCGCCGATGTAGCCGTGATAGTTGCCGCCGGAGTCGAGCGACAGGATGTCGCCCTCGCCCCACGCCCGCGCAGACGGTGCGCGATTGAGCGACGTGCCAGCGGTGATGAGACAATATTCGAACGTGAGCCCGCGGTTGGTTTCCTCGCGGCGCAGCGCTTCGGTCAGATCCGCCGTGGTCGCGCCGGGCTTGTGGCCGGCGATCACAGTCTTCATCGACTCGATCACCGCCTCGGAGGCGTATTTGAGCTTCTCCAACTCCTCCGGAGTCTTGATCGAGCGCATCCGCTCAAGGACGAACAGGACGTCCGTGATCTTGCTGCCGGGGAACGCATCGGACAGGACCTTGGCCGAATCCGCGGGAAGGAACGAAAGCTCGGCGCCGATCCCCGCCGTCTTGATGCTGGCTTTCCTGATGTGCTCGATCGCCCGCTGCATGGTGTCGACCGAGCCGGAGTTGTTGCACTGCTGAACCGGCGTCCAGAACGGATTGTTCTCGCGCTGGAAGTTTTCCAGGCGATGACCAAAGTAGGCCGCCTTGTCCGGCGCGCCCTTGGCATAGACCAGTACGGGCAGATAACGGCTCAGACCCATCGCGTCCATGTAGTCGAAGAAAAAGGCGCGATGGCCGCCCAGCAGGTACTGCACATTGTGCTTGGAGGTCGCGATCAGCACATCCATGCCAGCCTCGTCCATCAGCTTGTCGAGGCGAGCGGTGTCGAATGGGATGGCGGCTGGGGTTTTGACGGGCGCGTTCATGGTTTCCTCGTCGATGACAATGTCCAATGCAGAGTTTAGCGCGCGGGCGGCTCTGGTGAAAGCGACCGCGACACGAGAACTCCTCAGTTGATCGAGAGGTTCGCCTCCTTGGCGAGTTTCTTCCAGGTCTCGTATTGCCGCGAGACCAGCGCCTTCATGTCGTCCGGCGTGGTGGCGCGCGGATCGCCGCCCATCGCCTCCAGGCGGCTTTTCACCTCGGGCACGGCGAGCGCCTTGCGCACATCCGCGTTCAGTCGATCGACGATCGGCTTCGCCATGCGAGCGGGACCGGCGAGTCCGGTCCAGGAAATCACCTCAAACCCAGGGATGCCGGCTTCGTCGACGGTCGGAACGTCCGGAAAGTCCCGCCACCGCGTCCTGCCGGTCACCGCCAGCGCGCGGAATTCGCCTGATTTGATGCGCGCGCTGATCGGCCCGGTCGTGACCGCGGCGAAATCGACGTCGCCTTGCAGCAGCGCGGTCAACACGGGCGCCTCCCCGCGATAGGGCACGTGCAGGAATTTGGTGCTGGTCTGATTCGCCATCAACTCGACGGTGGTGTGCAGAATGGTGCCGATGCCGGCCGAGCCGTATTTGACGTCGCCGGGCTTGGCGCGCGCCTCGTCGAGCAATTGCTTCAGCGTCTTGAAGCGCGAGTCCGCCTTCACCGCGATCATGAACGGGTAGAAGCTGACCACCGAAATCCATGTGAAGTCGTCCACCACATTGAACTTCACGTTCTTGGCCAGCGCTCCATAAGCCGGATGCGCGCTCGGCACCATCAAGAGCGTGTAGCCATCGGGGTCGCTGCGGGCGACCGTGTCGGCCGCCAACGCGCCGGCAAGGCCCGGCTTGGCTTCGACCACGATGGATTGGCCCAGGGTTTTCTCCATCTGGTTCGCCATAATCCGCGCGATGATGTCGACGTTGCCGCCCGGTGGGAATCCCTGAACCATTTTGATGAGACGGTTCGGGTAGGCTTGTTGAGCCTGAGCAGCCCCCGCGAGCGCGGCCAGCAAAGTCAACGCAGCGATCATTATTCTCATTGTCGGAACCTCCGAAGCCACAGGCGGCCGATTTCGCGCCTCGCCATCGCTTCTTGTCAACGCGCCAAAACGCGCAGATGGAACGCGGCTCGGCATGGCCGAATTGTCCTAACGAACAGGAGCGAGAAGCGATGGCCAACAAACGAAAATCATCCCACGCCCGCCGAACAGCCAAGCGCCGTTCCACGCGGCGCTGGTCGGCGCGGGTCACGCGTGAAAGCGGCGCTGACTCTCGACAAAGGCGTATTCAGCAAGCGTAGTCCGCGTGCGATCGCGCTGTCGCTGAAACGTTCGGCCGAGCGCAGCCGCAGGCGGAAGTCCAATCCCTATCGCTCGGCGATGTCGATGCTGACGTTCTATATCAACCGCGCCGGCAAGAAGCTGCCAGCCGGACGCAAAAAGATTCTGCGCAAGGCCAAGGACGAACTGCGCGAGGCTTTTGGCGAAGCCTGAAACCCCATCGCCCCTTTCCAAGGCGTCGGCTAGACTGCCCGCAACAGGCCAGTCCAACGGCCGACGCAACTGGGGAGAACGCCATGTCCTTTCGCACCATCGCGGCCATTGCCATTGTCGGGCTGGTCGCGCCCGCCGCTGCGGTCGAGCTCAATCCGGCGGCTGTCACCTTCAAGCTGCCCGATCAAATTCCATGGAAGGCCAATCCGAACGGCGGCAACGAGAACGCCGTCCTGGCCGGCGACCCGACGAAGCCTGGCCTCTACGTCGTGATCAACAAATGGAAGGCCGGCAACCACTTCAGCCACCCGCACTTCCATCCCAACGACCGCTACATCACGGTGCTGTCCGGGACATGGTGGGTCGGCTCCGGCAACAAGTGGGATCCCGAACACTCAAGCGTCCCTATGCGGGCGGGTACTTTTGTCACGCACTTCGGCCAGCAGGTCCATTGGGACGGCGCCAAGGACGAGGATGCGGTCATCCTCATCGTCGGGGAGGGCCCGGCGACCAGCACGCCCGTCCCCGAAGAAAAATAGACCGCGCGTACGGCAAAACGACCGTACTGACGGTGAGGTTCTACGCCGGAATCTGCGCCCAGCCGGGCGGCGGCTTCTTGCCCGGATGGATGGCACCGCATTTCTTGCAGGTGCGGGCCTTCTCGTCGTTGAAGAAGGCCTCGTAGAGCGGCGGCAGGTCGCGCACCAGATGCTCGACCCTCACTTCGATGCGGTGGACCAGCGCACCGCAGTTGAAGCAGTACCATTCGAACGCGTCGTTCGGATCGTCGTCGTAGCGCTTCGGTTCGACGACGAGGCCGATCGAGCCGGCCGGCCGCTGCGGCGAATGCCGCACGTGCGGAGGCAACAGAAACACCTCACCTTCCCTGATCGGTACATCGTAGAACTTGCCGTTGTCGCCGACCTTGAGGACCATGTTGCCCCTGAGCTGGTAGAAGAACTCCTCCACCGGATCGTCGTGATAATCGGCGCGCTCGTTGGGACCGCCGACGACCTGCACGGTCATGTCGCCGTCTTCGAACACTTTCTTGTTGCCGACCGGCGGCTCGAGCAAGTGCTCGTTCTCGCTGATCCACTTCTGGAAATTGAAGGCCTTGAGCCGTCCGGTCTGCATGGCTCGCTCCCTGTCGTCAGGCCGCCGAGGATTTCTGCGTCAGCCCCGGCACTTTGAGTCCGCAGGTTTCGAGGGCGCGCCGGGTCGCCTCCTTCTCGGCGTCGGTCAACTCGAGCATCGGCCGGCGCACCCGCCCGCCGACCTGACCGATCAGCTCCTGCCAATACTTGGAATGTGCCGGCGGCTTCTCGGCGGGACGCGAACGACGAAACGCCTCTCGCAGCGGGTTGAGGCTGTCGCGAACCACCTTGGCCTTGGCCACCTCGCCGGCAAAGGCAAGATCGGTGTATTCGCGCATCCGGCGATCGGCCTTGGTCTGGTACAGGTATGGCGGCGATGAGCAAAGATAGAGCCGCCAGCCCAATTCGACGATGTTGTCGAACCACTCCTCCTCCGAGGCGGTCGACACAATCAGCTTGTCGCCGACGAGCCTGGTGAGGCGGGAATACATCTCGCGGGGGACGCTGTACTTGATGGCGACGATGTTCGGCAGTTCCGCGATCCGGGCGCAAAGCTCCGGGCTCATGAGGTAACCGGAATCCGGATGGCTCCACATCGCAATACCGATGTCGACCTGCTCGCTGATGGTCTTGTAATACTGGTAGAGAGTCTCGTCCTGCTTGTGCAGGAAGTGCAGCACCGGTGCATGCACCACGATATAGGGTGCGCCGACGGCCTGCGCGTGCCGCGCAAGTTCGATCACCGTATCCATGTTCTGATCGGAGCACGACGCGATGATGCCGGCGCGGGCGCCGATCTCGTCCACACAAATCTCGAACGAGCGCTTTCGCTCGGCGACAGACATCGAGAAGAACTCGCTCTGCTTGCCGGCGATGAACACGCCATCGATGCCGAGATCATCAACCCAATGCCTCAGGTTGCGCCGCAGGCCCTTCTCGTCCATGGAGAAGTCCTCGGCGAACGGCATCAAAGCCGCAGCCCAGATGCCTTGCATATGGGCACGGGCATAGTCCTTGGCTTCGGAGCGTCGGAATTTCATGGTCTGGCCCTTGCGTTTCTGCCGCGTGTCTTATCATGCCGGAAAGCGCGGGTCAGCGCAGCCCGGATTTATAACTGCCTGACATGCTGCAATCACATTTTCGCAACGGCTGGGTATTGGCGCCGTTTTGGTCTGGCACATTCAAAAAGCTGAGCTAAATTGGCGCCGGATGCGGCGCGGTGGTTTTTGGATTGGGGGAGATTAGGGCCATGCGGCGCGCTGCGCTGATTGCCGGAATATCGCTTGGTGCGTTGTTCAGTGTCACTACGGTCCCGGCAGGGGCGCGCACAGTTGACATCGAATCATGGTGGAGCCGCGCCGGCATCAAGTCCGGCGACCGCACCCCGGCCGGAAAATTCCAGAGTCACCGAACGAATTCTGAACGTGGCAAGCCGGCCGAGCAGACCGCACCACTGCCGGTCGGACCCTTGACGATCATCGTCTCGATCGACGCGCAACGGGCAACGTTGTTCGCCGATGGCCTGCCGGTCGCCAGCACCGCCATTTCCTCCGGCACCCGGGAGCACCCAACGCCCATGGGCGTGTTCACGGTCATTCAGAAGGACCGCTATCACGTCTCCAACCTTTACGATGCGCCGATGCCTTACATGCAACGCATCACGTGGTCAGGGTCGGCGCTGCACCAGGGCCCGCTGCCGGGCTATCCGGCATCCCACGGCTGCGTACGGCTGACCAACGAATTTGCGCAATTGCTGTGGCGGACAACCAAGCTCGGGGCGCGAGTCATCGTCACCCGCCCTACCGTGGCACCGATTGCGTTCGAAAGTCCGCGCCTTGCCCTGTTCAAGCCACGCCCCCTGCCCCCGCCGCCCTCGGAACCGCCCGCAAGCCCGCTCGTCACGTCATCGTTGGTCGAGAGCGCCGATGCCGAGCACAACTTGCCTGCGCCGTCGGCCGGTGACGCCGATGCAAAGCCCATCGACTCGCAGCCAACCGGGAATGCTCAAATCGATCAGCCGACCAAGCTCTCCGCCCCGAGCGAAAGCAGCCACGCCGAACGGCCTGCCACGACGGTGCAAACCGCAGGTCTCGTCAAGCCTGAGCTTGCCTCCCCGCGTTCGATCATTGTCGAAAGCAAGGTTGCTTCCAACGCGCCGACAACGGTACGCGAAGCCAAGCCCAAGCCCATCTCGGTGTTCGTCAGCTTGAAGGAGCACAAGCTGTATGTTCGGCAGGGTTGGCAGCCGTTGTTCGACGTGCCGGTCACAATCCATCGTCCGCAGGAACCGATCGGCACCCACGTTTTCACCGCGACGGGCACCAAGTCCGATGGCGATCTGCGCTGGACCGTTGTCTCGATCCCCAGTGGCTACAAGCATGCCGCCGCGCCAAAGCCCCTCGATCACAAACACAACGCCCGCAACGAGGCCGCGATCAAGCCGATAGAAGACGGTCCGCCGATGCCAAGCGCCGGCGGAGCGCTCGAGCGGATCGAGATCGCGCCTGAGGTTGCGGATCGGATTGCCGCGCTGATGATGCCGGGATCGTCGCTGATCGTTTCGGATAACAAACTGTCGGACGAGACCGACCAGTCCAGCGATTTTATCGTGCTGACGCGCTGATCCCGGCGATCAGGCGCTTTGTGCTGCGGCAATAGGGCGGCGGGCCTGCTGCTGGGCGCCGCGGGCGCGCTCCAGCATGAGCTGAAGCGATGCCACCTCGATACGATTGCGACCGTTCTCCTTCGCAACGTAGAGCGCTTCGTCGGCCTGGCCCAACAATGCCGGAATGTCCAACAAGCCCGCTTCGGCGATGACCATGCCCATGCTGACGGTTCCGCCGACGGTGCGGCCGTCAACCTCGAATGCAGCATCCTCGAAGGACAGGCGGATGCGCTCGGCGACAGCCAAGCCCTTGTCGCGGCTGGAATCGTAGAGCACGAAGGCGAACTCTTCGCCGCCCAGCCGGCCCACCAGATCGCACGGACCAAGCTTGGCGCACGCCGTCTCGGCGAACACCTGAAGGACGCGGTCGCCGACCGCATGGCCAAACCGGTCGTTGATCGATTTGAAGTGATCGAGATCGGCAAGCATCACGGCCACCGGTCGCGGGTCCTGTCCCTGGCGTCCGGCGAGCGCCGTCATCTCTTCCAGGAAAGCACGGCGGTTGGCGATTCCGGTCAGTGGATCGACCAACGCCGCCGTCTTGTGGCGCAGTTCAGTGCGCTCCTTGGCCATGGCGAGCAAGATGAAGGCGATGGCGATGGTGAACAGCAACGCCTCGAAGCTCAGCACCGTCAGCCACACGCTCTCGAAAACCTGGTTGGTCGGAGCCCACGGCAGCACCTGCGACAGCGGCGTGCGAAGCAGGAACAGCGTACCGTGCGCGAACAGCATGAAGATCGCAGGCCAGCGCGAGACCAGCGGTTCGCTGCGACCGCGCCAGAATTCATAAGCGGCGGCCCAGGTGTAGGCGGTGATGATGCCTGAGGACAGGAGAAACTTGGCCTCAACCGAGCCCTCGAAAAACGGCGTCCGGCTCGCGACCAACCACAACACCGCGCCGCCCACGAGATACATCGGTTCCGGCGCGCGCCCGTCGAACACCCGCGCGCCCGACCATGTCACGGCAAACGCCGTGAACAGGATTGCGTTTGCGAGATCGATCGAGATCGCATCCGGAACCGTTCCGTACATGCCGAACAACATCACGGATGCCGCCAGCAAGAGGTGCGCGCAGCCCCACCAGGCCACGGCGCGGATGCTGGAGTTCTGGATCCATGCAAACAGCAGCAGCAGCCCGAGCATGGCCTCGACGTAGATCGTGACTAGAAACAGCGTGTTGACGTCCAAGCCCATCGATCCCATCCGCGCAAAATGCGGTCGGCGCAAACCTGCCCGTCCCTGAGGCCGCTAGCTAAAGTCGGTGGCGGAAAGAATAGGTGAATGAACGTAGGCCCGGCGGGCGATTGCGCGCCTATGGTTTCTCGACCGTTGCGGCGAAACCCCGAGCTTTAGCGAACGGCTTCGCCGGCGTGGGAAACAATGCATTGAAGCCAGCCAATCAACGTGCTGCAATTACTGCAGATTTGCCTCTTTGGAGGATGCTTTTCTCGGCCGTCGCCGCGCTTGTGGTCAGCCTGCCGCTCCACTACGTTCCGCGAACTCCGCAACAGGTTGAATGACATGACCCTCCCGAATGGCCGAATTTTCGATGGCGTGGTCGACGCGATCGGCCACACCCCGTTGATCAAGCTTGAGCGAGCGTCGGCTGCGACCGGCTGCGCGATCCTTGGCAAGGCCGAGTTCATGAACCCCGGCGGGTCGGTCAAGGATCGCCCCGGCCGACAGATGATCCTGGAGGCCGAGAAGCGCGGCGAACTCAAGCCCGGCGGTCTGGTGGTCGAGGGCACCGCCGGAAACACCGGCATCGGTCTGGCGGTCGTGGCCGCCGCGCGCGGCTATCGCACCATCATCGTCATTCCGAACACCCAGAGCCAGGAAAAGAAGGACACGTTGCGGCTCGTTGGCGCCGAGCTGGTGGAAGTGCCGGCCCTGCCCTACAGCAATCCCGACAATTACCAGCACGTGGCACGCCGTCTCGCCGAGCAATTGCGCAAGACCGAAAAAAGCGGCGTGCTGTTCGCCGATCAATGGAACAACCTCGACAACCGCAAAGCTCATTTCGAAACCACCGGGCCCGAAATCTGGGAAGAGACGAAGGGTCAAGTCGACGGCTTCATCTGCGCGGTCGGCACCGGCGGCACGCTCGCCGGCACCTCGACCTATCTGCGCACCAAGAAGAGCGGCATCGTCATCGGCTGCGCCGATCCGCGGGGTGCAGCGATGTACAACCTGTTCACAACCGGCGAAGCAAAGTCGACCGAAGGCGGCTCGATTACCGAAGGCATCGGGCTTGGCCGCGTCACCGCAATCATCAAGGACATCAAGGTCGACAACGCTTATCTGATCCCGGACGAAGAGGCGGTGCCGGTGATCTTCGATCTGCTCGAGCACGAGGGCCTTTGCCTCGGCGGATCGTCGGGCATCAACGTGGCGGGCGCCATCCGTCTCGCCAAGGAAATGGGACCCGGCCACACGATTGTCACGGTGCTTGCCGATTCCGGCACGCGATATCAGTCCAAGCTGTTCAACCCGGAATTCCTCCGTTCGAAGAAGCTTCCGGTGCCTGATTGGATCGAGCGCAAGACGAACGTCGAAATCCCGTTCGAAAAGGCCTAAGTTCGGGGCCATGGCCACCGACTGCCTGTTTCGCGAGGATTCATATCTGACGGAGTGCGACGCCAGGGTCGTCGCGATTCAACCCGACGGCGGCGTCGTGCTCGACCGCACGGTGTTTTATGCGGCATCCGGCGGTCAGCCCGCCGACCGCGGCACACTGGTAACGGAAACGGGCGTCAGCACTCCTATCGCCAGCGTCGTTTTCATCGATCCGGGAAAGACCACAGTTGCCCATGTGCCAGCGCCGGGCTCCGCTCCGGTCGCGGTCGGGGACAAGGTCAAGGCCGCGATCGACTGGCCGCTGCGACACGCCCGTATGCGCATGCACACCGCGCTGCACCTTCTGTCGGCCGTGCTGCCCTACCCGGTCACCGGGGGCGCGGTGGGCGATGCCGAAAGCCGGCTCGATTTCGACATCCCGGAAGCGGGCCTCGACAAGGACGCCATCACCGCGAAGCTTGCCGAAATGATCGCGACGGATGCGCCGGTCTCAAGCCGCTGGATCACCGACGCCGAACTCGAAGCCAATTCGGGGCTGGTGAAAACCATGTCGGTGAAGCCACCGATGGGCACCGGCCAGGTTCGCCTGATCGAGATCGAGGGCTTGGATTTGCAACCGTGCGGCGGGACACACGTCCGTTCGACCGCCGAAATCGGCGCAGTGCGCGTGACGCAGATCGAGAAGAAGGGCAAACAGAACCGTCGCGTCCGCCTGGCGTTGGTCTAGGCCCGAACAGGAAAGAAGGACACCATGGCCGAAACCCGCCCGCCTGCCAGCAAGAACCTCGTCACCACGGACTGGCTTGCCGCCCGCCTGGGCGAACCGGAGATCAGCATTGTCGATGGCTCGTTCTACCTGCCGGCGCTCAAGCGCGACGCGAAGGCGGAATTTCTTGCCGGCCACATTCCGGGCGCGGTGTACTTCGACATCGACGCCATCGCCGACCACTCGACGCCGCTCCCGCACATGCTGCCGGGCACCACACAATTCTCCCATGACGTGGGAGCGCTGGGCGTCGGCAACGAAGACACCATCGTGATCTATGATGGTGCGGGCCTTGGTGGCGCGCCGCGGGTGTGGTGGACGTTCAAAATCTTCGGCGCCAAAAAGGTCTACATCCTCGATGGCGGTCTGCCGAAATGGAAAGCCGAAGGCCGGCCCGTCGAGGCCGGTAATCCCCCTCGAGCGCCGAAAAAATTCGAGGCAGAGCTCGACACCCGCGTGGTGGCCAACGTCAGCGACGTACAGATGGCATTGCTCGACAAGTCCGCCCAGGTGGTCGATGCGCGGCCCGCGAACCGTTTCAAAGGCGAAGCACCAGAGCCACGGCCGGGCTTGCGCGGCGGTCACATGCCCGGCGCCAACAACGTGCCGGTGACCGAGTTGATCGAAGATGGACGGCTGATCGCTCCGGAAAAAATCGCTCAGAAATTCGCGGCAGGCGGTGTCGATCTGGCAAAGCCGGTCATCACAAGTTGCGGCTCCGGCGTCACCGCGGCGACCTTGTGGTTCGCGCTCGATGCCATCGGCAAGCCGCCGAAGGCGCTCTACGATGGGTCCTGGTCTGAATGGGGTGGAAGGCCAGACCTTCCGGTGGAGAAGTAGAGGGGCGGACCAAGCCTGATGTGGTAGGCTTCCGCCTGAATCAAGGTGGAGGCAGCGCCATGATTTTCCGCCAGCTCTTCGATCAGACGTCCGGGACCTACTCCTATCTGCTCGCCAGCCGCCGCGGCGGCGAGGCGCTGATCATCGATCCCGTGCTGGAGAAGGTCGACCGCTATCTGGCCTTGGTAAAAGAGCTCGATTTGCACCTGGTCAAAGCGGTCGATACCCACATGCATGCCGATCACATCACCGGCCTCGGCGCGCTTCGCGACAAGACCCATTGCATCACGGTGATGGGCGAGCAGACCAAGGCCGACGTGGTTTCGATGCGCCTGGCGGACGGCGACAAGCTCACCATCGAAGGGTTGGCGCTCGATGTCATCTACACGCCGGGCCACACCGACGATTCCTACAGCTTCATCATGCCGGACCGGGTGTTCACGGGCGACACCCTGCTCATTCGCGGCACCGGCCGGACCGATTTCCAGAACGGCGATCCGCGCGCGCAATATGAATCGATCTTCGGCCGTCTGTTGAAGCTGCCCAATGAAACGATGGTCTACCCGGCGCACGACTACAAGGGCGACACCGTCTCCACCATCGGCGAGGAGAAGGCTTACAACCCGCGGCTTCAGGTGAAGTCGATGGATGAATACGTCGCGCTGATGAACAACCTGAAGCTCGCCAACCCGAAAATGATGGACGTCGCCATCCCGGCCAACATGAAGGTCGGCCTGCACCAGGAGGAGGTCGCTCGTCGCGGCTGGGCGGTGTCTGCGACGCAGGCGCTTGGTCTGCTCGGGCTGCCCGATGTGGCGCTGATCGATCTGCGCGAACGCACCGAACGCGAGCGCCATGGCACCATCCCCGGCTCGCTGCACGTCCCCTATCCCACGCTCCAGGAGACGATCGCCGGGGGCGGAATGCTGCATGAGCTTGCCAAGTCGACCAGCAAGCGGCTGCTGTTCTACTGCGCGTTCGGCGAACGCTCGGCCATGGCGGTGCAGGCCGCGCAGGACGCTGGCCTGGCATCGGCCTGCCACATCCAGGGTGGCATCGACGCCTGGAAAAAGGCCAGCGGCCCGATCGCGCATTGAACCACTCGCGCCAGCCTCGGCCATTGGCTGATGGCACGAGCCAATGGCAAGAACGCGTCAGTGCAGAATTTGGCTCAAGAACAGCTTGGTCCGCTCATGTTGCGGATGGTCGAAGAACGCCTGCGGCGTGTTGGCTTCGACGATCTGGCCCTCGTCCATGAACACGATACGGTTGGCGACCTGCCGGGCGAAGCCCATCTCGTGGGTCACCACCAGCATGGTCATGCCGTCCTCCGCCAATTGCACCATGGTATCGAGCACCTCCTTGACCATCTCCGGATCGAGCGCGGAGGTCGGCTCGTCGAACAGCATGATCTTCGGGTTCATGCAAAGCGCCCGGGCGATGGCGACGCGCTGCTGCTGGCCGCCGGAGAGCTGACCCGGATACTTGCTGGCCTGCTCGGGAATCTTGACGCGCTGCAGATAGCGCATTGCGGCCGCTTCGGCTTCTTTCTTCGGCTGCTTGCGCACCCAGATCGGGGCTAGCGTTAGATTCTCTAGCACAGTCAGATGAGGGAACAGGTTGAAGTGCTGGAACACCATGCCGACGTCGCGGCGGACCTCGTCGATCTTCTTGATGTCATCCGTCAGCTCGATGCCGCCGACCACGATCCGGCCTTTCTGGTGCTCCTCGAGCCGGTTGATGCAGCGGATCATGGTCGACTTGCCCGAGCCGGAAGGACCGCAGATCACAATCCGCTCGCCCTTGGCAACCCGCAGATTGATGTCGCGCAACACGTGGAAATCGCCATACCACTTGTGCACGCCGACCATGTCGACCGCCACACCATCAAGTGTCGTCGGCTGTGATCCTGCGCCTTCAATCGATTGCGCCATCGGCCCCCTCACCGCCTTTCGCCGACCGCAAGCCGCCGCTCGATCGTGCGGGCGTAGCGTGACATGCCGTAGCAGAACACAAGATAGAACATCGCGGCGAATACATAGCCGGTGGTGCTGGTCACCGGGGTTGCCCAATTCGGATCGACGCGGGCAGACTCGATGGTCATCAGGAAGTCGAAGATGCCGACCACAAAGACCAGGGTGGTGTCCTTGAACAGGCCGATGGTGGTGTTGACGATGTTGGGAATGGTGATCGTGAGCGCCTGGGGCAGGATCACCAGCCGCATCGATTGCCAATAGCTCAACCCGACCGCCATTGCGCCTTCGAACTGGCCCTTCGGGATTGCCTGCAGCCCCGCCCGCACCACCTCGGCCATGTAGGCTGCCGAAAACAGGGCAACGCCAACCAGCGCCCGCAGCAGTTTGTCCGGCGACCAGGTCTCCGGCACGAACAGCGGCAGCATGACGCTTGCCATGAACAGCACCGTGATCAGCGGCACACCGCGGACGAATTCGATGAACAGCACCGAAAGCAGGCGCACCGCCGGCATCCGCGAGCGGCGGCCAAGCGCCAGGACTATGCCGATCGGCAGTGACGCGACAATGCCAACCGCCGCGACCACGACGGTGACCAGAACGCCGCCCCACGACGACGTCGGCACCCGCGACAGACCCATCGAGGGAAAGCCGAGCAGCAGCACGATCGATGCGATCGGCATCACGATGAAGAAGTAGATCACGCCGATATCGCGGCGTGGCGCCTCGAGCCAAGCCATCCAGACGACGGCGACCGCGAGCAGCGCAAAGAACACGTTGACGCGCCAGCGTTCGTCGATCGGATAGAAGCCATAGATGAAAAAGTTGATGCGCTCGAACACGAAAGCCCAGCAGGCACCCATTTCGGGATGGTCGGGGCGAGCGAGACAATCGGCGCGGCCAGCGCCATCCCAGACCGCGTCGACGATCAGGAATTTCACAAGCGGCGGCAGCAGCCAAAGGACCAGCAAGACGCAGATCACGGTCAGCGCGATGTTGAGCGGGCTGGACAACAGGTTCGCCCGCAGCCAGCCCAGCGCGCCGGCATATCGGACCGGCGGCGGCAACGCCGCGACTGTCCCAGCCCGCACAAACGCCGGGCCTTCCATCAGCTTGGCGTCGGTTTGGGTGGCGATATCGCTCATCGCTCCACCAACGCGATGCGGAGGTTGTAGAGGTTCATCAGAGCCGAGGTGACGAGGCTGATGGTGAGATAGACCGCCATGGTGATGGCGATGACCTCAACTGCCTGCCCCGTCTGATTGAGGACGGTTCCGGCAAAGATCTGCACCAAGTCTGGATATCCGATGGCGACAGCCAGCGAGGAGTTCTTGGTCAGATTGAGATACTGGCTGGTCAGCGGCGGGATGATCACCCGCATCGCCTGCGGCACCACAACGAGCCGCAACGTGGCCGACGGGCGCAAGCCCAGCGAATAGGCCGCCTCGGTCTGGCCTTTGGACACCGACAGGATGCCGGCCCGCACCACCTCGGCGATAAAGGCTGCCGTGTAGATGACGAGCCCAAACAGCAACGCCATGAACTCGGGCAACACCTCGATGCCGCCCTGAATGTTGAACCGGCCGCTCTGCGGATAGCTGAACGCAATGGGAAAGCCGGAGAGCGCCAGCACAGCGAATGGCACCAGCACGACGAGTCCGAGCGTCGTCCAGAATACCGGCGCCCACTCTCCGGTGCTTTCGTGACGACGTTTGGCCCACACACGGAATGCGACGGCCGCCACGATCCCGAACGCCAGCGCAATCAATGGCCATTGCGCACCCGGTTGCGCTATCGGCTGCGGCAAAAACAGGCCACGGTTGTTGAGAAACCCGCCACCCGGAATCGCCAGGCTATCGCGAACAGCCGGCAGCGCTTTCAGCACCGCGTTGTACCAGAACAGGAGCTGCAGCAGCAGCGGGATATTGCGGATGGTCTCAACATAGAATCCGGCCATCCGGGCCACCAGCCAGTTGGTCGACAGCCGCGAGATGCCGATGATGAACCCCAGGATGGTCGCAAATACGATGCCCAGCGCTGCAACCAGCAGCGTATTCAGCAACCCGACCCAGAAGGCGCGTCCGTAGGTCGAGATGTTCGAATAGTTGATCAGCGACTGGCTGATATCGAAACCGGCGGTGTTGCTCCAAAAGCCGAAGCCGGAGGCGATCTTGGCGCGCGCCAGGTTCTCGACGGCGTTGTGGATCGCACTCCACGCCAGAAACAGCACGAGCGCGCAAAGCACCACCTGATACGCGATGCCGCGAACGCGGGGATTGTAGATCAGCGGCGGCTTCGGTCTCGGAACGTCGACCGCGGCCATGTGCTTGGCGCCGCCCCTTTTCAACGCACCGGCGGGGCGAACTGCAATCCGCCCTTGTTCCAGAGCGCGTTCAGGCCACGCGCGATCTTGAGCGGCGAGCCTTGGCCGACGTTGCGCTCGAACGCCTCGCCGTAATTGCCGACGTGCTTGATGATGCGATACGCCCAATCGTCGGTAAGGCCGAGCGCCTCGCCGTATTTGCCTTCGGTGCCGAGCAGCCGCTTGATATCCGGGTTATCCGATTTCTTCTGATCGTCGACATTGGCTTGCGTGATGCCGAACTCCTCGGCATTGACCATCGCAAAGTGCGTCCATTTCACGATATCGAACCACTGATCGTCGCCGTGACGCACCGCCGGACCGAGCGGCTCCTTCGAGATAATCTCCGGCAGGATGACGTGGTCGTTGGAGTTTGCCAGCCGCAGGCGCTCGCCGGCCAGTCCCGACGCGTCGGTGGTGTAGGCGTCGCAACGGCCGGCGTCGTAGGCCTTGATCGCTTCGGTCGCCGTCGCAAAGGTCACGGTCTTCAGCTTCATCTTGTTGGCGCGGAAGTAGTCGGCGAGGTTGAGCTCCGTGGTGGTGCCCTGCTGCACGCAGACCGCGGCATCGCCAAGTTCGAGCGCCGAATTGACCTTGAGCTGCTTTCTGACGATGAAGCCCTGACCGTCGAAATAGTTGATGGCGGCGAAGTTCAGGCCGAGCTGGGTGTCTCGCGACGACGTCCAGGTGGTGTTGCGCGCAAGCACGTCGACCTCGCCCGACTGAAGCGCCGTGAACCTGTCTTTCGCCGTCAGCGGCACGAACTTGACCTTGGTCGGATCGTTGAAGATCGCCGCGGCGAGCGCCCGGCAGAAATCAACGTCCAGACCGGTCCATCGCCCTTGTGCATCGGGAAGACCGAAGCCGGCGAGCGTCCCGTTCGAGCCGCAGTTCACGGTTCCGCGTTGCTTGATGGTGTTGAGGGTCTGCGCCGACGCCGCTGAGGCCATGAGCCCGATCGCCGCTGCCAAAGCGAGCCGCAAAACAAGGATTTTCATGGTCCAACGCTCCCAATTGGCGAAAGGCACGGAACGGGCAACGGCCGCGCCGTCCCGCAATTCCCTCTTGCTTCCCCCAGCCAATTCCATCTCAGAACGGCCCGCCATATAGGTCAAGGGGTTGTGGGATCGGCGGAGCCACCGTAAATCGATCGCGAGGGGAGGATTTCATTCAAGATGTCCACGGCTGAGGGCGGCAAGCCGCAAGAACTTCACCCCAAGCCGGACACCCCGGCTGCTCGTGGGGGACATCGGCCGTTCGCTCAGCACGGCCACTCGCCGGATATTGTTTCCATGGATGCCGTCGCCTTGTCGCGCGCGATCCACGACAAACAGGTTTCCTGTGTCGAGGTGATGAACGCCTACCTCGATCAGACCGATGCGCTCAACCCCACGGTCAATGCCATTGTCTCTCTGCAGCCGCGAGACGATCTCGTCGGGCAGGCCAAAGTCCGCGACGAGCAACTCGCGCGCGGCGAAGACCTGGGCTGGATGCACGGCCTTCCGCACGCCGTCAAAGACCTGACCGCCACCAAGGGAATCCGCACCACCCAGGGCTCGCGAATCTTCAAGAATTTCGTACCGGCGGCCGACGCCATCATGGTCGAGCGATTGAAACGCGCCGGTGCCATCATCATCGGCAAGACCAACACGCCGGAGTTCGGGCTTGGCTCGAATACATATAACGACGTGTTCGGCAAAACACTGAACGCCTACGATCAGACCAAGACCGCAGGCGGATCGAGCGGCGGCGCGGGCGTGGCGCTCGCGCTCAACATGCTGCCGGTCGCCGATGGCTCGGACCACGGCGGTTCGCTGCGCAATCCCGCGGCCTACAATAATGTCTTCGGCTTTCGCACCTCGTACGGACGCGTGCCGTCGCAAGGGCCGGACATGTTCTATACGTGGATGGGCGTGCAGGGGCCGATGGCGCGCAACGTTCCCGATCTGGCCATGTTGCTTTCCGTACAGGCTGGCTACGACGCCAGAATGCCGCTGTCGAACCGCCAGGAGCCTTCGACGTTCGCGCAAAGCCTGGAGCGCGATTTCAAAGGAACACGGATCGCATGGTCAGGGGATTTCGGCGGCTTGATCCCTTTCGAAGCCGGCGTCCTCGATTTATGCCAATCGGCTTTGAAGACTTTTAAAGACTTGGGCTGCACCGTCGAGGAGGCTTGGCCCGACTACGCGATCGAAAAAATCTTCCCGACTTGGCGGAAGCTGCGCGCCTGGCAAGCGGGGACTGCACTCAAGGACCACTATAACGATCCGCAAAAGCGGGCGTTGATGAAGCCGGAGGCGCAGTTCGAGGTCGAAAGCGGGATGAAGCTCTCAGCTTTCGAAGTCTACGATGCATCTGCTGCCCGCACCGCCTGGTATCAAGCGGTCCGGCTGTTCTTCGAGAAGTACGACTACTTCATCCTGCCGGCAGGACAGGTTTTTCCATTCGATGCCAATCTGGATTGGCCCAAGACCATCGCCGGGCGGACGATGGACACTTATCACCGATGGATGGAAATCATGATCCCGGTCACGATGGCCGTCTGTCCCGCTTTGGCGGTGCCTGCGGGCTTCGGCAGCAGTGGCCTGCCGATGGGCCTACAGATCGTGGGGCCGAACCATGGCGAGTTCGCCCTGCTCCAGCTCGCCCATGCCTACGACCAAGCGACCGGATGGGTCGAAAGGCGACCGCCCGCGTTACTTAGCAGCTAAGCCGCGACACCCTGCTTCTTTTCCCGCAACACGAAATAGAGATTGCGCAAATATACGAACACGCCAAATCCCTGACCGGCGATGAACACCGGATCGCGGCGGTACAGCGCATAAACGAAAAGCAGCAGGCCGCCGCCGATCGAACACCACCAGAACGCAACCGGGATGACGCTTCGACCGACGCGCTCGGAGGCTATCCACTGCACCAGGAACCGCGCGGTGAAGAAGGCCTGCGCGATAAATCCCAGTATCACCCACCAATCCAAATGCACGATAAACACATCGTGCAGGTAGTCTCCGACCGCGTGCGACAGATCGATCAGCATCTATTCCTCCGAGATTTCCGGCACGCGACGCCTGCGGCGGATCAACCACCACACGCCGCAAAGATCGAGGATCCCGATCCACAATCTGTCCCAGAAGCCGTAGTTCGAAACTCCGGAGTGCCGCGGGCGGTCGATGACGTCGACATATCCGATTTCGCGTCCCTCACGCCGTACCAGCGCAGGAAGAAAGCGATGCAGGCCGTCGAAATAGGGCAAGACCGACGCGATGTCGCGCGGCATCGCCTTGAGACCGCAGCCCGTATCGCGCGTGCCATCGCGCAGAATGGCGTTTCGGACTGTGTTGGCAAAGCGGGATTGGAACCGCTTAAAGCCGGACGCCTTGCGCCCGACCCGCTGACCGGCGATCAGGCCGACGCGGGGTTGTCCCTGCGCCAGGGCGTCGACAAGCTTAGGCAGATAGGCCGGGTCGTTTTGGCCGTCGCCGTCCAGGGTGACCAGAACGGACCCGCGCGCTGCTGCGATGCCGGTGCGCAGCGCCGCAGACTGACCGCATGATGTCTTGTGCCGCACCTGACGCAGCCACGGATGGACGTCTTGCAGGCGCTTGAGCTCGGCGCCGCTTTCGTCGGTCGAGCCGTCATTGACGTAGATCACTTCAAAAGCGCGCCCGCCGAGCGCGGCTGCGATTTCCGCGACCAGAGGCGCGATGTTGCCGGCCTCGTTACGGACCGGCACGATCACTGAAATGTCGGGATTTTTCCTGATGTTATCGATCATGCGCTCACAGGGCGGCAGAAGGCGCCGCAATGCCTTGCCTTCTAGGCACGCCGCAAACAAGCGGCAACAGCTTTGGTGATGCGCGAGACGCGCGGCCCGGGCATGGCGTGAGGCAGACCCTCCGTAGTGACCGTGAATGCGAGCCCTCGGACGGCAAACCAGTGGCGCACCGCCATGGCGCCGGCCGCGCCGACAATGGCCCCGGCGAGGATGTCGCTCGGAAAATGGGTCGTAACGATAATCCGGCTGATCCCGATGCCGACGGCGTAGATCCACAGGAGCGGCCTCGCCTGCGGACAGACCGAGCTAATCGCGACCAACGCCGCAAACACCGAGGTCGCATGTCCGGACGGAAGGCTCGCAAACTTCGGCTGCCAGCTGAGCGGATGATAGGACCAGACATCGACGCCATCGACCAATGGCCGGGCGCGGCCAATCAAGCGTTTCCCGACGGTGACGAGCAGGCTTGGCAGCGCTATGGCGCTGAACACAAAGCTCAATCGGACGGCCCACGCGGCCAGAACCTGGCGGGCAACACGCGGAACATCCGGTGCATTGATGGCCGCGAGCCCGAGCAGCGCAAGACCAACCGGCCACAGGAACCAGCCCGACTTGCCCAGATCGGTGAATCGGTCAGCCGCCATGCGCAAGGCGAGAGGCAAGCGAACAGCGTGCGCAACCGCCCAGGCATCGACGAACATCATGCTCGCTACGACCGGAATAGCTGCCAGCAGCGCTATGGCAGCCATTTGCGGCAAACTCGGACGCGTCACTGCGCGCCGAGGAGCGCGCTGCAGGATTGCAAGAAATGTCCGGACGTTGGCCCTGACCTGATGCCACCATCCATCAGCCGCAGCCGCCCGCGTGAAATCGCCCGCCGCGGTCATGGTGCGCCTTCGGCCCGGTAGATCGAGATCGATACGGCCCGCCCGATCGAATAATTGTAGCCCTCGAAATGCTGAGGCGGCGCGTAACGCAGCCCCAGCGCGTCGGCCCGGCGCAGAAACGCGCGCTCGTGACGGGCTTCGACCAGCGCGAAGCGGCAGCCCCCGGCGCGCAGGAACTCGGCGGCATCGGTGCCGTCCACCATTTTGGTCTCGGTGCCGACCAGGAACACCAGGCTTGGCTCCTCATATCCCGCGGTCGCGACCTGCGCGGGCGCGCAATCCGCCCGTTGGAGGATGCGAGCAATGGCCCGGCTCGGGTAGGCGGCGCTGAACTTCGGCAACAGAAGCCCGTATACGCCGAACGCGAGCAAAATCGAGGCGATCATGGCGCGCAACAGCGAGCGTTCGGCGCCGTCGGTGGCATAAAGCCGCCACGCCCATAGGCCGAACACGATTGCCGCGGCAATGAACGGCCATGCGGGCAAGCCCAAACTGTGCTCGAACATGACGAAAGCAACAAGAACACCGACGCCCAGAATGGCCGGACAAAAGAACCACCAGTTGGTGCCGCGGACGAGCCAGCGCTGCCGCGCCAAAATGTGCGGGTCGACGACGCCCGAGAGCAGGATGGCGATGGCGGGATACAGCGGCAAGACGTAATGCGGCAGCTTGGTGATGACGAGTTCCAGCACGATCCAGGCCGGAACAATCCATGCAAGCAGGAACTTCGCGCCCTTTTCGCGGCGGGCATTCCAGATGCTCGGCACAGACATCAGCGTAAGCGTCGAGCCCGGCCAGAACGTGACCCAGAACAGCGCGAAATAGGTGCCGGGCGGGGCGCCGTGGGCCTCTTGTACGGAGATCACCTTGGCGAGCAGGTCGTGGCCCACGGATTCGGCAAAAAAGCTCGATCCGGAGCGGCTGACGATGGCGAGAAACCACGGCAGCACCAGGATCGCGAGCCAGAACAGCCCCAGAACAGGCCGTAACGCCCCCACCCAGCGCACGGAACGGTCGAGCAAGACCAGGGACAACGCGCACAACCCCACGAACAAAATGATCAGCGGTCCCTTGATCAGGATGCCCGCCGCGAGCGCCGTCCAGAAGATCGCCGGCACGACGAGGCCGGACCCCGGTCGCCGCTCGCCGAGATAGACGCGGGCCATGGCGCCCATGGCGGCGACCACGGTGAGGAGAAGCATGGCGTCGGTCTTGGCAAGCCGCGCCTCGCCCCCGAGCAGGAGACAGGTCGCCATCATCAGGCCCGCCAGCACCGCGGCCCGGCGGGAGACGAAGGCGAGCGCCGTCCAGTAGGTCAGCAGCACCGCGCCGACCGCCCCGACCAGCGAGGGAATGCGGTAGAGCCAGATCGTGCGCCGCGCGTTGGTCGCACCGAGGGCCTCGGCGGTCTTTACCGTGGCGGCCTGAAGCCAGTAGATGCCGACCGGCTTCTTGTAGCGGACCTCGTCCTGGAAGCGGATATCGACGTATTCTCCGGTCTCCAGCATCTGCTTGGTCGCCTGGGCAAAGCGCGCCTCGTCGCGATCGATCGGCGGCAACTGGAAGAAGCCCGGCAGAAACGACAGCAGGGCCACCGCCACGAGGAGCCCGACCGCCCGCGCGTGCGACGACACGGCGCGGTCGATGACCGCGGTCAAGCCGTGCGTGCGAAAGGATTCCCACGCCTTATCGGTGGCGGCCGTAGACATTGCGCTTTCCCGGTGAATCGGGGCCGGACATTAGAGAAATCGTCCAGGGCGGGGAAGGACCGGCGCGCCACACCCGGGGGCCGACGATCCGGGCCTGATCCAGCGGGCTTGCCCCTGAGGCGATTAAATGTCACTACAGAGAATAGCCCCTCCTAGTAAGGGGCTTTTTCCTTAGGTAAACTGCTCTCGGTGGCGGGGCACTTTTTAACAGGAGAACTGCAGGTGGCGACAGGTACGGTGAAATGGTTCAACCCGACCAAGGGCTATGGCTTCATTCAACCGCAAGGCGGCGGTAAGGACGTGTTCGTCCATATCTCGGCTGTCGAGCGTGCGGGTTTGAGCAGCCTGAACGAGGGCGCACAAGTCGAGTACGAGATCGTCTCGAACCGCGGCAAAGAGTCGGCTGAGAACTTGAAGGTTCGATAAGCGCCACAGCTCCAAGTCGACTTGGCCCCGCCGGTGGCGGGGCTTTTTTGATTCGTGCAGCGGATGGTTGCGATCGGCACCGGTCTAAAGCGGAGTGACTTTTCTTCGAATCGTCATTCCGCTTTGGCTTCTTGTTGAGCATGACCTTTTTCCGAAAAGCGGTTTCCACTTTTCGGATCATGCTTCAGCTCGAAGCGCCGGTTGACTGCGTCGGCAACAGGGCCCGCTTTGCCGCAGCTATTCGAGCACCTCGGTGGCGCGGGCCAGCACCGTCTTTGGAATGACGAGGTCGATCAGCTTGGCGGCCCGCTGGTTGATCACCAGCTCGAATTTGTTCGGGCCCTCGACCGGAAGGTTCCCCGGCTTCTCGCCGCGCAGAATGCGATCGACGTATACAGCCGAGCGGCGCTGCAGCTCGGGGATATCCACGGCATATGAAGCAAGGCCGCCGGCGACAACGAAGTCGCGGAACGGATAGATCGCAACGATGCGCTGGCGAGAGATCAGCGAAATGATCAGCCCGCTGCGGGCCAGATTGAAAAACGTATCCGGGATGACGATAAGACCTTTGTCCGGATCCACTCCCGTGCCGCGAAGCGTTTTCTCGATCTCGGCCAGCTCCCGCACCGGAGCGGCCTCGACCTTGATCCCGAGTTCGCCGCCCACCGCCTCGAATTGCGCCCAGCGGTTGGCCAATTGCGAGCCAGGCACCGGATTGTACATCACCGTCGCATGGGTCACGCGCGGCGCCATCTCCTTGAGGAGCTTGAGCCATTGCGCGCCCAGATCGGGGACGATGTTGGTGAAGCCGGTGGCGTTGCCGCCGGGATGCTTGGCATCCTTGACGAGCCCGAGCGCCAGGGGATCGTTGACGACGTCGAACACCACCGGGATCGTGGTGGTCTCGCGCAAGACCTCGGCGGTCGCGAGCGACGTCGTGACGTGGATGACGTCGGGCTTCAACGCGATCAACTCCTGTGCGCTTTTGCGCATCCGGTCGATGTCGGGAGCCCAGCGAAGGTCCATCTGCACGTTGACGCCGTTTCGCCATCCGAGCTCGCGCAGCACCTGGATGAAACGCTTGAGCCACCGTTGGCCCTCCGGGTCGTTCCCGTTGACGCCGAACAGGATGCCGATGCGCTTCACGCGCTCTGGCGTTTGCGCCAGCGCGCCGAGCGGCCAAACGGCCGCTGCACCGCCGGCGAGCGCCATGAAGTCCCGTCGTTTCATGCAGATCTACAGCTCCCACCTCATCGTACCGGCTTGACCCGCCGTTCTGGAAGGCCCCATCCGCGGTCGCATGCCATTTACTCGACCGGTCGCGGCGATAGGATGAAGGGCACAGGGAGGACGAAATGATCGATTGCTACACGTGGACGACCGACAACGGCTACAAGCCGCGCGTCATGCTGGAGGAGACCGGCCTGCCCCACAAGATCGTGCCGGTGAATATACGGGAGAAGGCGCAGATGGCGCCGGATTTTCTCAAGATCAGCCCCGGACACAAGATTCCCGCGATCGTCGACCATGAGGGCCCGGGCGGCACGACGGTGACGCTGTGCGAGTCCGGCGCGATCCTGAAGTATCTCGGGGAGAAGTCGGGAAAGTTCTATCCGACCGAAGCCGCCGCCCGCGCCAAGGTCGACCAGTGGCTTTTCTACGGCTCCGCCACGTTCACGACGCTGGCGCAGCAGTTCGGCCATTGGGTGGTCCGCAATCCGGAGAAGGTGCCGCCGGCGCAGAAGCACTACGATGCGGTGCTGCGCGACATGCTCGGCACGCTCGATCGGCATCTTTCGTCGAACGAGTATTTTGCCGGGACTTATTCGATTGCCGACATGACGATGTATTCGGACGTGCACCTTCACGGCGTCAAGGATGTCGGCCTTGGCGAGTATCCGAACGTGAAGCGGTGGCATGATGCCATCGAGGCACGGCCCGCGGTGCAGCGCGCATGGGGACCGTTTCCGAATTAGCATTTTCCAATCAGATGGAATCGCCGTCATTGCGAGGAGCGATAGCGACGAAGCAATCCAGGACTTAGGCGTGCGGCTCTGGATTGCTTCGCTGCGCTCGCAATGACGGCTCCGCGCCCATAAGCGGCCTACGCGCGTTGCGGCGCGCTATCGGCACCCAGCCCGGCGATTGCACGCGGAACCTAAAACTATGAGGGCCGTTGGCTGGTGGGGCGTCAACCGGAGCCACACCATGAAACGCATCTGCGCGACCGCGGCGCTCGTCTTACTTTCGACCTTTGCCCAGGCTCAAACCACACCGACCACCGGCGGCATGACCCCGAATACGGGTGGCGTCACCAATCCCAGCACGCCATCCACCAGCACGTCGTCCAACACCGCGACGGTTGGAGCGCCCCCCACGACAAACCCGAGCAATTCCCAAGACCTTTCCAATCGCGGCAATCCTCAGGACCTGAATAAATCTGGCGCCAGCAATCCGCAGGATTTAACTCGCCCGGCGAAATGATTCCGACGCGGTCATCGCGAACGCCCGTTTTCGTTGTGAGCTGCGCTCGGCATTTTCCAATCAGAAGGAATCGCCGTCATTGCTGACGGTTCAACTCGGCATGCTGAAGGTTGCCGCTACTGCAGCCGCACCATGACGCTGTCGGTCGCGCCCTTGGCGTCGATCACCGTGAGCCGGACGAAGCCCGGCCCGTCCGGCTCGACGAACATGGTGCGGCGGTCGGCGCGAGCGGCCGCCGGCAGTCCGTTGACCAGCACGGTGAGCGGCTCGGTGCCGCCGGAAATCTTCAGCGCCAGCGGATCGGGCTTGCCGCCGTCCGCGGTCAGCTCAACGCGGGAATTGTTCGGCGGAAACATGATGCGAAGCGGCGGAGTCGCGCTGTCGGCCGCTGCGATTGCGCCATTCGGCCGCAGGTGGCGCAGCGGCGGCGGCAGCTTGGCGCTGGTGGCAAACAGCACGCCGTTTGGCGCGTGAGGCAGCGGCGCCGGCGGTTGGCCGAGACGCGCGAAGGCATCGAACAGGATGGGAGCGGCAGCGCTGCGGCCAATGAGGCCTGCGACCGGCGTGCCGTCCGGCCGCCCGACCCAGACACCGATGGTGTGCTTGCCATCGAAACCGACCGACCAGGCGTCGCGATAGCCGTAGGAGGTCCCGGTCTTGAACGCGATGCGGCCGCCAGCGGCATTTTCCGGCGGCGGCGTGCCGATCAGGATGTTGCCGACATACCAGGCCGCGACGGGATCGAGCAGGCGGCGCGGCGAATCTGCGGCGCTGTCCATCCGCTCATGCAGCGGCAACGCCTGGCCGCCGCGGGCAAGACCTGCATAAAGCATGGTCAGGTCTGAGAGCTTGATGCCGACGCCGCCGAGCGCCATGGCAAGGCCGGGCGCCTCGCCCTTGGGCAGAACCAACGTGGCGCCGGCCTGGGTCAGCCGCGCATCGAGGCGGTTTGCGCCGACGCCGTCCAGCAGAGCGACCGCCGGCACGTTGAGCGATTGCTGCAAGGCGCGGCGCGCCGTCACCGTGCCCTGGAAGGTGAGATCGAAATTTTCCGGCGCATAGGAGCCGTAGCGAACCCGCCGATCCTCGATCAAGGTTTCCGGGTGCGCGATGCCGTCCTCGAAGGCGAGCCCGTAGATGAAGGGCTTCAACGTCGAGCCGGGCGAGCGGAGCGCATCGGTCATATCGACCTGACCGGAGCGGCGCTCGTCGAAATAGTCGGCGGACGCGACGCGCGCCAGCACCTCGCCGGTGGCATTGTCGACCGCGAGGATCGCGACCGAGAGATTGGGGCCGAGCGCGCGGGCGCGCTTCCTGGCGAGGTCTTCCAGGCTTTCCTGGAGTGCTGCGTCGATGGTCAACCGATGCAACTTCTGCTTTGGCGCGGCGGCGATGGCTTCGTCCGCTGCGTGCGGCGCAAGCGACGGCATCGGCTTTCGCATCGTCGGCACGGCGTCGCGCTTGGCCAAGGCGATCTCGTCGGCCGGGATCGTCCCGGCCTTGGCGATGCGGTCGAGCACGCGATCGCGCGCGGCGTGGGCCATGGCCGCGGACCGGTCGGGACGACGCAGCTCCGGCGACTGCGGCAGCGCGACGAGCAGCGCCGCTTCGGCGAGCGAAAGCTTTTTCGGCTCGTGGCCGAAATAGGCAAGCGAGGCTGAGCGGATGCCTTCGAGATTGCCGCCGTAAGGCGCGAGCGTGAGATAGGCCGCGAGCACCTCATCCTTGCTGCGGCGGCGCTCGATCTCGACGGCGCGCGCGATCTGGCGAAGCTTGGCGCCGAGCGTGCGCTCGGGCCGCGGCTCAAGCAGCCGCGCCACCTGCATGGTCAAGGTCGAACCCCCGGAGATGACGCGGCCGTTGCCGAGCCACTGCCAGGCGGCGCGCAGCATCGCCTGCGGATCGACGCCGGCGTGGCTGCGGAAGCGCCGGTCCTCGTAGCCTTGCAGCATGTCGAGGAAGCGCGGATCGACATCGGCGACGGCCGCCGGCAGCCGCCAACGGCCTTCGGTGGTGGCATAGGCGCGCAGCAGCCGGCCGTTGCGGTCGAGCACCTGGGTGGAGAGCTCGACGCCGGACAGGTCCGGCGCCGGCCCGAGCGCGCGGACCCACAGTGCGCCGCCGAGCGTCGCGGCGAATACCGCGACGCCGAGACTGGCAAGCACAAGGCGGCTCCGCTTCATCGCAGGTTCACTTGCCGGCGACTTCGATGGTGCCGGTCCCCGTGCGGCCGAAGCGGTCGGGCCGGTACATGTCCTCGACATAGGCCTGCGGCACAATGTAGCGCCCGGGCGAGACCGCGCGCACGACGTAGGCCACCGCGAACACCGGCGGGTCCTTCGGACGCCGCTCGAACGCGGCGGTGAATCGCTCGTCCCGGAATTCCGAGTACACCGGCTCCTTGGCGTTCTCGATCCACGACAGCGTGCCGGTGTCGCCCGACGACACCAGATGCGGGTTGTCGATCTCGAAGCCCGCCGGCAGATAGTCGGCGACCAGCACGCGGCCGAACTGCGGATCGGGCTCGGTGATCCGGAGCACCACGACGAAGCGCTGGTTCTGCCTGGCTTGGGCGGGATCGGCGGCCTCGCCGTCGAGCGTGTAGTACAGCCGCTCGATCTTGAAGCCCTGCTCGGCCGCGGGTTCCGGCACCGTCGGTGAGCCGGAAACCGAGACCACGGCCTGCAGCGCGCCCTCGCCGGTGTTGGTCATCTTCAGCGGCTGGGCGAGCTCGCTCGCCTTGACGCTGCGGTAGAGCGCGCCCTTGACGTTGTCGCCGCCGACGTTGAGCGACACTCCGCCGGAGTCCTTGGCCATCGCGCGGGCGGCCAGCACCAGCCAGGCGTTCTCCTGGGTCGAGGTGTAGGGCGCACGCGCCCTCGCCTGCTCGATCCGCTGCACCGCCGTCGTGATGGTCGGCCGCGAGCCGCCGGCTTCGCTTGCGAGAGTCACCAGGGCCGCGGCATCGCGGAGCGTCGAGCCGTAGTCGGCGCGGCTGAACAGCTCGGTTTCCTTCGGCGGCTTGATGTCGTCGAGCGCGGCCTTGTAGGCACGCTCGGCGCGCAGCCGGTCGCCGAGCAGGCCGAGCGCCGCGGCGATCTGGGCCTTGGCGATCGGCGAGCCGAGATCGTCGAGCTTGGAGTCGGCGAGATAGCGCAGGTCGCCGAGCGGCGCGGTGCCGTTTCGCGCCAGCACATAGAGCGCGTAGGCCAGATCGCGGCCGCCGTCCTTCGACACGTCCGCCGCGGTGGCCACGATGTTGCGCAGCCGGTCGAGCGCAAGCTTGTAGGCCGTGTCCGGGATGGCGAAGCCGCGCTCGCGCGCCCGCGTCAGGAAGTCGGTGACGTAGGCATCGAGCCAGCCGTCGTCGCCGCCGACGCCCCACAGCCCGAACGAGCCGTTGGCGCCCTGGCGCGCCAGGACGCGGTCGATGGCGTCCTTGATGCGCTGGTCGACGGCGTCGTCGATCTGCAGGTGGTTGGCGCTGGCGAGCTCGTTGACATAGAGCAGCGGCATCGCCCGGCTGGTGATCTGCTCGGAGCAGCCGAACGGATATCGGTCGAGCGCCTTGAGGATCGTCGCGGCATCGAGCGCGGTCGAAACGCCGACCGACAGCGCCACCGAGCCGGTGCCCGGCACCAGATCGGCAAACAGATCGTTCGACAGCGTCAGGCTTTCGCCCTTGGCGATCGGCTTGATGGTGCGGCGGGTCAGCGTCTGCGTCGCCGGCCGCACGTTCATGGCGTAGCTGCGCTCGAGCGCGAATCCGCCAGGGCCTGCAACGGCGACACGGACGGTCGCAGCACCGGCGGCTGTCGCGGTCAGTGGCACGACGACGCGGTCGCGCTGCTTGGCACGCAATTGCACGCTCTTGGCCGCGCCTTCGCCGATGGTCACCGGCCCTTCGGCGCTGGTGGTGACGCGGTACTCGCCGGCCCCGCCCTCGACGTTGTCGAGGTCGAGGTTCATCGAACTGCGGTCGCCGGTCAGAAGAAAGCGCGGCAAGGTCGCGGTCAGCACCACCGGGTCGCGCACGGTAACGTCGCCGTTGGCGCGGCCGACCTTGTCCTTGCTCCAGGCCACCGCCATGACGCGCACGGTGCCGGCGAACGCCGGGATGTCGAACGCAACCTCGGCCTGGCCGTCACGGACCTCGACGATGCCCGAGTAGAGCGCAAGCGGCGCCTGCGTCGGCGGGCTGCCGCTCAGCGCGGCGCCCTCGTCGCCGCCGGTCCTGATCTGGCCGCGGGTGCCCTGCATGCCGTCGATCAACTGGCCGTAGAGATCGCGGATCTCGGCGGAGAGCTGGCGCTGGCCGAGATAGTAGTCGTCCGGCGCCGGCGGCTTGTAGTTGGTGAGGTTGAGGATGCCGACGTCGACCGCGGCGACCACGATGCGCGCGGTGTCGGACGAACCGAGGCCGTCGACCTTGATCGGCACGCTGAGACGGCTGTTGGGACGCAACAGCTGTGGCAGCTTCATGTCGAGCGCAAGCGTGTGCGCCTTGCGGTCGATCGAGAACCACTGCACCCCGATGGAGCGGCCGGGCATGCGCTGGGCCTGCGCATCGAGCGGACGGCGCAGCGTCGCCACCACATAGGCGCCGGTGCCCCAGTCGGAGCCGACGTTGATCGGAATGCGCGCCGTGCCGGGCTTGACGTCCTGCGTCACCGAACCGAGCAGGCGATCGCCCAGGATGTCGATGGTGACGCGGCCAGCGGCGCGCGCCGTCACCGCAACCGCGATCGCGTCGCCCGGCTTGTACTCGGGCTTGTCGAGCGCGATCTCCAGCATGTCCGGCGTATCCGCCGTCGCTTCGGTGTACCAGCCGGCATCGAACGCCACCGTTGTAGTCGGCCCGCCGGTGTCGGCGCCCGACACTTCGAGGCGGTAGCGGCCCCATTGCACCGGCGCCGAGATGCGGCCGGGCTTGCCGGTATCGACATCGATGCGGCCGTCGGCGACGCGGCGCGTCGCCTTGATCGGCTCGAACTCCCAGCGGCCGTCGCGCCGATACCACTGCCAGCGCGAGTCGATCTTGAGCAGCTCGTAACGCAAACCCTTGGCGGCGAGCATCTTGCCGTCGGGAGCAACCAGCACGACGTCGAATCCCGCGGTCTCGCCTTCGCCAAGCGAGCGGCCCGAGAACAGCGGTTTGACGCCGATCATGTTGGCGGTGGCAACAACAGGCACCGTGATCTTGCGCTCGACGGCACGGCCGCCGGCTTCCGCCATACGAACGGTGACGTTCGCTTCCAGCGGCCGCGACGACGCCGGCACCTTGTCCAGCGCGACCTCGAAGCTCGCCTGGCCCTTGTCGTCGGTCTGCGGCAGGTCCTCGAGGGTCTGCCGGCTGCTGGCCGCCTCCTCGTCGTCCTGGCCGAATCGATAGCCGGCCAGGCCGGGGCGCTCCTTGGCCGGACCGATCGCAACCTCGCCTTCAAGGTCGAGGTTGGACGCCGGCGCGCCATAGAGGAAATGACCGTCGACGGTGACGGTCGCCGGCGCCGTTTGCGAGATTTTGCCTGAGGGCGCCTTGAGATCGAACTCCAGGCGATCCGGCACATAGTCCTCAACCAGGAAAGTGGTCTCGCCGACCGCCGGCCGTTTCGGATCGGTGAAGGCGCGCACCCGCCAGGTCCCGGTCGAGGCCGCCGGGTTGATCGGCACATCGAGCGAATGGCCGCCGACGCCCTGGTCGGGCACGGCGACGCGGCGGTACTCGATGCCGTCCGGACGCTCGACCACCAGCGTCACCGGCACGTTGAGCGCGGCAAGCCCCTGCGCGTCGCGCAGCAGCGAATTGATGTGAACGGTCTCGCCGGAGCGATAGACGCCGCGCTCGGTGTAGACGAACGCATCGAGGCCGGTCGCCGCGGGACGGCCGGATACGCCACGATCGGAAAGATCGAACGCGGGACCTTTCAGATTGAGAAAGGCGTAGTCGCCCTTGGCATCGGTCGCGACCAGCATGGCCGGCGCGAGCGCGCCCTCGCCCCGCGACAGACCCGCTTCGAATTGCACGCGGCCAACAGCGTCGGTCTTCTTGGTGCCGAGAATCTCATTGCCGCGCGACATCAGGCGGACCTCGACCTCGCCCTTGGGCTCGGTCGTCGCCAGCGAATTGACGAACACGTTGACGCCGTCGCTGCCGGAATAGGCGGCAAGGCCCATGTCGGAGACGATGAACCATTGCGTCGCAAGCGAGTCGTAGTCGTCGCCGGGCGTGTCCTTGGCCACAGCCGTCATCACATAGACGCCGGGGGCCAGATCGCCGACCGCCTGGTCGACCGGGAAGGCCGTGGTGATATCGGCATTCAGCGTCTGCTCGACGGCAAGCTCGCCATTCCAGACCTTGATGGCGCGGGTGTCGGTCAGCCGCTCGATCTCGTAGGGGCTGAGGTTGCGCTGGAAGTCGCGGCCCAGCACGGTGTCGATCAGGTTGCGGTCGCTGATGCGATAGATCGCGATGCTCACCGCCTTGGTGTTGACGCTGACCACCGGAATGCCGCGCTGGCCGGTGCGCGGCAGCACATAGGCCTTGCCGGCGAAACGGGCGAACGGCTTGCGGTCGCGCACATAGATCGTCAGGTCGGCCGACTTCGACAGCGTCTCCTTGACGGTGGACGGCAGGCCGGCGCGCAGCGTCACGTTATAGCGCTCGCCATGCTTGAGGCCTTCGACGCAGAGCTGCTTGTCCTCGGCCGACAGCGCCGGCTTGTCCATGCCGGCGACGGCAACGAACGGCGAGAAGTCGGTGCGCTTGGCCGGCAGCTCTTCGGAGAACTGCAGGCAGGCGCGCGGCGAAGCGGCATCGGCGTCGACCGAATAGTCGAGCAGACGGAAGCCGTGGTCCTCTCGCATCTTTTCGTAGAAGGCGCGGACATCGGCGACCTCGCGGAGATCCAACGACAGACGGGTCGCATCGAGCGCCGGCCGCCAGATGTGGCGGTCGCTGAAGCTGCGCCCGATCAGCAGCAGCGCATCGGCCTCCTCGCCGCGGTTGCTGGCACGTTGATAGGCGATGTAGGCCGCGGCGGCCGCGCGCTCGAGCGCTTCGCTCTTCTCGCGGTCGTTGTACGGCAGCGTCTGCATGATGGCGCGCGCGAGCTTGAGCCAGCCCGCGCCCTCCGACGGCGCCACCGCGACGATCTGGCCGACCAGATCGATGGCCTTGGACAGCTGATTGCGCTGGAAGGCGAGATCGGCGTCGCGCCGCAACTGGGCCAGCGGCGTCGACACCTGGCCGGCATCGCTCTTGACCTGGGCCTCGAGCTTGATCGCGGCCTCGGCGAGATCAGACCGCTGGAACGCCTTGTCGGCGGCGTGAGATGAAATGGAACCGGAGACAATCGACGCAAAGGTAGCGAGCGCGGCGAACAGGCCGACGCGGGCGGACGCGAGCATGGCTTTGATCCTCCTCCCCCTCGGCGGAAATTTCCAAGGGGCGACATATCCAAGCACAATCCTGAATCGTGTCCAGGTCGTGACCAAGCCGCGGCGAAGCGTTGTCGGCCCAAAAGACTGCCTTATCCGCTTGATCGGCCACCCATGCGGGCTTTTGGATGCCCGCCTGCCTCGCCGCGCTGCACACAGGCGGCTTTGCGGCGCGGCGCCGGGCGGGCTCAATCAACGGCGGGCCCCGTAGCTCAGTTGGATACCGTAGGGGCAAGCACGGAGAGATGTTGGCCTATTATCGCTATGTCCCGAGCACCTACGAGGCGTTAAATGAAAGGATGCAGGCCGCGTGAAAACGAAAGAGGCCGCGTCAGTTGTGGCCTAGATGTCGGTTGAATTGTAGCTTCCGCACTTTGTGCAGTGGATCAGCAGATTGTTGATCTGTCCCGGCTCGGCGTGCATCAAAACCGTGCCACAATGCCCACAGCAATAATCGACGGTATGTGTGCTGGCGATTATGACGGGCGGGGCCGTTACGACCGCACCAAGTTTAGGGGCTTCAATCAGCTTAAGGCTGACGCGCGAATGCGGGGGCTTCTGATGCTCGCTCATGGAACACTCCCGTTACAGGCGGGAGCGTTACAGGGCTCTCAGCCACCGGCGCCTGGGCCTGGGGCCGTTGCCGGTGATGTGTCTTATGTGGGGTGGTGGCCTTATGTAGTCGAGTGTCGAAAGACATTGCTCGTGGAAAGCCACAGCGGTTTTCAAAGTACGCGCGACGGGGAATTAGGACACTAATTTTCTGGCGTGATCGTCGGCCGAAGGCCCGTGATCAATGCCGCTCGTCGGAATCCGGCTGGCCGGTGCCCTTGTCCGTGACCTGATCGTCAAAGTTCTGCTCTGCGACGCGTCGCCCGGGCCCACGAATAAGGCTCAGCCAGCCTTGGACGACTCGAAGCCATGACTCGCGGTCGAGCGGACTTTTGGCCTTGTCAGCCATCTGCTGGGCGTCGCTCGCCTGTTTGCGGTACTCGTCGTCACGATCCATGGACGACAATGCTATCAAGCCAGCGTTGTTCGAAAGTTAAAACGACAACTGGCGCCGACCTAGCTGGGCAAGATTATCCAACATGCGGCACCGAATGAGACCGCGAGCATCATGCTGACGAGTGCCCAAGGCACTACGATGCTGTCGAAGATACCTGTGGTCAGTGTGAATTGCTTTTCAGTCACGACACACCCCTCCTGTTTACAGGCGGGAGCCAACACGCTCTCAGTCACCGACGCCTGACAGAACCCGCCGGTGATGGAACTAGCGTTACCCAACGCGAGTCCGAGGTCTGGTCAGAACGGCACACTTTCAAAGTAGGCCACTGATGTTTTCAAAATCCGCAAATAGACCTCAGCCAGGTCGCGGATTTGGCCCCCAAAGGCGGTAAACGGGCCTGGGAGACACGAACGGGTTAAGGGCCGTTTTCCACCGCCAAACATGCCTACAGCCGTCCTGGCGCCAATATGGTAATTACCCTCTGGCGAGTGCGGTTGGAGTACCCAGAAAGTACCCGACGTTTCAAAAAACCGCATGGCCCCGTAGCTCAGTTGGATAGAGCATCAGCCTTCTAAGCTGAGGGTCGCTGGTTCGAATCCAGCCGGGGTCGCCAGATTTTTCAATGATTTAGAATGGCCCACCAGGTGGAGGAAGCGGCAGGATCACCAAAATGATGAAGCAAGTCTGCCGTATGCCTCCGCCAACGGCGTCTCGATCCCGGCGGTGACAGCTTATGGGCTACGTCGCAAGCATCGTCATCCCGCTGCGCCGGCAGGTCGACCAATACCTGGATCAGTGCGTCAGGTCAGCCCTTGCGCAGACCGTACCGACCGAAGTGATCGTGGTGCGCTCGGATGTGACGCCGCCTTCCAATCTTGCATTGCTGGAGCGATTGCAACGAGAGCACGCGCAATTGTCGGTGGTGCCACGCCGAAAGTCCGGAAACTTCCCCAATGCCCTCAATGTCGGTATCGAATGCGCGCAGACTGCTCGCGTCGGATTTTTGCTGTCGGACGATTGGCTGAGCACCGAAGCGGTCGCCGAATGCCTCGGTGAAACCGCCGATATCGTGTCGACCAGCATGACTTTCTATTTTCCAGACGGCCGGATCAACCATGCCGCGTCCAGGATGCGCACGATGGCACAGTTTCTGTCGCGTCCAACGTTGGAGGAGAAGGCCATCGATGTCGGGTATTTCATGCTTTTCCAGAGAGAGCTGGCCGCCCGCATCGGGCTCGATGAGACGCTCGGCAACTATCCAGGCATCGACGACTATGATTTTGTCTGGACGCTACTCGAGCATGGAGCCACGGTCGCCTTCGTCGAGAAGCGCCTCTACCACTATCGCGACCACGATGGTGAGCGGCTGACGCTGGCCGACCCTGAACAGGCGATCCGTAATCTCGAAAAAATCCTCAAGAAGCATGGAATCGTCGGCGAGGAGGCTGAAAAACTCATCAAGCGATATGCCCGATGGTTCGGCAGACCGGTTTACCAGGTGATGGGCCTCGGCTGACCGGGCCGAGCCCGAGGCTTGCCCTATCATCCGGATGACGACGCCGTGGCCGTCATCGCCTCCATGTAGGCTTCCTCGAACCAGGCGATGCGCTGCTCGTGGCGCGAAAGAAGCGGCGAGCCGCTCATCTGAGCGGCATAGGCCTGCATGCGTTCGCAGGTGCGGTGATCCTCGGCGAGCGTCTTCGACCAGTAGTGGCGCATCGCCAGCGGCTCCCACGGCTCGACCATCCGCCGCAACAGGCCGGCGCGCCAGTCGCCGTCCGTGTGCGGGAATGGCGAGTGGAAGCTCCAGCCGCGCATCAGCGTGCGGTCATGAGCGAGCGGCAGATACTGCTGCAGCACGACGTACCAGGAGCGCGCCGCCCAGACCTGGGCGGCCACGAGGTTCGGAAAAAACTGCATGACCCGGTAGTCGGCCGGCCGGTAGCCACCGTCGCGGCACTGCTCGGCCATGCGCTCGACGGACGAGCTTTCCAAGAACGCGCTGTGCCAGCCGAACCGCGAGTAGTGCACGGTGTCGGGGGCAAGGTAGCCCTGCTTGCCGAACGTGTCCGGATGCACCGCGACGATGTGGTATTCCTCGAGCGTGATGTGGAAGCAGAGCTTCCAGTTCGCCGCCACCTCGCGTTCGATGACGGAGGGACGAGCCGGCCGGCCGAACATCGCGTTCAGGATGGCGAAGCCATCGCCGAGAAATTGCTCGAGCGACGGCCTGGCGTCGGGTTTGGGAAAGCGGCCGAACACCAGGATGCCGCAGGTCGCGATCTCGATCGGGTTGAGGCGGGCGTCCAGCTCACGCGGGGTGCAGCCGAACATCTCCTGGCACTTCGGGATGCCGACGGCGCGGCCCTCGGCGTCGTACTGCCAGTGATGGAAGCCGCAGCGGACGACGCCGTTGCCCTGCTCCTCGGTCCGCAGCGGGTAGAAGCGATGCGCGCAGCGGTTCTCGAAGCCGCGCAAGGTGTCGCCGAAGCGCTGCACGAACACCGAGCGGCCGCCGAGCGTGGCGCGGAACCAGTCGCCGTCGTGGGAGAGGCCGGTGGTGAGGCCGAGAAGGGTCCAGACCTGGGCGAGCCTCTCCTGCTCCTGTGCAAACGCCGCGGGGTCGGTCAGCGGGCGCGCCCAGGATGCAGCGATGGTCTGCGGCATCGCCGTCCGGACCGACGCTACGGATAGCCCGGAAACGTGCCGTGCGAGCCGAAGCCCCAGTAGCTGCGCAGCGTATCCTTCGGCCAGACCTTGGGCACCTGCGGCCGGTCCTGGTGCCAGGGGCGAGGATCGAAATAGCCGAGCGCCTCGTTGGTCATCTGGTCCATCTCGCAATAAAGCTCGACGCGGATGTAGTCCGGGTCGCGGTGATAGGCGGCGATGTTGTGGCCGATGATGTGGCGGAGCGGTCCCCACACCAGATGCACGCCCTTGCGCGCCATGAAATCGCCGGCGCGATGCAGCTCCGACCAGTCCCGCACCTCGAACGCGATGTGGTGAAGCTGCGGCTTCTCGTTGTAGACGAAGTTGACGGTGTGATGATCGACGCCGCAGCGCAGGAACGCGAAATAGTCGCCGTGCCAGTCGGAGACGCGGAAGCCGAGCACGTCGGTGTAGAACTTCACCGTCTTCTGCACGTCATCGACGCGGTGCGCGATGTGGCCGAGCTTGAGCGGCGTGATCGCGGTCTGCGCGCCGTCGTCCTTGGCAAAGGTGTAATCGGAATAAAGCTCGATCACCGTCCCCTTGACGTCGGTGAACACCAGCGCACGGGCAGCGCACGGCGAAACGCCGTTGCGCAGCTCGCTTTTGATGCCGTGCTCCGAGAGCTCCTTGGCGTAGGCCGTGAAATCCGCGTCGGGCGCGACCTGGAACGACAGCCGCGTCAATGTCGCGGCGTCGCCGCGCTCGAGCGCGATCGCCTCAAGGCCGGTGCGGGTGGCGAGAAAAGCACGGTCCGTGTCGCGCTCGGTGACGATGAAGCCGAGCACGTCGGAGTAGTACGCCACCTGCCGTTCGAGATCGGGGGTTGAAAGGGTGGCGTGGCCAGCGCGGAGAACCTTGATCATGACAACCTCGGACTACATCTGATGCGCCCGCACCTGGATCTTGAGCTCGCCCAGCTGCGGCGCCGACTTCAGGCTGATCCAGTCGCCGGGCTTGACCGGGCCGACGCCTTCCGGCGTGCCGGTGTAGTACAGGTCGCCGGGATAGAGCGTGTAGAACTTCGAAGCAAACTCGATCAGCTTCGGAATGTCGAAGATCAGGAAGCTGGTGTTGCTCTCCTGCCGCTTCTCCTGGTTGACGTGCAGGTTGAAGTCGACGTTGGCGGCATCGGGCAATTCGTCGGCGGTGATCATCCAGGGGCCGAGCACGGTGTAGCCGTCGATCGACTTGCGGAAGCTTCGGTCCTCGCCACCGCGCGCGGTCATGTCGAGGCCGAGCGAATAGCCGGCGATGTAGTCCCAGGCCTTCTCCTTCGGGATGTCGGAGCCCTGCTTGCCGATGATCACCACCAGCTCGGCCTCATGATCGTTGCGGCGATCGGGAAACCGCATCGGGATGCCCTCCGATGGGCCGACCAGCGAGGTGTTGGACTTGAGGAAGATGCCGGCCTTTTCGATATCCGGCGAGAAGCGCGACAGCCCCGGGATGGTGTCGCGGAACTTCTGCATCTCTTCGATGTGCTTGCCGTAGTTGGTCGGTGCAGCCATGATTTTGGGCGGGCGCGCGACCGGCGGCAACAGCTTAACCGATGCGATCGGCTTGCCGGGCGCGGACTTCGCCATCTGCTCGAGCTTGCTGCGCCACGCCGGCAATGCCGCCACCACCGGATCGACCTTCGCCGTGTAGGGCGTCGAATTCCTGATCTCGGTCTGCGCCTGCGTCACATCGTGGACCTGGTCCCCGATCACAACGCCAAGGCGGTCGTCGTCGTAGCGGCAAAGCTTCATTGCTGGTCTCCCACGGAACGTCGTTTTCTTGGATGCCTCAAGCTTAGCGCGGACCGGAGCGGTCTTGGAATGGCCGCCAGGGCCGTCAAATCACCATGTCGCGGTTGTTCGGCAGGCCGAACAGCATGGAGCCGTAGCTGCGCCCGGCCTGCTCGAACTGGTTTGAGACGTGCTGCCGGCCGACCGCGATGTCGTTGAAGATGCGGCCGAACGGCAATTCGGCGGCGATGCCGGCGGTGCCGGCAGCGTTGAACAGCCGGGCCGCAAGCTGACTGCATCGCTCCGCCACCCAGCCGTTATGGAATTTGTATTCGACGCGCAATTCCAGCGGCGGCACCTCGCCGCGCTCGGCATAGCCTTCGAGCACATGGAAGTTGCGGTGCAGGATGGTCTTCATCTCGTCGATCGCCGTTTTCACCTCAGCGACGAGGAGCTGGTTCATCGGGTCCTCGGACGACTTGTTGCCGTAGAGCCGCTGGGTGCGGCCCTTGGCGTGGTCCAGGAAGGCATCGAGCATGGCCTGAAGTGCGCCGATCGCGCCGGTCGAGACCCCGCGGAAGAACACCTGACCGAACGGCAGCCGATAAAGCGGCGCGGTGTTGACCGCCTGACCCGGCGCGACGCAGCGGAAGTTGTCGGCGTATTTCAATGTGCGGTAGTCCGGCACGAAAGCATCCTTGATGAGGATGTCGTTGCTGCCGGTGGCCTTCAGTCCAGGCACGTGCCAGGTGTCGACGATCTCGTAGTCGCTGCGCGGCACGAAGAAGATGCGCCGGTCGTCGCCCGGGCCTTCGACCACGCCGCCGACGTAGGCCCACTGGCAGTGCTCGCTGCCGCTGGCGTATTTCCAGTGGCCGCTGAGGCGGAAGCCGCCGGGAACCGCCTTCGCGATACCGACCGGCATCAGCGAGGAGCACATCAGCACGCTGTTGTCCTTGCCCCAGATGTCCTGGGCGGCGCGATCGTCGAACAGCGCCATCGACCAGGGGTGCACGCCGACCACGCCGTAAACCCAGGCCACCGACATGTCGCCCTCGCCGAGCGCCATCTGCACGTCGAAGTAAGTGACGATGTCGAGCTCGTAGCCGCCCCAGCGCCTGGGCTGAAGCACCTTGAACAGGCCGGCCGCCTGCATGTCGGCGATGGTTTCGCGCGGAATGCAGCGCTCGCGCTCGCCTTGCACGGCGCGAGCTTTCAGGGCCGGGATCAGCGCGCGGGCCCGCGCCACCATTTCCGCCGAGGTCGGCGACTTGGCCGTATCGAGCACGCTTTTACTTTTCCAGTTCTACGGTCTTGAAGTCGCCGGGCAGCACGATCTCCAGCATCTCGCAGCCGTCCGAATAGTCCAGCACCTTGTGCACGATCCCCTGCGGCTGCAGCCAGCAGTCGCCGGCTTTCATGGTGTGCACGCCGTGGCCTTCCATCTGCGTGGTGACAGTGCCCTTGAGCACGTAGATCATCTGGAATTCCGTGTCGTGCGAGTGGTTCTTCGACACCACCTTCGGGTCGCACTTGCCGACGAAGCGGACGACATGGGCCACCGCCATGCCCTGGGTGGCATCCTTGATGCCGAGATCGCGATAAAGCGCATAGGTCCGCAGGCCGTCGGCCTTGAAATCCGCCGGGTTGAGGTGGTTGGCGACGAATTTGTGCAGACGGCTCGCCTTCACGGCGCCGGGCTTTGCCGTTGGGCGCAGCGGACTGCGGCGCACTTCGGCCTTCTTCGCCCGTGTCCTGACCTTCGATCGTGCCGTTGCCATGAGTTCCTCCCGCGTCGAATTGTTTTCATGCTGCCTTGGGCGCGATCCAGCGGCAAGCGCCGGGAGGGTCTTTTTTCGCGCGGGCCTCCATGCGATCAAGGCGCGGGAGAGACACGCCATGAAGGCCATCCGCTTCGACAAGAACGGCGGTCCGGAGGTTCTGCGCTGGGTCGACGTGCCGCTGCCCGAACCCGGGCCAGGGGAGGTTCGCATCCGTCACACCGCGGTCGCGCTCAACTTCCGCGACATATTGGTGCGGCGCGGCCAGCATGCGGTGAAGGCTTTCCCGTCGGGGATCGGCACCGAAAGCGCAGGCGTGATCGACGCCATCGGTCAGGGCGTCACCGAATTTGCGATCGGCGATCGGGTCGCCTGCGTGGCGCGCCCCGATAACGCCTGCGCGGAGGCGCGTGTCGTACCGGCGGCGCGGACCGTAAAGCTGCCGCCCAATATCGACGAGCGCACAGCCGCCTCGATGATGGTGCGCGGCATGACGGCGCGCTATCTGCTCCGCGCCACGTACAAGGTGAAGTCCGGCGACACCATCGTGATCCATGCCGCGGCCGGCGGCGTCGGCCAGATCGTCAGCCAATGGGCCAAGCATCTCGGCGCCACCGTGATCGGCACCGTCGGCAGCGACGACAAGGCCGCGGTCGCTCGCGCGCATGGCTGCGACCATGTGCTGCGCTACGACAATTTCGACCGGCAGGTGCGCGAACTCACCAAGGGCCGCGGCGTGCCCGTGGTCTATGACTCGGTCGGCAAAGTCACGTTCGAAGGCTCGCTGCGGTCGCTCGCGCCGCGCGGAATCCTTGCCTCGTTCGGCGAATCCTCAGGCGATCCGCCGCTGGTCTCGGTGCGCGAGTTGGGCAACATGGGATCGCTGTTTGTCAGCCATCCGAGCCTGATCCACTACACCGAAACGCGCGCCGACCTGCTCGAAACCGCGAACGACCTGTTCGATATGGTCGGCAGCGGCACGATCAGGATCGACATCAACCACGAGTATCCATTGCGCGAAGCGGCGACGGCGCACCGCGACGTCGAGGCGCGAAAGACCACCGGCTCGGTGGTGCTGATCCCGTAAGGTCGAAGCGAATGCCGCCATCCACCCGCCAGCAATTCCGCGCAGCGCTCGTGCCCGGCGCAGCGCTGCTTCTTCCCGGCGTCGCCAATGCGCTCGCAGCCCGCGTCGTCGCCGACTGCGGTTTTGCCGCGGCCTATGTCACCGGCGCCGGCATCGCCAACACCACTCTCGGCATTCCGGACAACGGCCTGGTGACGATGACCGAGCTGCTCGACCACGTCGTCGCGATCCGCGCGGTGTTTCCCGGCATGCTGATGGTCGATGCCGACACCGGCTTCGGCAATGCGCTGAACATGCAGCGCACAATCCGGGTGCTGGAGCGCGCCGGCGCCGATGCCGTCCAGATCGAGGACCAGGTGTTCCCCAAGCGCTGCGGCCATTTCGAGGGCAAGGAGGTCATCCCGGCCGACGAGATGGTGCAGAAGATCAAGGCCGCGGTGGATGCCCGCACCGATCCCGATCTCCTGATCGTGGCGCGCACCGACGCCATCGCGGTCGAGGGCTTCAACGCGGCGATGGACCGCGCTCACGCGTTTCAGGAGGCTGGCGCCGACATAGGCTTTGTCGAGGCGCCGACCGATCCCGAGCAGATGGCGGCGATCGGCCGGCTGCCGTGGCCGCAGCTCGCCAATATCGTGATCGGCGGCAAGACGCCGGAGCGCTCCAACGACGAGATGAAAAAGCTCGGCTTTGCCGGGGTGATCTACGCCAACACCGCGTTGCAGGCGGCTGTGCTCGGCATGCAGCGGGCGCTTAGCCATCTGCATCAGAACGGCGAGGTCGGTAAGGCTGCCGATCAACTAGCGACCTTTGCTGAGCGGCAGCGGCTGGTTGATATCGGCGCGTTCCAGGCGATGGAGCGCAAGTACAGATGACCGTGCGCGTGCCCGTGCTGATCGTCGGCGGCGGGCCGGTGGGCCTGGCGCTCGCCGGTGAGCTTGGCTGGCGCGGCGTGCCCTGCACGCTGATCGAGAAGACCGACGGCTCCATTGAGCAGCCGAAGATGGATCTCGTCGGCATCCGCACCATGGAGTTCTGCCGGCGCTGGGGCATCCTCGACTGGGTGCGGGACGCGCCCTACCCGCTCGATTATCCGCAGGACTACATCTACATCACCGCGCTCAACGGCTTCGAGCTGGCGCGCGAGCCGTTTCCGGGCCGGGGCTTTGAGGAAATCCCGCAGGAGAGCCCGCAGAACCGGCAGCGCGTGCCGCAGGACATGTTCGATCCGATCCTGCGGCGGTTCGCCGAGCGCTCGGGGCTGGCGACGCTGCGGTACAATTGCGAACTGGTGTCGCTGACCGAAACGCCGGACGGCGTGCGGGCGGAGATCAAGACCGCGGCCCGCACGGAAACCATCGAAGCGGACTATGCGATCGGCGCCGATGGCGGCGGCAGCACGGTGCGCGAACAGCTCGGCATCGGCATGAGCGGCAACCCGGCGCTGACCTACACCACCAACGTGATGTTCCGCTGCCCGGACTTTTCGGCGCTGCACGACAAGGGCCAGGGCTACCGCTTCATCTTCATCGGGCCGGAGGGCGTCTGGCTGACCATCGTCGCGGTCAACGGCGGCGACCGTTTCCGCATGTCGATTGTCGGCACCCCGCAGAAGATCGGCCACACCGAGGACGACATCCGCGGCGCGCTCACGCGGGCAATGGGGCGTGAGTTCGACTACGACATCCTGTCGGTGATGCGCTGGGTACGCCGCGAACTGGTCGCGGACCGCTACGGCACCGAGCGGATTTTCCTTGCCGGCGACGCGGCGCACCTGATGTCGCCGACCGGCGGGTTCGGCATGAACACCGGGATCGGCGACGCGGTCGACCTCGGCTGGAAGCTCGAAGCGGTGCACAAGGGCTGGGGCGGCGCGGGTCTGCTCGCGTCCTACGAAGCCGAGCGCCGGCCGGTCGGGCTGCGCAATGTCGCCGAAGCGAGCCGCAACCTGCGCCGCATGCTGTCGACGCGCGAGCGATTGCCGGGACCGGAGATTTTCCAGCCGGGCGCGGCGAGCGATGCTGCGCGCAAGGATTACGGCGAATGGTTCGCCGCGATCATGCGCCACGAATGGTTCGCCAATGGCATCATGCTCGGCTACCGCTACGACGACTCGCCGATCGTTGCGCCGGACGGCACGCCGGCGCCGCCCGACCTGTCGCATCCTTATACGCAGACCGCCCGGCCCGGCGCCCGCGCGCCGCACGTCTGGCTCAACGACGGGCGCTCCACGCTCGACCTGTTCGGCCGCGGCTTCGCGCTGCTGCGGGTTGGCGATGCGCCTTCGGGCGCGGCCATCGAGCAATCAGCGAAGATGCGCGGCGTGCCGCTGACCGTGGTCGAACTGAATGAACCCGGGGTGCTCGCCGCCTATCAGCGCCGGCTGGTGCTGGTGCGGCCCGACGGCCACGTCGCCTGGCGCGCCGACGAGGAGCCCGCCAATGCACTTGCGCTGATCGACACCGTTCGCGGACAATCCATCCAACACGCCAAACAACGTCAGGGACAGACATCATGACCGACAAACTGCGCGAGAAGCTGATCAACGGCGGCCGCGTCCTCGTCGACGAGGGCCAGGGCGACTACGTCTGGGGCCATATCTCGGTGCGACTGCCGGACAACCCCAACCGCTTCCTGATGAAGCCCGGCTGCGTCGGCGTCGAGGAGATGACCGAGGACAACATCATCACCGTCGACATCGAGGGCGAGAAGGTGTCCGGCGACTGGCCGCGTCACAACGAGGTCTATATCCATTCCGAGGTGCTTCGGGCGCGGCCCGACGTCAACTGCGTGATCCACACCCATCCCGAGCATGCCATCGCCTTCTCCTCGCTCGGCAAGGAGCTGTCGCCGATGAGCAACGACGGCACCATGTTCTCGGCCGGCGTGCCGATCTTTTCCGAGACCACGGATTTGATCGTCGACCAGAAGCGCGGCAAGGCGGTCGCCAAGACGCTGGGCGACAGGGGCGCGCTGATCCTGCGCAACCACGGCATCGTCACGGCGGGCTCGACCATCGAGCACGCGGTGTTCCTGGCGATCAAGCTCGAACGCGCCTGCCGCATCCAGATGCTCGCCGAACAAGCCGGCGGCCCGAAGCTTTTCGTCAAGGAGGAAGAGCTTGCCGCCAAGCGCAGCCGCACCAACCGCGGCGACAGCCAGGGCAACGCCTTCAGCTACCTGGTGCGGCGCTGGCACCTGCGCTGCGGCTGCCAGGTGCCGCGCGAGTACCAGGCCTCGCTCGATAACTTCGACCGCAGCGGCTACAAGGGCAGCTAGCTTTTCACCACGGCAGCTTTGGGTTGAACTTGAAGTCCAGCCCGACGCCGCCGACGAGCTTGTCGAAGCTCTTGCCGGCGATATTGGAATCGCGGGTCTCGTAGCCGGCGACGGCGAGGAAGCTGACGTTCTCGGTGAACTGGTAGCGCAAGCCCGACACGATCGAGAGCGTGAGATCGTGCCGGCCGGATTCGTCGCCGACATACGCGGCGTAGCGGATGCGCGGCTTGACGACCCACCACCACGAGCCGATCAGCCGCTGCTCGACCTCGGTGCGAAAGCTGTAGGTGTAGCGGCTGACATCGAAGCCGTCGTCAGCGCGGACGGTGCCGACGAGCTCCGGCGTGATCCGAAGATCGCGATTGGGCCTGAATTCGTAACGGGCGAAGATGTTGACGTCGTTGGCGATCATGTTCGGCGGGCCAAAGACGCCGTCATAGTAGTAGCTGTGCTCGACGCTGACGCCGGTCGAGAGCGACCCCCAAGACTTCACCAGGTTGGCGCCGAAGCTGGCCACGGTGTTGGCGCTGTCGCGGAAGCTGCCGAGCGGGTCGTGGCCGCCGTTGGCGAACACCGACGTGCGCAGATCAGGCTCGATCCAATGGCTGGCGCGCACAGCGAGGTATGGTTCGGCGATCCAGGATTCCTGGCGGGTGCCGCTTCGCCTGGTCTCGACGTATTGCACCGGCAACGAACCTTCGACGGTCATCTCCACCGGCGGCGCGGCGGGCTCAGCCGCCACCGCGACAACCGGCGCAAGGGCCGTCGCAGCGGCCAACGCCGCCCGTATGGTCGCTGCAACAGCCAACCGATCCCACAACGGATTCGGCAGCCGGCGCGAACCAAACGCGCCGCCGGGCTGCTGATGAAAGACAACGCGGTGAAAACATCGCCCCGCGGCAGCACGGCCGCGCACCGGGTGACGCTGGAGCGCGAATCGTTAACGGGGCGTTAACCGCCCGCGCCACGGCGCGGCTCGGCGCCATGCTTGCGAGGCCGACGGCTTCTCAATAGCGTTTCGACAGCCAGCCAAAGGGAGGCAAACATGGCATTTCAAGTCCGCCGCATCATCACCGGACACGACAACAACGGCAAAGCGGTCGCCCAGATCGACGAAATCGTCAGCAACGTGCGCGAAGGCCGGCCCGGCGCCATGGCCCATGCCATCTGGACCACCGAAGGTTTTCCGGCGAACAACGACGGCCAGGACGACGCTGGCAAGCGCCCGGTCCAGACCACGCTGCCCGGCGGCACCATCTTCCGCGTCATCGAGTTCAAGCCGGGCGTGCAGGCGCGCAATCATCGCACCGACTCGATCGACTACATCGTGTGCATGGCGGGCGAGATCGACATGGACCTCGACGGGACCGTGGTTCACCTCAAGGTGGGCGACGTCATGGTCCAGCGCGGCACGATCCACAACTGGATCAACAACGGCAAGGAGTCCTGCATCCTTGCCGTCATCCTGATCGACGCCAAGCCGGTCACGGCCGGCGGCAAGGTTCTGAACGCGATGGGATAGAATGTGATCCGCTCGAGTTAAACGTCATTGCGAGCGTAAGCGAAGCAATCCAGGGCGGCGTGCCACGCCCTGGATTGCTTCGTCGCTGTCGCTCCTCGCAATGACGGCTCGGCGTCACTTCGCCAGCATCACCACCGCCTCGACCTCGTAGAGCGCATCCGGCCGCGCCAGCGCCGGCACGCCGATGGTGGTGCTGGCCGGCGGTTGCCCGGTGTTCACATATTTGTCGCGCACCTCCCGGTAGATCGGCAGGTTCGAGGCGATATCCACCAGGTAGTTGTTGAGCTTGACGACATCATCAAAGCTCGCGCCCACGGCGGCGAGCGCCGATTTCATGTTTTCGAAGGCCTGCACTGCCTGAGCGCGGAAATCGCCGGCAATGCTGCCGTCCGGTTTGAGCCCTAACTGGCCGGCGATATAGACGATCCGGCCCGGACCCGTGATCTCAACGACGTGGCTGTAACCGCCCGGCTTGGCGATCGCCGACGGATTCATGAAGCGCGTGTTGGAAGGCATGGATTGGCCGCCGTGTCGTTCGGTGCCGCCCCATGCGGCACACGCAGCCCACTATAGCGGCTGCGCCATGGTGCTCCGCAACCGATAATTAACCCCCAAGCGGTCTTATCGCTTATCACGCGCGTCAATCCGCGCGTCGGATTGATGCCTGCGGCACGTTCAATACGGATGCAGCCCGGCGTTCAAGGAAGCCTAACCCCATGCCGCTCGCCGTGGTCATCGACAATGACAGCAGCATCCGGCAGTTCATTTCGCTGATCCTGCAAGGCAACGGCGTCGACACGCTGGAATTCGAGGACGGGGCCACGTTCCGTACGGCGCGGCTGGCGCGAGCGCCGGCGCTGGTGTTTCTCAATGTCACTGTCGAAGTCAGCGACGCCATCCGGGTGATCGAATTGCTCAGCAAGGTGCAATACGGCGGCGCCCTGCAGCTGATCAGCGGACGAGGTTCGGCTGTGCTCGATACGGTCCGGCAGGCTGGCGAGAAATTCAAGCTCAAGATGCTGCCGGTGCTGAAGAAGCCATTCGAGACCTCGACGATCCAATCGATCGTGGCCGACCTCGAACTCGGTCATCGCGCCGCGGGCGGCGAGATCAAGATTGCGCTCGCCGAAGCGCTGAAAAACGACTGGGTCGAATTCTGGTACCAGCCGAAGATCGACCTGCGCAGGAAGCAGCTCGTCGGCGCCGAGGCCTTCGCCCGGCTCTGTCATCCGTCACACGGCGTCCTGCTGCCGGGAAGCTTCATGCCGGGGGCCGACGAGGCCAGCACCCAGACGCTCGCCGAGAAGTCACTGGTGAGCGCGCTCAAGACCGGTCTCAACCTGTCCCGTTTCGGCGTCAACCTGTCGATCGCCATCAACATGCCGGTCAGCGCCCTGGTCAAGCTTCGGGTCGGCGAGATTGTGCGCGAGTATCGCCCCGACGGCGACGAATGGCCGGGTTTGATCGTCGACGTGGTTGAGGAGCAGATCGTCAGCGAGATCACGCTCGCCACCGAACTCAACAAGAAGCTCGCCGAATTCAATGTCCGGCTGGCGATCGACGATTTCGGCAAGGGCTATGCCTCGCTGAGCAAGGTGAAGGAGCTGCCGTTCGCCGAGATGAAGCTTGACCGCTCCTTCGTGGTCGGCTGCGGCACCGACAAGGTCCATGCCCCGATCTGCAAGACAGTGATCGACCTCGCACACAGCTTCGGCAGCCTCGCGGTCGCGGTGGGGCTGGAAAAGGCGTCGGACGCCATGGCCCTGGTCAGCATGGGCTGCGATCTCGGACAGGGCTTCCTGTTCGGACAGCCGATGCAAGAGGAGCGTTTCATCGCGCTGCTCAAGCAGCGCGTCACGGTGCGAAAGGGTGATGCGGCGGCCGCCGCTGCACAAGCGGCGCTTCAGCCGGCCTGACCGGCCTTCGCTCTCAGTGAGTCCAGGGCGCCCGGCGGCTCGCGGCGAAATTGTCGGCGTAAGACAGGCCGTGCCGCGGCGCGGGCCTGGTTTCCTGAACCTGGTACGGAATGCCATGGCGCTCGGCGTAGGCTATGGCCTCTTCCTTGGTGGCGAACTGAAGCCTGATCTGGCTCTTCATGTCGCCCGAGGTGGTCCAGCCCATCAAGGACTCGACCACCCGCGGCTCCTCCGGCTCGTAATCGAGAACCCAGTCCTTGGTCTGGCCGCGGCCGGACTGCATCGCGGTCTTGGCCGGTTTGTAGATGCGGGCGGTCATGCAGAGACGGTCCTTAACGGTGGTCGGGGCAGCAGGATTTGAACCTGCGACCTGCTGCTCCCAAAGCAGCCGCGCTACCAGGCTGCGCTATGCCCCGGAGCGGGCAGTGAATCGCATGGACCTGTGGTCGAGGTCAACCGCACCATCCGGTCAGGGCCGCTGTTCCCACTCGGACGGTGAAAAGCGCACCACGGCGCCTTCGAACGGCGGCCGCATGTTCTGGAACGAGCCGCCGGCGTAGAGATTTCCCGAGCCGTCCCAGATCACCGTATCGACGAACGGCATCTGCACCTTCAGCGTGTTGAGGTGGTGGCCGTCGCGGTCGAACAGGTGCACCCGGCCCTCGCCATATTCGGCGACCGCCATGACGCCCGGCCGGAGTGCGATGCCGTCCGGGCCGGCGAGGTCGTAGCTGTGCTCCCGCGTCGCCGGCTGGGCGTTAAAATCGATCAGGACGCGCCGGGCGCTGGCGTGCTGGCGCGAGTCCACGGTGAACGCCAGCACCCGGCGGGCCAGATGCTCGGACACGTAGAGGGTGCGGCTCGCCGGGTCGAAGTTGACGCCGTTGGCATAGCGCAGCCCCGAAACCACCTCGGTCATCACGCCCATGGCGGTGAGGTGATAGACCTTGCCGGTCGACGGCGCGGCGGTGTCGAAAATCCCGGAATCGGAGAAATAGGCGCCGCCCTGGCCGTCGCTGACCGAGGCGTTGGGATCCTGCAGGCGCTCGCCGTTGCGGTTGGTGGCGAAACGCCGGCCGGTGGTTCCGGTCGCGGAGACCTCGACCATGGCCCGGCCGAGATGGCAGTCGACGATGAAGCCATTCGAGCCGAATGGTACGATCTGGGTTGGCCCGCAGCCGTTCAGGTGCCAGAACTCGCGGGTGCCGTTTTCCTCGATGATCGAGACGCGATCGGCGCCCATCTCGGTGAAGTACAGGCGGCCGCCGTGCCACAGCAGCCCTTCCGGGTAAGAGCCGGAGGCGACCACGGCGGGCTCGGCCCGCGCGGCCGAGGCCGCCAGCAACAGCACGATCGCCAGCCGGAACCTCATGACGTTGCCCCTCGCAGAAAGCGGTCCGCTCCCGTCATGGCGATGCCTGCGGCAATGGTGACCGCGGCAAACACCATGGTCAGGGCGCGGGAGCCGAACGACGGCACCAGGACGAAGGTGGTGACGAGGGTGCCGAGCACGTTGCCGATGGTGGATACGCCATAGACAAAGCCGACCAGCCGGCCGCCGACGGTGACCGATGTCAGAAGCAGCCGCACCGCGAATGGCGTGAACGTGCTCATCAAGGTCAGCGGCAGCAATAAAAGGATGGTGGCGGCGAGGATGATGCCGGCCATGCCGTCGCCGACGCTGTTGAGCATCCAGCCGAACAGCGGATCGACCCAGAGCGGGATGCTGAACAGATAGACGCCGGCGATCGTCAGCAACACGCCGCACAACCGCGGACTCATGGTGCGATCGACCAAAGCGCCACCCAGGAGGTAGCCCAGCATCAGCGCCACCAGCACGGTGGCGATCAGCGAGGCCCAGGTGTTGATGCCGCCGCCGAAGTACGGATAGAGGTAGCGGCTTCCCAGCATCTCGAAGCCCATCAGGGAGAAGCCCAGAACGCAGGCGAGGCCCAGCAGCAGAAATCCGCGCGAATAGGAATGCATCAGCGGGGCGCTTCCGTCTGTTCCTTCCACTTTTCGTTGTTCTTGGCGATGGCGCGCATGGTTTCGACCGGGGCGAAGTCGTCGGTCAGAATCTTGCCGATCGGCCGGGAGAAGATGCGGCGCTCGCCGGCCATCTGGCGAAGGTCATAGCGGAGCTTGTAGCGGTCCTGCACCTTGCCGGCGCGCGCCAGCAGCTCGGCCTGCGGCAACTGGGGGCCGTCATAGCCGACCGCGACGATATTGCCGCCGCCGTCGTAGAGATCGACCGAGGGAAACGCGCTTTTCAGCGTCGCGGTCGCGGCGTCGAACAGCATGGTGGTCGGCTCGATGTTCTGCACCACCACGCCGCCCGGATTGAGCCGCGTCTTCACCAGCGCGTAAAATTCCTTGGTCAGCAGGTGGAACGGCACGAACGGACCCCGGTAGGCGTCGATCAGGATGACATCCCAGGTCTCGTTGTCCTTGAGCAGGAAGGCGCGGCCGTCGGAAATCACCGTGCGCAGCCGTGCCGTCTCCTTGAACTTGAAATATTTCTTGGCGAGATCGACCACGTCCTTGTCGAGCTCGATGGCGAGGATGCCGGTGTCGGGCAGCGAGGCGGTCAGATAGGACACGGTGCGCCCGCCGCCGAGACCGATCTCGGCGATGCGCTCGAGTTTCGGCGGATAAGCGACGCCCATGGTCATGTAGCGGGTGTATTCGACCGTCAGCGCCCCCGGATTGGACAGCTTCATGCTGCTTTCGGTGTAGTAGCGCTTGTTCTGGCCGAAGGTCATGGAGACGCTGTCGGCATCGCCGAAGATGAAGATGTTGTTGTAGAGCGACTCGCGCTTTTCCAGCAGGCCGGTCTCGGCAGCCCGCGCCGCCGGAACGAACGGCGCCAGCACAAGGCCGGCGCCGGTGCCGAGGACCGCCCGGCGGGACATTCGCATGTCCATCGATAGCCCTTTCGCGAAACCCGCCGCCCCTACAAAGACCGCCCCCTGGCCGTTGCGACAAGGGAGCGGTCGAAGCGGCCCAGACATAGGCAAGCCGGCATCAAAACACAACGAAACCCGCCCGGATCATGGCGGATCGTTCAAAATCCTGCGATTGGGTGGCCCAGACACTTCGGCCGCCGTTTTGCGGCGGCCGGAGCCAGTTTTAGTGGGAGGCCGGACCGCCGAGCGGTCCACCGTCGGGGCGGACCTCGGCGGCCATCAGGCCCTTGGGGCCGGGCCCGAACCGCACCA
>Ga0265325_10000127_pt1 | contig 52109 bp, 66 predicted proteins | sample 41420metaG_FD_202090 | JGI IMG/M metagenome (GOLD analysis project Ga0265325, IMG submission 202090) | Rhizosphere microbial communities from Carex aquatilis grown in University of Washington, Seatle, WA, United States - 4-14-20 metaG | ecosystem: Host-associated > Plants > Roots > Rhizosphere...
CGCCGTCAATGCCTCGAACAACGGCCAGATCGTGCGGCTCGCAGACAACGCCGTGGTGCGCTTCGGTGAAGGCGGCACCGGAATGTCCAAGATGGGAACCAACGCGCAGACGATGCTCGATCTTCTGGGACTCGCCTGGCCTGCGCCGCCGGATCTGCGCATGTCACGGGACCTGTACGCCCATACGATCATCGACAGGCGGAGCGCCGTCGCGCGCCATTGCTGACGGCGGTGACAGCGCGCGGGGCGTTGTCGGAACCAGCCGGCCGAACGGTTCTCAGCTCTTCGGCACGACGCCATCGGGCGTCAGCGCGTCGACCGCGTGGGGCAGAACCTGGGCAAGCTTGGCCGCCAGATCCTGCGGCGACATCCCGGCCTTGGCCGCCAACTCGTTGAGCGTCGTCTCCCCGAACGCCTGCTGCATGTGCGCCGGCGTCACCGCTGCGCCGGGACCGTCTGCGATCCACGAATTGACAGTTGGCCCCAGGCCGTTGGTCTGGAGCTGGCTGACGATGCCCTGCACGCCGCCATGCTTTTCGATGAGCCCGTTGACCACGGTCACCATCTCGGCGCCCACCATGCCGCCGATCAGTCCGTCCAGAAGTCCCATGCCGCTCTCCTCGGGCGCGTTGCGGCGAGAGCGTATCGCCGTTGCGTGACAGGGAAAAGGCGAGGGATCAGAGGTTGCGCTTCCACAGCGCAAACAGCCGTTCCCAGTGCCGTTCCGCTGCGTCCTTGTTGAAGGCCGGACGTTGCGGGAAGGCAAATCCGTGCTCGACCTTGGGATAAAGCTCGACTTCCGATTTCAGCCCCTTCACCGCCTGGCGAAGCGGCTCGACATTTTCCAGCGGCATCCAGTGATCGACTTCGGCGCAGGCGAAATAGGTCTCGCCCTTCACCTTCGCCGCCATCTTGTGCGGGCTGTCGGTCGCTTCGGTGATCAGAAGCACGCCATAGATCGAGGCGGCGGCGCCGAACCGGTCGGAGAACTGCGCAGCGGCGTTGATCGCATACTGTCCGCTCATGCAGTACCCGACGGCGCCCATCGGTCCCTTGCCAGCGGCGGGATCGTCGTCGACAAACGCGAGCAGGGCGCGGGTGTCTTCCATGATCAGCGGGATGGAGAGCGAGCTCATCAGCTCCATCATCTGTTTGCGCACCGGCGATTGCGGATCGGGCGAGAGCGGACCGATCTCCATCACGCCCTTGCGGTAATAGAGGTTTGGCAGGACGACGTAATATCCGGCGGTGGCGAAACGTCTGGCCATGTCGCGCAGTTCCTCGCGGATCGCCGGCGCGTCCATATAAAAGAAAATCACCGGATGCGGTCCGCCGCGTTCGGGATGGACGATGAAGGTCGTCGTCTTGCCGTCCCTGGTCGCGATATCGATGGTCCGCTCGATCATGGGTCTTCTCCGTGTGGCTATTTGTGCGAATACACCAGCAAAATTGCTCCCGCGACAAGCAGGACGATGCCCGTGGCCTCGCGCAGGGTGGTCTTCTGCCGGAACACGATGTGGCTGACCATCTGCGCGAACAGAACATCGATAAGGCCGAGCGTGCGCACGCTCGCCGCCGTCGCCAGAGCGAAGGCGAGGAACCAGAACTCCGACGCCGCCGATCCCATGAAGCCGGCGAACAAGGACGGCCGCCACAGCCGGACGATCGAACGCAGAACGCCAGGATTGGCAAGGGCGAGATAGGCCGTCAGCACGCTGGCCTGCACAACAAGACCGACCGCCAGCGCGAACGTGGCCGGCATCAGATATCCCGGCAGGTGCAGCGCCAGGATCCCGCCGCGATAGCCGATCGCCGAGATCGCGAACATCCCACCAGAGGCAAGGCCAAAGAGGGCCGGCCGCATCCCGCCGGTGAGCTGCGTCCCCCTGCGAACCGAGATGAGCACGACGCCCGCCGTCGCGATCAGGATGGCTGCAATCATGCCGGGCGTCAGCGGATCGTGCAGGAACACAAGGCCAAGAACCGCGACGAACAGGGGCTCGGTCTTGAGATAGGCGACCGTGACGACGAAGGAACGCTCGGTCATCGTCATCAGCATCAGCGCCGTACCACCGATCTGGGTCAGCGCGCCCGACACGATCCAGAGCCAGAACACCGGCTGTGGATGCGGCAGCGGCGAATGGGTGACGAACGCAGCGGCGGCCAGGAACAGCAACGCGAATGGAAAGCCGAACAGGAACCGCACATGCGTCGCGCCTACTGCCCCCAGGCTCGTCGTCAACTCCCGCTGCATGGCGTTGCGCGCCGTCTGGCCTGCCGCCGCGACGACGGTGAAGATCACCCAAAGGAAATTCATGATTTGCGCCAGCGCTCCGCCGCCGCATCGTCCGACGCCTTCGCTTCGACCCAGCCTGACTGGCCGCCGCGCTCCTCAAGCTTCCAGAACGGCGCGCGCGTCTTGAGATAATCCATCAGAAATTCGCAAGCCTCGAACGCGGCGGCGCGGTGACCCGATGCGACCGCGACAAGAACGATGCGCTCGCCGACCTCCAGCCGCCCGACGCGGTGAATGATGGTGACACCGGTCAGGCTCCAACGCCTTGCCGCGTCCGCAGCAATGCGTGAAATCTCATGCTCGGTCATTCCCGGATAATGTTCCAGCGTGAGCGCGGTCAGTCCGTCGTCGCCGCGGACATATCCGGTAAAGGTCGCGACCGCGCCGGTGAGCGGCGCTTCGGCGGTCAGAGCATTGATCTCATCGCTGACATCGAAGTCCTCGACCTGGATGTGGATATTGGCGCTCATCCGCCCGTCACCGGCGGAAAGAACGCGATCTCGTCACCCGAGTCGATGGTAGTGCCGAGCGAGGCATGCGCTTGGTTCACAGCCGCGCGCAGCCTGGACATGTCGCCGAACGCCTCGGCGTAGCCGCCGCCGCGCGCGCAGAGACGGAGCGCAAGATCGCCGACCGTGCGCAACTCCGGCGTATGTTCGATCGTCTCCTCGCTGCGACCGACCTTCTGGCGCACCCAGGCGAAGTACAGGATGTTCACGCGGCCCTCTCGCGGCTCTTGCGCGTATAGGCAAGCCCTGCGCGGAAGTAGGAATAGCCGGTGTAGACTGTGAGCGCCGCAGCGACCCACAACAGCGTGTAGGCGAAAGCGAGCGATCCGGGAATCCAGCGATCGACGATCGGTCCGAGGATCATCGCGCCGATGGCGATCATCTGGATCGTGGTCTTGAGTTTGGCGATGCTCGACACAGGGACGCTGACGCTGACGCCGGCCAGGAACTCGCGCAGGCCCGATACCAGAATTTCGCGCGACAGGATGATCAGCGCCGGCACCAGTTTCAACAGACTGGAGAGACCCGTCGTTAGGCTGAACTCGTGCACGGAACCTTCGGCGACCAGCATCATGAGCGCAACGCCAACCAATATCTTGTCGGCGATGGGATCCAGCATGCGGCCGAAGTCCGAGCCGGCGTTGAGCTTGCGCGCGGCAAATCCGTCCAGCGCATCGCTGAGACCGGCGACGCAGAAGACAGCGAAAGCCGTTAGCCGTGCCGCCTCGCCCGGCATGACGAACGCAATGGCAAAAACGGGCACCAACAGGATGCGCAGGACGGTCAGCGTGTTCGGAATGTGAAACATGAGTCGAACTTAGAGCAATTCGGCCCCGGATTGCATCGCTGCTCAGCCGCTCGGATGGAAGAAATCGTGGATTTTCTTCGCCATGGCGCTGCTGACGCCCGTCACCGCTTCAAGATCGGATAGGCCAGCCGCTGCCACGGCTCTGGCCGAGCCGAAATGCTGAAGGAGTGCCTTTTTCCTGCCCGCGCCAATGCCCGCGATCTCGTCGAGGGGATTGGCGCCGATCGCCTTACTGCGCTTCTTACGATGACTGCCGATGGCAAACCTGTGCGCTTCGTCACGCAGCCGTTGGAGGTAGTACAAAACCGGACTCTTCGGATCGAGGCGGAAAGGGTCCTTGCCGGGCATGTAGAAGTGTTCGCGGCCGGCATCCCGGTCCGGCCCTTTGGAGATACCAACCAGGGCTACGTCCTCGACGCCGAGATCGGCAAAGACCTGGCGGGCGATGGATAGCTGCCCCGGACCGCCGTCAATCAGCACCAGGTCCGGCCATTTGGCCTTGGGATCCTCGCCTTCCTTGACGAGGCGTGAGAAGCGGCGCGTCAACACTTCGCGCATCATTGCATAATCGTCGCCCGGCGTGAGTTCGGTCGACTTGATATTGAACTTGCGGTACTCGCCTTTTTCGAAGCCGTCCGGTCCGGCGACGATCATGCCGCCGAGGGCGTTCGTGCCCATGATGTGGGAATTGTCATAGACCTCGATGCGCTTAGGCGGTCCGTCCAGGCCAAACAGATCGGCGACGCCGTCGAGCAGTTCGCGCTGCGCGGAATTCTCGGCGAGGCGGCGGCCGAGTTGCTCTCGCGCGTTGTTGAGCGCCATCTCGATGATCTCGCGCTTTTCGCCGCGCTGGGGCACCAGCACTTCGACCTTCTTCTCGGCGCGCAACGTCAATGCTTCGCCGATCAGTTCGGCGTTCTCGATTGCTTCTGACAGCAGAATAAGCGACGGCGCAGTGCGCTCGTCATAGAACTGTCCGATGAAAGCTTCGAGAACCTCTCCGGTCGGCATCTCGCGCGGGTGGCGCGGAAAGTATGGCTTGTTGCCCCAGTTCTGCCCGGCGCGGAAGAAGAAGACCTGGATGCAGGTTTCGCCTCCTTCACTGAACGCCGCGAAGACATCCGCATCGGAGAAGGTCGATGGATTGATGCCCTGGTTGAGCTGCACATGGCTCATCGCGCGGATACGGTCACGCAAGCGAGCGGCGGCCTCGTAATCAAGGCCTTCCGCCGCCTTGCTCATCTCTTTGACCAGCAAGTCCTGCACAGTGCGGCTTTTGCCAGTCAGGAACAGTTCGGCCTCGTGCACGAGTTCCGCATAACCGGCCTGATCGACACGGCCGACGCACGGCGCGCTGCAGCGCTTGATCTGGAAGAGGAGGCAAGGCCGCGTACGCGACTCGAATACCGAGTCGGAGCACGATCGCAGCAGAAACGCGCGTTGCAGTGTGTTGAGCGTGCGGTTCACCGCACCGGCACTCGCGAAGGGGCCGAAATAAACGCCCTTCGTCGACTTTGCGCCACGATGTTTCAGCAACTGCGGAAATGCGTGGTCTTCTCGTAGCAGGATATTGGGAAAGCTTTTGTCGTCCCGGTAAGAGACGTTGTAGCGCGGCTTCAGCCGCTTGATCAGGTTGGATTCCAACAGAAGCGCTTCGGTCTCGGACGCCGTCGTCACGAACAGCATTTCTGCCGTCTCGTTGATCATGCGCGTAAGCCGGTCTGCATGCGGCCGCCCGCTCGCATAGGCGCCGACGCGTTTCTTCAGGTTCTTGGCCTTGCCGACGTACAGGATGTCGCCCTTGGCATCCATCATGCGATAGACGCCCGGTGCATCCGGCAGGGTTTTCAGATAGGCAGCAATACGTTCGACGCCCTTCATAGGCGTCTGCGGGGTCTCAGTGATCTGATGGTCACTCATGGCGCCGATATAATAGCGCGTTTACGTAAGCGAAAGGCTAGGGCCGTTCGCGCTCGATTTCGACGCCGCCCGACTCGGCGCCGGGCAAGGCGTGCAGCTTTTCCACCCGAATCCGAGCAGTTTTCACACGTGCGTCTTCGAAGCAAGTTACGGCAATGCGCTCGGCCAGCGTCTCGGCAAGGTTGATATGACCTGCTGCCAAAATTGCGCGGATTCGGCGCGTTATGGCGTCATAGTCGACGACCGCGTCAAGCTTGTCCGTCAGAACCACGGTGTCTTCGACCGCCAGGTCCACGTTGATCCGAACGGGTTGCATCTTGCCCTGCTCATGTCCGTGGACGCCGATATGGGCGAGCACCTCCAGATTGCGGATGAACACATGCCGCACCGCGCGCGCCGCGCTGGCAAGGGGAAGGCGGGTAACGTTCGAGCCGGACATGGAACCTGCAAAGGGGCGGAGGCGCAGTTGTACCGCTTTGGCGGCGAATGCTAAAGCTCGCAGCATGAAGAAAGTTCCCAAATCGCCGCCTGCAATGCCGGTATGGTCAACGGACAAGGGTTATGTCCGGATGATGATCCGCGACCTCGTGACCGAAGTGCAGCTTGGATTGCATCCCTGGGAGCGGCATCCCGAGAAACCGCAGCGCATCGTGATTAATGTCGAAATGTACGCCGCACCCCAAAGCCGCCGGGTCAAGGGCGTTACCTCGATCGTAGACTATGACTATGTGCGCGAGGCGATCCGGAAATGGCCGCGGCGCAAGCACACCGTATTCATCGAGACCTTGCTGGAGGAGCTGGTGAAACTCTGCTTCCGGGACAAGCGCGTGCTCGCCTGCCGCGTCTCGATCTTCAAACCGGACATTTACAATGAAGCCGCGGGCGCCGGCGTCGAAGTTTTCCGCGTGCGCCCATGAACGGATCGCCCGACCGCAATGGCTATGCGTTGGTCACCGGCGGCGGTGCGCGGCTCGGCGCGACGATGGTGCGCCGGTTGGCGCGCGAAGGCTGGGCGGTCGCAATCCACTACAATCATTCATCGACCGATGCCGATGCGTTGGCAAAGGAAATAAGCGGCGCCGGTGGCCGCGCGGTCACTCTGTCCGGCGATCTCGGAAAAATCGAGTCCTTCGCAGACATGTTCGGGCGCGTAAACGCGGGTTGGGGATTCTGTTCCCTCCTCGTCAACAATGCGTCGGCATTTGAATATGATGATGTTTCGAACGTGAGCCGTGCCAATCTCGAGCATCTCTTCGCGGTCAATCACCACGCTCCGGTACTGCTGGCCAGGGATTTCCGCGAACAATTGCGCGCCGGCTGCAAGGGTCTCATCGTCAACGTGCTCGACCAGAAAGTGTTCAACCTCAATCCGGACTTCTTCTCCTACACGCTGACCAAGTCGGCACTGGAATCCGCCACCCGACTGCTCGCGATGGCAATGGCGCCCGATATTCGCGTCTGTGGCATCGCGCCGGGCCTGACCTTGCGCAGCGGAGATCAAACGGAAGAAGGTTTCAAGCTCGCGCACTCCAGGACGCCGCTGGGTATCGGCAGCAAGCCCGAAGACATCGCAGAGGCGTTGAGCTTCCTGACCAAGGTGGCGTCGATCACCGGCGATACGATCATCGTCGATGGCGGCCAGCATTTGCAGCCGCGCACCCATGACATCATGTTCAGCTACGGGATTCCGCCTAATGCACCCGTCGGCTCGCCCGGCGACTAGTCTGCGAATCCGACGATTTTCCTGACTTCGTCTACGATGGGTTCGCAGATTGCCTGTGCCTTCTCGGCGCCAGCTTTCAGAATCTTGTCGATCTCGGACGTGTCGGCCATCAGCCGGCGCATCTCGGTCGTGATCGGCCCAAGTTTCGCAACCGCAAGGTCCGCGAGCTCACCTTTGAAAGTCGAGAATTGCTGACCGGCAAACTTCGCCATCACATTTTCGGATTTGTCGTCCGACAACGCCGCGTAGATGTTGATCAGATTTTCAGCTTCCGGCCGTCCCTTGAATTCGTTCTGGTTGCCCGGCATCGGATGCGGATCGGTTTTTGCGCGACGGATCTTCTGTGCAATCGTATCGGCGTCGTCCGTCAGGTTGATCCGCGAATTGTCCGACTCGTGCGACTTGGACATCTTCTGCAGGCCGTCGCGCAGGCTCATCACGCGCGTTGCCGGTCCGGTGATGACCGGTTCGGGCTGCGGGAAGTAATCCTGGACGTTATAGTCATTGTTGAACTTCTGCGCGATGTCGCGCGACAGTTCCAGGTGCTGCTTCTGGTCTTCGCCCACGGGCACATGTGTTGCCTTGTAGGCAAGGATGTCGGCAGCCATCAGCACGGGGTAGGTGTAGAGGCCGACGGACGAGCGTTCCTTGTGCTTGCCGGATTTTTCTTTGAACTGCGTCATGCGGTCGAGCCAGCCGAGCCGCGCCACGCAGTTGAAGATCCAGGCGAGCTCAGCATGCTGGGGCACGCGGGATTGGTTGAAAATGGGCGAGCGTGCCGGATCGATGCCGGCAGCGATATAGGCGGCCGTCACTTCATAGGTCGCGTGCTTCACTTCGGAGGGCTTGCGGTAGCCGGCATCGTCCGTGATCGCGTGCATATCGACCACGCAGTAGATGCAATCCATCTCGTTCTGCATGCGCACCCAGTTCTTGAGCGCGCCCAGATAGTTGCCGAGGTGCAGCGTATTGGTCGGCTGCATTCCGGAGAATACGAGTGGCTTGTGCTTCGGCGATTGGCTCATGACAGCTGCTTTTCAAAAGGAGCGCGGTTATGCCCCGGCAGCCGCCACCGCTTCAAGGGGCTCGGGTTCCAGAGCCTTCAGAAGCCTCGCGTGGACCGCCTTTAGCCGTTCCTCATGGCGGACTTTGTGGCCAAAGCCGTCCCGCACGTAGAATACGTCCACCGCACGCTCGCCATAGGTGGAAACCATGGCCGAGGAGATAGACAGGCCGGACTGGAACAGCGCGTCCGTCACTTCATAGAGCAAGCCCGGACGATCGAGTCCCTCGACCTCCACCACAGTTGCACTGGCGGAGGCTTCATTGTCGAAATTGACCCGCGGCGTGACGCGGAAGGCGCTCGAACGCCGCTTCGCGGGTCGCTGCGCGATGGCCCGGCGCGGATAGACTTCGCCGCGCAGCGTGCGCTCGATCGATTGGCGCAAACGTTCGACGCGCGACGCATCGCCGAAGGTGCCGCCTTCGGCGTCCTGTACCGAGAAGACATCGAGCGCGAAGCCATCCGTCGTCGTGAAGGCTTTCGCGTCTACGATCGTTCCGCCAGAGATGGAGACTGCGCCCGCGAGTTGTGAGAACAATCCCGGGTGATCGGGCGTATAGAGCACGATCTCCGTCACGCTACGGAAATCGTTGCTTTCCGCCGACAGTGAGAACAACTCGCCCCTGGAATCCGCCTCCGTCATCAGGCGCGCATGGCGTTCGTGCGCAGCATCGTCGAAGGCCAGCCAGTAGCTGTCATAGTGCCGCGACAAAGCGCGTTCCTGCGCCTCCTTCGGCAGGTCGGAGATGCGCGGCTCGAGTGCGGCCTTAGCATGCTGCACGCGCGCAGACCGGGCCGGTACGGCATCGCCGCCCGACATCACGCCTTCCGCTTCATAGTAGAGTTCGCGCAGGAGCTGTCCCTTCCAGCCGTTCCACACGCCGGGTCCGACGGCGCGGATATCGGCAACGGTCAGCACCAGCAAGAGGCGAAGCATTTCCGGCGTCTGAACCTGGCTGACGAAATCCTTCACCGTTTTTGGGTCCGCAATGTCGCGTTTCTGAGCCATGTCGCTCATGACGAGATGATTCTTCACCAGCCACATCACGGCGGTCGTGTCTTCCGGCTTGAGGCCAAGGCGCGGGCACAGGCTGTTGGCAATTGCAGCGCCCACATCGGAATGATCGCCCGGCAGGCCCTTGGCAATGTCATGGAGCAGGATCGCGACGTACAGTGCCTCGCGCGACTTGATGCGTTTGATGATGTCGGTCGATAGGGGATGTTCATCCTTGCGTTCGCCATGATCGATCGCAGCGACATTGCCGACGGCGCGTATGAGATGTTCATCGACCGTGTAGTGATGATACATGTTGAATTGCATCAGACCGACGACACGGCCGAATTCCGGCACAAAGCGGCCGAAAACGCCCGACTCGTTCATCAGGCGCAGTGCGCGCTCGGGATTGTTCCGCGACGACAGAATTTCGAGAAAGAGCCGGTTGGCTTCCGGGTCACGCCGGATATCGTCCGTGATTGCGTCGAGCGAACGCGTGATCGTTCGCAGCGCGTCGGGATGAACATCGACGCTTTTCGCGTCGGCGATGTGAAAGATTCGGATCATGTTGATCGGATCGCTGCGAAAGATGTTCGAGCGCGCGTTCAAGCGCCCATTTTCGACAAAGAAATCGTCGCCGACTGTGCGCGGTTTGAGGAAGCCGGGCAGCATGCTGGCCAATGACGGCCGGCGCTTCTTGTTCTGGTCCTCGAGCGCAGCGCAGAAAATGCGTGTCAGGTCGCCGACGTCCTTTGCGACGAGGAAGTAGGTTTTCATGAACGACTCGACGGCGCGCCGCGGATTGTCGTCCTTAAAGCCCATGACTTTGGCGAGTTCGGGCTGAACGTCGAACGAAAGGCGCTCTTCCGCCCGTCCGACGAGATAGTGCAGGCGTACGCGCACGTCCCAGAGAAAGGCTTCCGCTTTCTGAAACGTCTTGTACTCTTCCTTGGTGAAGACGTTGTGTTCGACGAGAGCCGCCGCGTCGTCGACGTGGTAGAGGTATTTTCCGATCCAGTAGAGCGTCTGCAGGTCGCGCAGGCCGCCTTTGCCTTCCTTGATGTTGGGCTCGACGAGGTAGCGGCTTTCGCCTTGCCGCGCGTGCCGCTCGTTGCGCTCCGCGAGTTTTGCTTCGACAAAATCCTGACCGTTGCCGGTCGCCACTTCGGTCCAGAATTTTTTGCGCAGTTCTTCGTAGAGCTTCTGGTCGCCCCACAGATATCGCGCTTCCAGTATCGCCGTGCGGATCGTGATGTCCTCTTTGGAGAGGCGGACGCATTCGCCGAGCGATCGCGTAGCGTGGCCAACCTTCAGGCCGAGATCCCAAAGCATGTAGAGGATGAATTCGATGACGCTCTCGCCCCAGGGCGTCTGCTTGAACGGACGCACAAACAGCAGATCGATGTCGGAACCCGGCGCCAGCTCGCCGCGGCCATAACCGCCGGTCGCGACGACGGCGATGCGCTCGGCGGCAGTCGGGTTCTGTGCGTAGTAGAAATGCTTCGTCGCGAAATCGTAGAGAACTTGGATCGTCGCATCCTGCAAGCCGGATAGCGCGCGTGCCGCGGCGAGGCCCGTCAGCGCCCCGGACTCCACGTCGGCCTTCACGATGGCGCGGGCATCCAGAAACGCGGTTTTGATGAGGGACAGTGCATCCTTGCGCAACTTGGCCTTGTCGCCTGCTTCATGTGCAAGCGCAGTCAGCGAACGGCGCAGTGCGTCCGCATCCAACAGCTTGATGATGTCCGGCCCTTCGTATCCCACGCGTCATCCTTGCCAGGCGTTCACCCCGGATCAGGCGAGGATGCCATGCCGCGTGTTGGCAGGCGAGCGCCGTGGTTATGGCCTATTTGGGCGCCAGCCAGCGCTGGACAAGGCCGGCCAGTCCACCCCCGATCAGGGGCGCGACCCAGAACAGCCAGAGTTGCTCGACCGCCCAGCCGCCCTGAAATATGGCGACCGCCGTCGAACGAGCCGGATTCACCGAGGTGTTGGTAACCGGAATCGAGATCAAGTGGATCAATGTCAGGGCAAGTCCGATGGCGAGGGGCGCGAACCCGGCCGCGGAGCCTTGCGAGGTCGTGTTCAGGATTACAATCAGAAACATGAAGGTCATCACGATCTCGCAGATCAGTCCGGCCAGCAGCGAATAGTGCTGCGGGGAGTGATCGCCGTAGCCGTTGGTCGCGAATCCTGCGTGAACGTCGAAGCCGGCCGCACCACTTGCGATGACATAGAGGATGGCGCCGGCTGCGATGCCGCCAAGGAGCTGCGCTACCCAGTAGACCGCAACGTCCTTTGCGGGAAAGCGTCCGGCGACATAAAGGCCGAATGTGACTGCCGGATTGAAATGTGCCCCCGAAATGTGTCCGAAGGCATATGCGCCGGTCAGGACAGTCAGGCCGAAGGCGAGCGCAACACCGGCGTAGCCGATACCGACTTCCGGCACACCCGCGGCCAGGACGGCCGCGCCGCAGCCGCCCAGAACGAGCCAGAACGTGCCGATCATCTCGGCGGCGATTTTCCGGGAACTGTCCATGACGCACCTCCAGGCTCCGACTATCCTGCTGCGCGCCGGCTGCATCTGTCCAGCGCTCAAAAAGCGAACGGCGCGGAGCTGCCTCCGCGCCGTCCGTACATTCGAGCCAGTTCCGCTCAGACGATCTTCAGATTCACGGCCTTTGGACCGCGCTTGTCGGCTTCGACTTCGAAGCTGACGCGCTGACCTTCGTTCAGGCCGCGAAGACCCGCAGCCTGGACGGCGGTGACATGGACGAAGACGTCCTTGCCGCCATCTTCCGGCGCGATAAATCCGAAGCCCTTTGTCGTGTTGAAGAACTTAACTTGACCGATCATTACGGCTTTCTCCTGAAAGCATTTGCGTTACCGCACGGGCACAGCGCCCAGCACGGTCATGGGGCCGCGACTTGTTTCAGGAAAAGCGTCGTCGTCCCACCCGCCTCTCAGAAAAGAAGCGTCGCATGGTCACGCAAGAAACTTCTCTAAAGGCTGCGCGGCCTCAATGGCGCGGCGATATAATGGCTCGCCGAAACCAAGGCAAGTCACCAGCTTTCGCTGAGCGGAATGTGTCCGGGTTCCGCGGTAACCCGCGTCAGCCATTTCGTGACCGCCGGATAATCGGCGAGATCAAATCCTCCGTCCGCGGCGCTGTGCGTATAGCCGTACAACGCAATATCCGCCACCGAGTAGCGCGGGCCGCCGAACCAGTCATGCGACTTCAGATGCGTGTTCATCACGGCGAGCGCGGCGTTGCCTCTTTCGTGCCACTCCGGCACCAGATGCTGCTTCTTGGCGAGGTCTTCCTTGGCTGCAAATTTGAGCCAGAAGCGCGCAACGGCGATGTAGGGTTCGTGGCTATATTGTTCGAAAAACATCCACGACAATGCCTGCGCCCGATCCCACTTGCTCTCCGGCGCCAATTTTGTGCCTTCAGCGAGATACCAGATGATCGCGTCCGACTCGGGCAGCACGCGCCCGTCTTCGAACTCCAAAAGCGGCACGCGACCGTTCGGGTTCTTCGAGAGGAATTCCGGCCTTCGCGTTTGACCGCCATGCAATGGATACTCCCTGAGCGAAAGCGCAACGCCAAGTTGATGCGCCGCAAGGCGGACTTTGTAACAATTGCCCGACATCTGCATTTGATGAAGCACGAGCATGGCCGGTCACTCCGCGATTGGAGTGGCGACCATGCCCGATTCTTAGAGACCTTACGTATGCGCCTTTCGCTTACCGCCTTTGCGCGCGCCCGGCGCCACCGTGCGTTCAATCACGCCGCAGGCGACGCGGTCGCCCGCGTTGCCCGCAGGCTGACTCACGTAATCGTCGGCTTTCGCATGAATGATGATCGACGCGCCATCGCGATCGAAAATGGACTTTTTCCCGTTGCCGAGTGAGATCGCGTTGCTGATCACCGAAGCGCGCAGCGTGCCGTCGCTCGCCGCAAATTCATTGGGCAGGTCGCCCGCATGGGGCCCGTGCGGCGCGAGAAATCCATGCATCTTGGTCGGCTCGAAGCTCAGATCAGGACCTGCCGACGTGAATGCGACCTTCGGATCGCAGTTTCCGGAGGTGTGAATGTGGACCGCGTGCGGCCCTGGCGTGAGACCTTTGACATCGAGCTCGATCAGAACTCCGTGCGACGTCGCGATGAAAGTTGCGGTTCCGGCGGACTCGCCGTTTCGCGCGGCCAAATGCGCAACGGCCCGTGCCTTGGATGCCGCACCGATCACTGGTGGAATACTTGCGAGCGTCAAACCTAGACCAACAACAACCGTCAAATAGGCTTTGTTCATTTCCTTCCCTCTGCACGTTTCAGCTGAATGCGGCGCGAACATTGCAGCTTTACCGTGTCAGGCAAAGCTTGACAGTTTTGTCAGGATCAGATTGACTGTCAGGGTAACCCTGACGAGGAAAATGCCGTGAACGCCAAACCAGAAGCGGCCAAACCGGGTCTCCTTTACTGCTCGTTTTGCCGCAAATCCCAGCACGAAGTGAAAAAGCTCGTCGCCGGTCCGGCCGTCATGATCTGCGACGCCTGCATCGCGCTCTGCAACGAGATCATTGCCAAGTCGCCCGATCCTGATCCGTCTGTGCCGGCAAAGATTAAAGGGCCGCAGGACATGCCGACCGAGCAGTTGCTGAAGATTCTTTCGGGCCAGGACGCCATGTACAGGGAGGTCCGTGACCGAACGCAGGAGACTGTTGACGTGCTGCGGCTGCGCGAAGTGAGTTGGGCCGATATCGCCGCGGCGCTAAACGTGTCCCGCCAGGCAGCCTGGGAACGGTTTTCCTGAAATCGACTGTGAGAGAGCCGCGGATCCGCCTGCGGAGAGGCATGCGTCAAAAATCTGCGCGCAATCACGATTCAGCGCGATTTTGCGACTCGTCAGGCTTATGCTCATCGCGCCGAGGGGGAGGACATCTCATGTTCAAAATTCATGGGGTCGCAATGTCGGTTCTGGCATTTGCAATTGTGGCGCCCGCGCTTGCCGATCCGCTGCCGATGGATCGCCCGATTCAGATGAACGGCCTGGAAACGGTGTGCACCGGCATCGGTGAAACCAAGGACGATCCGCGCTGGAAGACCTATCCGATCCGGATCGAGTTCTCGAACGGCGCTGCTCAATATCTGTCGGGCGCAACCGTGAAGATCAATCAAGGTGGCAACACGATAGCGACGCTTGATTGTCCGGGCGCGTGGGTCCTGCTGAAAGGCGCGCCCGGGGATTACCGCGTAGACGCATCGATCGACGGGTCGCAGGCCAAACCCGTCAACGCGCCGTTCAAAATGGGCAATGGCGCGCAGAAGCGGATTGTCCTGCGCTTCCCGGACATCCAGCCGAACCAATAGGCTAGAGTTTCATCTCGCGCACGGCGCCGTCTGCGCGATTGAAGTCGCTGAAGCGGATCCAGCGTGGCTTTATCCGTACCCAGGTTATGCCGGGCCAGTTTTCGCGGCTCGGACCGTCCGGCCAGGCCGCATAATAGACCACTTTGAGTGCTGCCAGATCGGCGCCCTTCGGTTCGTCGGCAACGCCTTCGATCTGGACGCTCTGCTCATTTTCCCAGCCGATGACAACGGATATGCGCGGATCGCGGCGCAGGTTCTTTCCCTTGCGCGTGTCGCCGATCGTGTCGAAATAGATTTCCAGATCCGGCGAAACTGCGATACCGACAAGTGCCGACTGCGATGACCCGTCGGCATGCGTCGTCGCGACAACGCCATAACGGTGTCGAATGACGAATTCGTACAGCTCGGACTTGCCCAGCCCGCTCACACCATCACCTGCTCGGAAACCTCTTCGGCTTCCTCTTCTTCAACGGACACGGGTTCGATGATGCGCCGCTTCTTCCAGTCGCCGCGCGAGAACCAGATGAAGCTGACCATCGCGGTGATGACGTTCGCGATGGGGAACGCCCACCACATGCCGTGCGCACCCAAATGCGCGCGCTGCGACAGCACATAGGCGAGCGGAAAAGTCAGCATCCACTGCGACATCAGGCTGATCAGCATGGCTGCGAACATATTGCCGCTGGCGCGCAACACACCCATGAGCGCGAATTGCACGCCGATGAACCCGAAACTCCACGATACTGTGCGGATGAAGACGCTGGCCTCGTGGATAACAGCCTTGTCATGCGGCACGAAGAACGCGGCGATGTGATTGGCGAATATGAAGGCGAAGACGCCGAAGCTCGACATCACGCTGAACGTAATGAGTGCTGCAAGGCGCGCAACGGCTTCGGCGCGCTGGATGTTACCGGCGCCGATGTTCTGGCCGACCAGAGTCGAGGTGGCCATGGAGAATCCCATCGCAGGGATGACGACGAACTGCAGCACGTTGCCGCCCACGCCGTAGGACGCTGTCGTCACCGTCCCAAAGCTCGTGATCAGGAACATCATGACTGTGACGCCAAGGCCGCGGGCCGAGCCTTCGATCGCGGCGGGATAGCCGAGATTGAAAGCGCGCAGGACGAATTTGAAGTCCGGCCGCAACTCGAGCAGCTTGAGCCGGATGCCGTAGCGACCGGACGCGAGCAGCGTGATCGCGATGACGGCGGAAATGAACTGGCTGGACATCGTCGCGAGCGCCGAACCCAGTACGCCGAGATGAAAGCCGAAAATGAGAAGCGGATTGACGAAGAAGTTCACAAGCACGGTGCCGCCGATAATGTAGAGCGGTATCGTCACCTGGCCGACGCCGCGCATCTGCGACTGGAAGCAGAAATAGGCAAAGGCGAATGGGAGGCTCAGAAACTGGACGCGCAGGAAGCCGAGCGCGTTGCGATAGACCTCGGGCTCCACGTCCATCAGCTCGAGCAGATAGGGTGCAATGACGTAGCCCAGAAGACCGAGCACCAGCGAAACGAAGACGACCGTGAGCAGTGTCTGTCCGGCGACGTGATCGACCATCTCGCGGTTGCGCGCCCCGACATACTGCGCGATCAAGGTCGATCCGGCGATCGTGAATCCCATTCCGATCGACATCATCAGGAACATGAGCGGCATCGACACAGACACGGAAGCGACGGCTGCAGCACCCAGGCGTCCGACCCAGAATGCATCCACGAGCTGGTAAGCGATCTGCAGAATGTTGCCGCCCATGATCGGAAAGGCGAGCAGGAATAGCGAGCGCGGTATCGGACCCTGAAGCAGCCGGGGGTCGAAGGCGCGTCCGCCGAACCCACCGCTCGGTCTATGGATCGACGTCGTTTTTACGTCGGTCGCGGGCTGGTCTTTGTCGGGAGTCATCAGATTATTTTCAAGGTTTGCGATTGCTTTGGCAACGATTCCCGATCGCTATCAGGAGATGCCCGTCTGAAGTTCGGACCCCCGACATAAGCACCACAGCCATGAGGGGTTAAGAACGGGAAATCACACCGGAAATACAAAACGGCCGATGCGGATATCTCCGCACCGGCCGCCTCGCAGAAATTGAAGTGGCTCAGACCGCCTTCAGGTTCACGGCCTTGGCGCCACGCGCATCCGGCTGGATGTCGAACGAGACGCGCTGGCCTTCATTCAACGAGCGCATGCCGGCAGCTTCAACGGCAGTGGCGTGCACAAACACGTCCTTGCCGCCGCCTTCCGGCGCGATAAAGCCAAAACCCTTAGCGGTATTGAAAAACTTCACGGTTCCGATGGTCATTTCAAACGTTTCCTAGTCACAAGATTCCACGTCGGCACATGCCGGCGCGGCACGGAAAACGGCCATCAGGGAGAGGAAGTGTTGCTGTCTCGTCCAGGCGCGCACTCAAGGCGGCAGGGCTTCTATTAACAGTGCGCTTTCTCTGACGGGACGCCGTCCACGTGGCGCTTTCATAGGCTTTTGCACGCAACAAGGCAATGCGGCGACACAATTCGTGATTCAGCGGACTTTGGGAGCCGGTGCCTTCTTTTTCTTGGCGGCCTTGGGTGGTTGCGACGCGGCAAGGATCTTTGCGGCTTCCGCGTCAGCGGCTTCCTTTGCGAGGCGCAACGCTTTCAGTTTTGCGGTCCGCGAGTCAAATGCATTTCGCTCCTGCTCGAGTTCCTTCTTCACCATCGCGTCGCGCTGTTCGGAAGCCGTGAAGTGCGTGTTCGCTTTGCGGCGGGCAGTGTCGCGAATATCGGTCGGGTTCGCCATGGCGACTCCTTGTCTGCGCGGGGTCCGGGTCCGCGTCGGCGGGCAGGGGCTCTGCGGGTGTTGGGGCGGGCGCGCTTGCCGCTTATTGGGGCCGCGCGTGGACCGTTACAGTACAGTATAGCCCAGAATGGTGCGCTGCGGGGGAAAATGTGCAGTGACGTCCCCAGCCCGGAAATGCGCCGCGAAATCGAAATACCGCAGTCCGGCGGGGTGTTGAATTATGGCGAGGCTAACGCAGTTGTCACGAACATGAACGCAAAGCGCGCGTCGTCGTTGGTCACGGGTTCAGCTTGAGAATCGCAATGTCTGCTCCTCGGTGTTTCCATCAAGGAGAAATTCATGATCACCAAGTCCAAGCTTCTGAAAACTACCATGCTCGCTGCGCTTGTTTCACTTGCGGGTGTTGCGGCCATCTCGCCTGCAAGCGCCCACGACATGGATCGCAGCGCCGGCTATCACCGCGTCGACGGGGATCGTGACGGCGGCGGCTATCGCCACGAGCGGTTCGAGCATTTCCGCCATCACCGCCATTTCCATCGCGGCTGGTACCGCTAGTCCATAGTCAGAAAGCGGGCGCGCAGCGATGCGCGCCCGTTTTCTTTGGGCGTGAAGTTCGACTAGGCTTCGCGCGAAACCGGGGGAAACCAGATCATGATCCGCACGCTCATCATCGCAGCCGCCATTCTTGCCGCCGTGCCAGCCGCCGCATCCGACACCGATGATGTGATGGCGCCGATCCATGCCTTCGTCACGGCCATCAACAAGGGCGACATGACGGCCGCGGCAGCGGCACACGTGGATGCGCCCAGCATCATCGACGAGTTCCCGCCGCATCACTGGTCGGGCGCGGGAGCGCTCGCAGCCTGGGGCGCGGACTACGGCAAGGACGCTGCAGCACATGGCGACACCGGCGGCATGCTCACCATGAAGAAGGTCCATCGCCTTACCATCGAGGGCGATGCAGCCTATGCCGTGGTGCCGACCGATTTCTCCTACAAGCGCAAAGGCAAAGCAGTCGTCGAACATGGCACGATCACCTATGCGCTGGCGCATACCGCGAGCGGCTGGCGCATCGCGAGCTGGTCCTACAGCTGGTAAGCGCGCGCCCTGCTGCGCTGCAGGATTGACCTGACGCCGGGTGCGCGTAGCCTTTGCGCGCCGTCCCCGGGGAAGACGCCATGTCCGTCAGCGAAGCCAAGCCGAAGATCTGGCAGAACCGCGCCGATCTGGAGCCCACCGATCCCGGACCGCTCGCGCCGGTCTACGCTCATGTGCCGCGCTTTGCGCCGGGCTCGAAGGAGAGCATCGCCTATCTCGACGAGCACGGCTATGTCGTCATCGCCAGCGCGCTGAACAGCGAGGAGGCGAAACACGCCGTCGATCTCACCTGGGATTATCTCGAGCAGCTTGGCACCGGCATCGATCGCAACGACGTGTCGACATGGGACGACGACCGCTGGCCGACGGCGGTGCATGGCGGGATTCTTCCCGGCCACGGCATCGGCCATAGCGCCGCGCAGTGGTTCATCCGCAGCGTGCCGAATGTGAAAAAGACCTTCGCGGCGGTTTGGGGAACCGACGATCTGCTCGTCAGCTTCGACGGCATGGCGCTGTGGCGGCCCTGGGCGTTCAAGCCGGAATGGAAGACCAATCGCGGCGGCTCCTGGCTGCATATCGACCAGCACCCGATCACCCGTCCCGGCAAGCAATGCGTGCAAGGCCTGGTGAACCTCCTTCCGATGTCGCCGAAGACGGGCGGCAACGTTCTCATCGCCGGATCGCACAAGAAGTTCGCGACGATTCCCGACGTCTATCCGCAGCGACTCGGCCGCGTGCCGCTCGGCGTCGACCATTTCCGCTTTCCGTCGGACGATCCGATGCTCGTCGGAACGCCGCCGATCATGTGCCACATGGAGCCCGGCGATATCCTCTTGTGGGACTCGCGCACGATCCATTGCAGCAGCGCCGCGATCGAGGCGCCGGACGCGACACCCGAACTGATGCGCGCGGTCAGCCTGATCTGCATGATGCCGAAAAGCCTGACGCCGCCGGACGTGCTGGAGCAGCGCAAGCGTGCGGTGGAGGGCGTGATCTCCACCACCAACTGGACCGACAAGTTCATCAACGCGGACAGGTTCCCGCAGATCACGAGCGCGCCGAACATCGAGCGCTATCGCCGTCCTGCGCCGCCGGTGCTCAGTGAGTACCAGCGAAAGCTCGTCGGGTACTGAACGGGCCTCAGCCCATCACGAACTTGACGCGTTTCTTCTTCGGCTTGGGCGGCGGCGCATCGAGCGCGGCAAGGCGCGCGGCCGCGGCGTCGGACTCTTCCTTGGCCAGGCGCAGGGCGCGCAGCTTGAGAGTCTTGGCGTCGTTGGCGGCGCGCTCGCGGTCGATCTCGAGCTTGATGGCGCTGTCGCGCTGCTCGCGCACGGCGAAATGATTCTGCGCTTTCTTGCGCGCGCCGTCGCGGTCGCGGGGCGGCGGGCTGAGCGGATTGTGATCGTTCATCGTCGGATCCTTTCGGGAAGCCGGGAAAGAGAAAGACCGGCGGAAGGATTTCTCCCGCCGCCGGCCCTGTCTCAGACCGAAGTGGCTTTAGGCCGACTTCAGGTTGACGGCCTTGGAGCCGCGCGCGTCCGGCTGGACGTCGAACGAAACCTTGTCGCCTTCATTGAGCGAGCGCATGCCCGCTGCTTCCACGGCTGTGGCATGGACGAACACGTCCTTGCCGCCGCCTTCAGGAGCGATGAAACCGAAACCCTTGGCCGTATTGAAGAACTTCACTGTACCGATAGTCATTGTCATTTTCCTAAGTCTGTAAATTCCGCGCGCGCACATGCGCGAACGGGCGTGGAAAACGGGACATCAGCTTTGAAGGAAGGTTTCCGATCGTCCGGCACGCACAAAGCGGGGCAGAGGCAACAAGAGCGCTTCGTCTGACGGGACGTAAGAACCACGTGAGGCTCATATGGGCTTATTGGCCGGGCAATACAAGTGCGGCGCGAGAAGCGCTGCGCCGGCGGCAGAAGATGTGTGTCGTAAACACGCGTTCTTCGGCACGATAATTGTTCGTCGTTTTTCCGCAGTTTTCGCGCACCCCTCCCCCGACAGGGTTCAAGCCGTTCCGTCCACTGAGCAATTCGCACTCCGCCATTTTGCATTTACCGTCATTCCCGTATTCGCCGCGCGGCGGCAGAAACTTTTTTCGCCGTGCGCAAGACAAGGCTCCGCTGTCGCCGCCTCCCGCACGCGAAAGGCGCAGTCCCACGTCTCCTTTTCCGCCTGGAAAGGTATGGAACAAAACAGGAACACGCAAGCCGGATGATGGCGAGGCCGCGTAATTTACGCTTCACTTCGGCCGGCGTTTTTTACGGGAGACACCGTCATGTGCCGGAACATCAAGACGCTCAGCAACTTCGCGCCGCCAGCGACGCATGAAGAGATCCGCGCCTCGGCGCTTCAGTTCGTGCGCAAGCTCAGCGGCACGACGCGCCCGTCAAGGGCGAACCAGGCCGCGTTCGATCGCGCGGTGGACGAGGTTACGCGAAACAAGTGCGTTCTCGTGCGGTCGACTGCGGTCTCGCGCCGCCAATAGAGGTGGACATGGAAAATGGAACGGTGCGATCAGGAGACAACAAGTCGTTCAGCTTGAGATCAACGATACATCTCCCAAATCAGTAGCAATTCAGCAGCGAGGGTCCTGCAAGAATTGCACTGTCTCGGCTTACGCCCTAAGGTCTTCGGCATTCGCCGACGATAAAGTTTCGGCGGGCGTACATTTGCCCTACCTACTCCGACTCCCAAACGTCTTCGGCACGTTCGGCCGGCTGGCGCGCTTCATCTTTGTCCGGCTCGTCTTCTGATGTTTCGGCCCGCGCTCGTCGGCCTTGCCGTGCTGCGCACCATCGCGCACCGCCTTCATGAAGGCGTCGTCGACGCTGCGGTCCACCTCGCTCTGGCGCGCAAAGGGGTCGTCGGCGATGGCGAGCTCGACGGTCTGAAGGCGCTTGAGCTCGTCGCGCAGGCGCGCGGCCTCCTCGAACTCGAGGTCGGCGGCGGCGTCCTTCATGCGCTTTTCCAGGTCGGCGATCGTCGCCTTGATGTTGTGGCCGACAAATGCCTCGCCGTCGGCTCCGACGCCGGCATCCACCATCACATGGTCGCGCTCGTACATGCTGCCCATGATGTCGGCGATGTTCTTCTTGATGCTGAGCGGGGTGATGCCGTTCGCCTCGTTATAGGCGCGCTGCTTCTCGCGCCGGCGCGAGGTCTCGGCCATCGCGCGCTCCATCGAGCCGGTGACGTGGTCGGCATAGAGGATGACCTTGCCGTCCACGTTGCGCGCGGCGCGGCCGATGGTCTGGATGAGGCTGGTCTCGCTCCTGAGGAAGCCTTCCTTGTCCGCGTCCAGGATGGCGACGAGCGCGCACTCCGGAATGTCGAGGCCCTCGCGCAAAAGGTTGATGCCGATCAGGACGTCGAATGCGCCCAGGCGCAGGTCGCGGATGATCTCGATGCGCTCGAGCGTCTCGACGTCGCTGTGCATGTAGCGCACGCGGATGCCCTGCTCGTGCATGTATTCGGTGAGGTCCTCCGCCATCTTCTTCGTCAGCGTGGTGACGAGGACGCGATAGCCCTTCCTGGCCACCTCGCGGCATTCGGCGATGAGGTCGTCGACCTGCGTGTCCACCGGCCGTATCTCGACCGGCGGATCGATGAGCCCCGTCGGGCGGATCACCTGCTCGGTGAAGACGCCGCCGGTGCGCTCCATCTCCCACGGTCCGGGCGTCGCGCTGACATAGATGGTGGCCGGGCGCATCGCGTCCCACTCCTCGAACTTCAGCGGGCGGTTGTCGATGCAGGAGGGAAGGCGGAAGCCATATTCCGCGAGCGTCGACTTGCGGCGATAGTCGCCTTTGTACATCGCGCCGATCTGGCCGATCGTGACATGGCTTTCGTCGACGAAGACGAGCGCCTCGTCGGGGAGATATTCGAACAGGGTCGGCGGCGGCTCGCCCGGCTTGCGCCCGGTCAGCCAGCGCGAATAGTTCTCGATGCCGGCGCAGCTTCCCGTCGCCTCGATCATCTCGATGTCGAAATTGGTGCGCTGCTCGAGCCGCTGCGCTTCGAGCAGCTTGCCGTTGGCGCGGAAATCGGCGAGCCGCAGGATCAGCTCCGCCTTCATGCCCTTGATCGCCTGCTGCAGCGTCGGGCGCGGCGTGACGTAGTGCGAGTTGGCGTAGATCTTGATGCTGTCGAGCGCGCCCGCGGGGCGGCCGGTCAAGGGATCGAACTCGGTGATGCTGTCGACCACGTCGCCGAACAGCTCCACCCGCCAGGCGCGGTCTTCATAATGCGCCGGGAAGATGTCGACCGTGTCGCCGCGCACGCGGAACGTGCCGCGCACGAAATTGTTGTCGTTGCGCCGGTACTGCAGCGCGGAGAGATCGCGCATCAAGTCCATGCGGTCGATCTTCCTGCCATGCGCGATGGTCACGGCGGTGCCGGAATAGGTCTCGACCGCTCCGATGCCGTAGATGCACGACACCGAGGCGACGATGATGACGTCGTCGCGCTCCAGGATCGCCCGCGTCGCCGAATGGCGCATGCGGTCGATCTCCTCGTTCACCGACGAATCCTTCTCGATGTAGGTGTCAGTGCGCGGGATGTACGCCTCGGGCTGGTAATAGTCGTAATAGGAGACGAAATACTCGACCGCGTTCTCCGGGAAGAACTGCTTGAACTCGCTGTAAAGCTGCGCGGCGAGGGTCTTGTTCGGCGCAAGGATCAGCGCCGGCCGCTGCACCGCCTCGATCACCTTGGCCATCGTGAAGGTCTTGCCCGAGCCGGTGACGCCGAGCAGCACCTGGTCGCGCTCACCGATCGTTCCGTGATTGACGATGCCGCTTTCGTCCTGCTGGCGCGCGCCTTCGCCGGTGCCGAGGCCCTCGCCCTTCAGGCCGCTGACAAGATCGTGGATCGCGGTCGGCTGATCGCCGGCAGGCTCATACTCGCTGACCAGCTTGAACTTGATGCCGCCCTGCGATTTCTCGGGCCGCACCGGGCGATGCGGGACAAAGCCGGCGAGCTCTGCGCCCGTCGCGCCATGCAGCGGCAGATGGCCGATGCCGCCGATCCGCGCCGCGTCGGCGTTCAACTGGTCGAGATCGGGCGGACCGGGATCATAGGCGGTGCCGGCAGGGTCGACGGGGGCGGCAGCGGCGCGGAACCTGGCCGAAGCCTCGCTCATCCCCTTTCCGCGCCCGCGCGGGATCTTCCCGTTATTGTGTGCCATCGAAGCAATATAGGCCTAGTTCGCTGCATTTGCAGGGCCCGTGCTGACAGCGGGTGTCAGCAGCGCGCAATCGCGCGTGAACCGCACAAGCCCGCCGCGTCCGCGCGCGGCGAATTTGATTTACGACCGTACATTCTGACTAGTTCGGTTCCGAACGTACAGCGAAGACAGATCGATCGCTACATCCACGAATACATGGTACCGGCAATGAAACTCAACACGATTAGTCGCTATCTAAGAATTCTCTATCATTGGAGACTGAAGAACTCCCTCACCCCCCCTTACCTTCCTGAGGACATCTCCATCGAAGCGACAAATGTCTGCAACTTCCGCTGTTCTTTTTGCCCGCAATCCGATCCGAAGCACCACGAGCTTGTGCCAAGGACCTATCTTGATCCGCAAAAGGCGCGCGAGATCTTCCGCGCTCTGCGCCGCGATGGCGTCACGAGTTCGACAGTGCACTGGACCCTCGACGGCGAGCCTTTCATGAACAAGCAGTTCTACGCGCTCTGCTCTGCCGCGATCGACTTCGGTTTCATTAATATGCATTTCGCAACGAACGGCATGCTGGTCACCGACAGAAGCGTGCGACAACTGCCGGCCGGAAAGAACGTTCACTACACATTCGCCATCGACTACGCGTCCGACCCGGACTATTTCGAAAGGGTGCGCGGCACTGTGGGCTCCTGGGGCAAGATCAAGGAGAACATTGAAGCAATCCTGGAGCAGGACCGCCGTGACATCACCGTGAAGCTGACCGACATTTCGACCTATGAATTCGATGATCGGGTCGAACTCGAGAGGCGTTTTCGCGATCTCAAGGCGTTATTCCCGTCCGCCCCTGGCAGACTGTCGTTCGAAACCAGGACATTCCATAATGCCGCCGGGCTGGTTTCAAAGCTCGTTGGCAAGCAAAAGAGCAGGAAATACCATCTGTGCCCCTATCCGTGGACCTCGCTCGTGATCGCCTCGAACGGCGACGCCGTCGCATGCTGCCGCGACCTGCGTCGGCAGACAGTGCTCGGCAATGTGATTGAACAAGGCTTATCGGCTGTCTGGACGGGTCCGGCCTATCGGAAGTTGAGAAAGGCGCTTGTCGAGAAGCGGCCTGAAGACATGACGGCATGCAATGGCTGCGATCTGCCCTATGACGAGTCCAAGTTTTCCTACGCAAATATCCTTCGGACGCTCACCAACAGGCTTCAGGTATTTCAATAGGTCCGCCCGCCCGTGTCAATTTCTTGTGACTTGCGGAGATGATAGGTCAGTGCCACTGCGATGCAGTGACGTAGCGGCGTTTCCGGCACGGGCTTTTTGGCTTCGAACAGGATCGCGCGATTGCCTTCGAAGGTGAATTCGTTCGGGTAGATCTGCCGAAAAGTGCTGACGAGATTTGTCTGGCAATGAAAGTACATGGCTAGCGGCCAGGTTCGGCCTTCACCGCATCGATGCGAATCGTGCTGCCGCTTCCGGTCTGCGAGGTCAGAAAGATCGGCTGGCCCATTTTAGAGCTTCCTCGATCTTGCCGACGCCCTGCGTCTTTCGCGCTGTGTCGAGAACGAGCGCTCTACGCCGCTCCAGTTTCCCGCGCGTTTGCTTCGGATAGAAACGAAGAACGGAATCGAGCGGCGCACGTTTCGATTTGGTCTTCGTCTTGGCGGCGACTAGGCAACCTTTCTTTCGAACTCGGGATAGTAGCGCTGCATCATCCGCCCGCAATATTCGACGAGGTTCTTGTGGCGCAGGGCGGCGTTGCGGATAGGCGTCTCGAAAAACGGCGTCAGGATGCCTGAAAGCATACCGAACATCGTTGCATCCGTCCCACAAGGTTTCTCACCCATCAGATAAGGCTTGTCGCCGAGAAAGACCGAGAGCGACTCGAGCGAGCGGCCGGCGAGATCGGCGATTTCCGCCTCGCCATGGCGGCCAAGTCCCTGGCCGTGCAGCATCACGCGTATGCGTTCGCGCGCCTGGTCTGCAACGCCCTCCGGCGCGCCGTCAAAGAAATGGATCGGGCCCTTGGCCCAGTTGGCGTCGTCCATCCAGCGCGCGTGCAGGAGCGCGAAGTAAAGTTGATCCTCGAGCATGCGCTCGAGCGCCCAGCAGAGCGAGCGTTCGACGCTGCACAGGCCATCGTCGAGGTCGACGCGATAGGTGCGTTCGAGATGATCGCGGATGAAGGTCGAATCGCCGATCAGCACGCCGCCATCGTCGATGAAGGGAATTTTGCCTTTCGGCGCCGCTTGCGGACCGCTTCGTTCCCATTTGTAAGGCAAGCCCGCCATCTTGAGCTGGACCTCGGTTTTCATGACGAACGGGCTGGGGTCCGGAAGGCCAAAGGCCGGGCCGAAGGCGAAAAGCGTGATCATCTGGAGTTCCTCCGCATCTGGGTGCTTTTCTTACTGACATCCTGCTGACAACATGCTGTCAGCATCGGTTTGGCAGGGTGTCGGCATGAGACGCGCGGAACGGCTTTTTCAGATCATCCAGATCCTGCGGCGCAGCAAGCGCCGACCGATCACGGCCAATGACATCGCATCGGAGCTCGAGACCTCGCTGCGCACGATCTATCGTGACATCTCGCAGCTTCTCGCCGAGCGCGTGCCGATCCGCGGCGAGGCAGGGATCGGCTATGTCCTGGAAGACGGTTTCGACATGCCGCCCCTGATGCTGACGGCGGACGAGATCGAAGCGGCGATGCTGGGCGCGCAGTGGGTGATGGCGCGCGGCGACTCTTCGCTGGCGCGCGCGGCCAACGACCTAGTCGCCAAGATCGGAGCAGTCGTGCCGCCGCATCTGAAGCCGCTGGCGCTCGATTCGACCCTGGTCTCGCCGAACTGGAACCGGATCGAGACCGACAGCGTCGACATGGCGCGTGTGCGCGGATCGATTCACGCCCAGACCAAGCTTGCGCTTGTCTATCGCGACGAGAGCGGCCGCGAGACCAGCCGCACGGTCTGGCCGTTCGCGGTGTCCTATTGGGACACGGTGCGCGTGATCGTGGCGTGGTGCGAATTGCGCAAGGGCTTCCGCAGTTTTCGCACCGATCGCGTGATGGCGGCCGACTTTCTCGCCGAACGCTATCCCACGCCACGCACGCGCCTGACCGCGCAATGGCGCAAGGAGATGGAGACGGCGATGGCGAGCGGCAATTACGAGAGGCGCAAGGCCGCGCAGCAGGCGCGCACCTGAACGCTAGGCCGCTTTTTCGACTTCGTCGCCGGCGAAACTCGAACAGAAGTCCTGGAAGATCGCGGTCAGTTCCTCGGCATCGATCATCGGCAGCGCGTTCTTTGGGAAGCGGAAGCGCCAGAAGCTGACGATGTGCGAGATGGCGCCCATCTTCTCGCCCAGCTCCAGAAAGAGGTGCGGCGCGCTCAGGAGGAAATCTCGGAACGTTTTAGGATTGTTGTTGCGCACAAGATCCTCATAGGCGGCATCGTAGACGGCCAGGATCTTCTTCACGGCCTCGCCGCCGTCGCGCACCTTTGTGATGATGTTGGCCTGCGATTCCTTGAGGAACTGCTTGGTGTCAAAGTCGATCGCGCCGACCGGGCGGATCTTGCGGATGGCGCGCAGCACCGAGATGATCTCGGGCCAGAAACTCTCCATGCTCCATTTGTAATAAAGAAAGCCGCGCCAGCTGAACACGCCTTCGCGGAACTCATCTGCGCTCATGGCCAATGTCAGGCGTAGCGGTTCGAGCTTGTCGTCGATCTCGGTCGACAGGAGCGCGGTGACGAGGCGCTGCGTCGAACTCTCGCTGCCCTTGCCGCCGCCGCTGGCCAATGAGATGAGCTTGTGCAGTTCGGCCGAGACGTAGGCCGACATCGCGATCTGGTCGGCGTTGGAAATCTTGAAGTAGCAGTCGGCACAGCGGAAATCCTGGGCGCGCAAATGCTCGCGCAACAGGAACGGATCGAGAGAGGGCAGCGTGTTGAGGATGCGCAGCACCGCGAGGTCGTGCTCCATGCTCTTGTCGCCGTAGTTGCCGACCTCGCGCAGGCTTTCGAGAAAGCCGCGCTGGTCGACGAAGAAGGAACGTCCGCCGGCGCGCAGATCGTTGGTGTCGAACGGAATGATGATCTTGGTCGCGACCGGCCGCGACGACGGAAAGAGATAGGTTTCGTCCGAACGCACGCGATGCTTGAGAATGATCGCGGAGTTGACGATCGGCGAGGTGAAGAAGGGCGCCGACTTGTGCTCGGGCTTGTCGGCGTTGGCGTTGGCGATCGACGCCAGATTGAGCACGCGCGTCGTCGATGCACCACTGAGCGCGCTCAAATACCGTACGGTTCTGTCGGCGCCTGCCAAAGTGGGGCTCATGTAAAGATGCAGCCTCATCATGAAGTGACTTAGTAAACGCGAGGTTTCCGGTTCCCGGCAGAATGGGGTGGAAAACAGCTACAAATTCGCTGGGGAGCGCCTGCACGCAATGGGTATGCGGAGGTCAAAGGCGGTGGCGGCGGTTACGCCTGTCCAATTTTCAATCAGAAATCCGTCAATATTGACCGCCCGGGGACCGCCGCGAATACGGTGAAAATTTTCGAATGGCGCGAGCAAGTGCGCGAGGCGCCGGCCAAGACTTGTGAATTCTCTGGGTCGAACAACTTTGTCTGGAATCGGCGCGGGTTGTTAACTATGTTCGATTCCGTACATAGGAACGCTAAGGGCTTGTCTTGCTAAGGAAATCACCGAAAAAGCGACGCGCGGCGAAAGCTGTGCGTCCGGCCAGGCGCCGGGCCGCGCCGATCACAATCGCGCACCACTCCATCGGCTACATCGTGACCGTCATCGGGGAGGTCCTGCGCAGCACCTCGCTCGACGTTCTGGATGTTCTCATCATCATGGCGGTGTCCAGCGCGAGCGTTTCTCACACGCGCACCACCACTTCGCCAAAACGCCGGACAGCGCAGGGCGTCAGCCGCAATGCGGTGAGTCGCTCGCTCAATGTTCCGCTCGAGACGGTGCGGCGGCGTGTCAGCCTGTTGCTGAAGAAAAAGATCATCCAGGAGCGCGCGGACGGTCTCATCGTTGCGCCGGTCACGCCGCTCGGCGCGCTGCAAAACACCGCCGAACTGCTGGCGCTGAATGCGCGCACAGTCCGGCAGATGTTTCTCGATCTGAAGGCGCAGGGCGTCAGGCTGGACTGATGCGCAGGCCTATTTGATCGCCTTCAATTGCGTGGCCGTGTCGCTGGCGGCCTTTTGCGCGGTCGCCACATCCGTCGCAGCGAGTCCGCCGCGCGCTGTCGCAGCCGCATCTTCGAGCGCCTTCTTCTTGCCCGCGTCCGCCATGTCGGGAATGGCGCCGTTGCCCGAGCCGGCGCAGGGATTGATCTGCTTGGCATCGAAGCCGTTGCCGCCCGGACCAACCAGGCAGTTGATCGTGTGATGCAGGTGCATCATCACGCCGTCCATCGACGTCGCCTGCGCGGCAAGCGTGGCGTGCGTCGCCGCCGTCGAGATTTCTCCCGCCACGTCGGCCGCCATCACGGGCAGCGGAACCAGCACCAGAGCGGCGAGGGCCGCGCCGAAAAACACATCGCGTTGTTTGTTCGTCATTGTCATCACCACACGGTTGCGAGGTTGCGTTGCAGACGGGTCGTTTCGGAATTGTGCACCTTGTTGGCGAGGATGCCCGGGACCGAGGCGTCGTGGCCATAAAAGTCCGCATTCCATTCGTCGCGCGACTTGACGACCGAACCATTGAAGGTCAGCCCGCCATAGGCGCCCGTTCCGGACGACCACACGACGATGTCGCCGCCACGGCCAGTCGTTGCGCCTTCTGCGCCCGAGCTCAACGTCACGACCGTGATGCCGGCGCCGGCGCCCAGCTTGAACTCGCTGTGCTCGATTCCCCTGAGCGCGCGGTCGCTCATGATGATGAATACCAGTTCGGCCTGCTCAAGACCGATCTGCAGTCCGAAGGAGGCTGAACCGAGCGTGTAGAACGCCGGCGAGCTCCAGGCGTGGCCGTTGCGCTTGAGCAGCACGCCGTCGCCGCCTTCCGCGCCGAAGATGAAGCCGCCCTTGACGAGTCGCGGTACGATCAGCACCGCCTTGGCGCGATGGATCATGCCGGCTGCGACCGAGAAGGCCGGATCTGTCTTGAGATGGTCCACGGTATGGCTCGCGCGCGCGAGCAGTTCGGTCTGGTCGGAGGCCAGCGCGGCCGGCGCGGCGAACATCGCCGAGGCAAGCGCAGCCGCGGCCGCAAATTTCGTCAACGTCTTCATTGTCCTGTCCCTTTGTCCGATTGCGGCGCGAAGCCTAGACGATTTAACTCCTTGCGAGAACGGCAGGCGAGGCGGTTGGTTCCCCGAGCTGGCCAATGTTTTCACTGGCCCGCGACCGCTGTTGCGCTGCACTATCCCGCCACCATGCAGTATGGACTTGTCGTCGTTCCGCCAGCCGAACTCGCCGCGCGCATTCGCGAATTTCAGAAAAGCCAGTTGCGCGTCCTGCCGCTCGCAGCGCCGCACATAACGGTCAAGGCGCAGGGCGGCCTCGGCCAAGACGAGGCCTGGCTGGACGACGTGCGCGCGGTCGCCGCGCGATTTCCTGCTTTTCGAACCGGCGTCGCCGGGATCGGGATGTTCGGCGAGGAGTTCCTCTACTTGCGTGCCGAACCTGGCGAAGCGCTTGTCCGCTTGCATGCGGCGTTGCTGAAGGCGGTGAATCCCGCGCCGGCGCTGATCGAACGGTACTTCGAAGGCAAGGCCTATGTTCCGCATCTGACGCTCGCCGGTCCCGGTCTTTCATCGCACGAGATGGCCGTGGTCAAAGTCGCCGCCGAAGAGCGCTTCGCGATACGGGAACTGTTCGACGTGACCTTCGTGCGCGTGCTGCGACAGGCCAAGGATGGGGAACCATTTCTCGGCTATCTGGACCTGCCGCTGGCCTAGTCCCTCCTTGAAGAAGGGCTTTTTTGATCCCACATTACGAGGGATCGAGGAGATGCCCATGACCGATATCTCACCCCAGCCCGCTGCTCCGACAGCGGCTCCGTCTTCCGAGGAGGCGCGCACGCTCGCGATCATCGTCTATGGTCTCTATCTCGCATCTCTGCTTTGCGTGGGACTTTCCGGCATTGCAGGCGTCATCCTTGCGTACATCAAACGCGACGAAGTCAAAGGCACGATCTGGGAAAGCCATTTCGAAAACGCCATCCAGGCGTTCTGGGTGTGGTTCGGCCTCAGCGTCCTCGGCTTTCTCACCGTGTGGCTGGTGATCGGATTCTTCATCCTCATCGCCGCCTACGTCTACTTCGCGTACCGCACGATCAAGGGCCTTGTACGCGCCGTCGATTCCAAACCCTATGTCTGACGTTCGAGACGAAGGCGATCTGCGCACCATCCTTCTGATCATCTATGGGCTGTTCGTGCTCGCGACATTCAACGGCGCGACGGCGATCGTCGGGGTCGTCCTCGCCTACATCAAGCGCGATGCGGCGCGCGGCACGATGTGGGAAGGACATTTCCGCAATCTCATCCATGTCTTCTGGATCACACTCGTCGCCGCCATCGTCGCGATCTCGATTCTGATCGAAGCGTTCGGCGGTCTCGCCTTTTCACTGTTCGCAACCAACGGCAACCCGCCGCCGCTCCTGATCGGCTGGCTGATTGCGCTCGTGCCGCTGTTCTGGCTGGGCGCGGTGCTCTTCTTTGCCTGGTATCTCTATCGCACGCTGCGCGGGCTGATTCGCACGATCGAAGCGCGGCCCTACTGAAGTTTTAGTCGCGTTGCGTGAATTGCTCGTCGCGGAATCGCCGCGCATGCGCCATGGCGTGCGGCACGGTTCTTGGCCGCGTGAAGAACCAGCCGAGCAGGCCCAGCATCAACGCAAGCGCAAAGGAATAGGGCGCGAAATTGTAGATCTGCCAGGGCACGTCCGCCGCGGCGTGAAAGCTGATGCCCATGTTCGCGCCCCACAAGGCGCAGTCGCCGATGCCCGATTCGCTCACGCTGCAGCCGGGATAGCGCGCCGAATAGACCGCCGCCATGGGCAGCATCAAGGTTGCGAGCGGCAACAGCAAGAGCGTGAGTGCGGCGATCAGAGGTTGGCGCGCAAGCAGTGCGGCGAGCGCGGCGCCGGCAGCGATCAAGACCAGCCAGAAGGAATTCGCGCCGGCCATCCATGCAAGTAGAAGTGCATCGCGCAAGCCGGAGCCGAGCGCGATGCCGTGACAAAGCTGCGGCCCCGGCGCGCAATGCGCGGCGAGGGCCGCACCGCGCAACAGCCAGACGAACAGCGCCGGCGCGAGCAGCACAAACACGCATGCCGCCCAAACCTTGAGCGGCATGCTGTTTCGTTTCGCAGGCGTGTAATCCATGCGCGCATTCTAAGCACGCAAATATGTCGATGGCTTTCGCGATCTTGCACCAACGTTAATCGGCGCAAAGTCTTACATCGTTACTATGTCGTACCGCGTTACGCCTTCGTCGACGGACGATCCTTGATTCCGTCGAACCATGCAGCGACGTTCTTGAACTCCGGGTTCAACGGCTGTCCGACTTGGCCGCCGAAGTCGAGAAAGCAGTAGAGCAGCACATCGGCGAGCGTCATGTTCTTGCCGTTGACGAATTTCTTGCCGGCGAGCTGGCCGTCGAGCCACTTGATGCGGTCCTGCGCGATCTTTTTCAGTCCCTCGGCCGCCTCCGGCACTGTGACGATGCGGCTCTGGAACAGGGGCAGCCCCTGGCTGAAGCGGAATCCGTTCGCCATCGGCTCGCAGATGTTGAGATCGATGCGGCGAGTCCACATGCGGGTCTCGGCCTTTTCTTCCGGCGTGGTGCCGATCAGCGCGGGCTTCGGATTCTTGTCTTCGAGATATTCGCAGATCGCAGTGATCTCCGAGATGAACGAGCCATTGTCGAGTTCGAGCGCGGGCATCTGGCCATGCGGGTTGCGCCGCAGATGTTCGTCCTGGCGGTTCTCGCCCTTCATCAGGTTCACTTCCTGAGTCGGAATCTCGATGCCTTTTTCGGCCATGAACATGCGCACGACGCGCGGGTTTGGTCCGACGGAATTGTAGAATTTCATGGCTGTCTCCCTTGATTTTTTTGGACCCTAGGCAAGCGCGCAGATGCGGTCAAACACGCCGCAGCGGAAGCATGAAATCGCGTTGTCATGGCCGCGCGCGTTCCGGTTCTGCGCCTGGCGATGCACGTCCAGCCCTTGTGTGCGGCTGGGTATGTGCCACCTCGCAGCCCGGTCCAACGCTCAGCAAGAAAATTTCAAAGCGCGGCACTTTCGCCGCCGGGCGCAGCAATTAAGGGCGCATTCCTGCGGTTTCGCGCCTCAAACTGCATGCCGTCGGTTGCGGCGGAGGCCCGGCTCCCCCATGTATGGCCTGTCGAGATTCGTCAGGTCGAATTTGCGTAAGTATCTCATTCTCGCGGTCGGTTGGGTCCTCACCATTGTCGGCATCGTTGTGACTCCCATGCCGATTCCGATTCCGCTCATCGGGCTCTTGCCGCTGATGGCGGGTCTGGCGATCCTCATCAACTATTCGCGCACCATGCGCCGCTTCATACAAAGAGCGCGCCACCGCGTGCGCTGGGTCTCCTACATGATCGAGCACATGGCCAAGCGCGCGCCCAAGAAGATCGCGCAGATCCTGCACCGCTCGCATCCCGCGCCGATCGAGCGCCATGCCCGCATCCAGGCGCGCCCATCCATCGAGAGCGAAGACTGATGGCCATTCCGTTCATCCGGGAGTTCGAGCCGCATTACGGCGAGCTGGTGAAGGTCACGCCGCTGATCAGCCGCATCGTCGCCAATAATCCGGGTCCGTTCACCTTCAAGGGTACCGGCGTCTATATCGTCGGCGATAAGGACGTGGCCGTGATCGATCCCGGCCCCGATATGCCGGAGCATTTGGAGGCGCTGAAACGCGCGCTCGCCGGAAAGCGCGTGACGCACATTCTCGTCACGCATTGCCACAGCGATCATTCGCCGGCCGCCAAACCGCTCAAGCAATGGTCGGGCGCAAAGACCTACGCTTTTGGCCCGCATGGCTCGGGACGCGACGACAGCGAAGCCAAGGTCGAGGCGGGCGGCGACATGGACTTCATGCCCGATATGCGTGTGAAGGACGGCGAGATCATTTCCGGCAATGGCTTCACGTTCGAAGGCGTGCACACGCCGGGACATACCTCGAACCATATGTGTTTCGCTCTGAAGCAAGAAATGGCGTTGTTCACCGGCGACCACATCATGGGCTGGTCGACCACGGTGGTGACGCCGCCCGACGGCGACATGGCGCAATACATCGCCAGCGTGCGCAAGCTCGAAGCACGCGACGACCGCATACTTTATCCGACCCATGGCGCGCCGATCACCGATCCCAAGCCGTTCCTTGCCGCCTATGTCGCGCACCGCCTCGACCGCGAACGCCAGGTTCTGGAGTCCATCCGGGCCGGCCGCGACACGATTCCGGCGATGGTTGCGCAGATGTATGCCGACGTCGACAAGCGCCTGCATCCGGCCGCGTCGCGTTCGGTGCTCGCCCATCTCATCCAGCTCGAGCAGGAGGGCCGGGTGAGGCATGACGGCGAGCGCTATCGGATTGCCTAGGCTTCGACCTTGCGCAGGAACGTGCGTTCTTCACTGAGGATAAAGCGTTCGCTCTGCGCGAAGCGGAAATTGGCGCTGCCCCTTTCATCCGTCTTCAGCCGTGCGCGATAGCGCTCGTAAGACGCGAGGCTGTCGAAGGAAATCAGCGCCAGGGCGATATTGTCCGTGCCTTCGTGCGGCATGAAATAGCCGATCAGCTCCCCGCCGCATGCCGGAATGATCGTCAGCCAGTTCTTCGCATAGGTCTCGAACGCCTCGCGCTTGTAGGGATCGAGCACGTAGCGAATGCAGCAGGTGACGGTCATGGTCTGGCTCCTTGCAGGTTTGCGGCATGTCCATCCTCCCCCTTGAGGGCGGGTCAGACTCGTATAGCCCATTGTCGTTCGGACATGCTTCGATTAGCATCGAACTATGAAAACCGGTCCTGACATTGCGTTTGTGGCCTCTCTGCTGGGCGATCCGGCGCGCGCCAACATGCTGACGGCGCTTCTGGCGGGCGAGGCGCTGACGGCGGGCGAACTGGCGCGCGAGGCCGGCGTCACGGCGCAGACGGCGAGTTCGCATCTTGGCAAGCTCGTCTCCGGCGGGCTGATCAGCGAACGCAGGCAGGGCCGCCACTGCTATTTCTCTCTCACTGGTCCCGACGTCTCGTCGGTGCTGGAAAAGCTGATGAGCCTTGCCGCGCGTACCGGCCACCGCCGCACCCGTCCCGGGCCCAGCGAACCGGAATTGCGGCGCGCGCGCGTCTGCTACGATCATCTTGCCGGCGATCTCGGCGTGAGCCTGTTCGACGGACTGGTTTCGAAACGCCTGCTGCTGCGGCGGGGCGCGGAGCTCGCTCTGTCGCGCAAGGGCGAAGCGGCGCTGCAGGAATTCGGCATCGATCTGGAGGCTGCGCGTCATTCACGGCGCGCGCTCTGCAAGGAGTGCCTGGACTGGAGCGTGCGCCGCAGCCATCTCGCCGGGACGCTTGGCGCAGCGCTTCTGGATCGTTTCTACGAACTGGGCTGGGCGCGGCGCGTGCCGCACACGCGCATCGTGGCGTTCACGCCTGGTGGCCTCAGGTCATTCGAGCGCACTTTCGTCGCCTGATCAGCGCCCGGCAACCGCCTTGATATAGTCGCGCACGATCGCCGCGTTCACGCCCATGTCGTTCTGGCCGATGCGGCTCTTGGCGCGGATGTCGAGCCGCGCGCCGATCTTGCCGGCGGGCTTGACGCGAATGGCGATGTCCGAGGTCAGGCCGAACCAGAAGCTTGTCAGGCTGGCCTCGATCATGCCGCTCTTCTCATCGAACGAGACGATGTTCCAGCCGGGCATCTGCTTGGCGACTTCGAAGCCGCGCCAGAACAGCTTGGATGGCTTTTCGAGCGCCAGATAGGCGCGGATGTCGGGATAGGCCTTCTTCTGCGCCGCCGCGACATGGGTTTTGCGCCCGCCATAGTCGACCAGTTTCATGCCGTCATATTCGGGGCCGTTGGTTGCGCCGGCGCGCAGCGGCAAGAGCGCGGAGAAGGGCGGCGCGAACTCGACGTCGGTCGTGATGTCGTGGATCGGCGGCGACGAGAGATAGAGCCGCAACTGATTGAGCGGGATGAAGGCGACGACGAGTGAGCCGGCAAGTCCGACGACGCCCATGCGCCAGCCGGCGCTGTCGTTGATGTTGAGCGCGCGCGCGATCCAGATGGCGCCGCTCAGCGATCCGATGAGCGCAATCACAAAGCCGGGACTGAGTATCTTCAACCCGGTCTCATAGTCCCACCAGCCGAAGCGCGTGCCGTAACTCGCGGTCAGCCCGATCGAGGCGCTCAGAATGAAACAGCCAAGCGAAAGGAACGCTGCGACGCGTTGTGAGCGCATGAAGTTTTGTTACTCCGCAGCCGTCGGAAGGCGATAGGCGCCGAAACGTTCGCGCAGTACGGTCTTCTGGATCTTGCCGGTCGCGGTGTGCGGAATCTCGTCGACGAACTGCACATCGTCGGGCATCCACCATTTGGCGATCTTGCCGGTCAGATAGGAAAGCAGTTCCTCGCGCGTCGCGGTCTTGCCTTGCTTGAGGACGACGATGAGAAGCGGCCGCTCGTCCCATTTGGGGTGACGCACGCCGATCACGGCGGCTTCCGCGACGCTGGGATGACCGACGGCGAAATTCTCGATCTCGATGGAGGAAATCCACTCGCCGCCGGACTTGATCACGTCCTTGGAGCGGTCGGTGATCGTCATGTAGCCGTCGGCATCGATGGTGGCGACGTCGCCCGTGTCGAACCAGTGCTCGTCATCGAACGCGTCCTGGCCTTCTCCGCGGAAATAGCCTTTCGCTACGGCGGGTCCGCGCACCTTGAGACGGCCGAACGCCTTGCCGTCGCGCGGCAGCTCCTCGTCGTCGTCGCCGACGATCTTCATCTCGACGCCGAAGATCGGATGACCCTGTTTGCACTTATAGTCGAGCTGCTTTTCCCACGGCATCTCGGCGACGTTGTGCTTGAGCGTTCCCACCGTACCGAGCGGGCTCATTTCCGTCATGCCCCAGGCGTGGATGACCTGGACGTCGTACTTCTTCTCGAAAGTCTCGATCATCGATCGCGGGCAGGCCGATCCGCCGATCAGAACCTTCTTCATGTGCGGCAGGGTCTTTCCGGTCTGTTCAAGATACTGAAGCAGCGCGAGCCAGACGGTCGGCACCGCAGCCGTCAAGGTAACGACTTCATCGGTGAGAAGCTCGCAGATCGAGGGACCATCGAGCTTGGGTCCCGGCATCACCAGCTTGGCGCCGACCATCGGCGCGCTGAAGGCGAGCGCCCAGGCGTTGGCGTGGAACATCGGCACGACCGGAAGGATCGTGTCGCGGCCCGACACGCCCTGCGCATCGGTCTGCGCCGCCATCAGCGCATGGATCACGTTGGAGCGATGGGAATAGAGCACGCCTTTTGGATTGCCCGTCGTGCCCGAGGTGTAGCAGAGCCCGCAAGCCGCCTTCTCATCGACCTCTTTCCATTCGAACGTGCCGCTGCAGCCGCCGATGAATTCCTCGTAAGCGACGAGGTTGGGGATACTGGCCTTGGGCAGATGCGCCGCATCGGTCATGGCGACATAGAGCTCGACATTTTTCAATTTCGGCGCGATCTGGGCCACCAGGTCGGCGAAGGTGATGTCGAAGAACAGGACTTTGTCTTCGGCATGATTGGCTATGTAGACGAGCTGGTCGGCAAACAGGCGCGGGTTGAGCGTGTGATAGACGGCGCCGACGCCGGTAATCCCGTACCAGGATTCCATGTGCCGCCAGTTGTTCCACGCCATGGTCGCGACCCGGTCACCCGGCTGAATGCCGAGCCGGTGTAGCGCTTCGGCGACCTTGCGTGCGCGAACGGCGATCTCGCGATAATTCGTGCGATGGATGGGTCCCTCGACGCTGCGGCTCACCACCTCGCGGTCGCCATGATAGAGCGCCGCATGATCGATGATCTTGTGGACCAGCAACGGCCAGTCCTGCATCTGCCCCAACATGCCCAAATTCCCCTGTTCTTCTAACCGCATAATAGGAAGCGGAACGGGTGGGAGCAACGCGGCGGTGTGGTCCGCCGGAATGGCCTGCCGTCTGTCGTTCGGCAAGCTCGTCCTTCGACCAGCTCAGCATGAGGCCAAAATCGGGTTCGCGTCCGGCAACCTTCCGTTACGCCCGGCCCTCGAACACCAGATTGAAAGGCGTCTGGGTGGCGCGGCGGAACTGTTTGAAGCCGGCCTTGGCGGCCACCTCCCTCAGCCGTTTTTCCCCCGCCTGTGCGCCAAGTCCGAGGCCGACCTCCTGGGCCAGGGATGCCGGCGTACAAATCATGGTGGAGGCGGCGTAGTAGATGCGTCCGACGGGATTTAGATTGTCCTGCAGCGTATCGCCCGCGAAAGGCTCGACGAGCAGCCAGGTGCCATCCTTGGCGAGCGACTTTCTGACATGCTTGGCCGCACCGACCGGATCGCCCATGTCGTGCAGGCAGTCGAACATCGCGACCACGTCATAGCCCTTGGCCGGGAAATCCTTCGCTGTGGCTTTCTGGAACGTGATGCGCTTGTCGACGCCCGCCTCCTTCGCCGCCAGCTTGGCGCGCGCGATGGACGGACCGTGATAGTCGAATCCGAAGAAGTGCGACTTGGGATAGGCCTTCGCCATCAGGATGGTCGATGCGCCGTGACCGCAGCCGACATCGGCGACGACCGCGCCTTTCTTCAGCTTGTCCTCGACGCCGTCGAGCGCCGGTATCCAGGAGCTCACCAGATTGGCGTTGTAGCCGGGACGGAAGAAACGTTCCGTGCCTTTGAACAGGCATGCCGAATGCTGGTGCCAGCCGACACCCTTGCCGGTCTTGAAGGCCTTGGCCACTTTGGGTTCGTCAAGCCACATCGACTGCGCCACCTGGAACGCGCCGGCGAAAAACGCCGGGCTGCCTTCCTGAGCCAGCGCCATCGACTGTTCGGGATTAAGGCTGAATGTGCCGTTCGCCGCGTCATAGTCGACGAGGCCGGCCGCGGCCTGCGCCGACAGCCATTCGCGCACATAGCGCTCCTTCAGTTTCGTTTTTTTTGCAATGTCCTTAGGCGTGCCGGGCGTTCCGTCGGACATCGCTTTATATATTCCAAGACGATCGCCCAGAAGGACGAGCGCACCGGTCAGCGCGGCGCCCAGATCGCCGACGAGTTTTCCCATCAGCGCGTTCAGTTTTTCCGGATCGGGATTTTTCATCGTCATCGCAAGCCCCAGCGTGAAGACGCGATGAAATCCTAGCACAGCGCACGGTCATTGTGGACCGCGTCGACACCCAAATTGGGTTCGCTTCAGCGCAGCGCGTGCGTGACGTACTCGTCAGCCATTCCGACGGCGGCGCTGGGAAGAGCACGCAGGGTGTCCGCGCCGCCGGGCCGCCACGACGTATGGAAGATCCAGGCGCGCGCGCCGTCTTCGGACACGCCGCCGAGGGGCAGGACAAGATCCTGCGCCACGATGTCGACTTCGCCGGGACGCTTGACCAGGCGGATGCTCGAACCGACGGTTCCCGCGACGAACTCCTTGAAGCGGCGCAGTCGCGCGGCACGGTGAACTGGCGGCGTGAGCTCCATCACGTCGCGGCGCGAAGGATCGAAACCGTATGCCGCCCGCAACGCGGTTCCTGCGATGCGGTAGCGGACTGAATCATCAGGATGAATTTCGAGGACGGCGAGCCCCGGCAGGAACTTTACCAATTGCGTCGGATTGAGAGCGCCGCGCGACGGCAGCTTTTCGCCCTGCCACAGATCCAGCCAGCGCTGGGCGAGTTCGAGATTGAGCGGTCCAAGGCCCAGCAAGTCCAGCGCCGTCACGGCGGTGGAGCGGTCGAAATGCGCGGGCATGGAGTGACTCTGAAAGATGCACTCCGGACGCTAGATGCGGCGGGTAAACCGGAGATTAATTCTGCTATAAGGTGCGCCACCACTATCCGGGAACCCACCATGCCTCTTTCCAATGCGCAGATGCGCGACGTGCAGAGTGTTCTGCATCCCTACACGAACCTGATCAAATTCCGCGACACCGGGCCGATGATCCTCGACAAGGCCAAGGGCGTGCGCGTCTATGACGAGAGCGGCAAGGAATATATTGAGGCGATGGCGGGGCTGTGGTGCACCGCACTCGGCTGGGGCGAGAATGAACTCGCGGACGTCGCCGCCGAGCAGATGCGCAAGATGGCCTACGGTCATCTTTTCGGCGGCCGCAGCCATGAGCCGGCCATCGCGCTGGCGGAGAAGCTGAAGGAGATCTCGCCCTTTCCCGTCGGCAAAGTGTTTTTTGCCAATTCGGGGTCGGAAGCGAATGACACGCAGATCAAACTTTATTGGTATGCGTCGAACGCGCGGGGTCAGACCAAGAAGAAAAAAATTCTCTCGCGCATCAAGGCCTATCACGGCGTGACTCTGGCCAGCGCCTCGCTCACCGGCCTGGCCAACAATCACAAGAGCTTCGACCTGCCGTTCGATTTCGCGCGGCACGCCGATCTGCCGCATTTCTATCGCAACGCCGAGCCTGGCGAGACGGAGATGCAGTTCTCGCAACGCCTGGCGGCCAACCTCAATGCGCTGATCGAGCGCGAAGGTCCCGACACGATCGCCGCCATGATCGCCGAGCCGATCATGGGCGCGGGCGGCGTGATCCTGCCGCCCGACGGATATTTCGACGCGATCACGCGCGTGCTCGACAAGCACGGCATTCCGCTGATTGACGACGAAGTCATCACCGGCTTCGGGCGCACCGGCGAATGGTTCGGCTGCGGCGCGTACGGCTTCGAGCCGGAGAGCATGTCCATCGCCAAGGCCATGTCGAGCGCCTACATGCCGATTTCGGCCGTGCTGCTGTCGCCGGAAATGTCGGAGATCATCGAACAGGAATCCGGCAAGATCGGAACCTTCGGACACGGCTTCACCTATGGCGGCCATCCTGTTTCCTGCGCCGTCGCCCTGCGAACCATCGAGATCTATCAGCGCCGCGACACGGTCGGTCATGTGCGCCATGTTGCGCCGCTGTTTCAAAAGCGGCTGAAGGCGCTGGCCGATCATCCGCTGGTCGGCGAGGCGGTCGGCGTCGGCCTCATCGGCGCCATCGAACTTGTCGCCGACAAGAAGACCAGGCAGAGCTTCGAAGGCACGCGCCAGGCGGCGGCGACGCTGTGCGGCTTCGCGCAGGAGGAAGGCTTGCTCGTGCGCCCGCTGCTTGGCGACCGCGTCGCATTCTGTCCGCCGCTCGTCATCACCGAAGCCGAGATCGGCGAGCTCTTCGACCGCTTCGAACGGGCGCTGAAGAAATCGCTCGATTGGGCGACCAGGGAAAAGCTCGTCGCCGCATAGGAGCCGCCGTGAAGGTCGAGATCGAGACCGTCGCCGAACAGCCGATCGCCGCCGTGATCGCGCGCGTGCCGATGGGCGAGATCGGCGCCCATTTCAGGCCTCACCTCGACAAGGTCTACGACTTTCTCAAGACGCATGACGATGTGCGGCGGCCGGGCGCGCACAATGTCTTCGTCTATCGCGGCAAGGACATCCATCTGCACAAGGACGGCAAGATCCCGGTCGAGTTCGCGGTCCTCGTGGCGCGCAAATTCGCCGAGGACGGGGAGGTGAACTGCTCCTCTACGCCTGCCGGACGGATCGCGACAGCGACGCATGTCGGCCCCTACAGCCGTCTTTCGGATACGCACGGCGCGATCCAGAAATGGTGTGCGCAACACGGCCACGCGCTCGCCGGCATCGACTGGGAAATCTACGGCGACTGGAACGACGATCCCAAAAAACTGGAAACAAAAGTTTGCTACCTGCTGCACTAGGCAGTCAGGCGAGCGCGGCGACCTCGTCGGCAAGCGCAGTCAGTGACGCCAGCGACTGTTTGAGCCGGCTCGCATCGGTCGAGAGGTTGAACAGGTCTTCCATGCGCGCCTTCAGGTTCCCTGGCGCAACTGCAAAAGTAGCGGCGAGCGCCAGAGCGCTTTTCTCGTTGATCAGCCATTGGCGGTTGAGCGCGAATATCACCTGCAGCAGACAAGACGCCGCGCGGAAGGCGCAGCCGGCGACATAGGTTACATCGCCCTTGTCCGGAGCCTTTTGCGCGATGGCGAGGAAGAACCGGGCCTCGTCGAGAAATCGCGTCGTCAGGGCCGCGCGAATCGCCTCGGGATAGGGCGTGAGCCTCGCCTTGGCGCCTGCAACGAATCCGTGCGGATCGTGCAGCGCCCGGCAGGTCGCGATTTCGCCGGCATACATGGTCGAGACGAACGCGTGCGGATGGCCGTAGTGATAGGCGCATTCGAACTTTCCGGCATGGCATTCGGCGATCACGCGGTCGACGCGCGATATATCGCGATACAGAACGTCGACAGCTTCGCCATCGATGGTCAGCCAGCCCCCGCCATCGACCCAGGGACCCCAACCGCCGCGCTGCGTCATCAGTGGTGCGCCCGGCTTCCCGCCGGGATAGGAGCGGCCGCCGCCGCTGACTGACAGCGCGGCTCTTTCGAGGCCGGCGATGTCGAGATCGCCCTGGTAGTAAAGGCCGATATCGTAATCCGATGCCGCGTGCTGCACACCGCGGCCGCGCGAGCCGCCAAGCACAATTGCCCTGGCGCCGCGGACGGATGAAAACGCGGCGACGACGCGTGAAAGAAGGGCTTCAGAAGTTTCCACCGCCATGATGGCGGCGTTTGCACCCGTGCGCCGGACGCGTCAAGCGTCCGCGGTCTGCTCCGGACGGCTGTAGATCAGCCGGTTTCCATCCCACACTTCGAGGTGGCGGCAGTCGGCAGGCTTCATGGCGTGCGCCAGAACCTTGGCGCGCATGTCGCTGTCGAACTTCACCGAAAAGGCGCGAGCAAGTTGCCCTTTGTCGTCGAGATAGCAGATTTCGTATGCAGGCATCGGTTCCTCCGATATGAACTTCGCGATGCCCCCGCGAGCACATGTTCTCTACGCGATGATTGCGTAAGTCGAATGACAATTTTGGTCACGATGATCACGATTTCTCTCAAAGTTTCATGCAACTAGCCGCAAGTCTCGAACGCTGTCCCAATTCGCGCCACGCAATAACAAAAATGTCATCGCGCATCGTCTTGAGGGCTCTCGGCGTAATATGTAACCAGTTACGCGTCATGGGTGACTTTGTAAGAGATATGGGAGCTGCGGCGTTCGGAACGCGGCTTCGGCGTGTCTCCGAAATGCTCGATCGCCAGGTCCAGGCATTTTATCAAGCGCATGGCATTCGCTTTGAGCCGCGCTGGTTTCCCATTGTCAGTGCGCTGCGTGGCTCCGGCGTGCTCAGCGTCGGCGAGCTCGCGGCACTGCTCGGCATCTCGCATGCGGCGATCAGCCGGATGCGCGGCGAGTTGATCGCTGCGGGACTGGTGCGCGCCAAGACCGATCCAACGGACGGGCGGCGTCAGCTTCTCGAACTGTCTGCGGCAGGGACCCGCATGATGCAGACGATGGACCCCGTGTGGAGTGCCATCGGCCACGCGACGGCCAGTCTTCTGCTCGGCACCGCACCGCGCTTTCTGGAAGACCTGGCGCATTTCGAGGCGGCGCTAAAAAAGAATTCGATGACCCTGCGCGTGGAATCTGTCCTCAAGCGCGAAGAATCCGCGCGCGCACGTTGAGGTGCCTTGCGATGGTGTCCTGAGGGCAGGCGGTGATTTCACAGCATTGCGTATCGTCTAAGCCCTTGACTTGTCGCGAATCTTCTCGCTTGACGTTGACGTAAGCGTAAGCCAATAATTCACTATTGAGAAATTGTCAGGGAGGACCGGCGACGAGGCGTCAAGCCAAGCGTCCGGCTAGAACTATATGCAACGCTCTTTCACGATCCGTCAGCTCACCAAAGAGTTCGGCGTCACCGCGCGCACGCTGCGTTTCTACGAGGATGAAGGTCTGATAGCGCCCGAGCGGCGCGGCCAGACGCGAATCTATTCGTCGCGCGACCGTGCCCGCATCATCCTGATCCTGCGCGGCCGCCGCGTCGGCTTCGCCCTCGCAGAGATCCGCGAGATCCTGGATCTCTACAATTCCGAGGATCACGGCGTGCGCCAGACGATGCATGCGCGCAAGAAGTTCGAGGAACAGCTTCACAAGCTGGAACGCCAGAAGGTCGACATCGAAGACTCGCTGACCGAACTGCGCCGCGCCATCACCACGATCGACGATGCCATCGCCAAGGGCGTGCTCACCGCACAACCCCAGCGCCAGGCCGTCGCCGCGGAATAAAGACTCTCTTGCCGCAATAGCGTGGCGCGGACATGCTCCGCGCCCGCATCGGCTTTGCCTTCACGCCACAGGAGCGACCATGTCCTACAAGGAAATTCTCTACGACGTCGCCGACAATATCCTCACCATCACGCTCAATCGCCCGGAAAAGCTCAACGCCTTCACCGGCACGATGATGAGCGAGATGATCGACGCGTTCCAGCGCGCCAACAAGGACGACGATATCCGCTGCATCATCGTGACGGGCTCTGGCCGCGCATTTTGCGCCGGCGCCGATCTATCGGCCGGCGCCTCGACGTTCGATGCGACGCAGCGCGCCGATCGTCCCGAGCGCAACGCCGGTCCGGTCGATTCCGTGAACTGGAGCGACGAGCGCGTGCGCGACGGCGGCGGCCGCGTGACGCTCGAGATCTTCGAATGCCTCAAGCCCGTCATCGCGGCCTGCAACGGGCCCGCCGTCGGCATCGGCGCGACCATGCAGTGCGCGATGGACATTCGCCTGGGCAGTGAAGCGGCACGCGTCGGCTTTGTGTTCTCGCGCCGCGGCATCGTGCCGGAGGCTGCTTCGTCCTGGTTCCTGCCGCGCATCGTCGGCATCCAGCAGGCGCTCGCCTGGTGCTATTCGGGCCGGGTGTTCGACGCAAAGGAAGCGCATGACGGCGGCTTCTTCATGGAAGTCCTGCCGCCGGACCAGTTGCTGCCGCGCGCCCGCGCGATCGCGCGCGAGATCGCCGAGAACACCTCGCCGGTCTCCGTCGCGCTGATCCGCCAGATGATGTGGCGCGGCCTCGGCATGGATCATCCGATGGAGGCCCACAAAGTCGACTCGCGCGGCATCTACTCGCGCGGCGCTTCGGCCGATGTGAAGGAAGGTGTCGTGTCGTTCCTGGAGAAGCGTCCGGCGAAGTTCCCGCAGAAGGTCTCTGCCGATATGCCGCCCTATTTCCCATGGTGGCAGCCGCGCAAATACTCCTAAGCTCCGTCCCGGTCCTACCGGGGAGAGCGTCATGAAACGGCTTGTGTCCGTGCTGGCGTGCGGCGCGTTCATCGCGCTCGCAGCGCCTGCGCTCGCCGACGACAGTTCGGCGATGCTGGGCGCCGGCGGCATCGTTCTGACCAGGAACGACGACATTCGCATGGCGAGCGAGGATCTCTACCTCAGTCCGACCGCGGTGCGCGTCCACTACACCTTCGCCAATGACAGCAAGAAGAACATCGACACCATAGTCGCCTTCCCGCTGCCCGACATCGACAACTACGAATATGCGGAGTCGGCGATCGGCACGACTCTCCAAACCACGCCAAACTTTGTCGGCTTCCGTCTGAGCATCGACGGCAAGACGATCGCGCCCACGGCCGAAGAACGCGCCATCTACAAGGGCAAGGACGTGACGGCATTGATCCGCGCCGCCAGGGTGCCGTTGAACATCGTGATCGGCGGCGGCTACGACAAGTTGCAGAAGATCACGCCCGCCGCGCGTGCGATGCTGCTGAAGGCCGGTCTCATTCTCGCCGACCCGGGCGAAACGGTCTACGCAAAGTGGACGACACAAACCAAGTTCTGGTGGCGGATGACGTTTCCCGCCGGGCGGACCGTCAGCGTGGATCACACCTACCAGCCCGTGACGGGCCAGACCTTCTTCACGACATTCGCCTTGTCCGACGCGACGGAGCGGGCGGGCTATGAAAAGGACTATTGCCTCGACGCGTCGACCAAGGCATCGATCCGTGCCGGCTTCGTGGCATTGCGCACGCCGGATAGCGGCGAAGGTTATTTCAACCAGTACACGACAGACTTTGTCATCGTCACCGCCAACAACTGGAAGGGACCTATCGGCCGTTTCCACCTGACGATCGACAAGGCAAAGCCAGGCAACATCCTGTCGATGTGCTGGACGGGCGATCTGAAAAAGACGGGTGCGACGACCTTTGAATCCACCTTGACGAACTTCGCGCCCAAGAGGGATATCCAGTTTCTCGTGCTGGAACGGCCCCTAAAGCAATAGGGTCAGGCGCCCGGGTTTACGCACGAGCCGGAATAGATCTTCGATGGCCTAGTGGCGGCGGCGGAAGAACGACGCGATTGCGCGACGCATCCATTGCGGCAGCATCGGCGGATGCGTGATGGGCCGCTCGTCAAGCTCGGGATTGTGTACCAGAACACCTAGCATCGTAAACCGCCTTTCAAAGGCAACAACGACGTACACGGAGTATATGACAGTTTGACGCGTGCGTCACTGCCGTCACGCAAAAAAGATGCGCCCAAAGAGTTAACGACGAATTAAGGCGCCTTCGCGGCGGAAGCGATACGTAGTCTTACGGATTGGGCCTGTGGTCGGGCAGGTCGTTCACGGCCGGATTGTTCGAATAGTTCAGCTCGTTGTTGCAGGTGCGATAGCCGTTCGACCAACCGGCGCGATAAGGCTGGCTGGTCTGGAAGAGGGAGCCGTCGCGCACCTGGCTTCCGGTGAACGAGGTGCCGCGCGCATTGGCGCTGGCGCAGCCGTCCGAGTATCCGACCTTGAAGTTCGGGTCGTTGCGCATGGCGCGCATGGCCTTCGTCTCGAAGAAGATGCAACCCGACAGGCTCACAGCCAGCACAACGGCAAGGCCGGCACGAAACGCTTGCGCAATCGACATGTCATGATCCTGCGAGAAGCCGGGCGAATGTATCACCTCGGCACGCCACGCCAAGGACGCCGCCAGCCTCATTAATTGGCGATTAATGGGCGTTTTCTATGGTTGCGTCGGGTGAGTGGTGTAAATGCGAGAACTGGCGGATCTCAAGGATCTGCGCGTGTTGGTGGTCGGCGGACGGCCAAGCGGCGTGCAAATTCTGCGTACTGTGTTCGGCGTGGCCGGCATCAGCAATGTCGTGGCTGTGCCGGAGTCGCGCACGGCGATCAATCTTCTCTGTCATGAGCGCTTCGCGGCGCTCTTCTGCGACGACCGTTCCGAGACTGTGGGCGGCGTGCCGTTCCCACTCGCGGCGCGGCGCAGTCCCGGCGTGCTCAATCCCATGATCCCGATCTTTTTGCTGTGCAGTGCCGCGCGCCGCCGACAAATTGAGCATGCCCGCGACACGGGCATCACCGATGTGCTGGCGCGCCCGATCAGCGCCGCCACGATCCTGCGCAAGATGCGCCTGGCGCTCGTCAGGCCGCGCCCCTTTATTGCGGCTCCCGACTTCTTCGGACCCGATCGCCGCGTTCGCGAGCATGGCCCCATCGACGGCGAGGAACGCCGCAAGCGCGTGGCAAAAAAAGTCAAGGTCACGCTCAAGGACGCACCGGAGCCCGCGCTCGAAAAAGCCATGCGCGGCGCCTTCTTCCTGCTATCGTCACCTTTGGAAACCTGAACAGGACCCGGCATGGCAGAGCGCCAGGCGAGCAGAACCGCGCTTGGCGTCACCGCCGTTCGCGCCATCCATCAACTGATGGACGGCGAGCCCAAGATTCTGGCCGATCCGATCGCCGCCCGCCTTCTGTCCGGAGACGCCGTGACCGTGCTGGAAGAGCATGTGGGTCGTTCGGCGGATCCGGCAGCGCTGGATCTGCGCGCGCGTGTCGTGCTGCGCAGCCGTTATGCCGAAGACCGGCTTGAAGCAGCGTTCACGCGCGGCGTGCGGCAGTGCGTGACTCTCGGCGCCGGCTTCGACACCTTCGCCTATCGCCAGCCTTCCTGGGCCCAATCGATGCGGCTCTACGAAGTCGATCATGGCGGCACGCAGGCCGAAAAGCGCCGCCGCCTCGCCGCGGCAGGTGTGCCGATTCCATCCAATCTGGAATTCGTCGCCATAGACTTCGAGAAAGTATCGCTCGATGAAGGCCTGCGTGCCAGCACGCTGGATTTCTCGCGGCCCGCGTTTTTCTCCTGCCTCGGCGTGTTCGTCTATCTCACGCGCGAAGCGGTGGATGCCGTGTTCCGGCTTGTCGCTGCGTTCCCGGCCGGAAGCGAGATCGCCTTCACATATGCCACGTCGCGGTCGCAAAAATCCGCGCTTGCGCGCACGGTCCAACGCGCAGGCGAACCGTGGCAGACCTTTTTCGATCCGGCCGATCTCACGCGCGATCTGCGCGGCTTCGGTTTCTCGCAGGTGTCGATCCTGGACGCGGCGCAGGCTGAGAGGATCTATTTCGCCGGCCGCCGCGATGCTCTGCGCGCGCCCGCCGGCGCCAGCATTGCCTCGGCTGTCGTGGGCTGAGCCCGCTTTCCATGTCCCGGTATGAGATATTAATCCCACAATCTTGACGTGTATCAACGCGCGTAGAGTTTCGCCCGGAGGGTATGGGAATAACTTGAAATTAACTATGTTTTTTCTTCCTCTCTGGGATGGAAATGAGGATAAGTTCTCGGCGCATCCCTAGGTTTCGCGCCGAATTACACCGAAAAGTTGCAAACTTATCCAACACGCTTCATTTTGTAGGATAATTATCCTTCAAGGGCCGTGCGCTCAAGCGCGGCCCGCAACCGACGGGGACTTCAATGGGACATATGGAACTGGTTTCGCAGGCTTCTTCTGCGCTGATGCCGCTGCGCGCCGGCGTCACGCAAATTCTGGTGGCGCAGGCCTATGGCGTGACTCTGGAGGAGATGCGTGCCGCCACGCGGCGCACCTCGCAGACCGCCTTTGCCCGTCAGATCGCCATGTATCTCACGCACATCGTCTTTTCCATGAGTATCGGCGATGTCGCGCAGGCTTTCGCGCGCGACCGCTCCACCGTCTGCTACGCGGTGCAACGCGTCGAAGCGCTGCGCGAGGATCCCGATCTCGACAGGACGCTCGGCTGGCTCGAGACCTTGCTGCGCGCCATCGCGGAGCGGCTGTGATGCACGACGACGAAGATCGCTTCGCGCGCCAGCACCAGGTGCGCGCCATCCGCAACGTCATGGAGCCTGACGGAACGCAGAAGCAGGTAACCGTCAACGAAGCGGAATCGCCGCTCGGGCGCCTCCTGCACCGCAAGGTGATCGACGGGGCACAGTTTGACGCGGGCGAGCGACTTCGGCGCGATTTCACGCTTGCCGGGCTGTCGCCGCGCATGGGGATCGATTTCACGCAACCGCTCGTCCCGGGCGGGCGTGGCCAAAAGGCTGAAGCGCCGCTGACCGACATGGTACTGGCCGCAAAGCAGCGCTTTTCTGCCGCCATGCGCGCGGTGGGGCCGGGCCTCAACGACCTTCTGTTCGATGTCTGCTGCCATCTGCGCGGGCTGGAGGAAGCCGAGCAGGCCAAGCGCTGGCCGCCGCGTTCGGCAAAGGTTGTGCTTGCGATCGCGCTTGACCGGCTCGCCGATCATTACGGTCTGCGCATCCGCGGCCGCGCCAGGCTGCGCGGCTGGACCGCCGAGGAAACCGAGCCGCCTCATCCATCGTCGGATTCACGATGAGGACTTGGCTATGAAGCAAAACCTGAAAGAGTCTAAAGCTTCATCAGGTAGCGATGCACGCCGTCGAGTACGAGTTCGGATTTCTGGTTGTGAACCGTGGCGCGCATGGCGACAATTCCCGTCGTGCGCTGGCGCGTCAGCTCGCTGATGGCGAGTGCGGGATAGAGCGTGTCGCCGGGAAACACGGCTTTGAGGAACTTCGCATTCACCTCGATGAAGCCGATCAGCTTTTCGCCGATGACATGCGGAAAGAGGCCCGCTCCGGCCGCCGTGACCGACAGCACTTGCAGTCCGTGCGCCAGCGGCGCGGGATAGCCGAGCCGCTTGCAGTATTCGACGTCATAGTGGATCGGGTGGTTGTCCAGGCTGACGGTCTGGAAGGCGGCGAAATTCGCATCGCCGATGGTGCGGGAGGGCAGGTTGAAAACCTCGCCCAGCTTCAATTCGTCAAAACCGCGCAGCGGCACGACGCGATGTTCGGTGATGTCCATGGCGCAGCATTGGTGCGCCCCGAGGCCCGGCTGTCAAATGCCGTGACGGACCGTGTGCCGATTGGCCTCGATGTCGGCGCGCACCTCATCGAGGCTGCGAACGGCCACGGCCTGGAAACCGTCCAGGATCGAAAGGCCTCCCGCGCACGCCGCGGCGTGATGATCGCAGGCCGCCTGGACGTTCGTCGACTGGATGAGCCCGCCGATCGTGCCCGGCGCCGCCGCACCCAGGTTCGCGCCGGGCCGGCCAAAGCCGAGGTCGGGCTCGTGCGGCATCAGAAAGGCGACAAGTCCAATCCAGAAGATCGCGCGGAAGATCATGCGGTACCCCAATTCTTGAGACCGCGGACAGATTGCGCGCCACGCCTTTTCCGGCTGCTGAAACCAATCGGTAAAGTTGAATGTAATTGGATTAAAACTGCGCGGTGCTGATATCGCGGAAAACAAGGGGTTTCCGGATTGGCGCTGTCTCAAAATAAGATTTACGAAAATTTGAAATGAATTTTCGCGAGTGGGTTCGACAGCGCAAGCACGCGGCGCTGCTACTCCGCCGCGGGCAGTTCGATCGTGGCGGTGAATCCGCAGCCTTCCTGGCTTGCGATGTAGAGCGAACCGGCATGCAATTCGGCGAACGCTTTCACGAGGGTGAGGCCAAGGCCCGCGCCGCCCTTGTGATCGCTCGCATTGCGGACCGCCTGTTCGAACGGCTGCAGGATCCGCTCCAGGTCCTCCGACGCAACGCCCGGCCCATTGTCGGCGACGCTCAGCGTCACGCGGCCGTTCTTGCGCACGGCCGAAAGGGCGATCACACCGCCGTCCTGCGTGAAGGAGAGCGCGTTGTCGAGCAATTGATGCACCATCTGCCCGAAAGCGGATTCGTCGACGTCGACCAGAAGGCCGATCGGACAGGTAGAAGCGTCGATCTTGATGTCGCGGGCAGCGGCGCGCTCGCCGAACGCATCGCTTGCCAGCCACAGCGCGCCGCCAGCGTCGAGCCGCGTGCGGTGCAGTTCGAACTTGCCGCCGGCGATCTTGGTGAGATCGAGGATCTGGTTGATGAGCCGCAGAAGGTTATGCCCGCCGGCATGGATCAGACCGGCATATTCCCTGATCTGATCCGGGCCAAGGCCCTGCGCCATCTGCATCAGCAGATCGGAGAATCCGATGATTGCGTTCAGCGGCGTCTTGAGCTCATGGCTCATGGTGCGCAGAAGCGTTTTCTTGGCGTTGTCGGCTTCGCTGCGCACCGCATCCAGCCGGCGCGTCAGGTCTGCGAGATAGCTTGCCTGCTTCTGCGCCTCGCCCTGCGATTCCGCGAGCGCCTGGCGGGTCTGCCCGAGTGCAAGCTCCACGCGCCGCTCGTCCGTCACGTCGGTGAGCACGGTAACGCGGCCGCCGCCCTTGGTCTTGCGGTCGCGCACCAGATACGCCTTGCCGAGCTTGGTCTCCAGCGTCATGGCACCGGCGGGCGAATTGTGCAGATCCAGGCGCCGCTGCAGCCAGACATCCTTGTCGCCCTCGATCAGAATGCGTTCGCGCGCGACCGCGTCGGCGATCATCGTGCGGAACTCGGTGCCGCGCATTTCCGGCAGCGAGCGTCCGTAGATCGCGGCGAATTCCTGATTGCAGACGACGAGCTTGTCGTTGCGGTCGAAGAACGCAAAAGCGTCGGCGGACAGTTCGATCGCTTTCTCGAGCCTGCTGGTCGCATGACGCGCCTGCGTCGCGTCCGTCCACAACGCGATCCAGCCGCCCTCGGGCGTGCGGCGCGCCTTGAGTTCGATGATGCGGCCGTCGGACAGCGGCACATCAAGCGGGTGGAAATCGCCTTCGTTGAATTGCGCGCGGCGGCGCGCGAGAAATCCTTCGACATCGCCGCCATGGGCTTCGTCCGCAATCTCGCCGCTCTCCACTTCCAGCCGGACAAGCGAGTCGTAGGGCATGCCGATCAGCGAATCGCGCTGCGGCAGCGAACGGAACAGATAGTCGAAATGCTGGTTGGCATAGATCAGGATCTGATTCGAATCGTAGATCGTGATGGCCACGCGCAGGCAGTTCAGCGCCTCGATAACGGCCGCTGACGCGTGCTCGCCGACGACGTGCGATTCCGGCACGGCGCGTGCGCTTTGG
>Ga0265325_10000129_pt1 | contig 51966 bp, 46 predicted proteins | sample 41420metaG_FD_202090 | JGI IMG/M metagenome (GOLD analysis project Ga0265325, IMG submission 202090) | Rhizosphere microbial communities from Carex aquatilis grown in University of Washington, Seatle, WA, United States - 4-14-20 metaG | ecosystem: Host-associated > Plants > Roots > Rhizosphere...
GGATCACGGCTGCCACCGCTTCGGGAAGGTCTGAGATGCCCTCCAGAGTGTCCTTCAGCGTCTCGTCGTCCAGTTCGCCGTAGCGCTCTTTGAGGGTGTCAGCCAGAATCAGGTAGTGAGAGACCTCGGATCGAAGCAAATTGGTTGAGTTCATTGGATTATTCCTCGCACTGTATCATACAAAAACAACGACAGTATAGTTTTTGTACCAACTATGCGGGGTTAATGTCAATCCCATGCTGAAACCGATTCACGCCCGAATGGCTCGTGCGGCTTTGGATTGGAGCCTGCGTGATCTCGAAGCAAAAACTGGAATAAACAAAAATACGCTTGCAAGATTTGAGTCTGGAAAGGGTGTGCTTCTGAGCACCGCAGTGAAAATCGAAGATGTCTTTGTCCGTGAAGGCATCACCTTCATTTATGAGGGAGATGGTCAGGGCGCCGGATTGGTAGTTTCAGCCACGCGTCCTGGCCGAGTGAGCCCGCCGCCCAAATCGCCGTCAAAGCCAAGAACTCCGAAACGAAGCCAAAAAACCAAGTAGCCTCAATGCTCTTCGGTTGGCTTCCAGCGGGCTTGCGCTGCCTTTTTGGCTAGCTTGGAGCGCTGGGATTTTGACATCGAGGCGGTACGCGCGATGCCTCCTTTTCTACCCATTTTGGAGGCCGCCACTTGAAATGGAGTGACAGATTTAGGCGTCGCGTCGCTCGCGACCGTCCCAGTGTCGTCTGGATTGCGCTTCTTGTCGTCGGGATATTGAGCCATTGCGATCCTTCGCACAAAAAAGCATCCAGGACACCGGACGACTCCTACGGCCACGTCGAAACTTTAGGTACCGGTTCCAGCAGCTCGAAATCTACTTAAGTGGAGTAATACTTCCGTCCCTAGTCTGCGCAGATGATCGCTGCCTCCAGGCTTCGATTTGAAGGCGTACCTGCGGCCGCTCCTTTTTGTCTCGCAGAATGTCGTCCAATAAGAGCTGTCCGCCGGGTTTTAAACCGCCCGTCTCCTCTTTTTCGCGCATCAACTCTTTTTCGAATTCGTCAAAGCGGGCCCACTGACGTTCAAGAATTGCCGGCCAGGCGTTTGGATAAAATTGGCGAGCCTCCGCCGGCGTGAGAAACCCCTTATATTGCACCGTGCCGATCGGCGCGGATGGCTCCTGAGGTCGTGCAGGGTTGGATTGTTTGTCCAAGTGGATAAGTAACTTCACCAGGTCGTAGAACTTTATTCGGATTTTCGTCCTGACCGGCCTTGGCTTTCCTCGCTCACCCTTGCCGAGGTACTCGTGAAAGCTGACGGACTCGACAGCATCCCACGCTTCAGGCGCCCATGTTTCAGGGTCCGTGAAAGATTCGTCCTCCTGATACATGCTGGTTTTGTCGGCATCTATGATGCGCAGCATCGCGTCCAAGACCTTCATTCGTCGAAGCTCCATTCTGCGATTTTGTGTTTTAGAGCGTCGCGCCAAACACGCCGCGACAGCCGGCTTTTTCAGAGTTTCAGACGCGATGGCCCGCGCGGTTTTGGCGCTATAGCCGGCGCGAATGGCCGCCTGGGTGCCGTTCAGATCGATCAAATATTCATTGACAAATCTTCGTTGCTTTGCGGTCAGGATTTTGCGAGACTGCCTCATCCACTTAATCCTTATATTGCGGGCATTAAATGCACAAAACTCACTCGAAATCAGGTCACATCATATGTCAAGTTTTGTAAGGTCCAATTTCGATGCGTTATGAGGTCGAATTCGAGGTCTTTTGGGCGACGATGACGTCGGACCACTGACTTCGGATACGCGATAAAAGTTGGGAATGCGCAGTCCGCGGAGTCGCGGCGCCGGCAAGCAGAATGGATGTCCAATTGCCTTCCTGATGGGGGGGCGGAAACAGTGACGCGTACCCCCCCAACGGGTGGTGACGAGCCCCTCCTTCCCGCTACAGTCCCCCCATCCAAAAAATCCCCAGGAAGGAATCCCCCCATGTCGCTTGAGTTCGAAATTCCCGCAGAAGCCAAGGCCATTCGTGAACGCGTCCGCCAATGGGTGAAGGACGAATGCCAGCCCGCCGAAAAGAAATTGCTGGCGGGAGCCGACTACAAGGAGACGCTCGCGGCATTGCGCAAGAAAGCCCGCGCGCAGGGCCTGTGGTGCCCGTTCATTCCCAAGGAATATGGCGGCATGGGTCTTGGCCCGCTCGCCAACGCTCTTGTGCAGATGGAACTCGGTGAGAGTTATCTCGGCGCGCTGTCGATGAATACGCAGGGCCCCGACGATGCCACGATGCTCACGCTGCTTGAACACGGCACGCCGGATCAGAAGGAGCGTTTCCTCAAGCCGCTGCTGAACGGCGAAAAGCGCATCTGCTACTCGATGACGGAGAAGGCCGCCGGCGCCGACGCGACCGGCATGCAGACCAAAGCCGAGAAGAAGGGCAACGACATGTATGTCCTCAACGGCGAAAAATGGTTCTCGAGCGCGGCGAGCGTCGCCGACATCGCACTCGTGATGGCAAAGACCGATCCGAATGCGCCGCGTCACCAGCAATTCTCGACTTTCCTCGTCGAACTTCCCAACCCCGGCTACAAGATCAAGCGCGATATCAAGACGATGGCGGCGGAAGGTCCGCTCTCGCACATCCTCGGCGGTGGACATGCCGAGATCGAGATCACAAATCTCGAGGTGCCGGCGGACAATCTCCTCGGCGGCGAAGGCAACGGCTTCAACATGGGCCAGCATCGTCTGGCCTATGGCCGCTTGCGGCACGGCATGCACAACGTCGCCATGGCGCAGCGCGCGCTGGACATGGCGGCAAAGCATGTGACGAGCCGAACGACATTCGGCAAGCCCTTGTCCGATCGCCAGGGCGTGCAGTTCATGCTCGCCGACTGCGCCAGCGAACTCTACATCGCACGCCTGATGCTGCTGCACATCGCGTACAAGGCGGAAAAGAAGATGGACATTCGCCAGGAGAACGGCATCGCCAAAGTGTTCCTCGCGCACATGGTGCACAAGGTCGTCGATACCGCGATCCAGCTTCACGGCGCGCTGGGCTACAGCATGGATACCCCGCTGGCCGCCTGGTACACGCACATCCGTTCGCAGCGCCTCGTCGACGGGCCGGATGAAGTGCATCGCTGGACCACGGGCCGCAATGTGATCAAGGCCTACAAGCAGTTCGGAACCACGGCCTCAGCGGCCGGCGGCGACCTGCTCTGATTCAAGGCCGGCAAGCGTCCGCACAATCGCGGGCGCTTGCACGGCCGGATTTGTGCGGGCAGCATCCGGTGGTTGGCGGCAGTATCGGCGCGTTGAATTCAGAGCGCGAGCCAGAGTCAGCCCGGAATGCAGACTAGTTTCACGAGCGATGTAAATGACGGCGCCATACTTGGCGTAGCCAGGCGGCGTGCGCGCGAAACTGGCCCGGGTCTTTTGTCGGCGCTCTTTCTGCACGGCCTCATCGTCGCGCTCATCATCTTCCTGCACATGCCCATCGGAAAGCCGCCGCCGCAAAGTGCTTTGCGCATCGTGCCTGTCGACGTCGTGCAATTTGGTGAGGAGACCGCCTCGCCGCCGGCAGTCCTGAAGTCGGCGATCCCACAACAGAAGCGCATCCCCACGGCGCGCCAGGAGCAGGCGAATCCCGCGCCGCCGCAAGGAACATCACCGCAAGGCGTCAAGCCCGTCCCGCTCGAAAATCTCGACGCCAAGCTGCGTGCACTGGCCCGCCTGCGCCAGCCGGACACGGCGCCCGCGGTCATCGATAATTCCGGTGAGTCCGACGTCACATCCACGAGCGACGATGCGATTGCGGGCGATCAGGCGGCCTATAGCGTGCGCGACTTCGTGCGTCAGCAGGTCGTCCGGCACTGGAGCCTGGATCTTCACACGCTGGGAAACCGGCGCCTCCAGATCGCGATCCACGTGGTGATGACGCGCGCCGGTGTCATAGAGAAGGCCGAGATCGTCGATATGGAACGCTATCGCACGGATGCCGTGTTCCGCGACATCGCGCTCAGCGCGCGCAACGCGGTGCTTCTGTCGTCGCCGGTGCCCCTGCCGGCAGGAAACTATGCGGAAGTCATGGAGATGACGCTCAACTTCAATCCGCGCGACGCACTGCGCTAAGGATTTCAGGGCAGCGTGCGCGCGACGCGGAAGCCGGCGAGGCTAGAATAATCGTACGCGCCGTTAGCACCCGCTGTGCGCGCCGCCGAGCGGACAAAGATCGGCACATTGTCGAATGAGCCGCCACGCAGAACATGCTTTGCGCAATCATCACCCAGCCAGGCTGAGCCGTCCGCCGGCGCACCGACATAGCTCTTGTGCCAGCAATCCGCCGTCCACTGCCAGGCATTTCCGAGCATGCCGAAGAGCCCGAACGGGTTCGCATCGAAACTGTCGACGTCTGTCAGCACGCGGTCATCGGATTTGCTGCCGCAGCCGTTGCAGTTCGCATTGTTAGTGCCGACGGAATTTCCCCACCAGCGCGACGACGTTGTGCCGCCGCGTGCGGCATATTCCCACTCCGCTTCGCTCGGCAATCGATAGGGACCGCCGTGCCTGGCAAGCGACGGATTCGCCGCACGCGCCTTCTCGTTCAGCCATGCGATGTAAGCCTGCGCATCTTTCCAGCCGATACATGTTGCCGGCCAGGTCGGCGGTTCGGCATCTGAACGCGGATAGGCCAGACCTTTGCCAGGGGACTGCCAACCCAGTGTCAGCGTCTCATTGCACGGCGCGGGCTGATAGCCGGTGTCGCGCAGGAAGACGAGGAACTGCGCCGTCGTCACATCGAACTTGCCGAGCGCAAAGGCGCGGATCGCCACGCGATGCTGCGGCCCTTCCGCGTCAAAGCGGCCCGGCTCGCTCGCCGGACTGCCCATGACGAAGTTTCCGGCCGGAATGCCGACCATGACCGGACAATCTGTGCATTCCTGGAACTCGCGCTCCTTATGTTCGTCAGACTTCGCCGGCAAACCCGCGAACATCAGCAACACGAGAGTCGGCAAAAGTGCGCGGCGGATCATTTTTGAAGTGTTCGAGGCGACTTAGGGAACCTATGTGCCGCTGCACGCTGCCGCAAGCCGATCACGCGCATGTGCGCGCCTCACGGCAGGAGCAGCGCGCCTGCGACCAGTTCCTGCAGCAGTTTTGTCCGCGGATACGGCGTGCCGGTGTACTGGCGGAACCCTTCGGCATAGGCGACGCCAAACATCCTGCCGCGCTTGGCCGTCCATTGCTCCATCGACGCCATCAGATGATCGATGCCGTGCTGCTTGAGAACCCAGTCGCGCTGGCTCGCATGGGCCTCGAGCATCCTGGCCTTCTTGTCGAAGTGGCCTGAAACATCCACGGCAAACTCCGGCGCGGTCAGGTTGCCGGAGCGATCGCGTCCATCGATCGGATCCATGAAGTAGAGATGTGGAATGGCGGTAAGCGCGGCAGAGGGACCGGTCTCGTAGTTGGGCACCGATGACGCAAACAGCGCGTCGCGCACCAGCATGCTCGTCGCTTCATGGTCGGGATGATAGTCCGCGGGTGCCGCGGTGATGACGATGTCGGGCCGCGCGGCCCGCACCATCTCCGTCGTGCGCCGCCGCGACGCGTCGTCGTTGAAGACGCACAGATCGCCGAAGCCCACGCAGCGATAGTCTGCGCCGATGATTGCAGCGGCAGTGGCGGCTTCGGCCCGGCGGACGCGGCCCGTTTCTTCCAGACCCATCTCCTTGGAGCCGCAATCGCCGGCCGTCATGGTGACAATCGTGATGTGATGGCCCTTGGCTGCCAGCAGCGCGAGCGTCGCGGCGCAGAGCGTTTCGATGTCATCGGGATGCGCATGAACGGCAAGGATACGGGTCATGCCGCCATCTTCGCCAAGAGGCGGTCAGAGCGCAAACCGGCGCAAAATCGCCTGCGCCGCAAAGGCCCCGCTGGCCATGACCGCCTGCAAGAGGTAGCCGCCGGTGGGAGCTTCCCAATCGAGCATTTCGCCCGCCACATACACGCCGGGTTTGGCCTTCAGCATCAGGCTTGCGTCGAGGGCGTTAAAAGCGACTCCTCCGGCCGATGAGATTGCCCTGGCGATCGGTTGCGCCGCAAGCAATGTCAGCGGCACCGACTTGATCTGCGCGGCCAACTTTTCTGCATCGAAGCCCGGTGCGGGACCATGAACTTCGCGCAACAGGTTTATTTCCGCGGGCGCGAGGCGCAGAGTTTTGCGCAGGAAGTTGGATAAGGTCTCCTTGCCGCGGGGTTTCTGCAATCTGCGTACAAGATCGGCCGCGGTGAATTCCGGACGCAGGTCGATCACAACCCGGACCGGATCCTGTTCGGAAATGGCGTCGCGTAGCGCCGCGCTCAGCGCATAGACAGCACCACCTTCGATGCCATAGTCCGTGATCAGCAACTCGCCGCGAATGGAGCGATCGCGGAACCTGATCGCCACGTTCTTGAGCGGCGTGCCTGCGAAACGCGTCCGGAACATCTCGCTCCAGCCGACTGAAAACCCGCAGTTGGACGGCGCGAGCGGGACGACTTGCACACCCCGCGCCGACAGAATCGGCTGCCAACCTCCGTCAGACCCGAGCCGCGGCCAGCTCGCCCCGCCAAGCGCCAACAGCGTCGCGTCGACGGTGACGGTTTCATCGCCCTGCGGCGTCGAGAAGAGCAGCGCGCCCTTTTCGTCCCAGCCGAGCCAGGTGTGGCGAGCGCGAAACTCAACGCCCTGCTCCGTCAGGCGCGCCAGCCAGGCGCGCAGCAGTGGAGACGCTTTCATCGCCTTGGGAAAGATTCGGCCGCTGGAGCCGACAAAGGTCTCCTGTCCAAGCTTGTTCGCCCAAGCGATCAGCGCAGCGGGCGGGAACGCCTCCAGGATTGGCCGCAACGTGTCGGCGACAGCGCCATAGCGCGAGACAAATGTCTCGAAAGGTTCGGAATGCGTGAGATTGAGGCCGCCGCGGCCTGCCATCAGGAATTTTCGCCCCAGCGTCGGCATGCGGTCGTAGATCGTGACGCGCACGCCGCGGGCGGAGAGCATTTCAGCCGCCATCAGCCCGGCGGGCCCGCCGCCGACAATCGCAACCGATGGATGGCCCTTTGTCATCGCGCCTGTATCTGCGAGGCGCACGGATTGCGCAAGCGCCCTTTCCTTTGCCGGAAGGCTTGGCTAATGGTCCGCCCATGCTGCGTCTGACAGAGGTAAAGCTGCCGCTCGACCACGCCCCCGATGCGATCCGGGCCGCCGTGCTCAAGCGCCTGCGCATTCCATCGAGCGATCTTGTTTCGGTTGAGGTGTTCAAGCGCGCCCATGATGCGCGCAAGAAATCGGCAATCGTTTTTATCTATTCGCTCGACGTGACCGTGCGCGACGAGTCGCAGATTCTCAAGCGCTTCGCCGGCGATTCACATATCCGCGTGTCGCCGGACATGGAGTATCGCTTTGTCGCCCGCGCGCCGGAACACCTCAAGCATCGTCCGATCGTGATCGGAGCAGGACCCTGCGGGCTCTTCGCGGGGCTCATTCTTGCGCAGATGGGTTTCCGCCCGCTCATCCTCGACCGCGGAAAGGTCGTGCGGGAGCGCACGAACGATACGTGGGGGCTGTGGCGCCGTTCGGTGCTCAATCCGGAATCGAACGTACAGTTCGGCGAAGGCGGCGCGGGCACGTTCTCGGACGGAAAACTCTACAGCCAGATCAAGGATCCGCGCTTTCTCGGCCGCAAGGTGCTGACCGAATTCGTCAAGGCGGGCGCGCCGGGCGAGATCCTCACCGAAGCGCATCCGCATATCGGAACGTTCCGGCTCGTGACGATGGTCGAAAGCCTGCGCAAGACGATCGAGTCGCTTGGCGGTGAGTATCGCTTTGAGAGCCGCGTCGATGATCTCGACATCGAACTGCGCAGTGGCGAACGGCGTGTGCGTGGCGTGGGGTTGTCGGAAGGAACACATCTAGCCGCCGACCATGTCGTCCTCGCGCCCGGTCACAGCGCGCGCGACACGTTCGAGATGTTGTTGAAACGCGGCGTCGACATCGAAGCCAAGCCCTTCTCCATCGGTTTCAGGATCGAACATCCGCAATCGCTGATCGACCGCGCACGTTTCGGAAAGACTATCCAGGCGCTAGGCGCGGCGGACTACAAGCTGGTGCATCACGCATCGAACGGCCGTTCCGTCTACAGCTTCTGCATGTGCCCCGGCGGGACCGTGGTCGCCGCGACCAGCGAAGAAGGCCGTGTCGCGACCAACGGCATGAGCCAATATTCGCGGAACGAGCGCAACGCTAATGCCGGCATCGTCGTCGGCATCACGCCGGCGGACTATCCGGAGCATGTGCTCGCAGGCATCGATCTACAGCGCAAATGGGAGGCCCGCGCCTTTGAAGCTGGCGGCGGCGCCTATGCCGCGCCGGCGCAGCTCGTTGGCGACTTCATAGCCGGGCGGCCATCGACGTCGCTCGGCCGCGTCGTCCCCTCCTATCGGCCGGGCGTCACGCCAACCGATCTTTCGACCTGCCTTCCGGGCTACGCCGTCGAGGCGATTCGTGAGGCGCTGCCCGCTTTCGGCCGCCAGATTCCCGACTTCGACATGGCCGAAGCCGTCCTGACAGGGGTTGAAACCAGAACCTCCTCTCCCATTCGCATCCGCCGCGACGAGAATTTTGAGAGCGTAAACACAATCGGACTTTACCCGGCCGGCGAAGGCGCCGGTTTTGCGGGCGGTATCCTTTCGGCGGCTGTCGACGGCATCAAGGTCGCCGAAGCCGTCGCACGCAGCATGGTGAACAGTCTGACCCTTGCATGAGGGCAGGCGAACACGCTCTAACCCGTGCGCGGAGCGAACAGAGGTCACGGTTCATGCATTCGAAGATTCTTGTTGCGCTGGCGACGATTGTGATGGGCGCGGCGCTTCTCGGCGGCTGCAATAACGAAAAGAAGGCTGACATGCACTACGATCTGACGTCGGAATCGAACCAGAAATTCCTCGCGGACAATGCGCAGCTTGTCGGCGTCGTCAAAACCGCGAGCGGACTGCAGTACAAGGTCATCTCCGCCGGCCACGGCAAGCAGATTTCGAGCCCCGCCGACACGGTGACCGTGACCTACAAGGGCTGGACCATCGACGGTCACGTGTTCGACCAGACACAGCCGGGCCAGACCGCGAGCTTTCCCGCCGGCCGACTTATCCCGGGCTGGGTGGAGGCGCTCAAGCTGATGCATGAAGGCGATGAGTGGCAGCTCGTCATTCCGTCGGATCTCGGCTATGGCGAAGACGGCGCGGGCGCGGATATCGGGCCCAACCAGACCCTTGTCTTCGACATGAAACTCATCTCCGTGGGACCACCCGCACAATAAAATGAGCGACGGCTTCGACATCGGCGGCGTGCACGTTGCCGGACGCGTTCTGACTGCGCCGATGACCGGCGTCTCGGATCTGCCGTTCCGTCGTGCGGCGTCGCGGCTGGGCGCCGCCTATGTCGCGACCGAAATGGTGGCGTGCGATAGCTTTGCCAGGGGCCGGCCGGACGTCGTGCGCCGCGCAGCGGTCGGCGAAGGCCTGCCGCTGACCGTCATCCAGCTTGTCGGCCGCGATGCGCACTGGCTCGCGAAGGGCGCGCAGATGGCGGAAGCGGCCGGCGCCGACATCATCGACGTCAATATGGGTTGTCCGGCTAAGGAAGTGACGGGCGCGCTCAGCGGCTCCGCGCTCATGCGTGACCTCGACGAGGCCGAACGGCTGATCGCGGCCGCCGTGAACGCGACGAAAAGACCGGTGACGCTCAAGATGCGTCTCGGCTGGGACGATGCCGCGAAGAATGCGCCGGAGCTTGCCACGCGCGCAGAGCGCGTCGGTGTGAAGGCCATCACAGTCCATGGCCGCACGCGCAACCAGTTCTACAGCGGCAAGGCCGACTGGCGCGCAGTTGCCGAGGTGAAAACCGCGACAAACCTGCCCCTCATTGTCAATGGCGACATAGTCGATGAAGCGTCGGCTCGCAGCGCACTGGCGCTGTCCGGTGCTGACGCGCTCATGATCGGACGCGGAGCCTATGGCCGTCCCTGGATCGCCTCCGCGCTTGATCGCGCTCTATCGAACAGCACCGCATTCGCCGAGCCCGAACTGGTGGATCGCCTTGGAATTGTTCTCGAGCATTTCCACGACAGCCTGCGGTTCCACGGCGATCTCCACGGCGTGAAGATCTTCCGCAAGCATCTGGGCTGGTACGTGGAGCGCGCGCCCTATCCTGTGAGCGCAGCCGAACGCAGGGACGCCAAGGCGCGGCTCTGCCGTCTCACCGCGCCGCGCGAGATCGAGGCGGCGCTCATTTCCCTGTGGACCGGCGCCGCACAGGCGCTCGCGGCCTGACGTGGCGGCCTTTGTCTACGTGCTTCTGAGCCGCGCCAAACCGAAGCGCACCTATGTCGGCTGGACGCTGGATCTCGATCGCCGCCTCGAGCAGCACAATGACGGAAGCGGAGCGAAAACAACACGCGGAGGTGCCTGGACGCTGATTTATGCCGAGCGCTATCGCACCCGAAACGCCGCGATGCGCCGCGAAGTGTTCCTAAAGCGCGACCGCGACTTTCGGAAACTCCTGCGCGAACGCTAGCCTCTGCCGACGAACGGCATCTTCGTCGCCATCACCGTCAGCGACAGAACATTTGCGTCGAGCGGCAGGCTCGCCATGTAGAGCACCGCCCTGGCGACCGCATCGACATCCATTGTCGGTTCCGGCACCAGCGTGCCGTTGGGTTGCGGCACACCGTTCTTCATGCGCGCTGTCATCGGCGTGGCGGCATTGCCGATATCGATCTGGCCGCAGGCGATGTCGAAGGCGCGGCCGTCGAGCGCGGTCGATTTGGTGAGTCCGGTGATCGCATGCTTCGTCGACGTGTAGGGCGCGGAATTCGGCCGCGGCGCGTGCGCCGAGATCGAGCCATTGTTGATGATGCGTCCGCCGCGCGGCGACTGCGCCTTCATGATGCGGAACGCGGCCTGGGTGCAGAGAAACGGCCCGGTGAGGTTCGTATCGACAACGGCCTGCCACTGCTCCAGCGTCAAATTCTCCAACGGCACCGGCGGCGCGCCAGTCCCGGCATTGTTGAACAAAAGATCGAGTCGTCCGAATTTTTCCGACGTACGCGCAAATGCAGCGTCGACCGACGTTAGGTCGGCCACATTGGTCGGAACAACCAGCATCTCTTTGCCCGGTGCGAGCGACGCCGTTTCCTCCAGCGCTTCCGCGCGGCGTCCGGCCAGAGTGACAGCGTATCCTTCACCGGCGAGTGCCAACGCCACAGCGCGGCCAATGCCGCTGCCTGCGCCAGTGACTAGGGCAACTTTCTGCATATACGTCGTCCTCATTGCTTGGCGGGATTCTGCCACAAAATCTGTCTAGTGTGCGCGCGCCGACAAAACGGAGGCTGCGGTGGGATTGCTCTGGTGGGTTGCCCCTGTGGCCGTCGCCGCCTTTGGCGCACTCTTCATTCTGACAGGCATAGGCCATTTGTTTCGCGGTCATGTCGCGCGAAGCGGGCGCCATCTGGTCGGCGGAACGACGCTTGCTGCACTCGGTCTCGCGCTCAGCCTGGTCGGCGTCAACATCCAACTCTTCACGCGGCTGACGCATGAAGGTCCCGTCGCGATTGTGAGCGTAAAATCCATCGATCCCGCCGCGAACACCTATCTGGTCTCGATCAAGCGGCTCGATAGCGACATTCCGTTGCAAAGCTGCACAATCCAGGGCGATGAGTGGCTGATCGGCGGTCGCGTGCAGAAGTGGAAAGCCTGGGCCACCGTTCTGGGATTGAATGCGACCTATTCGCTCGACCAGGTCTCCAACAAGTATTTCACGGCGACGCGCGGCAACGGCAAGCCGATCACGTCCTGCGATCTCGCCAGCGCGCCGGAGGTGAACCAGTATGTGCCGCCAGCCTGGCTTCCCTGGCTGCTGGCGAAGTTCTATGTGGAGGACCGCCGCTTCGGGTCGGCGAACTACATGCCGCTGGCTGACGGAGCGCAATACAGAATCGTGATCACGCAGTCCGGTTTCAACGCGGAACCGGCAAACGCCATCGCCAAAGCGGCGAACGACGCGCAACGCTGATCAGGCAGGCTCGTCCTCGGCGGCCAGCAATGTGTGCGGCCGGGCACCGACGCTGCTCATGATCGCTGCTTCTTCCAGCACCGCGTCGCGGGCATCCAGTTCCGCGCGCACGCCCGCATGCCGCTTTGCATCGAGCCTCCAGCCCATGACGCATACTCCGCCCAGCATCACAAAGACGATCGGACCGGAGAGAAACGCGACCTGCAGTCCCTGCAGTGCCGCCGGCGTCTTATGCGCACCCTCCGCCGCGTTGTAGCCAAGCCGGGCAAGCAGCGGGAAGGTCAGGCTGATGGCGCCGGCCGCCGCGATCTTGCCGGCGAAGGTGAGGACTGCGTAGAGCAGGCTGATGCGCTCCTTGCCCTGCGCGAGGCGAATCTCATCGCCGACATCGGCCATCATCGCGTTGATCATCAGGCCGAAGCCTGCGGCCATGAACCCGCACCAGAACATCACCGGCGCGGCCGCGAGAACATTTCCCTTGGGCACGATGAACACGCCAAGCAGGCCGATAGAAAAAGCCGTGGTCGTCGCCATGAGAGTCTGGTGCTTGCCGAAACGCATCGCGGCACGGGCGGTGAGCGGCGCACCGATGACGCCGGCCAGGATGTAGACGAGCAGAAGGATCGTCGATTGCTGCGTATCGAAGCCGCGAACGTCCTTGAAGTAGAAGAGATACATTGCGCTCATCCAGCCGGGACCAAGCGTCAACGCCATCTGACACAGAAAGAGGCGGATCACTTCCGGTTTGCTGACGATGTCCAGATAGTCGCGATAGGCGAATTGTTCGTGCAGGTCCTTGCTGATCCTTTCCGGCGTGCGCCAGACGCTGAGCCCGACCGTGAGAGGCGCCATCACGATGACGAACCAGCCCATCGCCTGCACCCCTTGCGCATTGTTCAGGCCGAAAGACGGCGCAAAGATCGGCAAAAGAAGCGTGATCACTGCCGCCGCGACGCCGACCGCGGTGAGAATTCCGAATACCCGTGAACGCTCGTGATACTGCGTCGCCAGTGTCGCGCTCCACGCCGACTGCGAGAGCGCCATGGTCGAGTTGCCGAGATAGAGCACGAACAGCCACATCAGGATGTAACCGCCGCCGATACCCATCGGCGCCATGAACAGCTTGTAGACCGCCAGCATCAGGACAGGCACGCCGGCCGCCAGCCAGACGCGATAGCGCCCGAGCGGCGTGCGGGTGCGGTCCATCAGGTGGCCGAGAACCGGATCGACGAAGAGATCGAGCAGCCGCACGGACGCCCAGGCATATCCGATCGCCGTCAGCGCGACGCCGAGATGACCTGCAAGATAGGGCGGCAGGTAGACGAACAGCGCCACGCCCAGCGCCGACACGGGAAACGTTCCCACCGAAAATATGACGACCGATGCGAGCGACAGTCTGTGTCCGGTCGGCTCCGCGCTACTCATCCGAACCTCATGTTGCGCCGTGTCCGAGTTTGGTCAAAAGTTCTGCGGCGAATTGAGACAGCGTGTCATCGCGCGCGCCCATCACGACGATCCTGTCGCCGGGACGTGCAATTTCGACGAGTCTCTCGCCGCATCGTGCTCGATCCGGATAGACATGGGCATCGCGTCCTCTCGAGGCAATACCCTGGACGATATCCACGCTGGAAACGCTGCGGTCCGTCGTCCCGCCGAAATAGACCGGTTCGGGCATGAGCAGCACATCTTCGGCATGCAGATTCCGCGCGAAACAGTCGATCAGCTCGTTTTTCATCAGCCGCAACGGACCAAAGCCATGCGGCTGGAACATGACCAGCAGGCGGCCAGGGAAGTCGTGCAAAGTAGCCAGAGTTGCCGCGATCTTGTCGGGATTGTGCGCGAAATCGTCGATCACCGTGATGCCGTTCGCCGTACCGGCAATCTCGAGCCTGCGCCGAACGCCGGCAAAACGCGACAGTGCTTCTGCGGATTCCTCCAGCGACAGGCCCGCAGCCCGCACAGCGCCGATCGCGGCGAGCGCGTTGGAAACGTTGTGCCGGCCGGGCACCTGAAGGCGAATCCTGACGGACTGCGGGCTGTTGCGCTCGCTCACCTCGAAGGCAATTCCGTCGGGTAGCGGCGATATGGCCCCCGCCAGAAGGTCCGCTTTGGTGTTCGACAGGCTGTAGGTCAGCGTCAGGCTCGCCGGCCGCTGTGCGGCAAGCGACGCGGTCTCCGCATTGTCGAGATTGAGCACGGCGAGCTCGGACTTGGCGACAAAGGCGCGGAACAGTTCGCGCAGCTCGTCCAGAGATTTGTGATCGAGCGCGATGTTGTTCACCACCGCGACGCGCGGGCTATAGCGCGCAATCGATCCGTCGCTCTCGTCCACTTCACTCACGAACAGATCGCTCTGACCGACGAGCGCGCTGGCGAACGGCGCATCCGGCGTCGCGAAGTTCTTCATCACGGCGCCGTTCATCACGGTGGGATCGCGCCCGGTTGCGGACAAAATCCAGCCGATCATGGCCGTCGTGGTCGACTTTCCGCTGGTGCCGGCAACACCGATCGCGTTTGGCGCCTCGTTGAACAGCTGCGCGAGCAGTTCGGCGCGCAGCATCAGCTTTGCACCCGCCCTTCGCGCCGCCTGCACGTCCGCGATGGTTTCCTCCACGGCGGCAGAGGTCACCAGGATCGTTTCGCCGCTCGTGACGCCGGATCCGTCCTGCGGAAACAACGCGATTCCGTTGGCGCGCAGGAAATCGAATTTCTGGGTCAGACGGCCCTGGTCCAGCGCGCGGTCCGAGCCCGACACTTTCGCGCCGCGGGCGCGCAGGATCAGCGCCAGGGGCAGCATCCCGCTGCCGCCGATGCCGCAAAAGAAATAAGGCCTGTCTGGATGCATGGCCGGAAGCTATAAGCCGGAGAGCAGTGTGACAAGCGACGGGGCCAATGGTCACGAATAGACTGAAGATCGGTATCGTCGCGCCGGCCTCGCGGCTCGAACAAGCCACGGCCGCGCGCGTGGCAACGTTTGCCGAAGCCGAATTTTCCGGCCGCGTCGAGCTGGTTTTCCACCCGCAATGTTTCCTGTCCTGCGGTCACTTCGCCGGGACCGATGCCGAGCGGGCCGACGCCGTCCTGGACTTTGCGAACGACGAAAGCTTCGCGGCAGTCTGGTTCGCTCGCGGCGGCTACGGCTCGGGGCGCATCGCCGAAAGCGTCGTTGCCGCGTTGAACGATCATGCAAAGAAAAAAGTCTTCCTCGGATACAGCGACGGCGCCTTTCTTCTCGCTGCACTCTACCGCTACGGCTTTCATGCGGCGCATGGACCCATACCGCACGACATCAAGCGCGATCGCGGGGAGGAAGCAGTCCGGCGCGCCCTGTCATTCCTGCTGGACCGTTCCGCGGCGACGCTGGAACCGTCCATCGACGGCGCGACGCCGACCGCCGCGTTCAACATCACGATCCTCAGTCACATGATTGGCACCAAGCTGCTTCCCGATCTGTCGGGCCATGTGATCATGCTCGAAGAGGTGTCCGAGCATCTCTACGCCATCGACCGTTCTCTGTTTCACATCACCAGCGACGAGACGATCCGGCGCGCGGCCGGCATCCGGCTCGGCCGCTGCAGCGATGTGCCGCCGAACGATCCGGATTTTGGCCACACGCCGGAGCAGATCGTCCAGCATTGGTGCGACAGGACAGGCATCCCCTATCTTGGCCGCGCCGATATCGGTCATGATGCGCATAACAAGATTGTGCCGTTCGGATATTTGAAGGATTTTCCGGGATGACCATTGCCGTGCTCCTGCTGCAGAACGCGCTCATCGTGGCCGTCTGCTTCGCTGTTTTATGGCTGATCGCGCTGCGCATCCGCGACGTCAGCTTTGTCGATGCCTGGTGGGCGCTCGGCATGGTGGTTCTGGCCTGGTCCAGCTTCTTCGGGACGGGTGCGCCCAGCCCACGCAAATTTCTGCTGGTCGTTCTCTGTTCGCTGTGGGGCGTTCGGCTCGGCGGTTACCTGCTCTGGCGCTGGCGCAAGAACGGTCCGGATCGGCGCTATCAGACGATGCTCGGCAAGGCGCAGAGCGAGCGCGGCATGAGCTTTGCTCGCGGTGCATTGCAGCTCGTGTTCGCATTGCAGGCACCTTTGCAGTTCGTCGTCGCCTTGCCGGTGCAGCTCGGGCAGATCGGCGGCGGCGCGGTCGGTGCGGTAGGTTTGGCCGGTGGCGCGCTGGCGATTGTCGGTATCCTGTTTGAATCGGTCGGCGACTGGCAGCTTGTGCGCTTCAAGAGCGAAGCTGCGAACCGCGAACGCGTGCTCGATAAAGGACTTTGGCGCTTCACGCGGCATCCGAACTATTTCGGCGATTGCTGCGTCTGGTGGGGCCTCTATCTGATCGCCGCAGAGTCCGGCATCGGCATTTGGGCATTGCCGGGGCCGGTTCTGCTGACATTCCTGCTCACGCGCTGGAGCGGCATGCCGACAATCGAAGGCCGGCTCCGGCGCAAGAAGCCCGGCTATGAGGATTATGTCCGCAGAACGCCGGCGTTCGTGCCCTGGCTCCCGAAACAGGGTTAGAGCACACCGTCCCGCACAAACTTGCGATCCGCCCACACTGCGTGCGTGCCGCTGCACAGCTTGTGCGGCAGCGCGATCCGGCACACCGGCCCATCCTGAATATGCTTGGCATCGAGCAGCACGCATTCCGACCTGCCGTTGTTCTCGTCCGTGACGAAGCTGACAAGATAGCCGTCATCTTCGTCCGTTGCGTTCAGACGCGGCGCAAACGGCGCTTCACTGCCATAGCGGCCCGGACCGAGTTCGTAGCTCCAGCTCTCGCCCGTCTTCAGGTCGTGCTTCACGAAGCCGCGGAAGAGGAACCAGCCCGGCACCGCAAGTGTCGAATAGCCGTAGCGATAGGGCCGTCCGGCGTAGCGCGCATTGATCATGCCGAATTCCAGCACGCGGTCGTCTAGCCGCTGTTCGCGCGTCGTGCCGTCCTTCAGATTAAAGCGCCAGCGGTGCAGCTTGGACTGGAAACTGTACTCGTCGAGATAGCCCATCATGTGCTCATAGCCGGGCGGCGCGTCCTTTTTCGGACCCGGTGTCGGCACTTCCTGGAAATAGCCGTCGAGCACGACTTCATCGCCGTCTTCATACGCATTCAGCCAGTGCAGCACATAGGTCGGGGCGGCCTCGAACCAGCGCACGTCCTTTGTCGTCCCATGGCGTGGCACGATTGCGAAGCGCGACGGCAAGCCCTTGTGCTCGCGCACAGCGTGCACATTCTTCTTCAGAAGCTCGGCATCCCAGAACACCGGCATGTCGTTGAGGATCGCATAATGCTCGGTGAACGCCATGTCGTGCGGCAGGCGCGGGCCCGCCAGCGGAATCGGTATGTAACTCGTCAGGCGATTGTCCTTGTCGACGACCCCGTAATGCAGGTAGGGCGCGTGCTTTGAGTAATTGAAGAACATCAATTCGCCGGTGTGCTCGTCGACCTTGGGATGCGCGGAGATTCCGTCGATCGGCACCCAGGGTTCGACGCCAAACTGCTCCAGCGTTTCCGGATCGAGGCGATAGCCTTCGCCGCATTGATAAAACGTCGACAGCGCCTTTCCGGCGTGCACGACGATATCGGTGCTGGAGGAATCCTTCAGCGCTCCGTGCGCACCGAAACCCGGGCGCTTGGCCAGATGCACCGGATCGGCCAGGCCACCCCAAAGCGAGCCGCCGGCTTCCTGCTCCGCCGCGAAACAGCGCGTGCGCACGAAGCGGTTTCGATAGGAGGCGCGCCCGCCGCTGAAGTCGATCTGGTGGATCATGCCGTCGCCGTCGAACGGATGGAACCGGCCGAGCGGCTGATGAATCTGGTTCTCGGTGTTGCGCAGATAGATCCCATCAATGTCCGTCGGGATTTTTCCTTCGATGACATCGAGCTCGAACGCGTTCACCTCTTCGTGCAACGGCATCCACGCTCCGTTGAGATAGGGATGGTTGCTCGGCTTGAGCGTCGTTGTGATCGGCGGCAGGCGTTCGACCTTCATGCGTGTCCCCTAATTTCCCGAAACCGAATCCACTTGTCCGAACAGCTCTTCCAGCTTCGCCAGCGTCTTTGCCGGCAACGGTCCGCGATTGATGGAGGCGACGTTTTCTTTGAGATGCTCGACGTTGCCGGTGCCGGTGAGCACCACGTCGATGCCGGGCTCATGGCGGCAGAAGCGATAGGCTGCGTCGACAATTCCTTCGGTCCCGTCTTTCAGAAAACCGAGCGGATCGCCGGCGTCGATCCTGCTGCGGTCGAGCTGGCCGGCTTTCTCGATCGCCTCGAGCGCTTCCTTCAGGCCTTCCGGGTTGCTGAGCGCGCGGCGTACCGCGAACATATCCTGGACGCCGACATTGTGCGCTTGCGTCAGGCGCAGCACGTTTCGCCGCGCAGACGGATTGAGAAGGTTGAAACCCACCATCACCACATCCCAGACGCCCGTGGGTATGGCTGCCGACAGCATTCGATGGCTGGTATCGGCCATGAAGTGTTCGGTGATGCCGAGGAAACGAATCTTGCCCTGCTCGCGCGCGCGGATCAGCGCTGGGACGATTTCCGCGCTCACATGGCCGAGCTGCCGTTCGACAATGCCGTGCAGATTGTAGACGTCGATATAATCCGTGCCGAGGCGCGCCAGGTTCTTTTCAAGCTGTTCCAGTACCTGGGCGCCCGTGAACGGCGCGGCTTTGGGCTCACCCCAGGGCTGGATGGCGGTCTTGGTCGAGATCACGACCTTGTCGCGCAGGCCGCGCACGGCCTCGCCGACAATCTTTTCCGTGCTGTAGGCAGAGGCGGTATCGATGAAGTTGATTCCCATGTCGATCGCGGCGCGAACGACTGCGACGCTCTGCTCGACCGAGTTGCCGTACGTCTGACCGAGACGGCTGTGCCCGCCGCAGCCGAGACCGGCCACGCTCACCGTGAGCCCGGTGCGGCCGAGGATTTTGGTGTCCATGGAACGTCACTCCCGGCCGCTAGCTTAGCGCAACCGGGGCAAGCCCCAAATGGCCGGAACTAGGGCTCGCTGCAGCCCTCGGTGCAGGTGCCGCCCATAGCCATGCAGCCGCAGCCGCCATATTCGCGCTTGAGGCGGTCGAGATGAAGATCGAGCGCCGTGCGAACGACCTGATGCCGGGTAACGCCCTTTTTCACCGCCGCGATACCGAGTTTTTCAAATTCCATGGCAGAGAGCGTCACGACCATCTTGTGCGGTTTGCCTGGCTCCGGCGGACGGGGCGGATTGACCGCCTGTTTCGGCCGAGCCATTTGCGGCGTCGGATCTTGCGAGTCGGCTCGCGCCCAGAACAGCGAGGACTGCGGCTCCTCGGCCTGCGGTACCGCGGACGGAACCGCATCGCCTTTTCGGGCAAGCAAGTGGGACGTGATCGGTGTGAAGCGTGTCTGGCTCACCTGATACCTCGACTATTGCGGGCGGTCTGCTGGACGGCGGCCGAACGGATGGGACCTGCGTTCGGTTCCGCCAAACGGCGAAAAACTGGTACGGCGTTCCGTGAAGTTCCTGCGCTCCAGAACGGGCTGCGGATCTGCTTCCTGCCGCGTCGGAGCTTCGACCTCCGGTTCGGTGGAAACGCGTTCTTCGAGCAACGATGACAGCGCGTCGATCGAGAAATGAGTCGGCCGGACTTCGGGAATAAGCTTTGTGTCGTGTTTCAGGCGCGAGAGCCGGTCCTGGATGTAGATCCACAGGTCGCGGACTTCCTTCGCCGACTGCGACTTCGGCACGACTTCGCCGACGGTCCTTCCGTCAACCATGCTGGCGGCAAAGTCGACGCGGTGATGCAGCGTAATCGGCGCGACGGTGCCGTGCTGGGACAGCGCAACCGCCGCTTCGCCGGTGATGCGCGCGCGCGCCGTTGCGCCATTGACGACGAAAACCAGCGGCTTGCCGTGACGCTCGGCGATGTCGACAGTCGCGCCGACCGCGCGCAAATCATGCGGGCTGGGCCGCGTCGGGATCACGACGAGATCGGCATGCGCCACAACCTGCGAAATCGAATCGGTGATGGCGGGCGGCGTATCGATGACGGCAAGCTTGATGCCGCCACGCCGCAACTCCTCCAGCGCTTCGCCCAGTTGCAGCAGGCCGACTTTCGCAAAGTGCGGCGAGCTCGCGGCGCGAGCGTTCCACCAGTGCGACAGGCTCCCTTGCGGATCGGTATCGATCAGCGCAACCGGACCGATGTTCGCCTGGTCGGCTTCCACCGCCAGATGGCCCGATAGAGTAGTCTTGCCTGAGCCTCCCTTCTGAGAGGCCAAAACCAGTACGTGCATACGACCCTTTCGGCGGATTTCCCCGCGCCGATACGATGTGGATCGCAATTTAAGAGAAGACCTCTTACACCACCCTCAAAGAGCGCCGTGACATTTGCCTTTGTTTCGCCAAGTATTTTGTTCGAACTGTTCCCAATTCCCGAGCGGATCTGCATGCGCCTGCACCACGAACTCATCGCACCGACAGGCAAAGCAGCAGCAATTGCGGCGTGTTTCGTCACATTGATGGCAGCGGCGCCGGCCGCTCCGCCGATCGCCGACTGGTCCAATATTGAAACAGTCATCGTCACGGCCAAGCAGCCGGGGCCGGCGCTGTGGCATGTCATGCGTGGAAAATCCGAAGTCTGGATCCTGGCGACGGTGGAGCCTTCACCCGATGATCTGAAATGGGACTCTCACGAAATCGCTTCGTTGTTGAAGGGCTCTAACGTCCTGCTTCTGCCACCGCGTGGTCAGGTCGGCCTGTTCGAAGGCACATGGTTCTTGCTGACGGGCGGGCTTGGCACGCTCGAGCAGCCCGACGACAAGACGCTCGAATCCACTCTGCCGGAACCGCTCAAAAGCCGTTTTGTCGCGACGCGCACGCGTGTCGGGCGCGATCCGGATCGCTACGACAAATACCTTCCGGCGGTCGCCGCGCTGATACTTGAGTCCGATTTCTGGAAGGCTAACAAGCTCAACTTCAACGGTCCGCAGAAAACCGTGGAGTCGCTGGCCGGACGAGAGGGTGTTCCGGTTCGCCCCATCGCCGTTTATCCGGCCATGGACGTGGTGCATGACGTGCCCAACATGTCGCCGGCCGCAAACCGCGCCTGCCTGCAGGACGCACTCGACGACATCGACATCGAGTCCGCCCATGCGGCGGCGGCGGCCCAGGCCTGGGCGGTCGGCGATCTGGATGGCGTGAAAGCCCATTATTCCGAGACCAAGCTCGACGCCTGCCTGCAGCAGAGCAGCGCCTATTCCCGGCTGCGTGAAAAAGCCACGGGCGATATGGCCAATGCCATCTCCGGTGCGCTCAACAAACCGGGAAAAACGTTCGCGATCATCCCCATGGGAATCTGGCTGCGCAAAGGCGGCGTGCTGGAGCGATTGGAGGCGGCAGGCCTGACCGTCAGCGGACCTGGCGGCTAGACCAACGTCGCATCGGTCTTGGCGATGATCTCCTCGCGCGTTACGCCCGGCGCAATCTCGAAAATGCGCAAGCCGCCAGGCGCCACGTCGAATATCCCGAGATTGGTGATGATGCGGTTGACGCAGGCCTTGCCGGTGAGCGGTAGGGTGCATTTCCTCAGCACTTTGGAATTTCCTGCCTTGTCGGTGTGATCCATCGTCACGATGCAGCGCTTGACGCCGGCGACGAGATCCATCGCGCCGCCCATGCCCTTCACCAGCTTTCCCGGCACCATCCAGTTGGCGAGATCGCCGCCTTCGGAGACTTCCATCGCGCCCAGAATGGACAGGTCGATGTGACCGCCGCGGATCATCGCGAAGCTGTCGGACGAGGAGAAATAGGAGGTCCGGTCAAGTTCGGTGATGGTCTGCTTGCCGGCATTGATGAGGTCGGGATCAACCTCGTTCTCGCGCGGGAACGGACCCATGCCTAGCATTCCGTTCTCCGATTGCAGCGTCACGTCCATGCCGTCGGGAATGTAGTTCGCCACGAGGGTCGGAATACCGATGCCGAGATTGACGTAGAACCCGTCGCGCAATTCGCACGCCGCCACCTTGGCCATGTCGTCGCGTGTCCAGGCCATCAGGCGTTCTCCCGCACGGTGCGTTTCTCGATGCGCTTTTCATAGTCGTGGCCGAGGACCAGGCGTTTCACGAATATTCCCGGCGTGTGGATCGAGTCCGCATCCAGCGCGCCGACGGGAACCAACTCCTCGACTTCCGCAACCGTGATCCGTCCGGCCGTCGCCATCATCGGATTGAAATTGCGGGCTGTCTTGCGGTAGACGAGATTGCCCTGTGCGTCGCCCTTCCACGCCTTGACGATGGACAGATCGGCGCGCAGCGCGCGCTCGAGAATATAAGTGTGGCCGTCGAAGTCCTTGTGCTCCTTGCCTTCGGCGATGAGCGTGCCGACGCCCGTCTTCGTATAGAACCCGGGAATGCCGGCGCCGCCGGCGCGGATGCGTTCGGCGAGCGTTCCTTGCGGGTTGAATTCCAGCTCGAGCTCGCCGGAGAGATATTGCCGCTCGAAGGTTTCGTTCTCGCCGACATAGGATGAGATCATCTTCTTGATCTGACGCGTCTGCAGCAGGAGGCCGAGGCCGAAATCGTCGACGCCGGCATTGTTGGAGATCACCGTGAGGTTCTTAACTCCGGAATCGCGTATCGCGGCGATCAGCTTTTCAGGTATTCCGCACAGTCCGAAGCCGCCGGACATGATCGTCATGCCGTCGAAGAGAAGGCCGTCGAGCGCCGATTTGGTGTCGGGATAGACTTTTTTCATGCCGGACCCTGCCGTTGGAAGGACCAACTATAGCGCGTGATCGGCCAATTCGCGTGTGTCATTCCGTCCAGGAAAGTCCGACGCGCACAATTCTTGGGGCCGCCAGACTCACGATCGGGACAATGTCGGCGCTCTCCGTCGTCTCGACGCGCGCGTTCAGAAGATTGTCGCCTGCAAGATAGGCAGACAGGCCATTCCACAGGCGATAGGAGATTCGCGCGTCGACTATCGTGGCCGGCGCAAGCGGCAGCGTGTTCTGGTCGTCCGCGAAGCGCGTGCTCTCATAGCGAAGATTGGCGGACAGTGTCAGTCGCTCGAGCGGCGTAGCGCTGAAGCCGCCCGTCAGCGTGAAGCGCGGCGCCTGCGACGGCCGCTTGCCGGTCAGCTGCGGCGCGGTCGTGCCGCCCTCAACATGCGCATCGACATAGTCGAATGCCGTCGTGAGCCTGAGCCAGTCGGTGGCCTGCCAATGCGCTTCGGACTCGATCCCGAAGGCATCGATGTCTCCAGCGTTCTGCCGCTGGATGAGCAAACCGCCGTTCGGCACAGAACCGACGCCAGGAACGACGATGGGGCAATGCACGCCCGGATCGGGAGACGGACACTGCGCGAGGGTGACGTTCGTGATCGCGCTATGGAGCTGATTGTAGAAGCCCGTGACGTCCCATCCGAATGCGGCCGTGGACTGGCCGACGCCGACTTCGGCACCGTAAAGTTTTTCCGGCGTCAGTCCGGGATTGGCTTCGGTAATGTTGTTGCCGAGACGAAACGGACGATATAGCTCGTTCAGCGTAGGCGCGCGGAACCCGGCATAGGCCGCTGAACGAACATAGAGTCCGTCGTCCAGATCGCGGCGCGCGCCGAGTCTCGCCGTCGGAACGATGCCGCTCTTGGACGGCGTGCGCTGGTCGAGCACGACTGCGCCGGTGGACAGCGTGGTCTGGATCAGGTGTCCGCCGGTCGACGCCCATTGATCGCCGCGGATACCGGCGGTCAGAAGCCAGCCGTCGAATCGGCTTGCGGCTTCGGCATAGATGCCGCCGACAAAGGTCCGCCCGCCACTGTCCCGGCCCTTGGTAAACGCGCCGGAGACGAGAAGAAAGTGTTCCTTGGAGTCGCCTTGCGTAAATCGCGTGTCGCCGCCGAAAGCCCAATCGATGGATGACCAATGGCCGCGCAGTTCTGCGTTGAATCCCCAGCCCAGCGCCGGCGTCGAAAACTGGTCATTGGTCAAACTCGTCGAAACGCGCCCCGGCGCGACGGATACCGACGTGTTGGAAAAACCGGTGTTGCGGATCCATGCCTGCAAGCGGTAGCCGAGCGAATCCGCACTGTCGGGATGCGCCAGCGTCAGGCTTCCCGTGACACCATCGGCGGACGACTGCGCGCCGACAAGCCCGGAGTCGCGATTTTCGCCATAGGCGCTGACGCGTGCGGAAATGAGCGTGTCCGTCCATGGCGTCATCTCCAGTCGCAACGAGGCGTTGCGCGCATGAAGTGTGACGTTGTCATCGGCAGCGCCGCGCTGTTCGGGCGACACCGGAATCCAGCCGTCGCTATCCTCGTTCGAGGCGCTGGCAAAAAGCGAGATCGGTCCGAGCGAGGCGCCACCCGCGGCGGCGGCGCGCTTGCCGTTCAGGTTCGCCAGAGAAGCATCAGCCGCCGCTACGCCCTCGCCATGCGCTTCATCGAGCGCGATGACGCCGGTGAGTGCGCCGGCGCCATAGGGTCCCGCACCGGCGCCGCGCACGATTTCGGCGGCGGAGATATCTTCGGCCGGCAGCGACGACCAGATCACCCAGCCGCCGAACGGATCGTTTTGCGGCACGCCGTCGAGCGTGACGAGCGCGCGGCCCGCGCCAGACGGCGCAATCGAACGCAGCGAGACGCCTTGCGTCGTCGGATTTGCTGAAAGACTGGAGTCGCGGCGGAACAGCGACAGGCCCGGCACCTGCTCAAGCGCCGTGTCGAGTTCGGTTGCGTTGTGCAGATCCTTAGCCGAAAGATTTGCGACCGAGAACGCATCGTTGCCGACGGGATCGGGCGGACGCGCGGTGACGACCACGGTCTCGATGCCGTCGGCCTGGGCCTGCGGCATGCTCAAGGCGATGGCCGCACCGGCGAATAAGATGTGCTTCAAGGTCATGGAAGTCCCGCTGGGCCGCGACGTTACGATGACTTTTGCAAATTCGCCATGGCGCCCGGCCGCCAGCGTGTATTGACTCTGTGATAGTATATCGTACTGTGTACGAGTACGACGTACGAGACAGCATGCCCAAGGAGCTTTCCGGCGAAGACGTTCAGGCTGTACGCGCCAAGATCGGCGCGGCGGCGACTGCGCTCTACGCTGCAAAGGGCGCCGACGCGATCACCATCCGCGACATTGCCAAGAAGCTCGGACGCAGCCCGATGGGGCTCTACCGCTACTTCGCCGACCGCGACGAGATCCTCGCATTTGTCCGCGCCGATGCGTTTAACCGTTTCGCCGATGCCTTGGAAGCTGCCTTCGCCTCGGGCGGCGACGCATTCGCGCGTGCGCGAGCCGTTGGCCGTGCCTATCTCGACTTCGCCCTGCAGAATCCCAACGCCTATCGCCTCATGTTCGACATGAGCCCGCCGGATGAGGCGCGGCATCTTGAGCTTCGCCGCGCCGGAGCGCGGGCGGGCGAGACGATTACCCGCCATGTGAAGGATCTGGCGGCGGCGGGAATCGTGCACGGCAACCCCAGGCTGATCGGCAATGCGCTCTGGGCCGCTTCGCATGGCGTGATCGTGCTGCATCTGGCCGGACGCCTGCCCCAGGGCATGGACGTCTATGATCTCTACTTCGAAACCATGCGGCTGACGTTTCGCGGCGCGCGCACGCCTGCGACGCGTGCGTCCAAGTCGAGCCGCAAGCCCATTCGCGCAACTGTCCATTCATAACCAAAGGAAACGTCATGGCTCTCAAAGGTGCATTGAAGAAACGTCTGTCCGTGCCGGTGATCGGCTCGCCCCTGTTCATCATTTCCGGACCCGAGCTCGTGCTGGCGCAGTGCAAGGCCGGCATCATCGGTTCGTTCCCGTCGCTGAATGCGCGGCCGATTTCACAGCTCGACGAATGGCTGGCGCAGATCACTGAAGAGCTTGCCGCCTGGGACCGCGCCCACCCCGACAGGCCGAGCGCACCGTTCGCCGTCAACCAGATCGTGCACAAGACAAATGAGCGTCTCGAGCAGGACCTCGAGCTGTGCGTCAAGTACAAGGCGCCGGTGGTGATCACCTCGCTCGGTGCACGCGAAGACGTCAACGCAGCCGTTCATTCCTATGGCGGCGTCGTGATGCACGACATCATCAACAACCGCTTTGCGCACAAGGCTGTCGAAAAAGGCGCGGACGGAATCATCGCGGTCGCGGCCGGCGCGGGCGGACATGCCGGCGTGCTGTCGCCCTTCGCGCTGATCGAAGAGATCCGCGAATGGTTCGACGGACCGCTGGCGCTCTCCGGCTCCATCGCGACTGGCCGCGCCGTTCTTGCGGCGCAGGCCGCCGGCGCGGATTTCGGCTATATCGGCTCGGCCTTCATCGCGACCAAGGAAGCGCGTGCGCAGGAAGGCTACAAGCAGATGATCACCGAGAGCGCGGGCGACGACATCGTCTACACCAACCTCTTCACCGGCGTGCACGGAAACTATCTGCGCCCGTCAATTCTTGCGGCCGGTCTCGATCCGGACAATCTGCCGGTCTCCGATCCCTCCAAGATGAATTTCGGCTCGGGCGGCAACACCAAGGCGAAGGCGTGGAAGGACATCTGGGGCTGCGGCCAGGGCATCGGGCAGGTCAAGGAAGTCGTCGGCGCCGCCGAACTCGTCGCGCGCCTGGTGCGCGAATATGACGAGGCGCTGGCAAAGCTGACTTCCATGCGCAAGGAACGCGTCGCGGCGTAGAGCGAGCGCGCCCGCATCCTTCGGCGAGCTCAGTATGAGGACTATTGCCCGGCCCTCATCCTGAGCTTGTCGAAGGGCGGAGGCCAGCGATCTCGCTAGGTGTGCGCGCGCGTCAGCGCCTCATCGAGGTCATCGATCAGATCGGTGACCTCCTCGACGCCGACGGAGAGGCGAAGAAGGTCCGCCGGGCATTCGGTGCCCGGCCCTTCGACAGACGCGCGATGCTCGACCAGGCTTTCGACTCCGCCGAGTGAAGTCGCGCGTTTCCAGATGCGCAAGCGGGCAGCGGTCTCGATCGCCGCAGCCTCCCCGCCCTTCACGCGGATCGACAGCATGCCGCCATAGCCGCCCGACATTTGACGCGCAGCGACCGCGTGGCCGGGAAAATTCTTCAGCCCGGGATAAAGCACGGCGCCGACAAGACGGCGCCGCGAAAAGTGTTCGGCGATCGCGTGCGCGGCGGCCGCGGCCGTGCGGACGCGCGGAAACAGGGTCCGCATGCCGCGCAGCAGAAGCCATGCCTCGAACGCGCCGGGGATTGCGCCCATCTGGACACGCAGCAGCTTGATCCGCTCCCAATGCTCGTCATCGGCGCGCGTGGCCAGGACACCCGCGATCAGGTCGGAATGGCCGCCGCCATTCCGGACGCGAATAGCGCGGCCGCCTTTGCATTCTCCAGAGAGGCGAGTACCGCCTCTGTCTGGTCTTAGGTCCGATTGTCGGCGCGTCCATACGCGCGACCAGAGCGAAATTGATTGTCCGGGTCGCGGACGAACGTGGATGAAGGATGAATCGGGGGCGAGACGTCGCGCGTCTTCTCCTCGATCCAGCCGAGTGCCTGGGCCGCGACAGTTGCGGGCATCATCTTGTGCGAAACTTCGTCATGCATGCCGCGATGCTGACATGCCGCCAGCATCTTGCGCGATCCATCCGTCCCAATTGGCTTTGAATTCGCGGTGCGGAACTATGCAGCCGCCGCCGTTGTGCGCCGGCTGCATAGTCTAATTCAGAAAATTTTCCTCCATCCCGGCGGTGCCCCATAAAGCCCACATGTCACGGCATGGCGGCACGCATCGTGTACCATTTTCTTAAGTGGTAAAAACATCAGCGCAACGCGCTCTTCCTCAAAAGCTAGCCTGACAAACGTTTCGAAGAATGGATGCCGCTGCATGAATTTTTCAATATCCGTTTCGAAAGGATTGTCGTCATAAGTTGACACACATCCTTCGTCCTGGATTTTGGCAGTGGCGGTGAAGTTGTTCTTCTTCTTTTCAGTCTTCTTCTTTTCAGTCTTCTTCTTTTCAGTCTTCTTCTTTTCAGTCTTCTTCTTTTCAGTCTTCTTCTTTTCAACCTTCTTCTTATCAAATTTCATTTTTTTGATTCCAAATGAGAGATGGTGTCGCGGCGACTTGAATCGTCGCGATGTTCGGATTCGCCGTCAGCGGACGGCGTCGCCACCGAGTCGAACAGGCTCAAGACTATGTCTGCAGCGTCGCGGAGTAGCAGTGAAGCTTCTTGACGGTCTGGTACGAGCAGTTCGTCGGCCAGCGTAGGATGTGGTCCGCCTGGTTTCTTCGACCAGTGGCCTTGCACGACAGTCCAGTCGCGTTTGGCGTTGTCAAATCGAACGTGACTCGATTTCCACGCGGTCCCGGGGGGCCTGACCGGGCGAAGGACATCTTTTGGAACCTTCGGCTTAGGCGGCTTGTAGAGGTGAGGAGCGGTGTCGCAAGGCGCGGCTGGCCCATTCTTTAGGGACATGTTTGGTTTCTCCATATAGTGTCCGCCGGTGCGCACAGCTGACCGGAAGACGTCCGCATCGATTTATGGAGCAGGCCCTATTCAAAAATGCTGCCGACAAAGGCGCGGCAGTCACGGGCACCAAGTACCGACCTTACAGCAGGTACATACTTAATAGGATGTGTACTGCTCCCGCTGCCCACAAGGGGGGAGGTGAACTTTTTTGCGAAGGTGATCTTGGGCAGAGAACGACACGAATTCGGCGACCGCCGTTGGTGTCCAAACTGCTCGACTTCGATCGGTCGACGGCAAGACTGACGGACCGGCCGGTGCCCGCGAAATATTCTCGCAGACTGTCAGGTTTCGATTACGAAATCTCATTGCGTCACTTGAAGGGCGCGCGTCGTGCGGACACAGACAGTACTCGCCATCGCGATCTTTCCGACCACAGACAGATTTAAGCGACAATTCTCAGCTCGGCCGTTCGGGCGCATGGACTGCCCGGCGCAAAGGCCGCCGGCGCGCTGCCGACGGCCCTTACCACCTTCGGCCGTATTAGAGCTGTCAACCTCTGACCGACTGTGCGGTCGCAGTGTCCCGGTTTGGGCCCCTGCTTGGGCAAGTCACGCCAAGATTGTGGCGTACGCTCTCTGCTTCCCCAAGGCTACTAAGCGGACGACATCCTCATTCGCACACCTGCGACCGTTCCCTGCCCGCTCGGGGGAATGCGCTGTAGGCCGGCGGCGGCCAACAAGGAATCGTCCACGCCTCGCACGGTTTGCTTTAGAATCTCCACCTGAAGTTGCTTACTGACCTGCGCAACGCTTGGCTCAGTGTTTAAGTCGGCCTTCCGGGTGACAGTTCCCTTCCGGCGCGATCGCGATCCTGGCTTCCACTCGGCAAAGGCGGCCGAAGCCTCTGCGAACTGCCCCAACAGAACTTCGTGGTCCTCCTGGTTTTGTCCTAAGTCCCGCATCGACTGAAGCAGGGCATAAAGGGGATTCCTTGGCTTTTCGGGTTTACTGTGGCGCCAGTGGCCCTTGACCAAGACGCCGCCCTTCGAGCCGACTTTTTTGCTGTACGCCTTTACCCAAACCGTGCCCGAAGGTCGCAAAGGTCGGTTTCGCTGGAGGGTTAACCTCGGTTGGCCAGTGAATTTGGATGTTTCAACGTTGCTCATAGATTTACCTTTTCGCGCAAAAGCTGCGCGATCTTCACGTCCTACGTTCGAAAATATTTGAGAATATTGGAGCCGCAGTTGCGGCTGGATCGCTCAGTGCATTGCGCAGCCTGAGTGCCCGTGGCGTGCATGTAAGAGGGCCGACTGGCCAGGTCAAGCGCACCAGCGATTCAATCGTCGCTGAACGACCTGTATCAAAGCAATTTCAGACCGCCGCCCGGCCGAACGTTGCCGATCACGCCGCGTCGCGGTTCGGCGCTTCCGCAAGGGCAACGGGCGGGAGAGCGTTTTATGACTGGTGCAGCATTCCAACGGCGATGCTAAAAGAGCCGCCAGGAAACAAGGAGCAATGTCATGAGTGAAGCATATATTGTTGCGGCAGCGCGCACGGCCGGCGGAAAACGCGGCGGAAAGCTGAAGGATTGGCACCCCGTCGACATGGGCGCCGAGGTCATCAATGCCCTTTTGGATCGCAGCAAGGCCGATCCGAACCTGATCGAGGATGTGATCTGCGGCTGCGTCAGCCAGGTCGGCCAGCAGGCCATCAATGTCGCGCGCAACGCTGTCATGGCCTCGCGCCTGCCGGAACATGTTCCGGGCACAAGCGTCGACCGTCAATGCGGCTCCTCGCAGCAGTCGCTGCACTTCGCGGCCCAGGCCGTGATGTCGGGCAGCATGGACGCCGTCATCGCCATGGGCATCGAGAGCATGACCCGCGTGCCGATGGGCGCGTCGGCCGCGCTTCCGGCGCAGAACGGCATGGGCACCTATATGAGCCCACATCTGCAGGAGAAGTATCCCAACATCCAGTTCAGCCAGTTCATGGGCGCCGAAATGATGGCGACCAAGTACGGCCTGAACAAGGAGATGCTCGACCAGTTCGGCTATGAGAGCCACAAGAAGGCGATCGCTGCGACGCTGGGCGGAAAGTTCCGAGATGAAGTTGTTCCGCTGGCGCTGAAGGCTGAAGACGGCTCGACCTCGATGCACACGTCCGACGAAGGCATCCGCTTCGACGTTTCGCTCGACGGCATCAAGGGCGTGAAACTGCTGCGCGAGGGCGGCGCGATCACAGCCGCGACGTCCAGCCAGATCTGCGACGGCGCATCGGGCGTTCTCGTCGTCAACGAAAAAGGTCTGAAGGCGCTCGGCGTCAAGCCGCTCGCTCGCATCCACCACATGACGGTGATCGGCGGCGATCCGGTGATCATGCTCGAAGCGCCCCTGCCCGCGACCAAGCGCGCGCTGCAGAAAGCCGGCATGAAGATCGACGACATCGACCTGTTCGAAGTGAACGAGGCGTTCGCGTCGGTTCCGGTCGCCTGGCTGAAGGACACCGGCGCCGATCCGTCGCGTCTGAACGTCAATGGCGGCGCGATCGCGCTCGGCCATCCGCTCGGCGCGTCCGGCACCAAGCTGATGACCACGCTTCTTTATGCGCTCAAGGATCGCAATAAGAAGTGGGGCCTGCAGACCATGTGCGAAGGCGGCGGTCTCGCGAACGTCACGATCGTGGAGCGCCTGTAGACGTCATTCGTTGAAATTGAGCTGGCCCTCGTCCTTCGACACGTTCAGGACGAGGGCCAACTTTCTTTCCGCATCCTGCTTCATACGCTGTCGCTTTGAAGTGTCGAAGGATGGAAGGCAGGCCTGGCATGGATCTCTCCTACTCTCCCGAATACGAAGTGTTCCGTGAGGAAGTTCGCGCCTTCGCGAGGACGTTCGGCAGCCGCGCGCCGCGCGGCACGATGGACGGCACGCGCGAGTGGCAGAAGCTGCTCATCGAGCATGGCTATGCCGCGCGCACCATCCCCAGGGAATATGGCGGCTTCGGCGCGGAGCCTGACGTCCTCAAGTCCCGCATCATCGCGGAAGAGTTCATTGCCGCCGGCCTGCCGATGGGCATGGCGGGGCAAGGCATTTCGATGCTGGTTCCGACTCTTCTGGAACTTGGCACGGAGGAACAGAAGAAGAAATTCATCAAGCCGACCCTGCTCGGCGAGATCATCTGGTGCCAGGGCTATTCCGAGCCGGGTTCCGGGTCGGACCTCGCTTCGCTGACGACGCGCGCGGTGGAAGACGGCGACGATTTCGTCATCAACGGCCAGAAGATCTGGACCTCGACGGCGGCGCAGGCGGACATGATCTTTTGCCTCGTGCGGACCGAGCCGAACGCGCCCAAGCATGAAGGCATTTCCTACCTGCTCTTCTCCATGAAAACGCCGGGCATCGAAGTGCGCCCGCTGGTGACGATGACCGGTCGCGCCGAATTCAACGAGGTGTTCTTCACCGACGTTCGCGTGCCGAAGAAAGATATCGTCGGACAGCGCGGCCAGGGCTGGTTCGTCGCCAACGCCACGCTCAAGCATGAGCGCAGGATGCTCGGCGATCCGAACCAGGCCGGCACGCGCATGCGGGCGCTGATCGAGCTCATGCAGAATGAGGAGATTGACGGGCACCGGCTGATGGACAATCCGGTATTCCGCGACCGCCTGCTGAAGCTGCAGGCACGCGTGCACGCGACGGAGTATCACGGCCTTCGCCTGTTGACTGCGGGCCTCAAGGGCGAAGACCCGGGCGTTGCGCGCCTGATCGTCAAGCTGATGGGCTGCGAGCTCAACCACCAGCTCGCCGCGTTCGCGATCGATGCGCTTGGCGAACTGGGCATGCTCTATTCGGGCTCACCGCACCTGCGCAACAACGGCAACTGGCAGTCGAGCTACATGTTCGACCTTGGCCTCATCATTGGCGGCGGCACGGCGCAGATCCAAAAGAACATCATCTCCGAACGCGGCCTCGGCATGCCGCGCGAGCCCAAAGCGGCGAAGGCATAAAATGGAATTCGGCCTCACCGACGACCAGAAGATGATGCAGGACAGCGTGAACCGCACGCTCGAACGCGTCTCCCCGCTCGAGCGCGTGCGCAAGGCGGCGGGGCACGAGCCCTATGCGCCCGATGTGCTGAAGGTGCTTGTCGAGCTTGGCGCGCCGGGAATCCTGATCCCGGAAGAATTCGGCGGGCTCGGCCTGACGCTGCTCGACGCGGCCCTCGCTTCAGAGACGCTCGGACGCCATGTTGCGCCCGTTCCGTTTGTCGCCAGTTCCGTGATGGCACCGCTGGCGCTGATCGGCGCCGGCTCCGATGCGCAGAAGGCGCGCTACCTTCCCAGGCTCGCCGCCGGCGAGGCGATCGCAGGCGTCGCCGTCAGCGAACAGTCGTCCGGCGCGCGCGAGAAAGCCGGCATCAGTGCGAAGGCCGGCAAGCTGTCGGGCAAGGCGATGTTCGTGCTCGATTTCGGCGGCGCGGACATCTTCATCGTCGCCGACAAGTTCGGCGGGTTGCACCTTGTCGACGCCAAGTCCAAGGGACTGGAGAAGACGCCGCTGAATACGATCGACGCGACGCGCGCGATTGGCGAGCTGAATTTCGACGCCGTCGAGGCCGAAGCGCTTTCGTCCGGCAATCCGGCAGCCACGCTCGACCGGATGATCGATGCCGGCCGCATCATGTTCGCGGCCGACGCGCTCGGCGCCGGCGGGCGCATGATCGAGAAAGCCGTCGCCTATGCCAAGGAGCGCAAGCAGTTCGGCCGCGTCATCGGCTCGTTCCAGGCCGTGAAGCACATGTGCGCGGAGATGATCGCCGAGCTTGAGCCTTGCCGCTCGCTCATCTGGTATGCGGCGTATGCGTTCGACGAATTCCCCGACCAGTCGCGGCGCATGGCCGCGCACGCCAAGGCGCATACGTCAGACGTCGGCACCTTCGTCGCCCGCACAGCCACCGAAGTACACGGCGGCATGGGATTCACCGACCTGCTTGGCCTGCACTACTGGTTCAAGCGCATCGGCTTCGACCGCCAGGCGCTGGGCGGCCCGGAAAAAGTCCGCCACGACGCCGCCGTGGCGCAGGGCTGGGTCGGGAACTAGAGCAACGCGCCAACCTGCCATGGCCCGCAGCAGTGCGGGCCGTGACGATTGAGTGGCAAACGCACTTACCAGACATCTCGTTGCGCGATAGAAGCAGTTGGAATGCCACCCGCTCCGCACATCGACGGAATCCCGACCCCGCAGCGCTATTGGGCCATCGCCACGCTGGCGCTCGGCATCGTGATGGCGGTGATGGATTCGGCCATCGCAAATGTCGCGCTGCCGACCATCGGCATCGACCTGCACGCCGATCCGGCGCTGTCGATCTGGATCGTCAATGGCTATCAGCTCGCGATCACGATCTCGCTGCTGCCGCTGGCGGCGCTGGGCGACATCGTCGGGTACAGGCGTGTGTACATCGCGGGACTCGTGCTGTTCACCTTCGCGTCGCTCTTCTGCGCGCTGGCGCACTCGCTGCCGCTGCTGGCGCTGGCGCGCGTCGTCCAGGGCTTCGGCGGCGCAGGCATCATGAGCGTGAACTCCGCCCTGATCCGATTCATCTATCCGCAGCGGATGCTGGGACGCGGCCTGTCGATCAACACGACGATCGTTGCGATCTCCGCCGCGGCAGGACCGACCGTGGCGGCCGGCATCCTGTCGGTCGCGACCTGGCCGTTCCTTTTCGCCGTGAATATTCCGTTCGGCATTGCAGCGGTCGTCATAGCGCTCAGATCACTGCCACGCACGCCGCACGCGCCGCATCGCTTCGACATGGCGGGCGCGGCGCAGGTGGCCCTGATGTTCGGACTGCTGATCGCCAGCATCGACGCAGCCGGGCACGGTGAAGCTTTCGGCTGGTTCGTCGCCGAGATCATCGCCACCGCCGCCATCGGCTATGTCATGGTCCGGCGCGAGCACATGACGGCATCGCCGATGCTTCCGGTCGATCTGATGCGCATTCCGATGTTCGCGCTGTCGATCGCCACATCGATCGGCTCCTTCGCAGGGCAGATGCTGACGCTCGTCTCGCTGCCGTTCCTGCTGCAAAATCAGTTGCACTTCACGGCCGTGCAGACGGGCCTGATGATGACGCCCTGGCCGATCGCGATTTCGCTCGTCGCGCCGATCTCAGGACGTCTCGCCGATCGCTATCCGGCCGGATTGCTGGGCGCGATCGGGCTGATCGTCTTCGCATCCGGCCTGCTTGCGCTCGCCCTGACGCCGCAGAATGCGAGCGTCACCGACATCGTGTGGCGCATGGCGCTCGCCGGCACCGGCTTCGGCCTGTTCCAGTCGCCCAACAACCGCGCCATGATTTCGTCAGCCCCGCTGGCGCGCAGCGGCGGGGCGAGCGGCATGCTGGGAACGGCGCGCCTGCTTGGCCAAACCATCGGCGCCTCGCTCGTCGCGCTCGCCTTCGCGCGCATGCCGGCCCATGGAACGGTGTTGGCATTGTATATCGGCGTCGGTTTCGCACTTGCAGCAGCGGTCGTGAGCAGCCTGCGGCTTCTTGAGCGCACGGCCTGACTCGCGGCGCGCGCTCCCGGCCGGCTTCGGCTCACGAATCCGGTAGACCACGACCCAAGCCTTTGCCCATACTTCCTCGAGATACCGGCGCCGGACAGACGCATCGCACGACCGGTTCGGACAAGCACAGGGAGCGGAAAATGGAACTGTCACCGAGGGAAGCCGGATTTGCGCCGGGCCGGCTGGATCGCATAGCCGATCATCTCAATCGCGCCTATATCGACAACGGCAAGATCGCCGGCTGCCAGGTCGCCGTGACCCGCAAGGGCCACCTCGCCTATTTCAAGTCTCTCGGCCAGATGGATCGCGAGCGCGGCAAGGCGATGCGGGACGATACGATCTTCCGCATCTATTCCATGACCAAGCCGATCACCTCGGTCGCGCTGATGATGCTCTACGAGCGCGGATATTTTCAGCTCAACGATCCGGTCCACCGTTTCGTGCCGGAATGGCGCGACCAGCGGGTCTGGGTTTCGGGCGAAGGCTCCGCGATGCAAACGGCCAAGCCCAAGCGGCCCGTCAGCATGCGCGACATGCTCTGTCATACAGGAGGCCTTACCTATGGCGCGGCGCTCGTCTCGCTCGGCGCGCCCGACAGCGGCCATCCGGTGGACAAGGAATATGCGCGCATCGGCGTGCGCCGCGGCGACGGCGAAGACCTGCGCGCCTTCATGGGCAAGCTCGCGCAGGTGCCCCTGCGCTACGAGCCGGGCGAACGCTGGATGTACTCGCTGTCGACCGACGTCTGCGGCGCGCTGGTGGAGATCATCTCGGGCAAGCGTTTCGACAAGTTCCTGGCGGACGAGATCTTCGGCCCGCTGAAGATGAAGGACACATCCTTCACCGTGCCGCGCGACAAGCTTGATCGCTTCGCCGCCAACTATCGCCGTGGACCGGACAAGAAGCTGCAGCTCATCGATGACCCCGAAAAGAGCATCTACCTGAAGGAGCAGACCTTCTTTTCAGGTGGAGGCGGCCTTGCGGGAACAACGGCCGACTATGTGCGCTTCTGCGAAATGCTGCGCCGCGGCGGCGAACTGGACGGCGCGCGCATCCTTGGACCGCGCACGATCGAGCTGATGCACCGCAATCATCTCAAGGACAACAGGGACCTGACGCAGATGGCGATCGGCGGATTTTCCGAGACCGCCAATGAGGGCGTCGGCTTCGGCCTCGGCTTCGCCTGCACGCTCGACAGCGTCACATCCGGCAGCATCGTCGGCAGCGACTGGTACTGGGGCGGCGCGGCATCGACGATCTTCTGGGTCGACGCCAAGGACGACCTCGCCGTCGTCTTCATGACACAGCTTATGCCGTCGGGCGCATTCAACTTCCGCGGCCAGCTCAAGAGCCTCGTCTACTCGGCGATCGCCGAATAGACGGGTCTTTCACCGCGTGGACATGCCGCCGTCGATGACGAGCTCGCTTCCTGTCACGTAGCGGGAATCGTCGCTCGCGAGATAGAGGATGCCGGCCGCGATGTCTTCGGGCAGGCCCTTCTTGCCGATGGGGACGATGGTTTCGGACATCGCATCGAGATTCGGCGCGTTGGCGCCGCTTGACGACAGTTCAGGCAGCGAGCCTGGAATAATGCCCAGCCAGATCGGCGTTTCGATGATGCCGGGATGGACGGAATTGACGCGGACATTGTCGCGCGCCGCGCCGCACTCCATCGCGACCGCCTTGGTGAAGAGGCGCACGCCGCCCTTGGTTGCGCAGTAGCCAGCCAGCGAGGGCGAGCCCTTGAGGCCAGCGAGCGAGGAGATGTTGATGATCGAACCGCCGCCGCTTTCGCGCATCAAGGGCAGCGAGTGCTTCACGCCGAGAAACACGCCGTCGAGATTGATCGACTGCTGACGCCGCCAGTCGGCGAGCGTCATGGTCAGCACCGATCCCGCAATCGCGATGCCGGCATTGTTGACGAGCACATTGAGCTTGCCGAACCGCGAGCGGATTTCGGTGATCACGCTGATCCAGGCATCCTCGCTGGCGACATCGTGATGCAGGAAGATGCCGTCGCCGCCCGCGCGCTTGATCGCGGCCGCGCAATCCTTGCCCTGGTCGTCCTGCACGTCGGTAACGATGACCGTAGCGCCTTCCTTGGCGAGCAGGAGCGACGCTGCACGGCCGATGCCGCTCGCCCCGCCCGTTACAAGGGCAACTTTTCCTTTGACGCGATCCACCATGTTTGAACTCCTAACCCAGTTTGGCGATGAAAGTTTCGACGGCCGCGTTGAAGGCGTCCGGCTGGTCGATATTGGCCGCGTGTCCCGCATCCGGGATCACGACTTTCTCTGCGCCGGGAATTTTGGCGGTCATGTAGTCGGACGCGGCGAGGAACGGCGTGTCCTTGGCGCCGACGACGACAAGCGACGGCACTTTGACGTTCGGCAGCGATTCGATCACGCGGGCATTCTTCTGCGTGAGCATGCCGCGGCCAGCACGGGCGAGACCCGTGGCGTCGCGATGGCGCGCCGTGGCGCGCTCGGCGCTCGCGCTGCCGAGCTGACCGAGCCCGTCTTTTTCATAGCGCTCCGCTGTCCGCAGCGCGTTCTGGTTCCAGCCCTCTCGCGCCTCGTCTTTCTTGAAGCCCGGACCGGTGTCGATGATGAGCAACGCCCGCACGCGGTTGGGATGACTGGCGTTGAAGGCCAGCGACATGTATCCGCCGAGCGAAAGACCGCCGACGATCGCCGTCTTCGCACCGACATGATCGAGCAGCGCGAGCATGTCGCCGACAGTTTTGTCTTCGCTGTATTCGGACTGATCGGAGGGATAGTCGCTCTGGCCGTGGCCGCGCATGTCCCAGATCACCAGCTTGTGCTTTTTCGACAGCGGTTCGATCTGGCCACGCCACATCTGGGACGTTGCCGAATAGCCGTGGCTGAGGAGAATGACCGGACCCTCGCCATGGGTTTCGTAATAGATGTTGACCCCGTCTCGCGCCAGCATCGCCATCGCTTTCCTCCCAATTTCGGTCTCTCGGCGGACCTGTAGACCGATATTGGAAGCCTGTAACGATTTCGGCAACTGCAGCGAATTGATGTCGAGCCTGCTATGATGCCGGCGTCGATTTGGGGCATCGCGCATGACCGACACTTCCGAGCTTGTGACGCAGGGGAATGCTGGTGACGATGCTGCAGGCCCTGCCGCCCGGTTCCGCGCCGGCCTGGGCCTCTCGCCGCGCAAGCCGAGCTATCTGTTCTACCGCCACACGGTACCGGTGCGGATGCTGCACTGGATGAATGCGCTTTGCATGCTCGTCATGCTCATGAGCGGACTGCAGATTTTCAACGCACATCCCGCGCTCTATTGGGGCAATGGCGCCGACTTTGATCATCCGTTCGTCGCACTGACGGCGCTCGGCACGCAGCAAGATTTTCACGGCGTGACGAAGATCGGGCCCTGGTCGTTCAACACGGATGGGCTGTTCGGCGCGTCGTATCATGACGGAACGAAAGAGGTGCGCGGATTTCCGGACTGGGTGACTCTGCCGGCGGAGTCTCCGAACCTCGCGCTGGGACGGCTATGGCACTTTGCGTTTGCGTGGCTGCTGGTGATCAATGGCGTTGCCTATTTCGCCTACGCCTTCGCGAGTGGTCACTTCAAGACCGAACTCCTGCCCAAAGCCGCCGACTTTGCGTATTTGCCGCGTGAGATCATCAACCATGCACGTCTGCGCTTCGCCAAGGGCGAGGACGCCAAGCACTATAACGGCATCCAGCGCATGACCTATTTCATCGTGATCTTCGTGCTCGGACCGTTGATCGTTCTGACCGGACTGACGATGTCACCGACGATGGACAGCGCATTTCCGTTTCTGCCGTGGATTTTCGGTGGCCGCCAGAGCGCACGGACGATCCATTTCCTGTGCGCCTTCTCGTTCCTTGCCTTCTTCATCGTGCACATGATCATGGTCGTGCTGTCGGGCGCCTGGAACAACCTGCGTTCGATGATCACCGGCCGTTATGCGATCGAGACGGAGACCAAGAATGTCTGAAGCCCCGAACCGCCGCGGTTTTCTGACGCGCAGCGCAGCTCTGTTGGGCACGTTTGCGCTGGCAGGCTGCACGGACCTGTCGCAGCAGCCCTGGGTGCTCGGAATCCTTGGCGAGGTGGAAAATCTCACGCGCCGCGCACAGCGTCTGTTTGCCGGCGGTCATGCGCTCGCGGTGGAATATTCGAAGTCCGACATCGCACCGGTGTTCCGCGCCAATGGCACGATCAATCCCTCGACCAACGACTATGCCGCCCATGTCGCCGGCAAGTTCAAGGACTGGAGGATTCTGGTTGGCGGTCTTGTCGAGAAGCCGCTGAAGCTGTCGATGGATCAGCTCCGTGCCATGCCGTCGCGGACCCAGATCACCCGGCATGACTGTGTCGAAGGCTGGAGCTGCATCGGCGAGTGGATGGGCACGCCGCTCCAGCTCGTCCTCGCGATGGCCAGGCCGAAGCCAGAGGCCCGATACGTCGTCTTTTATTGCGCGGACCCAATGGGCGACGCCACGATGGACGCCGCGGGAAACATCGTTCAGCCGCCCTACTACTATGAGAGCCTGGACCTGCTGGAGGCCACCCATCCACAGACAATTCTTGCTTACGGGTTAAACGGCCAGAGCCTGCCCGTGGCGAACGGCGCTCCCGTCCGCGTCCGGGCAGAGCGGCAGTTGGGTTACAAAATGCCAAAGTACGTGGAACGCATTGAACTGGTGGAGAGTTACGACCATATCAGTGGCGGCAAGGGCGGCTATTGGGAAGACCAGGGGTATCAGTGGTACGGCGGGATTTGACGCTTCATTTCAGCCTCTTGCCCTCCCCCAAATTAACCTCGATATTTCGCAAGAATGTTTCCCAGGTAAACGATTCTGAAATCCACTGGGTAGTATTGGTGAGGGCATGAACCGCTATTCGCTCCTCGTTGCGGCCGTTTTGGCCTCAGCCTCGCTCGCAGGTTGCGCCACTGATCCCAGTGGTCAGAACGACCCCTATGAGCAGACCAACCGCTCGATCTTCTCGTTCGATCAGGCGATTGACCATGCTGTCGCCCGTCCGGTTGGCGTCTTCTACAATCACGCGGTTCCCCAGTTTGCGCGCGACGGCATCCACAATTTCCTCTCCAATCTCGATGCTCCGGTGACGCTCGGCAACGACGTCCTGCAGGGCAGCCCGGAACGCGCCGGTCAGACACTTGGCCGCATCGTCATCAATTCGACGATCGGCGTCGGCGGCCTTGTCGATGTGGCGTCGAAAATGGGTATTCCTGGCCATGACGAAGATTTCGGCCTGACATTGGGCATGTGGGGCGTCGGCGAAGGTCCTTATCTCGTGCTGCCGCTGACAGGTCCAAGCAATCCGCGCGACTCCGTCGGCACCGTCGCCGACTACTTCATGGATCCGCTGACCTATATGAAGTGGAACAACAGCACGCTCTATATGGGCATCCGCACCGGCGTCGGCTTCATCGACCTGCGCGCGCGCAACATCGACAATCTGGACCAGATCGAGCGGACATCGGTGGATCTCTACGCGACGACACGCAGCCTGTACCGCCAGCACCGCAATTCGGAAATCCACCACGGCGCGCCGGACACGGAAAACCTGCCGAACCTCTAGCCGCTATTCGACTGGCGCGGGCGCATCGTCGCCCATGAAGCGGGTATACCAGCGGTCCCACGCCGACTTTCTGCGATTCCTCCAGCCGTCGAGGTAAAGATGCACGACCGGCGTGGTGTAGAGGGTCAGGATCTGGCTGACGACAAGGCCACCCACGATTGAGATACCCAGAGGCTGGCGCAGCTCCGCACCGGTGCCAAAGCCGAAGGCCAGCGGCAGGGCGCCGAGAATGGCGGCAAAGGTCGTCATCATAATCGGGCGAAACCGCATCATGCAGGCCTTGTAGATCGCGGCGCGCGCATCGAGACCCTCTCCGCGCTCCGCAGCCAGCGCGAAGTCGATCATCATGATCGCGTTTTTCTTGACGATGCCGATGAGCAGGATGATCCCGATCATCGCGATCAGGCTGAGTTCGGTCTTGAAGATCAGCAGAGCGAGCAAGGCGCCGACGCCCGCCGATGGCAGCGTCGACAGGATCGTCAGGGGAATGACATAGCTCTCATACAGAACCCCCAGGACGATGTAGATCGTCAGGATCGCCGTGACGATCAGCAACGGCTCGCTGGACAGCGATTGCTGAAACACCTTGGCGGTGCCCGCGAACACGCCTTGAATTGAGGCCGGTGTCTTGATCTGCGCCATCGATTTCTGGATCGCGGCGGTCGCCTGGTTGAGGGAGATCCCCGGCGGCAGGTTGAACGAGAAGGTCGTCACGACGAACGGCCCCTGGTGATTGATCGCAAGCGGCGCAGTGCCGGGCCCGAAGCTTGTGACCGCAGAGAGCGGCACCATCGTCTCGGCCTGCGTCGTCACCGACGCGCCGGTCGACGCCCCACCGCGCGCGCTGTTGATGAGGGCGTTCTGCTGCTGATTGCGCACCGCGTCGGCCGCGACGTCGGCGGCAGTCAGGGCCGTGCTGCCGGCAATCGTCGTCGTGCCGGCCACGGTGCCCGTCGCCTGGGTTCCGCTGATCGAGCCGCCGGACTTGCTCACATAGATCTCGTTCAGCGTCTCGGGGCTTTGCCAGAACTGCGGCGCCACTTCCATCACGACGTGATACTGGTTGAGTTCGTTGTAGATCGTCGACACCTGCCGTTGGCCGAATGCGTCGTAGAGCGTGTTGTCGATCTGCGTCGCCGTGAGGCCGAGGCGCGCGGCCGTTGCGCGATCGATCTTCAGCTCCACCTCCAGCCCCTGATCACCGCGATCCGAGTTGACGTCCTCCAGTTCGGGCACATCCTGCAACGCGTCCGTGATCTTGGGCATCCACTGCTCGAGATCTTCGAGCGTGTCGGCCGTGACCGTGTACTGATAGGCGCCGTTGCCCTGCCGTCCGCCGGCCCGTACGTCCTGTCCGCCCTGCAGGAACAGCCGCGCGCCGGTAACGCTGCCAAGCTTGGTGCGAACGCGCTGGATGACAGCGTCTGTGCTGAGGCCGCCACGCTCGGCAAGCGGCTTGAGCTGTATGAAGACGTTACCGGTATTGACTGCGCCGCCGCGCGGCCCGCCGCCGCCGCCGCCGCTCAGCCCGTTCACCGATTCAACCGCTGGATCCTCGCTGAGGATCTTCATGAACGCCTTGAATTTCGTCTCCATCAACTGGAACGAGATGGTCGGGCCGGCGCGGATGCCGCCGAACACCTGACCCGTGTCCTCCGTCGGAAAGAAGCCCTTGGGAACGATGAAGTAGAGATAGAAGTTGAGAAGAATGGCGACGAAAAGGACGAAGAGGATTGTCCCGGGATTCTCCAGCGACCATTCCAGCGTCTTGCCATAGAACCGGCGTCCGGCCTCAAACCCGCGCTCCGACAGCCGCAGCAGCGGGCCATGCTTTCGGTCCGGCACATGCAGGTCGAGCAGCGCGCAGAGCATCGGCGTCGTGGTGAGCGAAACGATGAGTGAAATCACGATGGCGACGGACAGCACCATTGCGAACTGGTTGAAGAACCGTCCGATGATTCCGCCCATCAGGAGGATCGGCAGAAACACGGCAATCAGCGAAATGCTCATCGCAAGCACCGTGAAGGCGACTTCACGCGTGCCCTGCAGCGTTGCCTGCAGCCGCGGCATGCCCTGCTCCACATGCCGCGTGATGTTTTCGAGCACGACGATGGCATCGTCGACGACAAAGCCGGTCGCAACTGTCAGCGCCATCAACGAGAGGTTGTTGAGCGAGTAGCCAAGCATGTACATCGCGGCGAACGTGCCGACGAGCGACAAGGGCACGGCGACGCTGGGAATGATCGCGGCCCTGCCGTCGCGCAGGAAGAAATAGACGACGAACATAACGAGCAGGATGGAGACCATCATCGAGCGCTGAACGTCGCGCAGGGAGTCGCGGATCGTACCCGTCCGGTCGATCGCGATGGAAAGATCGACGGCGCGCGGCAGCGCAGCCTGCAGTTGCGGCAGGATGCTTTTCACATTGGCGACGGTTGCCACAATGTTCGCGCCGGGCGTGCGGAACAGGATCACGAGCACGGCCGGCTTGTTGTTGGACATGCCGATATTGCGGACGTCCTCCACGCTGTCGGTCACATCTGCGACGTCGGAGAGGCGCACGGCCGATCCGTTGCGGTAGGCGATGATCAGCGTGCGATATTGATCGGCCCTGGTCGCCGTATCGTTGACATAGACCTGGTAGCGCTGGGCGCCTTGATCGATCGCGCCTTTCGGCGCATTGGCATTGGCGGCCGACAATGCGGCGCGAACATCTTCAAGACCGATGCCGTACTTGAACAGGGCGCGCGGATTAAGTTCGACGCGCACCGCAGGCAGAGAGCCGCCGCTGATCTGCACCTGTCCGACGCCGTCCACCGTGCTCAGCTTCTGCTGCAGGATGTTGGAGGCTGAATCGTAGATCTGCCCGGGCGTCAGCGTTTTGGACGTCAGCGCCAGAATGAGGATCGGCTCGTCTGCCGGATTCAGCTTGCGATAGGTGGGATTGCTGCGCAGCGCTGCCGGAAGATCCGCCCGTGCGGCGTTGATCGCCGCCTGAACGTCGCGCGCCGCGCCGTCGATATTCCGGCTGGCGTCAAACTGCAGGACGATGCGCGTCGATCCGACCGAACTTGACGACGTCATCTCGTCCACCGCCGCAATGACGCCGAGATGGCGCTCGAGCGGCGTGGCCACGCTGGTCGACATCGTTTCGGGACTGGCACCGGGCATCGCGGCCGTCACCATGATCACCGGCACGTCGACGCTGGGAAGTGGCTCGACCGGCAGAAGGAAATAGGCCACCGCCCCGGTCATCGCCAGGCCCATCGTCAACAGCGTCGTGGCGATCGGGCGGCGGATGAAGACTTCGGAGAAGCTCATGTCGCCGGCACAGCCCGCCATTCGCGGAACTGCGTCCCCAGCCGGTCGAAGTAGATGTAGATCACGGGCGTCGTGAACAGCGTCAGGAGCTGGCTCACCAGCAGGCCGCCGACAATGGCGATGCCGAGCGGGTGACGCAGTTCGGAGCCTGTGCCGCTGCCGATCATCAGCGGCAGCGCGCCGAACAGTGCGGCGACCGTCGTCATCAGGATCGGCCGGAAGCGCAGCAGCGCAGCCTGGTGGATCGCCTCGCGCGCGGATTTTCCTTCGTTGCGTTCCGCCTCAAGCGCGAAGTCGATCATCATGATCGCATTCTTCTTGACGATGCCGATCAGCAGAATGATGCCAATGATGGAAACCACGCCAAGGTCGTTGCCCGAAATGATCAGCGCCAGCAGCGCGCCGACACCTGCGGACGGCAGGGTGGACAAGATGGTCACCGGGTGGATGAAGCTCTCGTAGAGCACGCCCAGAACGATATAGACCGTGACGATCGCCGCCAGGATCAGCAACAACTCGTTGACCAGCGCCGACTGGAACGCCAGCGCCGAGCCCTGGAACTGCGTCGAGACGCTGGCGGGCAGACCGGCATCGGTTTCGGCCTGCCGCACCGCATTCACCGCGCTGCCGAGTGAATAGCCCGGCGCAACGTCGAACGAAATCATGGCGGCCGGAAACTGGCCGAGATGGTCGACCTCCAGCGCGACGGGTTTGGCCTCGACGCGCGCGATCGCGGCGAGCTGCACCTGACCGCCGCCGGCCGACGGCAGATGGATGTCGGACAGCGAGGCGAGCGAATTCTGGATGCCCGGATCGGCCTCCAGGATCACGCGGTACTGGTTGGATTGGGTGAAGATCGTCGAGATGATGCGCTGGCCGAGCGCATCGTAGAGCGCATTGTCGATCGTCGCCGCCGTGATGCCGAACCGGGCCGCGGTGTCGCGGTCGACCACCACGGTCGCCGACAACCCGCGGTCCATGTAGTTCGTCGAGACATTCTGCAGTTCGGGCGCCGCGGTGAGTTTGGCCAGCAGCCTGGGCACAAACTGGGTCAGGGTCGATGAACTCGCATCCTCCAGAACGAACTGGTATTGGGCGCGGCTGACCGTCGAATCGATGGTCAGGTCCTGCACGGGCTGCAGGTACAGCGCAATGCCTGGAACGTTTTGCGAGCGACCGAGCAGATCGCCGATGACCTGCGTCACGCTCTCCGACCGCTTGTCCTTGGGTACCAGATTGATCAGGAAGCGGCCGGCATTGAGCGTGTTGTTGGTGCCGTCCACGCCGATGAAGGAGGACAGGCTCTCGACATCGGGATCGCGCAGCAATTCGTCGGCCAGCGCCTGTTGGCGGCGGGCCATCTCGGCGAACGAAACTGTCGGCCCCGCCTGGGTGATGCCCTGGACAAGGCTTGTATCCTGGGTTGGAAAAAAGCCTTTCGGGATCACGATGTAGAGCAGGATCGTCACGACAAGCGTGATCACGGCCACGAGCAGCGTGAGCGGCTGGTGATCCAGAACCCATTTCAGCAGACGGTCATATTCGGCGATGATGCGGTTGAAATATTCCTCGGACCGGCGCGCGATCGCGCCCTGCTTTTTGGGATCGTGGCGGCGCAAAAGCTTGGCGCACAGCATCGGCACGAGCGTGAGCGACACCACCGCCGAAATCAGGATGGTGATGGCCAGCGTCACCGCAAACTCGCGGAACAGCCGTCCGACCACTTCCTGCATGAACAGCAGCGGAATGAGCACCGCGATCAACGACACGGTGAGTGAGACGATCGTGAAGCCGATCTCGCCTGCGCCCTTGAGGGCCGCCTGCATGGGCGTATCGCCGGCTTCGAGATAGCGCGAAATATTCTCGATCATCACGATCGCATCGTCGACGACAAAGCCGGCCGCGATCGTCATGGCCATCAGCGACAGGTTGTTGAGCGAATAGCCGAGGAGATACATCGCGGCAAACGTACCGATGATCGACAGCGGCACGGAAAGGCTGGGGATGAACGTGGCCGGGATGTTGCGCAGGAACAGGAAGATCACGAGTACCACGAGCACGACCGCAAGGCCAAGCTCAAACTCGACATCGTCCACCGACGCGCGGATCGTATTGGTGCGGTCGGTCAGTACCGTGACATCGACGCCGGCCGGCAGTCCCGCCTGAATCTGCGGCAGCATCTCCTTGATGCTGTCCACCACCGCGATGACGTTGGCGCCGGGCTGGCGCTGGACGTTGAGGATGATCGACGGCGTCTTGTTCATCCAGCTGGAGAGCTTCACGTTCTCCGCGCTCTGCAGGACAGTCGCGACGTCGGACAGGTGCACCGGCGATCCGTTGCGATAGGCGACGACGATGTTGTTGTAGTCCGCGGTGCTTTGCAGCTGGTCGTTGGCGTCGATGGTGTAGGACTGCGCCGCCCCGTCGAAACTGCCCTTTGGCGCGTTGCTGTTTGCGTTCGAGATCGTCGTGCGCAGGTCGTCGATGTTGAGGCCATACGCCGCGAGCGCCTGAAGATTGGCGCGCACCCGTACCGCCGGCCGCTGCCCGCCGGCGATGCTGACAAGGCCGACGCCGGAAAGCTGCGAGATTTTCTGCGCGATGCGGGTGTCAGCGAGATCCTCGACCGCAGTGAGCGGCATCGACTTGGAACTGATTCCCAGCGTCAGGACCGGCGCATCCGCTGGGTTGACCTTGGCATAGACCGGCGGCGCGGGAAGGCTGGACGGAAGCAGATTTCCGGATGCATTGATCGCGGCCTGCACTTCCTGTTCGGCGACATCGAGATTGAGGCTGAGGGCGAACTGCAGCGTAATGACCGACGCGCCGGCCGAACTCACCGACGACATCTGGTTAAGGCCCGGCATCTGGCCGAACTGTTTTTCGAGCGGCGCGGTGACCGACGAGGTCATGACTTCCGGGCTGGCGCCGGGAAGAAACGTCTGGACCTGGATGGTGGGATAGTCGACCTCAGGCAGCGCCGACAGCGGCAGATAGTCGTAGCCGACGAGCCCGACGAGAAGGATCGCGATCATCAGGAGCGATGTCGCGACCGGGCGCTGGATAAAGGGAGCCGAGGGATTCATTTTGTCTGCCGCGCCCCGACTCTAGGGCCCGCCGCCTCCGCCCGCACGGCGGTGCGGAAGCTTTTTGAGAGCCGCCTGGCAGGTGTCGCTGAAGCTGTCGCGATTCTGGCGCAGGCACATGAAGAGATCGGGTCCCGCTGCCGCGTTGGGACAGTATTTCTTCAGATCGTCGGCGCAGAACTGCTTGAGCGTTGCCGCCATCTTGGCGCGGCGCGCCGCGCGGTCGTCCGTCGGCGCACCGGCTGCCGGCGCAGCAGCGCTCGGCTTGGTGACCGGCGCGACCGCGTTGGGGAGTGTCACTTCCGCGCCATCGCGCAGCCGATCCGCGCCATCGATCACAACGGTATCGCCCGGCTTCAGCCCCTGGGTGATCACCACGTTCGTCCCATCGGTCGCGCCCAGACTGACCGTGCGCATGCTCACGGTCTTGTCCTGTTCGACGACGAATACAAAATTGCCCTGGGAACCGCGCTGTACCGCGGCGGCTGGCACCAGCGTGCTGTTGTGTTCGGTGTCGACCAGCAGACGGATGTTGACGAACTGGTTGGGGAACAATTCGCCCCGGGCGTTGTCGAACTGCGCGCGCATCTTGACGGAGCCTGTCGTCGTATCGACCTGGTTGTCGACCGTCGCCAGCGTTCCCGTCGCAAGGAGCTGCGTTTGCCCGCGGTCATAGGCATAGGCCGTCAGCGTCGCTCCGGCCGCGATGCGCGACATGATCTGGCCGATATTGTCCTCCGGCAGCGTGAACAGGACCGAGATCGGCTGCAGTTGCGTGACGACGACGACGCCGCTGCTCTGGCCGGCCTGGACGATGTTTCCGAGATCGACTTGCCGCAGTCCGACGCGGCCATCGACAGGGGACGTGATGCGCGTGTAGCCGAGATTGATTGTGGCAGCCTCCACATTCGCTTCGTCCGACTTCACGACGCCTTCGTCCTGCAGCACGAGAGCGGCTTGCGTTGCATATTGCTGCTGCGAGGTCGCGTTGGCCGCGAGCAGCGCCTTGAAGCGCGTCAGGTCAACGCGCGCATTGGCAAGACTGGCGCGATCGCGCGCGAGCTGGCCATTGGCCTGGTCGACTGCCGCCTGGAATGTGCGCGGATCGATCTGCGCGAGAAGGTCGCCGGCCTTCACCATCTGGCCTTCGTGGAAGAGAATCTTGATGAGCTCGCCGCTGACCTGCGGACGCACCGTGACGGTGGCAAGCGGCGTGACCGTGCCAAGGCCGTTGAGCGTGATGTTCATGTCGCCGTTCGCGACGCGCGCCACGCCGACGGCCTGGGGACCGCCCGCACCGAAACCGCCTGCGGCCCGACCGGAGTTGGCGGCCGGGTGGATGGTCCACAGCAGCAGAAGAAGAAGCAGAAGGCCAAGGCCGATCGACAGCGTCTTGGCGCCGCCCGGAATGCGTGCCGCGCCCCAGCGCCAGGCGCTTTCCGTCTGGTCCCATGCGCTGTCGAGAACGTTTTTGAGATTACCGGGACTGCTCATACCTGACTCGCTAAATCTGCATTTTCCGGTCGAGGGCCCGACCGGGGTCTGATAGCAAAGGGATAGCCGCGATATTTGTCGAAAGTGTCGCGACGCTCATTGGTTCCCGCGACTGGAACCCTCATATCCTAAATGTAAGCCTGCCGCTCCTTAGCGATACCCACACCGGATTTCAGCCTAATGCATGGTTTTTTTGCCTGGATTCACGACGCCGCGAAATGGCTTCTGGAATACGCCCGGGAACACCCCGAATCAGCCTTCGCCATCGCTTTTATCTCAGCTTTCGGCGAGTCCTTCGTGGGGATTTCGTTCCTTGTCCCAGGCACGACGATCCTGGTGGGGCTTGGCGTCCTGATTCAGGCGCTCGGTCTGAACCCGCTTCCGATCTGGCTGGGGGCAGCTTTCGGAGCGATTCTGGGCGACTGGGTCTCGTACTGGATCGGTCACCGCTACAAGGAGCATACGCTCGCGATCTGGCCGATCTCGCGCTATCCGGTGCAGATGGAAAAGGCCCTGACGTTTTTCCGCCGCTGGGGCGTGTCGGCGATATTCCTTGGCCGGTTCACCGGCCCCTTGCGGGCCACGGTGCCGATCGTTGCCGGAATCTCACAGATGGCGTTCTGGCCGTTCCAGATCGCCAACGTCTCGTCCGCCTTGCTGTGGTCCGCCGTGCTCATCGCTTTGGGCGCGCTCGGCACGGCAGCATTCGTGCCGCTCGCCGCAGCCTTTCACGCAATCTTCGGATAGAGACTAAGGCGTCGCCGGAGCGGGCGCTTCAGCCGGTGCGGCCGGCGCAGCAGGAGCTTCAGCCGGCTTGCCCGCGGTCTTCTTGCGGGCCAGATCGACCATCGCACCATGCGCGTCCGCATAGCCGTTCAGCGAGAACGGAATCTCGAAAACCTTGCCGCTGTCCGCGACGATCTTGATCTTTGCTGGACCGGTTGCCGTTCCCAACGCATTGACGGCACCGTTGTCGAACAGCATCTCGACATAGCAGCCGCCGCGATCGCAACGGCGATAGTGCAGCGCTTGCGACGTGAACGTATCGGATTCGATCACCAAACCCTTGGGGATCAGGATTCCGAGCGGCACCGCAATCTGGATCACGTGCTTGTCGCCGGAGGGCATATAGGCAATCGACAGGCTCATGACCCGTTGATTGTTCTGCTTGTTGGCAAGCAGCTCATACATGTCGCACGGCGAGGGCGAGGCGATCGGATAGCAACGCACGGTCCAGTCGCCGAACGTCTTGGTCTCGCTCGGCTGCAGCGGCGCGCCAGGCGCCGGATCGGCCAGAGCGGCACCGACAGAAAGAAGGCCGAGCGCAACTGCGCCGGCGATGGAAGCACGCATCGATTTCATGACCACAGTCTCCGCCACCAGGAATGGCGCTGGGCTTCAGCGCTGTCGAACGCAGCCGCAGCCTCGGTGAATCCCTTGATTGAGAACGGCAGGCCGACCGGCTTGCCGTCGAGGCCGGCGAACAGGACGCGGGCCTGGGTTGTCTTGCCGAGCGAGTCGCGCAGCGCATCGTCAAGCTTTACGCGCACGATGCAGCCGACGCCGTTGCAGGTCTCGTACTGATAGACCAGCGGCTTGTCGTTGCCGACACCAAGGCCAAGGCCCGGCTCGAGCAATACATTGTAAGGAACGGTGATGAGCAGCGTGTTGTCGTCCTTGAGACGGAAGATCGACAGGCGCGCCAGTTCGCTGTGCGTCTTGGCGTCCAGCACATCCTGCTGCATCTCGCACGAACCGTCGGCCTGTGAGGTCGGAGGGCAGGCAAGGCGCCAGTCCTGATACAGCGAAACAGTGGCGATATCCGGCCGGCCGTCGATCGCCTTGTGGCCGAACCAGCCCACGGCCAGACCAACGAGCAGGAGGATCGCTCCAAGCGTCGCACGCGTCGTCGTACTATTCATGTCAATCGGCATTCTTTGGGGGCCCCACGACTTTGACGGGGCGCACTTAACGGGAAGGAGGGGGGTACCGCAAGCAAATCGTTGCCGATTTTGCCTAAAATGACAGCCATGTTTGGCTGGAATGCCGTTACGGCTAGCGGGCCAGCACCATGCCGACAGGCGGGGAATGCCACTTACCCAGGGCCTCAAGCGCCCGTCCAAGCAATGATCTTGGGCCTGCCGCCGGGTCGGCGACCACCACGACCGCGTCCGAAACGCGCGTCAGGAACGGCGTCTCGGGCGATGCGATGACGGTTGGCGCGGCGATGACAATGAGGTCTGCAAGGGTCCGCAGGTGCGCAAACAGCTCCGCCGTTCGCGGCGCGGCCAGCATGCGCGTCGGATCCAGCATCGGCTGCAGGTTGGAAAGCAGAAGAGCCGCGGAGCGCGAGTCGCGGGCCAGCGTGCGGTTGAGCGCGGCCGAGCCTTGCAGCACATCGGACATGCCGGTCTGAAGCGCAACGCCCATGAGATGAGCAATCACCGGTTTGGTCAGGCTGCCGTCGATGACGATGGTGCGCAGGCCGGATTTGGCGGCGGCACGGGCGAGCGCGACGGCGATCGTGGAGCCGGCCATCCCCTGATCGGCCGACGTGACGCACACAACACGGCCGGCGCCGATCTTGTTGGGCACCGCGACGCGGGCCAGAAGCTTGTTGATCGCGCGCGAGAATGCGGACGCTGGCCAGTCGATGATGTGATCGGCGGCGCCCGCCAAAAGGGCGCCCGGTACTTCGGCCAGCAGCGGCGGCTTTGCCATCGCCTGTTGCGGAGCCGGCGAAGGCGTTGGCCGAGGCTGCGGCCGCTGTGCGGGCGGCATACGGCGAGCGGGCGTGCTTGAATCGCGAAGTCTTTCCTTCAGAAGCGCGGCCAGCAAGCCGAGCAGGAGGCCCAATGGGATCGAAGCCAGCACGATCAGGAAACGCGGCGGCGACGACGGAGCGCCCGGAACAGGTGCGCGCGAGATCACGCGGGCTTCGGGATATTGCAGCCCGTCCTGGTCCTGGATCGCATGCAGGCGCGAGAGATAAGAGTCGTAGAGATTACGCGTCGACGCCGCATTGGCCTCGAGCGCCTGCAGCTTCACCGCCGTCATGTCCTGCGTCGACGCCTGATGTTGCGTCACGATGAGGCTGGCCTGCAGCGAGCCGACCTGTGCGCGGGCGACGGCGACATCGCTCGCGAGCGCTGAAGCGACACGGGAGACTTCCTCCCCGATTTTGCGGTCAAGATCGGTAAGTTGTGTCTCCACCGCGATGCGCTTGGGATTGCGGTCGCCGTAGCGCACCGCAAGATCGGCCTGCTGGCGCATCAGATCGGCCTGCTGGCTGCGCAACTGGATGATGAGCGGGGATGCGACGACCTGCGAGATGTTGGCGAGATCGCCCGACTTCACGGAGCGCGT